>Ga0209021_1000306_pt1 | contig 65606 bp, 68 predicted proteins | sample PinacodermFT_FD_187299 | JGI IMG/M metagenome (GOLD analysis project Ga0209021, IMG submission 187299) | Host-associated microbial community of the marine sponge Aplysina aerophoba from Gulf of Piran - sponge pinacoderm, lysed by freeze-thaw... | ecosystem: Host-associated > Porifera > Sponge >... | reverse complement strand
AAGGCATGGCGCTCCTCCTTTTGGGGTGAAGCCCTGCAGCTTAAAGTGTTCACCATGTCTCCGAACAGGTGTAAACCATGTCCCCGGTCTATACAGGGGAGGTCAGGTGGGGTAGAGTCGCACGCCAAAGGACAATTGCATCGAGCCCCACACGCGGCCTATCACTCAGCCTCTACCTCCCCTTGCCCCTCCTTACAAAGGAGGGGCACTGAGGCACAGAAGGAGACAGCGGAACGTGTCAATGAATTACTGAACATTTACAATCCCCGACTTGATCGGGGATCCAGGGTTTTATTCCAGCCGGGTCCGCACGAATGGAGGGCAGAGGAGAAAGACGCTGGATCCTCGATTAAAGATGTCGAGGATGACACTGAAGGAACAGCCCTTCATTCTGTCGACGCATGAGTAGACATGTCCCATCCTAAATCAGGTGTGGCCCGTTTCGATACATGGCTCAAAGTTCATTAGCCCGGATGCCCAATGTTTGTAATCGGACGAAGAGGTTACGGTCACTGTCCGTGATGGAGATCGGCGAGGCGGCGAATTCCCGTCGGTGCGGATAGTCTCTCCGGAGTTGGTCGAAGGCTTGGGGACGTTGCGATTCGGAAATGGAGAGCAGGTCCCGCATCCGAGCGTGGTCTCCCGGAAGGTCGTAGAGCGCCGTGGCTATGTCATGGGCCAGCGTTTGGAAATCTTTGCCGCTTGCGTCAAACGCGACGCCGGGCGCATTCCCCGGCGCGGCGGGCGTGGGCTGATCCGGAGGCGTCCAGACCGGCTCGATTCCCCAAAAGCGACAGCAGGCATGATACACCATCGCCGTGGCTTTGATCTTTCCGTCGGCAGAGTACCCGGCGATATGTGGCGTGCCGAGCGTCACCCGGTTCAGGAGATCCCAGTCGATGGACGGTTCCCCTTCCCATACGTCCATGATGGCTCCACCTATCGTCCCTTTTTTCAAAGCCTCACGTAGGGCGGTATTGTCCACGACTTCCCCGCGCGCGGTATTGATCAGGATGGACGATGGCGCCATGCGGGCGAGTTCATCCGCTCCGATCAAATGACACGTTGCATCGGGTCCGTCGAACGTCAGGGGCGCGTGCAGGGTCACGATGTCGGCTTCGAGGGTTTCGGCAAGCGACCGGTATCGTGGATCGCCGGTTGCCCGCGCCAATGGCGGATCATGCAGGAGCAGCCGCAGACCCAACGCGGGCGCCTTGGCCGTCACCAGGCTGCCGATCCGGCCGGCGCCGATGATCCCCAGGGTTTTTCCTTCGAGCACGAGGTCCCTGGTTTGGGCCGTGACGAGCAGGGCCGTCAGCACGTATTCCGCGACGGCGTTCGCGTTGCACCCGAGGGCCGCGGCAAAGCCGATGTTGCGAGCGGCCAGATACGCTTGGTCGATATGCTCGACGCCCGTGGTCGCCGTTCCCACGAATTGCACGGCGGTGTCGGCCAACAGCGTGGCATCGACTCTGGTGACGGACCGGACGATGAGCCCGTGAGCTTCACGTAGCGCCTCTTGGGTCATGGCCCGTCCCGGGAGCAGGGTCACGGAACCGAGATGCGAAAACGCTTCCCTGGCAAACGGAATCTCTTCATCGACCACGAATTGCATGACTACCTCACCGTGATGGAATTCACCCTTTTCTTTTGGCCCTGGTATATCATAAAATTTGATCATTGGTCGGGGAAGAAAGTACACCGGTGAAACTCCGGGTACCTGAATAATTTTCCGAATACATGACGTGACGAGGGAGGGGGAGAAGGAATGGCCCAGAAATCCAAGGCAACCCAAAAACCAGCGGCAGCCGGAGGCAAGAAAAAGACCGTCACAAAAAAAGCTGCGACGCCGACCAAAGCGAAAACGACGAAAACCTCGAAACCCGGCCCTTCAACCAGGGAGTTGAAAATAGGACAGAAGGCTCCGGCCTTTGCCCTGCCGAATCAGGACGGCAAGATCATGCGGCTCTCCGATTTCAAAGGGAAAAAAGTTGTCCTGTACTTTTATCCCAAAGACGATACGCCAGGTTGCACCAAGGAATCCTGCGCCTTTCGTGACGGTTTGGATGAAATTCATGCCAGCGGCGCCGTGGTGTTGGGGATCAGCGGAGACTCCGTGGATTCGCACAAGAAGTTTGTGAAAAAATTCAATCTCAATTTCCCCCTGCTCAGCGATGAAACGAAAACCGTGTTGCAGGCCTACGGCGTGTGGAAGGAAAAGTCGCTGTACGGCCGGAAATACATGGGCATCGAGCGCACGACGTTCATCATCGATGAACAAGGCAAACTCGATGATATCTTCCCGAAGGTCAAAGTCGACGGCCACCTGGAGGAGGTCCTGGCCGAACTCGACGTCATGCCCTAGCCTGAGTGCAGAGTACATCCTGACCCTACTCATTGAGGCGAACGTGCGCACCAATATCGAGATTGACTCCAACTTGATGACACAGGCCTTGAAGGCGGGCGGCTTCAAGACAAAGAGGGCCGCCGTGGAGGAAGGGTTGTGCCTGCTCGTGCGAACGCAGGCACAGGGCCGACTCCGCGGGCTGCGCGGAAAACTGCGCTGGGATGGCACGCTCGAAGAGATGCGGCGCGACCGGTGATAGTGGTGTATGGATCGATTATTTCAACGGTGTTTAGCCCGGTGTCTTACTATGGATGATAATTCTAGTCTAGATTTTTGCTGTGTGCGCTGCTATTGTCTATGGTAGATCATAGAAAAGCATGTAAAAGCCAGCCGTGAAGGTAGTAGGCAGCAGCAACGATGAGATAATTCCCCGACCTGCCCGCGAGGTTCGAGCGTATTGCCTTGCAGTACTTGATCAAAGAAGTTTCAAATTCCAGCACTTGACACCTTCTGGTACAATCGTTAGCCCATGGTTGCGCTAAACGCCTCGACGTTGGTTGACACGGTACTGCTCAAGGTTGCAAGTCGGTGTAACCTCGATTGCACCTATTGTTACATCTATCATATGGACGATGACGGTTGGCGCGGTCAACCGAAGTGCATGCCCGAGGCAGTTCAACTGGCGACTGTCCAACAACTCGCTGATCTTTATACTCATCAGAGGAAACCATTCAGCGTCGTGCTGCATGGCGGAGAACCATTGCTGATCGGGGTCGATCGTTTGCGCGACTTATGCAGCCAGCTTCGCTCTGCACTTCCGGTGCCCTGCGGTGTTCACGTGCAGACGAATGGAATACTCCTTACCGATGAGATCATCGACATCTTTGTTCAGTTCGATGTCGGAATCTCGATCAGCATCGATGGCCCTTCAGATGTGCATGATCGATTTCGCGTCGATAGCCGGGGGCGCGGATCGTATGAACGTGTGCGCAGTGCGATCAGTCGACTTACCGCACGAGAGGATGCACGTCCTTTGTTCGCCGGTGTTCTGGCGGTGATCGATCCTAGTTCCAACCCCAGTTCCGTCTATACCTCACTCAAGGCCACTGGCGCTCCGAGCATTGATTTCTTGGTTCGCGACGGAAACCACACACGTCTGCCTTTTGGGAAAGCACGCGCCGATTCAACCGAGTTTGGGTGTTGGATGGTCGAATTGCTTGACATTTACCTCAGCGACCCGGAGCCGCCACGTGTGCGGATCTTCGATGACATGCTCCGCCTTATTCTTGGAGGGCCGGCCCAGAAAGAGGGGGTTGGCACTACAGACTATGGCATTCTCGTGATCGAGACGGATGGGCGGATCAACAAGAACGACACGTTGAAAGTGGCTCACAAAGATGCCGACCGCTTCGAACAGACATCATGGTCCATCTTGTCCGATAACCTATTCGATATCGTCCGCAGTCATGCCTACGAAGATTATTACCGCCAGCAAAGGCCAACTGCCTCTGCATGCCGTGCCTGTCCTGAGCTAAAAGTTTGCGGTGGCGGGATGGTGGCGCATCGCTGGAGTGACGATCGCGGTTTCGACAATCCATCCGTCTTTTGTGCCGATCAACTATTGCTAATAAGACGAATGCGAGAATGGATCGCGCCGCAGATGGTCGCGAGAACAGCAAATGGAGGTGATTATGGACAACACGAAAAACTTGAACGCACCCCTGGAGTCGCAGTTAGTTGAGAACTCCGAGCTTGAGCCGAATGGTATGAGTAGTGTTGCTTTGGCTCGGCTTGTCGAGGAAGTGCGGAACAACGGTGACGGCGGACCTGCCTCTGCCACGGCCTATAATCGCACGTATCACCGCCACAACAGGTGACCGACGTTTCGTAGTCGCTCCATGCCTCCTTCCTATGAGCTATTTCGGAAGAGTGCTCTTGAAGCGGTAGAGCTGCACGATGCGCCTTTTCGCTACTTCCTCGCGCGGCGTTGCCTTGCGCCCGACATTGAGCAGACGCTTCTCGACTGGTTCGAGACTGATGCGCCTTGGCAACTTGTTAAAACCAACTTCTACGAACAGTATGAGTTCAGAATGCTCGACGTCGCTCTCCCGGAGAGTGTGTCCCCGTTGGCCTCTCCTGACAACTTCTCAGTGCTTCGTCGAGAGATGGAAGAGATTTTTGATGTAGCATTTAATGAGCGGATCCTGCTGGTAGCGCACAAGCTCGTGTCTGGACAGCGAATTGCCATTCACAATGACTATCTCGTTGGCAAAGAGACCCATCGCCTGACGATTCAACTCAATCGTGGCCTACGTGATGAGGACGGTGGTCTGTTCATGCTATTCAATAGCTTCGAACCGAGTGACGTCCATCGAATCATCCGGCCGGTCTGCGGAAGCGTGCTCGGTTTCGAGATCAGTGAGAACTCCCATCATGCGGTTTCTCTGCTGCATGGTGGAGAACGCTACACGCTCGTGTATTCGTTTTATGCCAAGCGGAATTGAGGAAGCGTTTAGGGCAGCACTCGCTCAATCGGCCGAACCGTGGTTTCCAAGTATCGCCGAACCGATGACCGCGACCACTTGGCAAGCAATTGCACGCCATGGATTTATTATGTCGAACTACGGGACACATCGATGGCTGCAGAACGATCCAACTGCTGAGCGTTTGGAACTTGCTACGCTGGATCTCGGCAACTCCCTTAAGTGCCGAATCGAAGAGTTGCCGGTGCCAAGCCGTGTGCGCTACGAAACATTTAGCTTGGTCTTTCCCAAATCTGTCTCCACGGAAGCCACCCTCTCAGCCGTCCGATCGGCCCTCTCCCTCATTGCCTTGGTTCCAAGCCTGCATGAAACCGTCGCAGCATATCTGCGGACCCTGCACGTTCTACAAGCACCGGGGATAGATTTTGATGTCAGTCATAGCGATCCAAAAGTACCTTTCTCGATTTTCGTGTCAATTCCTTCTGGTGAACGAGAAGGCAAATTACGCCTCGCGGAGTCGATCATTCATGAATGTATGCATCTCCAACTCACCATGATTGAGGACGAGTTGCCGCTTGTCTGTGACCGGAATGCGTTGGTCTTTTCGCCGTGGCAGCAAACAGTGCGACCGCTTGGCGGTGTTCTGCATGGTCTGTACGTGTTCTCGGTGATAGGCACCTACTTTCGGGCCTTGGGTCAAAGCTGTTCGCTTACGCAGGACGAGAGAGCGTTCGTTACCAAGCGTCGAGATGAAATCACTCAAGAAGTCGCGCAAGTTGCTCATCTCGCCACCGCCAAGGAGCTGACGGATGAAGGACGAGTCCTAGTCTGTTACTTCCTCCGATGTCTCGGCATATGAGGTGCTGGCCAGAAAGTCGGCAGCCATGGCGCTGAACACCTCTGCCGGTTGAATGGCAACTGCAAGCCCGTGACGAGCCTCTTTCAATAATGGCAGGGATTTGAGTTCTGGATTACTGGCAAAAATTTCAACTATGTCCTGTAGCAGGCTAAGTTCGTTCAAACGCGTCAATCGTTCTTCGACAAGTGGGCCTCGATTAAGGCCGAGGATCTCAATCGTCTCTTGTCCAGTTCTGGTCAAACCAACGGCGATCGCATCTCGAAATTTTATATGACGACGAGGGTCTTCCGGACCACCAGGGTTCAGAATAAGTGGCTTCTCAGTGGCTATATCATCAGTGTGGGACCGAGCGCGCCTAGTGGGGTTTGCTAACGGGAAATAATTTTTTTTGTTTTCTCTATTACATACTTGGCAACACCAATACAAATTGTCCCATGAATAGGCCAACCAATAGTAGCCGGGGATTAGCCTCGACGAGTTCTCATCCTGTTGTACAGCTCCCTTAGGTCGGTAGTGCTCCACATCTGCAGCCGCGAATGCTTCAAACCGTCCCTCGCAAAAGCAACATTTTCCATATTGGACTCTGCGAAGTGTATCTTTGATTGAGTTATGGCCATAGATGGTTTTTTCAAATTTGAACTTTCTGGTTCCATTCAAATAGTCATTTGAATTTGTGGTATAAGCTGCGCAATCTCTTTTTCTTCGCGCGCTTCCATCTTTTGCCAGCCTCCTTGGTGCGTCCGGTTTACACACTCGGATCATGAAGAATCTCTGCTTGCTCGGAGACGCTCGGCGGCTTGGCGAATGATGTCCATCGTCTTTTGGTCTGCGAACGATTCCGCGGTTGGCAACCCAAGAATCCTGTGGTCCAAGTCAGCGAGCTCTGTGCTCTCCCCAACCGAGAGGCGCCCCTTCAGGACAAGTTCTCGTCGGCGTTTCTGTAACTTCTCAACCTCATGGGAACGTGATGATTCAAGGCCGATTAGACGGCTCGTGCTGACCTGATCGAGGCGCCAATCGCGAATGGCGATGGGATCGTTGTCGATTACCATATGGTCGTCCTGCCATCGAACGACGGCCAAATTTTCGTTTAGCGAACTTTGCACCATCAGCGGGCTGTGGGCGGTCGCTATAAACTGAACATTTGGGAAATGTTTGATAAGATGCCCACGAATTTTGCGCTGCCAGAGGGGGTGAAGGTGAAGGTCGATTTCGTCGACAACCACGATTGCCGGCTCATGGAGGGGATTCGAGCTTTTTGGATAGCGCTCAAATAGTCTCCTGGCGATGTCAACCGTCCAAGCGGATACTGTCTGGTACCCGAGGCTCAACTGACCAAGCGGTACATATCCAGAATGAGTCTTTACCTGGACTCCGGTTTGATTGGAAGGGTAGCCCGGAGTTGGTGGCCCAAGTATCTTAATGTCTTCAGGACGCTCAATCTCCGGCAGGATCTCGGAAAGCATCTTCTTTAGACTGTCAAGAAGTCTCTTGGTGCCTGGACGTTTCCTCAAAGCAGAGTGGTCGAGCTGGTGTAGAAGTTCTTCGGCATCGTGAAGTTCAGCCGAGACTTTGAATAACGACTCGATGGGACCAGTTGGCGTGACTTTGTCGACATTGGTGTCTCTCGGATGGCGACCGGCGCCATAGCCCAGGACAAGAGGTTCCTTGACCTCTCTAGAGACTTCACCACCAGGATCAAAATTTTTGATACCGTCTTTGGTCCGTATGAATTCAAGTGACGTTGAGATGGTTCCCTGCCGAGACTTTTTTCGCGCATCGAGAGTTACTCCAACCGAGAGATAGGCACGCAGCCCTGCCGGCTTAGCGTTTCCATATCGAGCCAGCGCGCTCAGCACTTCATTATCATCTTCTCTCGCCCAGTCTGGTTCGACAGGTTTGGACCAGAGATCGTTTTCATTATCTGACGGATCGTTGAAAACCGGACTCATGCGGGCTAGGCACTGGAGCAGCGTCGTCTTACCAACGCCATTGTCTCCGACAATGAGGGTCCAGCGAGCGGGAAGGTCATCGTCATTTAGGAGTTTCAACTCCTGACGCTCGCTGAAGGAACGGATATTTTCCAGCTCCAGCTTTGTAAAATAAACTGGAAGATCAGGTCGTTTCGGCATCAACTCTCCAGTTGAGGATGGCGGAAGTCACAGAATTCAAGCGTTGTGATATCAACGGCACCCTGGAGGTCTAGGTTAAGTGAGCCTCGGGGTTGTATCAATCAGGGTGAAGGCAAGCAAGATTCACTCTGATTCTACGCTGATATACTGACAGGAAACGCGTTGTGTCAAGCAGCAGGGCAGCAAGCAGGACTCACCGACCTTAAACCCTCGACAATGATAGCGCCACCATGCTAATCCGCGTAGAATGGATAGTTTTTCAATGCAGCAGAATGTTTTTGGTGTGTTGGTAAGGATGATGCTGCATGCGGTCCAGGTTCTGGCATACGAGTCCCAGACTGATCACGCACTGCTCGAAGTTTGAAGAGAGTTTCCGACTGTTTTCGTCACTAGGCGTTTGTGGGCCATGAACGCCCTACGGAGCGCGGCATTTGGTTTGAGAGGATTAACGAGGGCGTCGAAAAACCGGTTCCAGTCCCGCTGGCTTATTGCCAGTCGTTCGGGTTGGGAGATTAGGCGATCGGCGGCTTCGAGCGCGTTGTTTACGACGAAACCCGATGCCGTCGTGTTCGCCAGTGCCGCCGCGCGTTTCAGCATGTGCTTCGCCACAGGATCAATGCGAACCTGCACTCGTTCGGTTTTGGTTTGCCGGGCAGCCATCGGAGGTTCTCTTTCTGTGTCGTCAATGTAAGCCAAACCAGCTCACACGCCAAGTCACGATGACCGGCGAAAAATGTTTCGCCCCTGCGTCTTCACTCCCGCCGTCGTCACCGTGGCTCGGTTTCATCGCCGATCACGGACGCGTCGTGTTCACCGAAAATCGCGGTATCATGCGTGTAGTGTTTGAACTCCAAGAGATTGTGTGAGGGGTCTTCGAGAAAAAACGTCTGATGTTCCAGCCGGGTTCCCGGAAATCGACGGCGAGGCTGTTGGTAAAACTTCAGCCCGCGGGTCCTGGCCCGATCAACCACTTCTTGCCACTCCGCCTCGTCCGTAAACACCAATCCGAAATGTCGAGGATAAATCCCTTTCTGCCGGGGAAGCGGTTCGGTGGTCAATTGCGCCACAATTTGATGATTATGGAATTCCATCACCATGGCGTCCGACGAGCGGCGCCCGAGCGTGCAGCCCAGTCCGTCCACGTAAAACCGCTTGGCTTCTTCCAGATCGTGTACGGGAAAAGCCAGATGAAAGAAGACTGATCCCATACCACCCTCGCGATTCTACCGTGGCTTAATGCAGCAGGATGTCTTTGGCCCGTTGGTGCGGAGGATGTTGCATGCGGTCCAGGTCCTGGCGTACGAGGCCGAGCCCGGTCACGCACAGTTCGAAGTTCGACGAGAGCTTTTGAAACAGCACCGGCGGTTCCGTCCGCTCGCCGTGTTGGAAGGCGGCGACAATCCGGTACGAGCGTTTCCCGGCTTTCACGTAATTCACGAAATGATCCTTGTGGTAAATCAGCCCGCCGGTTTTGAGATAGCGGAGATATTCCGGAAACAGTCCCGCAATGAACAGCGTCAAATCGCCGATGTGCCGGTGAATGGTCCGTTCCCGGTCTAGCTCGGGGGAGTCCGTCGCGAGTTCGGATTCGTATAAGAGTTCGGCCACCGTTTCGACGGGTTGTCCGTGCTGGTCCCTGATGTGGCGGAGTTGGTCGACGTGGGAGAATTCGACGAGCAGATTGGAGAGATAGGCGGTGACGTTGAAATCGGGCCAGCCCAGCGACTCGGTAAAGCTGCGTTCCGTCAGCGCACCGAATAGTCGCCTGAGTGGATGATGTTGAGAAACAGCGGTTGCCATCTTCCCCCCCCCTTTGACCCGTACGGACCGGGTCTTTTTCACCACCTATTCTATTGTCTCCGATTCCCTCCGGTGGCTGTCAAGAACAAATGTGACCGGGCCGTCATTTTCCAAGGTGACGACCATGTTGGCACCGAACTTGCCTGTTTGCACGTGAACCCCATGTTCTCGAATGGCGTTCGCCACGGATTCATAGAATCGTTGCGCCGTATCGGGCGGCGCTGCAGCATCGAATCCCGGACGCCGGCCACGATGCGTGTCGCCCAACAACGTGAATTGAGAGACAATCAGGACGGCTCCTTGTACCTCCGCGACCGACCGGTTCATCTTCCCTGCCTCGTCGGGAAAGATGCGGAGCTGCGGGATCTTGCCGGCCATATAGGAGACGTCCGCGCCGGCATCGCCTTTCGCCACTCCCAGCAGGACCACCAGCCCTTGCGCGATGGATGCGATCGTGTCGCCGTCGACCGTGACGGAAGCCGAGCGGACCCGTTGGAGTACGGCTCTTATGTGTAGACCCTCCGTGGAAGTTGAATGTGTTCAGTCATTCGCTGACAGTTTCCGTCGTCTCCTTCCCCTCCTTTGTAAGGACGGGAACTTTTTCCGAAGAGGGAAAAGTTGGGAGGTAGAGGCAACGGCAACCGGCGTGAGGACTCTACCCCACCTATCCTCCCCTTACAAAGGGGAGGGATGAAAACCGCAGATCCTTCCCCTCCTTTACAGGGGACGTCAGATCTGCGGGCGCAAGGCTGGCACGTGGCGTTGAAGGAGCTTCCATAGGACCTCCAGTTCCCGGGAGTGAAACAGGGCCTGCATGCCGACGTATCCGGTCACGCTCAAGCCGATGCCGACCGTCAGCATGATGCCCTTGGCGATCCATTCGTCCGCGCGTTGCCAGACCGCCAAATCCGCAATCCATAGGCAACTCAGTACCACGGGGATGGTCGCGAGCCCGGCCTGGCCGAGTGAGCGACCCACCCCTCGCCAATCAATGCCGCCCAGTCGATGCGTGAGAATGCCGATCAGCACACCGATGTTCACCATCGCCGAGAGCGCCGTGGCCAGGGCCAGGCCGGCGTGTTCAAACGTCTGCATCAGGAGCAGCGCCAGCACGATATTGATGAGCATGGCGGCCACTGCAGCGAGAGCCGGGGTTTTCGTATCCTGGAGTGAATAGAAGGCCGTCACGACGATGCGAATACCCGCGAAGGCCCACAGCCCCACGGCATAGGCCAACACGGCGGCGGCGGTGGCTTGCGTGTCCGCGGCGGAAAAGGCGCCGTGTTCAAACAACAGGTGCACGATGGGGTGCCGAAGCAGGATGACCCCGATCATGGCCGGCAGGATGATGAAGCCGATCATGCGCAGGCCGAACCCCAGCGTGTCCCGCAGTTCATCCATGGCCCCGCGCGCCGCCTGGTCCGACAGGGTGGGCAGAATGGCCGTGGCCAGGGCCACGCCGAAAATGCCCAATGGGAATTGGATCAAGCGCATGCCGTAAAACAGGTAGGTGGGCCCGCCGGCGAAATACGACGCCAGGATCGTACTCACGGTAATGTTGATCTGCACCACGGAGAGCCCCAACAACGACGGAACAATCAAGGTCCCGATCCTGCGCACGCCGGGATGTCCGGGGTTGAACCGCCATCCGAAGAGCAGGCCGCGTTTCTGAATGCCGGGCAGTTGAATGACGAATTGCGCCAGGCCGCCGGCCACGACCCCGAGGGCGATGCCCAGCACCGGCTCCTCCATCGAGGGAGCCACCACCAGCGCCGACACGATAATGCAGACGTTGAAAAACACCGGGCCGAGGGCCGGGGCGGCAAAGGCTCGCAAGGAATTGAGGATGCCCATGGTCAGGGCCGCCAAGCTGATGAAGATCAGGTACGGGAACATGATCCGGGTCAGGACGGTCGTGAGACCCAACCGGCCGGCGTCATCGTGAAACCCGGGCGCCAGGACCCACACGAGGCCCGGGGCGGCGATCACGCCGAGCAGGGTGATCAGCGTGACGATGGACAGCAGCGTGGTAAACACGGCGCTGGCCAGTTCCCACGTTTCCTTTTTACTGCGCAGGGTCTGGTATTCGGTAAAGACGGGGATAAAGGCGGAGGACATGGACCCTTCGGCCAGGAGTTCGCGCAGCAGGTTGGGAATACGATAGGCCACGAAGAACGCATCGGCCGCGATGGTCGCCCCCAGCAGCCGCGCGAGCAGGACGTCGCGCACCAACCCCAGGATGCGGCTGGACAACGTGGCGCCGCCGATCAGCCCCGCGGCTCCCGCGATGGCGCGGTGCTCGTCGGCGTTCGGCGATTGAGTTTCGGGAGACATGCCCTATAAGCCGCCCCGGTCCTGGCGCGGGATGGTTAATTTCGCCTCGATGAATTCCTGGTGAGGCAGTTCGAACGATTTGGCGATCTGGCGGATGGCTTCGATCTCGGCATGAGAGGTGTCCTCCGCGGCGTTGGCAATGGCGAACAGGCACCGCAGAAACGCTTTTCGCTCCTCGATGGACGTATGGTGGCAGAACCCCCGGGTGAGCCGGACGAGGTCCAGGCCGTTCATGATCCGGGCGCGGCTCATCTCGGTGATCAACTGCGCTTCGTCATCGGGCACGTTCCAGAGTTGCCGGAGCCCCTGGCTCATGGCCTCGCGTTCGCGGTGACACACTTCGTTGTCCACCCAAGCCACGTGCGCCATCAGGCCCGCGGCCAAACAGATTTTCCGGGCCTCCGTCTCGGGGAACGAGAGAGTGCGCCCCTGCTGTTGCAACTCCGACGTCAACTGGAAATAAATCGTGTTCTTGATGAAATCCTCGATCCGGCCCTCCCGGGACCCTTGACCGGCCTTGCGTTTCAGGGCTTGTCGAAAGGGCGCGGTGAGGTGCCCTAACAGGCCGCCGCTGCGTCCTTCGATATCCTGGCGGATGTCCTCCAGGAATGCCGATTCATTCGCCCGGTCGGCCCCGTCGTCCGCGACCAGTTTCTCCAAGGTCTGAATCACAAGCTGTTTGTCCTGCGAGGACCGAATGCCGGAGAGGACGCGCTGGAGCAAGTCCTGGCGTTCGGTGTCGCTCACCGCATGGGTCATGTAGAGTTCCAGTTGCGTCCAATCTTCCCCGGAAATATCAGGGAGCAGGAACAGGAGTTCCTTCAAGACGTTGATCTCTTCCGGCTCGATCCGGCCGTCGATCCAGGCAATGCCGATCATCAATTTTCCGAGATCAAGAATAAAATCCCTGGTGGCCATGCTTCCCTCATTACCCCCTGTATCGTTTTGTTTCATTGACACTCAAACGAACCTTTCTATAGCATCTTTCGGAGTTTTTGTCTTTGGAAAAGACCGCTTGGAGGAAGGCGGATCAATGGGTCTGAAACCGAGAGAGCGGACACGCAGGTCCGCCCCTACGCAATAAATGGACACGCATGTAACGCCTGCTTCGCCGTACCCGTGGGGCCGGCTGTGGTTTTTCGGAACGGCCTTTACCACGGGCGCCGTGGTCATGGCCCTGGAAATTCTGGGCAGTCGTCTGCTCGCCCCGGTGTTCGGAACCTCGTTGTTCGTCTGGGGCGCGCTGATCGGGGTTGTCCTCGCAGCCATGAGCAGTGGCTATTCCACCGGCGGCTGGCTGGCCGACCGGCGTTCGCCCGGCGCGGTGTTGCCCTGGTTACTGCTGGGCTCGGGCGCTTGGACCCTCCTGCTGGCCGGAGTGGGGCAGTCCATCGTGTTTACGGTCTCGCAATGGACCACGGACCCGCGATGGGGTCCCTGTCTCGCGGCCAGTGTGTTGTTGGCGGTTCCGGCGTTCGGGTTGAGCGGCGTGCTTCCCGTGCTCTTGCGATTGGCGATCGCCGACATGGGACATTTGGGCCGGCACACCGGGGCAATGATCGCGGTCTCCACCATCGGCAGCCTGGTCGGGACCTGGGGCACGTCGTTTTTCCTGTTGACGTGGTTGGGGAGCCTGACCCTGGTCGCGGTCCTGGGCGTCGTGCTGGTGCTCTTGGGATTAGGCTGGTTGTGGTGGAGCCGTCTGGTCAAGGGGTTGGTGCTGGTGCCGCTCGTCGGGGTGCTGGGCGGGTTGGTCTGGCTGGGATTCAACCCGGTTCTCGTCTATCCTCCGGCGATCCATCAGGAAGACAGCCCGTATCAGCAGGTGCGCGTACGCGATGAGAAAGGCCTGCGCTTCCTGGTGCTCGACAATACGTTCCACGCGATCATGTGGCAGCCCGATCCGGTGCGCTTGGCGCTTCCGTACAGTCAGATGATGATGGCCGCCATGGCTTTGCATCCTCAGCCGCAACGGGGGCTGATCCTGGGGCAGGGAGGCGGGTCAATCGCCAAGTGGCTGGAGCGGCATTGGCCTGAACTGGAAGTGGACGTGGTCGAGATGGACCCCTCGGTCGTCGAAGCAGCCGAAAGATATTTTGACTATGACGCGCCCCCCAACCACCACGTGTACGTCCGGGATGCGCGCGTGTTTTTGGCAAGGCAGGCCACGCAATACGACGTCATCTGGGTGGACGTCTTTGCCCGTCACCAGATCCCGTTTCATCTGACCACCACGGAATTTTACGCCCAATTGCGGGACCACCTGAGCGCGGACGGCGTGATTGCGGTCAACCTGGCCGCCTCGGATTCGGACCTGGACCGGATCAGGGCCGAGGCCGTGGTCTCCACGATGAAAACTTCGTTCCCATACGTGGAGACGTACAGTATTCCCGCCCCCACCTGGCTCCGCACCAAACCGGGCTCGGTGAACCTGATCTTCTTCGCCGGTCGCGGTCCGCTCCGCATGGAGTCCGACGAGTTTTCCCTGGCGACGATTATCCTCCTGAATCAAGGCAAGATGCCGCCCGAAGTCCTGCCGTTTTTGAATACCGCCAGAGGTCCGGAATGGAACCCCGGTCTCATCCTGACCGACGATTTCTCCCCATTCGATATCCTGCAGGGGAGCGGGTAGCACCTCCCCGGCAGCGCGAGACGCTGCTTATCTACATCAACCACAAGTGCCAGTTGCAGACGAAACGCCTCAACGAACGAACGAATGAATCAGAGCAGATCGTATGGCCCCAGAAAGCGCTCGCCATCGAAGTGAATTAAGTGCGATGGTGCATCGGCAACCCATACTTCGGTTTCCCACGCAATCTCACCAAGGTGCCGTGACATAGTGGTACGATTCGGGAAGGCGGTCACGTACACCAGCCCGGCCTTTGCTCCCATAAACAATTTGGCCAACTCAGTGTGTCTCTTGCCGTCAACGGGTCCATGACTGGTAACGGCCTCTACCAGCTACAAGCCAGTTACGATCAGCATAGTAGAGAACGACGTCCGGCATCTTCCCGTGTGCATAGACGTTGACGCCCAGATCAGCGAGCAGAAGTTCGTCAAAGTATCCCCATTTGTCACCGGTGTCTCCAGCATAGATCAGGACGCTACCTGGCGTAAAGCGAGGCCCGAAGTCCTCAATAATCAAACGTATCAGCTCACTATGTTCACCAGGACTGAGGGTTATTTTCTTGCTCTTGGCAATTTGCACGGGAATTCGGCTTTGTTGGCGCTCTTTGGCATACTTGGCGGTCAGCGTCTCACGACGGGAGAGATAGTCTGTCAGCTTGTCGTGCCACGTCTTGGTGCCGAAGCTGCGAAGCAATTCCAGTGTTGCCGGTTCAATCTGATAGACCGCTTTTGGGCTATTAACCGGTCTGTCGGGTGCATCAGGGTTGTAGACGGCGATTCCGGCATCCACGAACTGATGCATAGTCTGCCGGCGAAACGTTTCTCGTGTGTTCGGGGCATATTCTTTCCGGTAGTGCTCCCTCGCCCAATCCATGATCGGTGTAATGCCCATAAGGGGATTTTCCGCTCGCGCCCATTTCTTGCGAGGCGTCAAGTTCAGCAATGCAAGCAATCATAGCGCGGAACGCGTATTTTGTTGGGCACGGGGCAACCCAAGTGCAATGAGGATTTGGTTGGCTTCGGTGATGCGTTTATTGGGCACATTCGTCATGCGCCCAGACTCTCCAGTTGCTCCGCGGTCAAGGCCTGAATCGGCTCACGGCGGCGGATAGCCCTCTTACCTAAGGCAATGAGACTTTCCTTGTTCGGATACTTTATGAGCCGTAGGTCGGTTGCATTGACTTGAGTATGGCCGTTGAAACGTCGAAAGTTTTCATCAACTGCAGTCGTGTTGAGGAATGCCGCCAACCCGTATGCCAACGCTTCCGTCAACCCATGCTTCTCTTCATGAAATACGTTCAGGTGGTTTTCAAAACCCAACGCTTCGGTATTGGGGAAATTGTCAGGCGTGACGACACTCGCTACGATACGGCGCTTTTCCTCCTTGGATGAAAAACGACGCACGACGCAATAAAATCCACTCGGGTAGAGCCATTTTTCCGTTTCGGCATTGCGGCATATCGCATTGGGTTTCTTCAATTCCGGGTTCGGCCAATCCGTAGTTTGCCCTTTAAAGTGGCCGGGATAGAGCAAGGGAACCGTGTCCGCGTCCGGCATGGTACGCAGGTATTCCTTCAATCGGAAATCGACCACGGGACAGGTTGACACCTTGATGCCTATATCGTCCAAGGTGAACCGGATTGCTCTCGATCGTTCGATGGCGCTGAATTCCGGTGAGGTCGGCACGTGAATGAATCGCTCGGGGTCTCCGGGAAACACGATGCGATCAAAGGAGTACTCATTCGTCTCCATATCGGCGAAGCTGGCATCGGTCGAGGTTGTCACCGTCACGTTGCCTTGGCTCGTTCCACGCTCCAGCGTGATGATGACGTTCTCCTGCAACACTTCATCATCCTTAAAGGCCTTATTTCTCGATGCGAACAGGTGTATCTGCAGGATGGCCGCACGTTCCAGAACATATTCACGGAAGGGTCGGTAGTATGGCCCATTACAGAAACTGCGCGGTACGATTGCAACAAGTTGACCGTAATCCTCCAGCAAAGATAAAGACAGGGCCACAAACGCTGAATACAGATTGACGGTTTCAATGCCGACTCGCCGCAGTGCCGAACGGTAAAGAGAGCAACTGCGTATTTTCTTGTAGGGAGGATTAAGGATGGCGTGGGTGTATCTTGGAAGGGCCTCGGCAAATAGATCCCCGGACAGCGAAGCTACCGCAGCATAGACGAAGTCGTCACCCCTGATGTTTGATGCGACGTTTGGATACCGTCCGTATTCCTCCAGCGATTGGATTAAATAGGAGTGAAGGCACTCGTCGATCTCGAAGGCATCGACTTCGATACGCGGACAATCAAAGCCGCCGCCAGTCCACCTTTCCAAAAAGGCGACGGAAAGAGAACCGATACCGGCCCCGGCATCGAGCAAGCGACAGTTGTTCCCGGATTTTTGAGTAAACAGCCCTGCCATAAATCGAGCGATTTCCGCAGGTGTGAAAAATTGGCCATATTGTGACTTCTTCTTTGGATCAATGGCCTTTGCCACGGTCAGTCTTGACGGCTCAACTTCTGAGAGCAAAGGATTGCCTCCTTATTTATGGAGATGCGTCGTCGTTTTCATCCGGGAAGATCTTCGAGTTCCAGAACGAATCGATAACCTCCTGGGGCGTCTCGTCAAAATCCGGAGCGATCCAGATCTGACCTTTCAATGCACCAAGTTTGCGTTTGGTCTTAGGCTTACTTTCCATGATTTCCCCACAACCTCTGAATCCACTCCGAAAACAGTTTTTCGGCTAACATGCGTCTCCTTTCGTTATCGGGCTCATCGGACGCCTGCTCTGCTTCGTATTTCAACTGAATAAATTCAGCCATTCTTTCCTTTATTGTGTCTAATAGCAATTGTAATTCCGCACGATTCTCCAAAAAAAGAAATGGCACTCTAATGATTGGAGGCTTTATCTGAGATGTAATAGGACTGGATAACGGCATGCGACGTTCACGCTCATTTCTCTCTATCATTCGTATATAATTCCCTTTCTTTTAATGTATATTGAGATGTCCATCTCGATGGAAGACCGTATGATAATGCAACACAACGTCGGTTCTCAGGGTACTCGGCCGTAGTCTGCCGGATGAGGGCGTCTTCAATAGAGGTGGATGGAGATACCTATTACCAATTGTGACGACCTTGCAGCTATGCCGGTCAATGACTGCCATCCTTCATGACGTATCGCGCGCGGGCCGGCGCCATCGCAAACCTTCGAAGCGTGCGAAATCACGGTCGAGCGTAATCCATTCACAGCCGGACTCGATCGCCAAAGCAGCGAAATACGCGTCCGGTATCAAGTTGCCCATAGTTTCCGCACCCCGATACAGTCGCGTAAATATCTCCCAATGCCTGGGGCCTGGGCTGACTGGAATACACTGGGGCTGGCTCCTGATCACGTTTGCGAATTGCAGGGCCTCATCCGGTGGACTTGGGCGGATGAAAACACGGGGATGTGTGACGATGCGGAGGAATCCGCTCAACACCAGATCGGATACGGCAAATGCTTCGTCCCCGCCAAGCACGGCCTCAAGCCACGGCCGGCAAGACCCGTGTTCCGAAGCGTCGTCACGATACGCCGCGACAAGGACGTTCACGTCAGGGAGGACCATTATTCCCTTCGATGAGATCAAGCAGAGAGGCCGAATCACTCAGGTCCACGCCGGGCATCACTCCTGTTCCATGGAACAGAGGCAGGTCAACGGCAGGTCGCTTCGTAGTGCGACGTCGGGATAGAGACTCGCGGAGAGCGTCCTGAATGACGGCCGTCAGTGTCTTCCCAGTGTCCGCAGCAATCCCCTTTAGCTCGGTGAATAGATGGTCATCAATATGAATCGTTGTACGCATACATAAAAACATACATAATATACATATTTATGTCAACAGTGAGGCGGCCGTGCTGCTGCCCTGACTGATTGCCCCTTCCCTTTCTGGTCCTCGTCATCGCAAATCCAGAAGCGTGTAGTGCTATTATGGATTAGGTATTGTGACCATGGTCGTGACTATAGTATTATAGGAACGTGATCAACAACAAAGAGGATGGAGTTGGAGAAGATGGGCAACGATAACGTAGCTGGTTCCCGCATGATCAAGGCATCCGAGTTCAAGGCCAAGTGTCTGAAGCTGATGGACGAGGTGGCAGACAGCGGCGCCGAGATCGTCATTACCAAGAACGGCCAACCGGTCTCGCGGCTCGTGCCGTATCGCGAGAAGCCGAAGAGTCTGTTTGGCATTGACAAGGGAAGATTCAAGATACTTGGCGACATCATTGAGCCCCTGGACGTCGAGTGGGAAGCCAACACCGGCCAGACTGGGGACGGTGACAGGTGATTCTCCTCGATACGCACGTTGTGCTGTGGTTGAGAGGGGGTGAGGCGCGATTGGGAGCGAGGGCTCGCCGCGAAATCGACCAGGCATGGCAGTCCGGTGAAGTTGGCGTCTCCGCGATCTCGTTCTGGGAAATAGCGATGCTCAAGGAGAGGGGCCGGATCGAATTCCCCGAAGACGTCGGCCTGTGGCGTCGGAAGCAATTGGAACAGGGGATGATTGAAATCGCCGTCGATGGGGCGATTGGAATCCGCTCGATCAGCCTTGCCGATTTCCATGCCGACCCGGCCGACCGTCTGATCGTCGCGACCGCGTTGGAGGGCCACCGTCTCGTGACCGCTGACGAACGCATTCTCGGTTGGGCGGGTCGGCTGCGCCGGCTGCGAGCCACGGAATGAGGGGCTGTAGCGGCTGTTAGGCGTGATGCAGGAAGACGCTCCTTTTACTCGTGTGGCTGGGCCTACGAGGGCGATGAGTCTAAAGTGAATGCATCGCTTTGCTCTTCCGTCATGCCATTGCCCCGCTTTGATAGTATGGCGACGGCACCGTTGGGTAGGCGCGGAACACGTGCCGGAATACGTCATCGGACTTGGTTGCAACTTCGTCGTCAGAGTAAACGCCGGTGGGCAGGCCGGTCGTTTCGTTATAAAGGAAGTCCCGGATAGCGACCACAACCGCATCCCGGGTCGTTTCTTTTTCGCGCCATTGGTCGACGCGGAGTTTCTCGGTCTTCAACGTCCGTAGCAGTTCGACGGCGACGTCTTTGATCCGCTTGATCTCGGCTGCGTTCAGGTCCGGCTTCTTCAGCAAGTCGAAAATCGCCAGTGACTCCTCGTCCAAATTCTCCCGGACCGCGCGCCGTTCCTCATTGTCCAATTCCTGCGCCAATTTGAGCAGTGCCTCGAACGTCTGTTCGATCGTCATCCGATCCTTTTCGCGGTTGTACTTTGCGACGGTCTCTTCATAGTGCTTCTGAAAATCGGCGCGCAGGGGGTTTTGCGCCAGCAGGCGCTGTACCCGCTTCTCCAGAACGTGCCTCAAGTCTTGAACAAGCGAGTTCTTGTTCTGGTAACGCTGAAATTCTCGCTTCAGTTGCTCAAAGTCGATATGGCTGATGTCGTAAGGTACAGGCATGGGATCGTCGGCCGCGAGTTCAGGCTGCACCTCTATCGCCTCGTCCACCACCTCGTGTAGCTTGCGGATGATGTCTCTGATGTCGGCCTGCTCACGATCTTGCTGAAGGCTCTTATACACGATGTTGATGGCGTCGCGGTCCGCCCTATGGGCGTTGACGTCCTTCACGTTGATACAAGCCCTGAATTTCTTGAATGCCTCGCGGCACATCACCTCGAATCGCTTTCGGGTTTCGTCATTTTCGTTGGCAGCTTCCTTACACGCCACGATGGCGGCGTTGCGCTCGAAGCCGGTCTTCCGGATGACGTCGTCCAGCGATGCTCCTCGCTCATCAAGGAAAGCCCGCACGAAGGCAATAGCCTCGGCCAAGTCGACCAGCAGATCTTCATCCGGCTTGGCCGGATCGGTCTCGTCGACGCGGCCAGGCTGCGTCCCGGCAAAAGTCGCCAGCGCCCTGCGCAGGTGTTTCAGAACGCCGCAGTAATCCACGATCATGCCGTTGTTCTTGCCCTCGTTTACCCGGTTCGCGCGGGCGATGGCTTGCATCAGGGTGTGGGCCTTGAACGGCTTGTCGAGGTAGAGGGTGGAAAGGCTGGGTACGTCGAAGCCGGTCAACCACATGGCACACACAATGGCGATACGGAAGGGGTGTTCTTCCTCTTTGAAGGCCTCGTCCAAATCCATTCGCTGCATGTTGCGGAAACGCGGCTTGCTACGCATCGACTCGGGCAGGTCCATGCCCTCCTTGATGAGCCTCCGGTGCGGGGTAACGTCCAGATCCCACCCCTGGAACTTCTTCACCTCCCCCTGCTCCTCACTCACCACTACCGCCACGCGGGTCTCGCGCATCCAGTCGATCTGCCGCTTCAGGTAGATCGACTCCTGCTCGTCGGTTGTCCGTGACGTTTCTGCTTCCAATTCCTTGATACGCTCGTTCCAGTAGAACCCGATCAGCTTGTGCATCCGCACGCAAGTCAACTTGTCGATACAGACCAGCATCGCCTTGCCGGTTTCCCAGGCCGTCGAGTAGTGCCGTACGAAGTCCTGCGCAATCTGATCGAGTCGCTTGCCCGCGGTGACGACGTGATAGTCGCGCTTGAGTTCCTGCTCCAGACGTTGCTCCACGTCGACGTTATCGGTCTCCCATTCTTCCAGCTTCCCGGCGATACGTTCGTTCAGGTCGCCGATGGCCACCCCCAGCTTGTCGCCGCGTGCGTCGTAGAAGAGCGGCACGGTCGCCTTATCCTCCACGGCCCGCTGGAAGTCGTAGGTCGAAACGTACTCGCCGAACATCCGTCGCGTGATCTCGTCTTCCGTGAACAGCGGGGTGCCGGTGAAGCCGATGTAGCTTGCGTTGGGCAGGGCGTTTCGCATGTTGAGCGCCAACGTGCCGTACTGGGTACGGTGCGCCTCGTCGGTGATGATGATGACGTCGTCGCGTTGCGTGTAACTTTCGCCTTCGGCCACTTGCTTGTTGAACTTCTGGATCAGCGAGAAGACGTGCGATTTGTGCTCAGCCAGTAACCGGCGCAGGTGTTCGCCGCTTGAAGTCCGGCATGGGTCGCGGTCATGGTCCACGACGCCGCAGCCGGCAAACGTCTTGTAAATCTGGGTGTCGAGGTCGTCTCGGTCAGTGAGAATGAGGAAAGTAAAGTTGCCGCCGAGTTTCCGGTGCACCTTGCGGGTGAATATCACCATCGAGTAACTCTTGCCGGCCCCTTGGGTGTGCCAGAAGACGCCCAGCTTGCCTTGTCGCGCCTCGCGGTTTCGCACCGCAGCGATGGCCCGGTTCACACCCAGGAACTGGTGATTGCGGGCAATGATTTTCTTCGGCTCGCCCGACGACTCGTCGAAGAGAATGAAGTTCTCCACAAGATCCATGAAGTTACGCTTGTCGCAGACGCCCTTGAGCAACGTCTCCATGTCCACCACGCCGGGTTCTTCTTCGGCCAGCCGCTTCCATTCGTGAAAGTGCTCCCACTTGCTGGTAATGCTGCCGATCTTCGCCTTCTCGCCGTTACCGAACATCACCACCGCGTTGTGGTGGAAGACATGGGGAATGGTGTCGCGGTAATCCGAGTAGTTGTCCTCAAAAGCAGTCCTGAGGTCCCGGTGGATGTTCTTGCACTCGATGAAGAGCAACGGCAGACCGTTGACAAAGCCGACGACGTCCGCCCGGCGGCGGTAGAGGTCACCTTTGATCCACAACTCGCGGACGCAGAGGAAATCGTTGTTCTCCGGTGTCTCGAAGTCGAAGACTCGCAACCGCTCCCGTACCGGCTCGCCCTTGTCGTTACGGAAGGTGACCAGTACGCCGTCGCGGATCAGGTCGTATTTTTCACGGTTGGCGGTGACGATGGTCTGCGAGGCCACGGTAGCGGTGATCTGTCGCACCGCGTCGTCGTAGGCGTCGTCCGGCAGTCCCGGATTCAATTCCGCCAATTTCCCGCGTAGCGCGCGCGTCAGCACCACCTCGCGCTCGGACGCGCGTCCAAGCAGGCTCTCCGGCCCGAAGTCCTCGTTGTGATAGGCGTAGACGGATTTCCAGCCGAGTTGCCGTTCCAGATATTCGGCCGTGGTCTGCTGGACAAGAGTGTCTTCGGTGTAAGGAGCCGGGGTCATGATGATCTCCCCTCCAAATTCGCCAACCGTCTCTTGCCGTTTTCCGTGAGTCTGTATTTCTGCAACCGGCTGTTGGGTTTCTCCGGAATCGTGTATTCGATCAACTCGCCATCCACCAACGAACGAATCATCTTGTTGAGCTGGCCTGAGACAGTACTCTGACCCAAGCCGGTCGAGATGGCTGATTTTGCCATGGGAGCCCGACGAAGAAGTGCCAGAACTCGTTGCTCAAGACTCTCTGGCTGTGACTCTGGCTGTGACTCTGGCTGTGACTCTGGCTGTGACCCGGTTTGGTCCCTAACTTGGTCGGCCGGTCGTGGGAAAGTGGTCGTCACCCAGTGGTCGGAAACGTCAATAACAGGCTCAGCCACCCCGTGTTCACGGCACAGATCGCGAATGCGCCTGATGCCGGAACCGATTCTCTCTACCGCTTCCATCCGGTGCAGGATGCCGAACAGTAACGGATTGCGTGGAATGCTCTTGGTACCGAGACCCGCTTCGGTCATGCCGGCGGGCAGCCCGCCCGGGCTGACAATTTCGAGTCGATCCTTAAAGAGGTAAATCTGCACGTTGGCGGTGGAGCGGTAGTCGCGATGAGCCAAAGCGTTGACGACCGCCTCACGAACAGCCTCTTCCGGCAGTTCCGGGCGCTCCTCGCGTTTAACGTGCTTGATAATGTATTCCACGTTGATCTTGGAGAGAATCCAGGCCACCACTTCATCAATCATCGAGTAGACGTCGCCATGGAAGTCGCGCCGATCAAGGATTCGTACCTTGTCGGTGCCCATGAAGAGAGCGCAAGCGACGTCGGCACTGACGTTGAATTTGCGGATATCCTTTGCCAACAGCCAAGCTCCGGCGTGACTCATGCGCCCGTCTTCGCCGATCAGGTGCAGGTTTCCGAGGGCCGTCCCAGGTTCCATGTCGGTGGGGATTTTCGCGCGTTTCCTGAAAAGGTCCCAGTTTTTCTCGTCGAGATCGGCTTCAAGGGAGAACTTCTCACAGGCGGTTTCATCGAAGTGGATCAGCCCCTCCTTGTAGAAGAACTCACGAATTTCCTCCCGTGACATCTGCTGGCTGCTTGATCCCTCACGGATGAAGAACTTGCCCCCGAAAGAGTAGGGCTTGCTTTGCTGGGCGGGTACTCTCACGCAGAGCACTTTGCCCGCGCTTGTGATCTCCACCGCAATCGGCGGGTCGGCGGAACGGGCGATTGACTGGGCTTCTGATTTCAGGCGATTGTGGTTGGCAACCCCGCAGACCTCTCCATCATCCGTCACGCCAAGCAGAATCGTCCCGCCGGTCGCGTTGGCAAAAGCGCATATCTCACGGCCAAGTCCGGAAGTGCCGGAGCGCTTGAATTCAGTTGTAAAGCCTTCGCCGAGGGCGACGAGATTGGATAGGTCCCCTTGGTTCACACTGACATCTCCTCGTTCACTTTGCCTAGCACGAGAATAGTACGGTCATTGAAGCAACCCGACAAGCTCGCTGGCCCGAAGTCCCCGGGTTGTAGGCGTACACCGACTCTAGTCGCATTATCCTTCCAGATTACCCGGCTGTCGTTTGCCGGACGAGGGAGTCTTCGGTGGCGGGGCGAGTGTCGTCCGCGTGGTCTATGCCGCCATCGTGCGCACGTCGTAGCGCGAGATATGGCGGTCCCTGGTGACAACGATGAGGTCTTCGATTTGGGCTTGCGCGACCAGCATCCGATCGAACGGGTCACCGTGGTATGGCGGAAGGGTGCCCGCCTGTTCCGCGTGACGAAACGTGAGAGCAAGTGGTGTGAAGCCCTGTTTTTTGATGCTCGCTTCCAGGTTGTCCGGGGCTTGCAGCTTCCCCAAGGCGTGCTTGACGGCGATCTCCCAACCGCTGATAGAACTGACAAAGACTTCGTTAAACGAATCGGCTATGGCTTCATAGGCACGTCCGTCCAACCTCTGAGGTTCCGCCATCCACCACAGGAGAGCGTGAGTGTCCAGTAGGAATCGTGCCACTATTCGTCTTCATCCGGGAATATCTTCGAGTTCCAGAACGAATCGATCACTTCCTGCGGCGTCTCGTCAAAATCCGGAGCGATCCAGATCTGCCCTTTCAACACACCTGATTTGCGCTTGGTCTTCGACTTACGATACGGCTCCAGTCGCAGGTAAGGTTCCCCGGCCTTGGCGATCACGATTTCTTCACCTTCCCACGCCAGTTTGCCCAGCTTCGAGAGCTGCGATTTGGCCTCGTGCATGTTTACTTTCATGGGATCCCCATAAAGCTAAGTCTAGCTAAGTCTAAAATGGTGCGAGAACTGTGTCAAGAGACCGTCCCGTTCGCCCATATCTTTGCGGAAGGCAACACGCACGCCATCGTGGAGCAATTAGTGCTTCTCACGGTTGGCGACAATGTCTGAACGTGGTTGTGCACGAGGAATCCTCGACGTTTTCCAGACAAGCGAGTACCCTTAACTCGATTTCAACTATTTTCTTCAAGTTTATGCCGTATTCTTAGCAAGCACTGACCGGGGGCCTTGGTCAATCGACATTCCCAAATGCGTATAACTTTCCAACCCTGTTGCCTGAGGGAACGGTTAGCACGACGATCCCTGGCTTTGGTTTTCTCAATTTTATCTCGCCACGCTTTGAAGTTCGTCTTGGGTGTGAGGTTCCTACAGTCGTGGCCGTGCCAAAAACATCCGTCAACAAAGACGGCAACTTTCATCTTGGGCCAGACGAAATCCGGTCGTCCGGGAAGCGGTTGGTGTCTGCGCCAACCCGTTAAACCTTCCTTACGTAGCAAATACGCGAGTTGCATCTCGGTTGTTTGGTTGCCGGTGCTAAGTACACGGGACATTAAATCGCCGCGGTTTAAACCGCCAAACGTCGTGCGCTCCTGCTGAGCATTGCCCGGCCACCGACCCATTGTTGTGCTAGACCGAAGTGTTTTGAAGGATTCCTTGGCTACAGCCTCAGCAAAGTCACACGGAAGAGCATTACCGACGATGTTACACGCATATTCCATATAGGGCGTATCGAGTTTGTAATCTGAGGGAAAGGTCTGCAACAATGCCGCCTCTCTCACAGAGATCGTCCGCTCCATTTCGGGATGTCCGAATCGCCCCTTGCTCAAGGTGGTGCATCCACCAGTGATCGTCGGTGCGACTTCGTCCCACGCCATACGCCCATACACGTTTCTGAAGCCCCTATATGTACCTTTGTGACATTCAGGTCGGAGATCCTCGGGAATCTTGATCCACGTTGCACCAGGTTTCGCATGTTTTAGCCGAAGTTTGTTCATCTCCGACAGAGAACGGACGAGATGCCAGTTTGAACGCTCGAAAGCCGAGTGTTCCCTCGCCTCTGCCAACAGAATCGGTTCGGCCAAGCTGCCAATCGTATCCTTAACGGTTCGCCAGGGAGCAAAGCCTTTCTTCCCATCCTTGGAATGAGTGGGTAGGGGGATGGGTATTTGGCAACCAAGACCTCCAAGGACGACGAGTCTGCGGCGATTTTGCGGGACGCCATAATCCGCAACTTGAAGGACTTCCATCGTTACCGTGTAGCCGAGTCGCTCAATTCGTTCACGAAATTCGTTCAACAGCGGCTTGCCCCGCCCGGCGAGACCAGGGACGTTCTCCATCATGACTGCCTTCGGTCTGATCTCTTCGACTAACCGTGCCATCTCTCGGACCAGATCGTTCCTTAAATCATAGCGCCTATATTTTGACGTAAGGCTGGTAAACCCTTGGCATGGTGGACAGCCAGCGAGCAGATCTATCACTCGACCGGGCGCCAGTGCCTTCAGATCACCGCCCTTGATTGTTCGGATATCTTGCTTGTACGCTCTGACCTCGGGATGGTTAGCGGTATACGTGGCGAAGGCATGTTTTTCGATCTCGACCGCAGCCAAGACCGTGAATCCCGCTCGCTTGAGACCGACGGTGAGGGCTCCTCCCCCTGCGAACAAATCGATGGCGACAGGCATGTTTCTGTCAGTCTGCTGGCTCAATGACGTTCTTCTTCTGTTTTTCAGCCTCGGCCAAGAAGTCTTCATGCATCTTTTTAGTTCTGAGAAGAAAAGTCTTCCAATTTATATGCGTTAGCGTTCCATTTTCGCGAAATGAGTCGAATGAAACTTCTTGGGCACCGGTTAAAGATAGGTCGTCGCATACCAAGGTGATATGAAATGATCGAAAGATATCCCGGAATTCTTTATTCCCCGGTTCGTCTAGAAATTTATTCATCTGATTATTATAGGTAATGATCCTGTCCATTTCATTATTTGTCAGTTTATGCATCGGTCTCTTGATTTCGATGAGTTGTAGTCCGTTGTCTTGGCTCGATAGCACGAAATCAGGCCGCTTCCCTGTCTCTGAGAAGTCCTCCAAGCTAATCTTCTGACCGGTGTTCTTCTCGTAAAATTTCTCAAACTCTTTCTTAAGTGTGCTGAAAGCTTGGTTCGCTGTAATTGGCGCCCACTGTGGATCGATCAACCATGGAGCGTACTTAATTAACTCCTGAAGCTTCGGTTCGGCCGTTTTCTGGTCGTCCTTCAAATCTTGAACCCTCTCGATAACTTTGAGCCTATCTTCTGCAATTCTTCCGAAAGAAGATAATTCCGCCAATCGGGCAGTTCTCAGTATCCCACTGATCACCGCCATGGGTGTATTCTCCGCATCGGCTGCTTCCCTTAGTTTCTTGTCGAGCGTGATATGCGGCGCCAAGGTGAGGCTCAGTTGCACCATCGGCTCAACGACTTCGATGTCATCTACTTCACCAGCGCGAATTGTTTGACCAAGCAATCTTGCCAGTTCCCTGGCCGTTTTCCTGATGGCTTCCTGTCCATCGGCTGGAAATTCCCTTACTATTTGCTCCTCAATTTTGCCGACTTCGGCGAATCGCTCCCATGTTTTCTTCCTCATAGGATCGCGTGCCAAATATCCAATCTTGTGTATGATTTTCCGACCCCATTCCTGAAACTTCTGACCTAAATCATGGGACCACAAGATGTCTCGTCTGTCCGTCTGAATCAAATCTTCATATTCATCTAACCAGTCAGCATGCAGCGCACCCACCAAGTAGGACCGAATGCTATGTTCTCCGTGGAAGCCGGCACCACGGTTGAAAACCGCTGTCTGCCCCGCGATTTTGCCTCTGCAGTAAATTCGGACACCGGCCATCAAGTCGTCCTTGTATGGATTCTTGGCATATGCCGCCCAACCGGTAATTGGGTAAAAAAGCCCATCGTGATGAAAACCTGCTCCAAACTCCGTTATCGTTTCTCCGGCCGGACCGACCGCACAGTATCCGGTATCGTCTTTCACTGAGAGATTCGGCCCTGTAGGACCGTTGAGTGTTATCTTCGAGTTGTCCATGGTCTCGACAGAGAACGACTCAAGGATGGTTTCATACTCCGGCGCTGTCTTCATCTTTGTCGTGTCGCGCGTTTTAATTATCCAGCTCCCCGTTGGCAGGCCGAAGCGTTGAGATAACTGTCGTGAGAAGGTTGAGTGCGTGGAGACACGGCGGTACGCGAAGCGTTTCAGAATGACGGTTGTGCCAGAATTTGGCCGTAGCGTGTTGTCCTTAGAGCCTGTTCCTGGCTCGTACTCGAACTCTGTATCTTTCAACATATCCTCTCGATTCAAGATCAAGTGTGCGGTCAGGTACCCAGTATCCGGTTTCCCATCGGGTCCATCGCGCGTGACCTTTTCTCCGCCTGATGTGAGTATCTCTATTACCTCGCATATGCCAAATGGCGCCAACTTACCGACACCTTTACGTCCCATGACTTTTCTGTTGAACTTTGGAGAAGTATCGCCCCTTCTGGGACGATCATCAGTTCTTCGTTCGGCACCAACTACAAGGTAGAAATTGTTCACTTCATCTGGCGTCATCCCGATGCCGTTGTCAGTCACCTTGATTTCAAAATTCTTATCTGCGATGACTCCTCCTGCCTTCGAGGCAAGATATTCCCCCATAGGAGCTTCGATCATGACTTCTGTCGCGTCAGCGTCATAGCTGTTGGAGACGAGTTCCGCGATAACGGCTGATACTTTGTCGTAAAGCTTTACACCAAGCTTGTCGATTGTTAGCCGGGAAATTCTCATTTTGTATTTGTTTGTCATGGCTGGTCCAATTTCTTGGTTCTGTAGCTGTAACGCGCCCGGCTCGTGAGTTTTGCCTTGGTTTACTTGATATTCGGTTTATGCAGGTCCGGTGGCTTGACCGTACGAAGATCGCTTGGGCAAACCGCTTAGGTAGCACGTTGATAGTGAGGACTGCATGGGCTTGCCAAGAGCCGTCCTCGTCGTAGGTAACATAAATTACACGAACGCTTGGCAGTCTGATTAAGCTAAGGAGATTATGAGAATACCAGATGATAACTTACTTTTTAAAGGCGAGAAATCCTCAAACCATCACCGCTCCATTCATCAGGCGTGGCAAGAGCAGGTCGCGGGCTTGGGCGAGCTGCTGATTGTGTAGTGCCAAGTTTCGCAACTGATTGCATGCCGGTGCCACAACATCGCTGAACAAACTCAACAGTGTTGGTGAGGGCCTCTTGAACTGCGATCTAAGAAGGTATTTCCAGTCCATTCTTGGCATCTTTGAGCCTTCTCGGACGGTCTTTGATGCCAAAGCTACAAACTCATCACTCGAGAGAAGGAACAGTACGTAATAGTAGAGGTAATCTTCTGAGGGACGAATAACAATCGCATCAGATGACGCGATGCCGTCCACGAGAGCGAATCCAACTTTGTGAAAGTAGGGCCGGATCTTGCCGAACAGGATGTCCCCTTCAGCGAACTTGAATTTGTTGCTATCGACTTCACTGGCCGTTCCCCATTCATTCAGCGTGACCGCACGCTTTGGAATGTGCTCAAGTCCTATATATGCAGTGTCAGGTGACACATCCTTTGGGTTAATTGATTCCCGAATATCTGTGCAGAGTTCGGAAAGCGGTTTACTCTCCCACCCTTCCGGTACGCCGTCTTTGACCTTGACGTGCTCGTGGCCGGGGAAGCGGAGGTGGACGAACCACTGCTTGTAGATCAGCCGTGCCGCCTGTTCCAGCAACTGAATTCGTCGCCGGTTGTTCTCGATCAGGTCGTCGTAGGCGGAGAGGATGGAGGCGATGCGCTGCTGGATAGCGAGACCAGGGAGGTGCAATTCGAAGTCTGGAAACCTAGTCAGTGGAATACGGTCTACCGTCGCGCCACTGATGATATTCGACTTGACGACAGCGCGCCAGGCGGGTGTCAAGAAGTAGTAGTGCAAGAAGCGAGGGTTAACCTTCGTCTGGTCAGGACGAATCAGAGCCATGCGTCTACCGAGACATCCCCTGAATCCATCAGGAATAAGCGCATAACGGTGTAACGTCGCTTCATAGGAGAATACTATGTCGTTTTTCCACGGAACGACGCGTTTTATCCATTTTGGGTAGTCCTCCTCGGATACGTGGCGGATTTCCGACAAATCTAAAGTGCCTCGCGGAGTGACATTCTTGATGCCCAGAAAAATAGGCCCCTCGTCAGCGCCCTTTGGAGTTGCATGGGGACCGTCGTAGATACCGAGAGCTATGTCTTTGATTGGCCTAATCTGGAGGTTACTCATATCCCCAATTCCTCGAAATTCTTCTTGATCGTTGCCGCCAATTCCACTGCCTCGGTGTTGAGGTCTTCCAGTTCGACGTGGATCTCGCGTAGGGCTTCCTCGAAGTCGAAGTCTTCGTCCTCTTCTTCGGGGGCGACGCCCACGTAGCGGCCAGGGGTCAGGCTCCAGTCGTTGGCTTTGATCTCGGTATGGTCCACCAGCTTGACCAGTCCCTCCACGTCGCGCAGCTTCGCCTTGGGGAAGCGCTCGGTGAGCCAGTGGGCTTGGCGCCAGAAATAGCGGACCTTTCTGAGTTGTCCCCAGGCATGTACCGGCGACGACTCATCCAGCTCCGTGAGATTCTGGCGGGCTTCGTCCACGGTTTTGCGGGCGCGCGTGACGTCGCGGGCGTTCCAGGCGTCGCTGGATTTGGCGCCGCACTCCTTCTCGCAGGTCTCGATCAGGCGTGTGGCGAGCTTGTAGAGGAGGTCGGTCTGCTTGATGAGATCGTGGCTGGTTTCGGCCAATGGTGCGAGGCTGCCAACTGTCTGCAGAAGCTTCTTTACCGAATCGACCCCATAGTTGGCAGCGGGTTCGGCAACTTGCAGATATTCGTGAGTGGATACCGGTGCTTCAGATCGCAACGTTTCTTTGAAGGCTTTAATGCCGGAGTTGAAGGCGAGCAGGGCAGCGTCCAGTTCCTTTTGAGTTTCAGTGGGAGCGTCGTCCGAGCCGAGTGTCCTAAGAAAAGGGGCCAGCACGTCCCGGAGGCTGTTGAGCGCGGCGAGGAAATCCGGTAGCGGTTTGACCGCTTCGCCGTGTTCATTCTTGGTGCTGAAGCAGGCGTTGCCTTCATCGAGGGTGCGGGTGCAGTAGTCGGACACCAGGCCGAGATAGCGCCCGGTCTCACCTCGGTAGAGCCAGACGATAGCCAGCAGGTTCTGCTGCTGCTCGGGGCTGAAGTCGTAGATTTTGCGTGTGACCTTGCGGTAGACGTTACGCGCATCGATCATCAGTACCTTGTCACGGTGTTCCTTTGGCTTGTTGCGGTTGAGAAACCACAGTTCGCAGGGCACGGTGCGGGTGTAGAAGAAGTTGGAGCGGATGGCGATCATCACGTACACGTCGCCGGTTTCTACCAGCTTCTGCCGTACCTTGGCCTCGGAACCACCGGCGCTGGATGCCTGCGACGACATGACGAAGCCCTCGCGCCCTGTTTCGCTCAGGTAACTGTAGAAATAGCTGATCCAAACGTAATTGCCGTTGCTGACTTTGTCTTTCTTGTTGACGCCGGGCAGGCCGAAGGGCAGACGCGGGTCGGTCTTGACCTTGTCGGCGTCGATCTCGTCCACGTTGAATGGCGGATTGGCCATGACGTAGTCGGCTTTGCCGAGCAGTTCGTGGGGGTCTTCGTAGTAGGTGATCGCTTGCCGGATGTCGCCTTCGAGGCCGTGTACCGCCAGGTTCATCTTGGCCAAGCGGATGGTGGTGGCGTTTTTCTCCAGGCCGCGGAAGGTGAGTTGCTCGGTTGGGTTCTGGCCGTGCTCCTCCACGGTCCGGGCGCTCTGCACGAACATGCCGCCGGACCCACAGGCCGGGTCGAGTACCGTACCGCGTTCGGGGTCGAGCACGTGGGCGATCAACGAGACGAGCGAGACGGGCGTGAAGAACTCGCCGGCGTCGTGGGCCTTCTGGTCCGCGAACTGTGTGAGGAAGTATTCGTAGATGCGACCGAAGACGTCGCCGGAGACTCGCTTCAACTCGTCGGGGTTGAGCGTGCGCAGGAGTTGGCCGAGGACGTCGTTGTCCAGTTCCTGGTATTCGCTCTTGGGGAGGATGCCGCGTAGGCCGTCGTAGTCCGCCTCGATGGACTCCATCGCCGCGATGATGGCCTTGGCGCGGTCCGTGCCGTCGGGCAGGGCGACCAGTTGGTCGAACTGGGCCTCGGGACGCAGGAAGATGGCACTTTGCTGGGAGAAGTCTTCCTTGGTGCGTGCCCGCCTCTTGCCGCCGCGAGAGGGCAGGTTCGCTTCAATCTTGTCTTTCACTCCCAGGTAGCGGCTGTAGGCGTGGCGCAGGAAGACCAGCCCCATCACCGGCAGGAAGTATTCGTTGCTGGCGTAGTTGGAGTTGGCGCGCAGGGTGTCGGCCGCACTCCAGAGACGCCGTTCAATGGCTTCGATGTGTTCGAGTTGGGACAAGAGTGACGTGATCCCGATCCGGTGGACAGGTTAAGGCTTTCGCTTTTTGGCTGCCGATGAACGATCAATGCTGATTGTATAGCAATGACCGATGAAGACAAGCCTCAAACGATTGGGGTTCACGTCACTCGAAGGGACGCCGGATCTCAGTCGGCTTGGGCGGGCCAGAATTTATAGCGGATTTGCGGCAACTGTTTGCCTTCGAAGTTCGGAATGTCGTACAGACACCGGTCGATGGTCTCAACCTCTTCCTTCGTAAATTCAAAGACCTTGGACACCTTCCAGAATTTATCAAAGGTGAAATAATCCCCTTTTTCCGGTTTTTCAGCCAGCGCGGCCTGCATTTGTTTAAAGCCCTCGGTATCCACGTTTGGTATCCGGCCGTTATTTTTGTCCACGCACCATTTCAGGATCTCGGCGACCCCATACATGGTGATTTCGATTTTCACTTTACCCGAATTTGTTTCCGACATTGTCAAGCTCCTCCTTCCAAAGAGGAAATCTATAGCACATTTTCTTGAAACTCTTCCAGTCGTTTCAGCGGGAAATTGCAGGTTTCGAAGAAAATCCCGGGAAAATCCCGTGCGCGGCGAGTAGAAATTCGAGCAAAATGTCCCGAAGAATCCCGGTGACCGTTGAATAACCCGTTGTATCGCCTAGTCGAAAGCTCGTATACTACCTCCTTTATGTGGAGCTGCTGATGCTCCCGGACCCCTGAGCCCGGGAGACCGGCGGTCCGATGAGGGTTGCTGACATGTTTTTTCCCCGCTTGGCGGCAGGCAACAGACTCCGTGTCCTCACGCTGTGTGGGATTCTGCTCCTGCCCGGCTGCTCGCCCGAAGATCCCTACGTGCCCCCGGACCTGCTCTATCTCTTCGCCAGTTATGACGTCGGGAAAAACCCAACCGCCATTCAGGCCGGGGACTTCAACGAGGACGGCTTTTCGGACCTGTTGACCAGCAACATCTCGGCGAATTCCCTGTCCCTCCTGTTCGGAAACGGGGACGGGAGCTTCCAGGCGCAAGTCTCCATTCGGGTGTGCAAGGAACCCCGGAATTTGGCCGTCCGGGATTTCAACGGCGATCGGCATGACGACCTGGCCATCGCGTGTTCCGGGAGCAATCAGGTGGCGATTTTCAAGGGGCAGGCGGGCGGGACGTTCGAGAAAGACGGGCTGTATCCCGTGCACCGGACGCCGGTCTCCATCGCCAGCGGCGATTTCAACAGTGACCGACACCTGGATTTGGTCGTGGCCCTGCGAAACGACAAGCTGCAACTGTTGTTCGGTAACGGGCTCGGGAAATTTCAGATCGGGCCGCTCTATGAATATGGGGATACCCCCACCTCGGTGACCACCGCGGATTTCAACCAGGACGGGCATCTGGATTTGGCGGTCACGAACGGCGGGCCGATGAGCAACGCCGTCTCGATCTGGTTGGGGCAGGGAGACGGCAACTTTCTCCAGCCCACCGATTACCGGACGGGCAAGCGGCCGTTATCCGTCTCCTGCGCCGATTTCAACAACGACGGCGTCTGGGATCTCCTGGTGGTGAACGGGCAAATGAACACCATCACCGTCTTTTTGGGCAACGGTGACGGCACCTTTCAGGACGGCATCGACTCAGGCGGCGACGCCGGACCCATGCATGGCTTGGCCCAGGATTTTGACGGGGACGATATTTCGGACGCGGCGGTCGTGAACATTCAATCGGGCAGCCTCTCGGTCCTGTTCGGGAAAGGCGACGGCTCATTTTATTATCCTCCGCGTCAATATCAGACGCCCCGTGGGCCGTTTGCCTTGACCTCGTTGACCGTCGCCCATGGCCGGGACGAAGAACCCGGTCTGGCGGTTGTCAACAATGCGGAAAATAGTGTATCGATTTTTCTGCATCATGGGTTAAAATTCAGGCAGCAGAGCTAGGCGTCCCCCCGCGAAAGCGGGTGGCCAGGATCCGGCCACTACCTGACCGGGTGGCATGGAGCATTGGAAGCTCACGGCAGGAACAACGGACGGGAACGTAGCCATGGAATGTCTCAGGTGTCGCGGGTTGATGATGGTGGAACGGCATTACACCACCATGACCAAACACCTCTATGCCAAGTGCCTCAACTGCGGATTTTGGTTCGACCTGGTGGACGTGCTCAGGTTTTTCCATCGAGTCGTGCGCAACGGCTATCACGGAGCAAAAATCCGAGAGACGCTGTAAGCCTCGTAGGTCGGATGAGCGCAGCATCATCCGGCACCTCCTTCCGTCATCCTCGACATCTGTAATCGAGGATCCAGGGTCTTTATTCTTTCTTCGTCCGTGAAAACAAAGACGCTGGATTCTCGCTTTCGCAAGAATGACAGGTAGGTCGGGTTAGCCGAACAGGCGTAACACGACAGCGGTCCCCGCGGCCTAGCCTTTCGAGAGCAGTTTCAAGCCTTCCCGAATCAGTTCGTCGAGTGACGTGGGGGCAGGGTTTGTCCGGCTCACCTGATCGAGGGCGTTCTTGACGTCGCGATGCCGGTATCCCAGGTTGACCAGCGCCGACAGGGCATCCTCCCGGGGAGCGTCAAACGCAACCGGCGCCTCGCTCGCCTTCGGCGCGCCATCTGCGAGACAGGCGATTTTATCCTTGAGTTCCAGGGCAATGCGGCCCGCGGATTTCTTTCCGATTCCCGGAACCGACGCGAGTGTGTCCAGGTCGTCGGCGAGAATGGCTGCCCGCAAGTCGGCAATCTTCAAGGCGGACAACACGCTCAGGGCGAGTTTCCCGCCCACGCCGGAAATCTTGGTCAGCAGAGTAAAGGCCGTCTTTTCATCGGGTGTCAGGAACCCGAATAATTGAATGGAGTCTTCTCGCAGGTGGGTGAAGACGTGCAGCGTCAAGGGAGCGCGAAGGTCGGGGAGGGCGAAATACGTGCTGAACGGGATGAAGACTTCATAGCCGACGCCGTTGACGTCGAGCACGAGCCGTGAGGGGTCTTTGGCCGCCAGGATTCCCGTCAGGTTGGCAATCATGAAGCAGTGTCACGTGAGCGGCGACATAGTGAGCGAACCTCAGCCGGATGCCGCGACTTTTTCCATAACCTCATCCGGAATGTCGAAGTTGGCATGCACTTTTTGAACGTCGTCATGGTCGTCCAGGATTTCCATCAGTTTCAACATTTGCTCGGCCGGTTTTTCGTCGAGACGGATTTGATTCTGAGCGAGGTAGGTGATTTCAGCCACGGACGTGTGAATGCCGGCCTGGTGCAGGGCCGCCTTGACCGCTTCGAACTCGGAGACTTCCGCGGTGATTTCAAAGTCGTTGCCGGCCTGTTTGACGTCCTCCGCCCCGGCTTCCAGGACGATACTCAATAACTGGTCTTCATCGACCGGAGCCCCTTCCGTGACTAGGAGGCCTTTCTTGTGAAACTGCCACGCGACCGCGCCGGCTTCGGCCATGGTCCCATGATTTTTCCCCAGGATGTTGCGAATTTCCGACACCGTGCGGTTCCGGTTATCCGTCATGATCTCGAGGAGGACCCCTGTGCCGCCGGGCCCGTACCCTTCCAGGGTGAATTCCTCATAATTGACGCCGGGCAGTTCCCCCGTGCCGCGCTGGATGGCGCGTTTGATGGTATCGGCCGGCATGTTGGCTTCTTTGGCCTTGGCAATGAAGGTGCGCAAGGTCGGGTTCGCATCGGGATCTCCGCCTGCGCGGGCCGCGATGGTCAGGTCGCGGATCAGCTTGGTGAAGACTTTGCCGCGTTTGGCATCGACCCCTGCTTTATGGCGTTTGATCGTGGACCAATGACTATGACCGCCCATGCCGTCGTTTCCTTATGCGAAACACGCGAATCTGTTGCGATATATCCTGATTATTCAAGGAAAGCCTTGCCTGGTTGGTATCATAGGATAGGGCATCTGACCGTGTCAACGAGAGCTAGGTAGTAGAGACTAAGTATTGCCGTCCCCATTCCTGTTAGTCGCCCACGAAAAGCGGTGAGCGTTGTGACAGGCGGACCAAGGCACACAGAGAAGTTGCGTGACGGCGGGGAGGATGGTAAGGAAACGGCATGCGTGTCGTCTTTATGGGAACGCCGGCCTTTGCCGTGCCGTCACTGGAAGCTCTGGACAACTCGGATCATGAGGTCGTCGGCGTGGTCACCCAGCCCGACCGCCCCAAAGGAAGAGGACAGGCCGTGGTACCGTGCCCGGTGAAAGAACTGGCGTTGGTCAAGGGGTTGCCCGTGAGTCAACCCGAGAAGATCAAAAGCCCGGAATTCGTGCGGCAACTCTCCGATTGGAACCCGGACGTCATTGCCGTGACGGCGTTCGGCCGGTTCCTGCCCAAAGCGATCCTGGACCTCCCGCCCATGGGTTGCGTGAACGTCCACGGTTCCCTGCTGCCCGCCTACCGGGGCGCCGCACCGATCCAATGGGCGCTCATTCACGGGGTTCCGGAAACGGGGATTACCACGATGTTGATGGATGAAGGGATGGATACGGGTGCCGTGCTGCTTCAACAACCGGTCCCGATTGAACCCGAGGATACCACCCTGGAATTGGGCGCCCGGCTGGCGCAGGCCGGCGGCGCGCTCCTGGTGGAGACGCTCACGCGGTTGGCGGAACAGTCGGTCGTTCCCCGTGAGCAGGATCACACCCGGGCCACGCTGGCCCCATTGCTGACGAAAGAAGATGGCGTGATCGATTGGACGCAATCGGCCAAGGACATTGCCAACCGGATCCGGGGTCTTTCTCCCTGGCCCGGATCCTACACCTTTCATCATGAGCATCGCCTGATCATCCGGAAAGGCCGCGTCGATGCCCAAGGCGGCTCGGGCGGGAGCGACGGGGTACAACCGGGGACCATCATGGCCGTGGGGCCGAAATCCTTTTGGGTCGGGACCGGTGAAGGCAGGATCGAAGTCCTGGAAGTCCAACCCGCGAATAAAAAACGCATGTCCGTGGAGCAGTTTCTTCAAGGATATTCGCTCCGGGTGCATGAGACGCTCAGCCCGCGGCCGGAAGAGCCTGTGGCCAATTATTAACGACGCGTGGCGCGTGTGGTCTCGTGTGAGAACGTGACGCCGAAATCGGGGATAACATGAGTGATCAAACCAAGCAGGCATTGGAATTCATCGCGAAACAAATACGGGAACTCAAAATTATTCAACCGCATCTGGTGGAAGCCGTGAATGCGATATTGGCCAAAGAACAATTTTACAAATGGAAAAAACAGGTCGTGGGGATGGTGGGAGAACAACTCGGAGACGGCTACCGGAAACGGTTATCCAAGGATTGGCTGGAGACGGCGTTTGCCGGAGCGGATATGTACGATGAATTGAGTGACGACATCGAAATGTGTCTCCGCCACCTGTACCAAATTTCCCACGAGATTGAAACCGAGGGGCTGCAAAGCCCCAATGAGAAGTAGAGATTGTGGATTGCTGATTTTTGATTTGGGATCTTGGATTTTGCAATCCGCAATCAGCAATCCAAAATGAATCAGCAATCCACAATCCACAATCCAAAATGCTCATCCCGCCTCGCCCGCGAAAACGCCTTGGTCAACATTTTCTCATCGATCCCAATATCGTCCGAAAAATCCTGAAGGTTGCGGCGTTGAGTCCGGAAGACGTCGTCTTCGAAATCGGACCCGGACGGGGCGCTCTCACGCAGGTGTTGTGTGAACGGGTCTCCAGGGTGATTGCCGTGGAACTCGACCGGCATCTCGTCGACTATCTGGCGCAGACCGGCGCGCAACACGCCGCCCTGGAACTGCATCACGGCGACGCCCTGGCATTTCCCTATGACACCCTGCCCCGGGGAACGGTCGTCATTGCCAATTTACCGTACTACGTGTCCACGCCTTTGGTATTCCGGTTGCTGGAGGAGCGCGAGCTGATCGACCGCATGGTCCTGATGCTGCAACGCGAAGTGGCTGAGCGCATGGTCGCGGAACCGGGCTCACGGGACTATGGCCTCCTCTCCGTGGTCACCCAATACCGGACCAAGCCCCGCAAGGCATTCGTCGTGCCGGCGAGCTGTTTCCGCCCGGTCCCGCAAGTGGACTCGGCGGTGGTGTGTCTTGCGGGCGGGGCCGGGCGGAACCCCACCGATGCCCGGTTTGACGAGGTGTTCCTGAGAGTCGTCCGCGGTGCGTTTGCCCATCGGCGCAAAACTCTGATCAACTCCTGCCGGGAGGAAGGATGGGAAGAACCGTTGATGCGACAGGCCCTGGAACAGGAGCGGATCGACCCGCGCCGCCGCGCCGAAACGCTCACGGTCGAGGAATTCATTGCCTTGGCCCATTCCGTCCGGACTTCTCACGGTTAGTCTGAACAGTCCCGGGTCTCTACGAAAGGATACTCACATATTCTTCACTAGGTATTTCGCTTGATAAACTCTTTCTTTCTGTGGTAAATTTGTTCCATGCGCCTCTTTTCCAGGCCCGCGAAGAAGTCCAATAAGCCGGAAGCGCCATCCCCCACCTTTCCCCTTAAGCGGGAACTCGTCGGCATTTTTCTCATCACCCTGGCCGTGTTGGTCTTTCTGAGCTTGTGGTCTTTTTCGCTCCGGGACGTGGGCTGGTTTGCGTTCCCCGAGAGCGAAATGGTCGAGGGACCGGGCAACCTGAACAATCAGACCGGTCTGGTGGGTGCTTATATTGCCGCGAGCCTGATCTGGGTCGTGGGCTCCGCATCATTGGCGATCCCGTTTCTGGTCCTCTGGCACGGCATTCGAGTCTTTCAAAAAGAACGCAAGTCCATCAAAAGCATCCTGGGCTCCCTGCTGCTGGTCCTGTGCATGAGTACGCTCGTGTGGTTGCATCATCCCCTTTCCGCACAGGTGTTGCAGGACGGGATCACGTCGGGATTGTATGCCGGGCAGGCGGGAGTCTGGGTGTCAGGCGTGTTGAAACCCCTGTTCGGTCAATGGGGCAGCACGGTCCTCCTGGCATCCCTGCTGCTCGTCTCCCTCTTGCTCATCACGTCCCTTTCCCTTTCGGCCGGAATCGAACGCATCCCCAAGGGCGTGGGGAAGATGGGGAAATTGGTCCGGCGTCCCGTTTGGCATTGGCCGTCCGCGTTGCCATGGCCTTCCTGGTGGAAGGATCGCTTGCAACCCAAGGCCAACAAACCACTCAAGATCAACCGGGAGTTGGGTGCGCGACGGGCGACCTTTTCATTTCTGAAACATGATGCCCCTTCGCAGGAGCCACCCCTTGAAACAGAAGACCCGGACCCGGCTGAGCTGGATTTTCCCGTAGAGACCGGCCCCCGTGTGGCCCCGCGGTCCGGCGTCCCGCGACCTGAAGCGGTCCGGAAAGTGGCGAAGGGTTATCATCTGCCTGATCCCATGGCCCTGCTGGAGGCGCCCCCTGTGTCGAATGCGCGGCAGACGGATCAGCTTTTGGAGTCGCAATCCCAAGTCCTCACCGGCGCGTTGCAGAACTTCGGTATTGCCGGAAAAGTGACGGAAGTCCACCCGGGGCCGGTCATTACCATGTATGAATTCGCTCCGGGGCCCGGCATCAAGGTCGCGCGCATCGTGACGCTCGCCCACGATTTGGCCATGGCCTTGAAAGCCCCCAGCGTGCGCATCGTGGTCCCGCTGCCGGGAAAATCCACGGTGGGCATCGAAGTGCCCAACCCGGTAAGGGAAACCGTGGCCTTACGGGAAATCCTGACCAATGAGGCCTACGTGAGGTCCCAGTCCACATTGACGCTGGCCCTGGGGAAAGATATTTTCGGTCGGCCGTGCGTGACGGACCTGAGAACCATGCCGCATCTGTTGGTGGCCGGGGCAACCGGGGCAGGGAAAAGCGTGGGCTTGAACAGCATGTTGTTGAGCCTCCTGTTCTCGTCCCATCCGGACGAGGTCAAACTGTTGCTCATCGATCCCAAGGTCCTGGAACTCCAGGTTTATGACGGCATTCCGCACCTGTTGCATCCGGTGTTGACGTCCCCGAAAGCCGCGGCTCGCGGGTTGACCTGGGTCCTGCAGGAAATGGAGCGCCGCTATCGCCTGCTGGCGGAACACGGGGTGCGCAATATTCTGGCTTATAATCAGAAAATAGAGGGCGGCCGGCGTTCTGTTCCGCAGGACGCGCCTCCGGCCCGGTCGGCCCGGCTCGGGGCGGCGACCGAGTCCGAAGAATCCGACGACGTGCAACCCGAGGAGACGCCGCAACCCCTCCCGTACATCGTGGTGGTGGTCGATGAATTCGCCGATCTCATGATGACGGCGCCCAAGGAGGTGGAAGAAAAAATCGCCCGGCTGGCCCAAATGGCCCGGGCGTCGGGCATCCATCTGATCCTGGCCACCCAACGCCCGTCGGTGGACGTGGTGACTGGACTCATCAAGGCGAATTTTCCGACCCGGATTGCCTACCAGGTGTCTTCCAAAACGGACTCCCGGACCATTCTCGACGCCAACGGCGCCGAAGCGCTTCTCGGATTGGGCGACATGCTGTATTTGCCACCGGGCACCGGACGTCTGACGCGGCTGCACGGCTGCTATGTCTCCGACGATGAGGTCCGCCGGGTGGTCGAGTACGTGAAAGCTCAGGCCGGACCGGATTTTTGCAGCGAGCCGGCGTTCCAGGAGCCGGTCAGCGTCGAAGAGGAGCAGGAACGCGATGAAGTCTATGAGCAGGCCAGGGAAGTGGTGTTGACCTCCGGGCAGGCCTCCGCGTCGCTCATTCAACGTCGATTGCGGCTGGGGTATCCCCGGGCGGCCCGAATGATTGAGCAGATGGAAGAAGAAGGGATCGTGAGCGCGCCCGGACGCGATGGCCGTCGTGAAGTGTTGGGCCGTCGCATGGCGCTCGAAGAGGAGGCAGGATGAAGCTTCGTGGATTCATCGTGATCGGCTGTGTTGTGGTCATGTTCCCTCTCCTTCCGGGAGCGTGGAAGGGTGACGGCCTGCAGGCGGTGGCGCAGGCCAGGGGAAGCGACGATCTTCAGGCGTTGGTCGAACGCGTGGACGCGCGGTACGCGCAGATCACGGATTTCCAGGCGGATTTCGTTCAGGAAACGCGCATTCAAGGATTCGACACGCCTCTTCGGTCCTCCGGGCGCGTGTTTCTGAAAAAACCCGGGAGGCTTCGCTGGGATTACCTGGACCCCTCGGTCGAACACATCTACGTGCATCAGGACCAGTTGGCGATGTACGTGCCCGCCCATAATCAGGTGTTAAAGGGCAGTCTGACGATGATGGTCTCGACGAAGGCCCCGCTCCGGTTACTCCAGGGGGTCGGGAAACTGGCCGAACATTTCTCCGTGGAACCCACCGGAGATGGAGAGAAGGAAGATGGCGGGTTGCCGTTGCTGACGCTGATCCCCAAGCCTGTGTCGGGTTCGCCGCCGTCCTCGCTCGTCAAGATCGTGGCGGAGATCCAACCGCGCACGTATTTGATTCAATCCCTCGCCTTGCATGAAAACAACGGCAACGTCTCCACGTTTCGGTTTTCCAATTTCAAGGTCAACGAAGGATTGGATGACGCGGTGTTGATTCTGAATCCGCCTGAAGGGGTGGTCACCGTCGAAGATTTTCTCCCGAAAAGCTGAGATCGCGTCATCCCCTCCCCCTGCTGTCATCCCCGACATTCTTAATCGGGGATCCAGGGTTTTTGTCTGTGGCACTTGTAGCCGCGCCATCTCATGGCGCTTATTTCCGAACGAGCCGTTTTTTGAGAACCGTGTCATGCCTCACGTGAAAAAGAAAACGATAGGTGGCCCTCTGAGATTCCTGTTGTGCCTTGTTGGCGTGGCCGTGGGCGCGTGGCTTGTTCCCGTGTCCGTCCTGAGCCTGACGAACGACCTGACCAACGATCCGGCCAAAGTCGTCAAAAAGTATTTGTCGTTGGATAAGCGTGGAGTCCGTTTGACCGCGCACTCATACGAGGCAGTGATGCCCTATGTGGCGTGGGAACGGGAAGAGCCGGTATGGGAACGGTTCGTGGTGATCCGCGACTATGCCGTCAGCGACGACGTCACGCAATGGGACATCGTGAGCAGCACGGAAGCCCGCATTCCCGTCACCTTTCAGGTCCTCGGAGTGGTTCACGTGGGAACTGCCACGTTTGTTCCCGCGCCGGAGGAGGAAGTGTTGTCCATTCGCATACGGGCCGTGGACAATCACTGGAAAATGGTGTCGCCGGTGTTTCCTCCGCACGTGGGCCGGAGCCGCTTGGCGGATTTCGTGAAAGACGCCATGCTCCGTGAACCCAACGACGACCGGGCCCGGACGTTGCGCAGGCTCAGGGAAGATCTCGTCAACGCCGGCCGATCATGAACCGCGGCCCGATAGCGGACTCCATCCGGTTGGTCATCTTTGATCTTGACGGGACCCTCATTGATTCCAAGTACGATATCGCCGCGTCGGTGAATCTCACGCTCGGCGACCTGAAGTTACCCACACTGCCTCCCGAACAAATTTTTACCTTCGTGGGCGACGGGGTCAAACGGTTGTTGCGTTTATCCGTGGGGGAGGGAAACGAGGCGCGCTATGAAGAAGCGCTACGGATCTTCCGCGGGCATTATCTCGCGCATTGCCTGGATACCACGCAATTGTATCCCGGTCTGGACCGGCTGTTTGACGGGCGGGATACGCGGACGAAGGCCATGGCCACGAATAAATCGTTGGAATATACCCTCCGTATTATCGAAGGCTTGAAGGTCAAGGACCGGTTTGCCGCGATCGAAGGTCCCCTCGATCAGTCTGATCTGAAACCCGATCCGGGCATGCTGTGGCGAATCCTGGAGTGTCTCTCGGTTCAACCGGAAGCGGCCATGCTCGTGGGCGACAGCACGAACGACGTGCGGGCCGCCCAAGCCGCCGGGGTATCTGCCTGCGCGGTCGGCTACGGATACGGCAATCGAGACAAAGTGTCGGCCCTCAAGCCTGACTACTACTGTGAAAAGCCGGGCGATCTGCTCTCGCTTTTGTTCGGGTAGGATTCTCTTGTTCCCTAACAATGCCTTGCGTTGAGCGCCCTTTCCCTCGGCTGCCATGGTAGCTATAATGCGCCATTTCTCTACAGTAGATTCGGACCTGAATTGGAATGCGAAGGTTATGGCAAGTCGCAAATTGACAAAGAAAGCACCTTCTTGGGCGACCTATAAGACGGCTACTCAGAAAAAGGTATAAACATGACGAGGGACGAACAAGTCGTTGTTTATCTCAACAATCATACCGGGAAGTTTTTCTGTAATGCCTGCATAGCAAAAGCGTTAGGAATAAACCAAATCCAAGCATCCAATGCGACTCGTCCCCTAGGAGCAACAATTTGTTTCGATAGAACACATGGGCTTTGCTATCAGTGCGGACAACAAAGAGAAGTTATAAAAAAGCTTCATATGGAAGAAGTTGTGGACTTGTTCTTCAAGCTCGCTGCCCAAGGGGATACAAGCGCCCAGAAGCTTATTGACACGATCGTAAAGAAACACCAAGCTGGACAGGGATAAAAGCTAGGGCATGATTCTCCTGGCATATTATGATTTGACTTCTTCTAAAGGGAGCCAAATGTGGGGTTGTCGGTCGTGGCTGAAGAAAAGAAACGTATGAAGTGCTCAAGAAAGGATAAACAGACTTGCTTTCAAAACTGTTGCAGCTTCTTAAAAAGGTAAAAATCCGCGTACAGGCAAACAGAGGAGACCCTCTTGCCAATTTCTTGTGGGTGCGATGTATAACGCGAATGACCAAGACTACAAAGCCTTGGAATGGTTTCAGAAAGCTGCCAATCAGGGCGAACCAAATGCATTGTGCTCGTTAAGCCTGCTTCACTCTGAGGGCCGTATTGTGCCGACCGACCGCTGCTTGTCGTACATGTATTGCACATTAGCCATGCTCCAAGGCCATGAAGAGGCTAAAGTGTGGCGCGCTACATTGGAAAGAGAGATGACACCCGAAGAGTTGGCCAAAGTACAGCCTGCTGCATTTGAATATGAGAAACTCATCAAGACAGTGAGAGAGACGCCTGAACTCATGCCAACAGACATGCGAGAGTCAATCGAAACTCTCCTAAAGAACCAGCGTTAAGAAACCATCAACGAGATGATTTTGCCGGTTCTGTTCTTCAAAATCAGGATTGCTAGACTGCTATTGTGAACAACCAGGCGACCTGCTTTCGCTCCTGTTCGGGTAGAATGTTATGGCAACCCTCTTGATGCTGTTTTTTTAAGGGATGTCTATTTCACTCAGACTGCCGGACAACATGGATTCGATAGCTTGGTTGATAGCTGTGGCAGCCATTCGAATACGAGGCCAACTTGTGGTGGACAACACGAGAATAGCGATGCTTCGTGCGGCAAGGTTCTGTTGGTCATGGAGGTTCTTATCAGTTGTGACAAGAATATCAAACCCTTGTTCCTCGGCCTTGACTAACAACTCTCCGTTCGTCAGCGTACTCCAGCCACGCTCAAAAACCGTTTCCACTTCATGAGAGGTCAGGTGTTTCCGCAGAGGGACCGGCGTTCCCTGATCGAATAGAACTCGCACTCAGGCAACGTAGGGTGAGGCTAGACTTTTGGCGGCATGGTCGAGAACCGTGCGTACTTGCTCCAGAGTCACGCCAGGAAACAAGTCCACAAATTCTGTGATTTCTACTCCGTCTTCAAGGTTTTCGAACAGAGCCGAAACTGGGACACGGGTGCCACAGAACACCCATCCTCCATTCATTCGGTCGAAATCACGTTCGACCACTGAACAGGTTGACCAATCCAACATATCCCTATCCTATCTCTAGTCGCGCAACGATTCAAGGCATGATCGAAATGCCGAGTTTCCGGTCCTTCCCCAAAGATCTGTCCATGGGTTCTGTGAAATTCTGTATGGGGGCGCCTCCCCATCTGGCATCATAGCTCGCAGGGGAGTAGACTGAATCATCAGGAAGATTCGGGTAACAAAACCGTGATCAGGGCAGTTGACTGCCACGGAAAGGAGGGAGGCATATGGAAATCGGAAGGCGAACCGTCTTGCAGATAGGGGCATTGGCGGGGTTGGGACTCATGGTGAAAGCCATGGATTTCTCGCCTGTGCTGGCCACGACGAACAAAGAACCGGGTGACATCGTCAAAGTCGTCAAGACCGACGAAGAGTGGAAGGCCCTGTTGACTCCGGAACAATATTACGTGCTTCGCGAGGAAGGGACGGAGCGGCCGTTTACCAATGGCTATCATGCCAGCAAGGCCAAGGGCACGTACTCCTGTGCTGGCTGTGACCTGGCCCTGTTCTCCTCGGAGGTCAAGTATAACAGCCAGACCGGCTGGCCGAGTTTTTGGCAGCCGCTCTCGGACCGGGTTGTCGGGACCAAAACCGATTGGAAATTAATTTATCCCAGGACCGAGGTACACTGCGCACGCTGCGACGGCCACTTGGGCCATATTTTCAATGACGGTCCTCCACCGACCGGCTTGCGGTATTGCATCAATTCCGCCGCGCTTAAGTTTCAAGCCGTATGAGGAGGGTTGCGGAGGCGTGTCGGTAAAAGTCTTGACTTGATGACGGCGTCATATGGCCGTCATCAGGAGAGGTCGAGCGAGTCCGGGGGATGAAGCAGGCCTCCACAGAGGCCTTACGCTTTTTGAATGAGCCCCGACCGCAGGCACCGGGTACAGATCTGAATGCGTTTCGCCGTACCGTTCAGTAATGCACGAACGGTTTGAAGGTTCGGGCGAAAGACCCGTTTCGTCTTATTATTGGCGTGACTGACGTTATGTCCGCTCATGCGTTTTTTTCCACAAACCACGCAGGCAAAAGCCATCTCGGTGACTCCTTTCCTTCAAGCAAGAACCTCAAACAGAACTCTCCTGATACCATACCGTTGATTCTTCTGACAACCCTGTCCTGAGCGTAATGCGCAGCGCGCCTGAAGGCGAAGGTCCTTCGACTTCGCTCCGCTACGCTCAGGATGAACGGAGGGGGGAAGGATGAATGGGGAGTGATAATCCGTTCACCTTGAGCCAGTCGAAGGGCCTTTGTCTGGGTCCGTCACATATTGTACTATTCGCCCTGGGATGGAGACGAACTCGCCGCCGGACACCCAGATCCCGCAGAAGTTGCAGGCGCTTGTGGACCGGTTGAATCACCCGATTCAATCAGCCTATGAAAATCGGAGAAACCCGGTCTCATCCACGACACAGCTCGATACGTTCATTGCAACGCAAATCGTCGAGGCGTTGCGAAATACGGTGTTTCCCGCACGCGTCGAAGCGGAATTATTGGTCCTGCGATTTTTGTTTCAGGAACAGGAGAGGTCGGTACGGACCTCGGACCGATTAGAGACGGCCAGGCGGGTCCTGGGTCGTTTATCCACCATGGCGCTTCAGCAGACTTCCGATTCCTCAGACTCGGCACCTGACACGGATCGCACGGTTTTGCCCGGTCACGGTGATTCGCGTGGTGCGAAGCAGCCTCACGACGCGTCGAACCGCCCATTGCACGAGACGGACATCCGGTTTGCCAAAGGGGTCGGCCCCAAGCGAGCCCTGTTACTGGAAAAATTGGGAATTCGCACGATTGAGGACGCCTTGTGGTTTTTGCCATGGCGGTATGAAGACCGTTCCCGCATCGTCTCCATCTCTCAATTGGTCCCCGGCGAGAAAGCCACGATTGCCGGGACCATCCATCACGCCAAGCTCCGCCGGACGCGACGACGGAATATGACCCTGTTTACGATGTCGGTTCATGATGAAACAGGTGCCGTGGAAGTCGTGTTCTTCAACCAGAATTATCTCGAAGGCCTGCTCCAGAACGGGTTGCGGGTGGTGCTCAGCGGTCCGGTAGTGGCGCACCCCCGGAAAGCCGGGCTCCAGATGAGGACGCCGCAGTATGAGGTGGTGGATGAGGATGAGGACCTGCTGATCCACGTCGGACGCATAGTCCCGGTGTATCATGAAACGCGCGGGCTGAGTTCGCGGCAACTTCGCCGGATCCTGTGGGGCCTGCTGGACGCGTACGGCTCCGGCTTGCAGGACCCGCTGCCCGCGCGGTTTTTGCAGCAGCACCATTGGCCCTCGTTGCATGAGTCCATCGCGTCTCTCCATTTTCCCGGCCACGGCGCGGAACTGTCTTTGCTCAACGACTGGAAGACACCGGCTCATCACCGGTTGGCTTTTGAAGAAGGCTTCCTTTTGCAACTGGCGTTGGCGCTCCGGCAGCGCATGAATCAATCAACGGTGCCTGGCATTGCATTCCGGCTCACCGGGACGTTCACCACGCCGTTGCAGAAGGACTTGCCGTTCCGACTGACGGAAGCCCAACACCGGGTGATCGCCGAGATCGAAGGAGATATGCGCGCCCCCCGGCCCATGAACCGGCTGCTCCAGGGAGACGTGGGGTCGGGGAAAACCATTGTGGCCCTGCATGCCATGTTGGCGGCCTGTGGGGACGGGTATCAGGCCGCCTTGATGGCCCCGACCGAGATTCTGGCGGAACAACACGTGTTGACTCTCCGGCCCTACCTCGAAGCGCTTGATGTTCCCGTTGCCTTTTTGACCGGGGGGACGCCGCTGAAAGAGCGGGCCGCGGTCCTGGAACGCATCGCCGCGGGAGATGTCCGACTCGTCGTGGGGACGCACGCCCTGCTGGAACAGGACGTGCAATTCGCCAGGTTGGGAGTCGTGGTTGTGGATGAGCAACATAAATTCGGCGTGTTGCAACGAGGGAAACTTCGAGAGAAAGCCCTGCATCCCGACGTCCTGGTGATGACCGCCACCCCGATACCCCGGACCCTGGCCATGACGGTGTATGGAGACCTCGACGTCTCCGTCATCGACGAGTTGCCTGCCGGACGCAAACCTATCCGGACGCGCGTCTTTCGCCACAACGCACGGCCCAGGGCTTACGAGTTGGTGCGGAAGGAAGTGAACGCGGGGCGGCAGGCCTACATCGTGTATCCGTTGGTGGAAGAATCCGAAAAGCTCGACCTCGAAGCGGTCATGCAGGCGGCGGAACGCTTACGGGAAACGGAGTTCCCCGGGATGAACGTGGGTATTCTCCACGGACGTATGAAGTCCGGGGAGCGAGCCGGGATCATGAAGGCGTTTCGGGCGGGAGACGTGCACATCCTGGTGGCCACGACCGTGATCGAAGTGGGTGTGGACGTGCCCAATGCCACCGTAATGGTGATCGAACACGCCGACCGGTTCGGGTTGGCCCAGCTCCACCAGCTTCGCGGACGAGTCGGGCGGGGGGCGCAACACTCGTTCTGTTTCCTGATCAGTTCGGCGGGCCGGCGCCAGGATCAAGCCTTATCCTTTCCCACCATGCAGGGAACGGAGGGTCCGGCATTGCCGTTCTCCGGGGAGCCGGCCGTGGACCGCACGCGCACGCACACCGGGACGACGCAGACCGCCGAACAGCGACTGAAAGCGATGGTGCAGTCCTCCGATGGATTTGCGATCGCCGAACAGGATCTCCGAATCCGTGGACCGGGTGAAATGTTGGGTACCCGGCAATCGGGCATCCCCGAATTTCGAGTGATGAACTTGGTTCGGGATGCCACGGTGTTGGAACAGGCCCGGCACGAGGCGTTTGCCCTGATGGAGCGGGATCCGGAGTTGGCTCACCCGGACCATCGATTGCTCAAAGCCACCGTGCTGCGGAGATGGCAAACCAAATTGGATCTGGGATCGATCGGATAGCAGCCGATGCGAGTCGCGGGAATTGACATCGGCACCCTCACCTGCCGGTTGTTGGTGGCGGAGGTTTCGCCCGAGGCGGCCGGCCCGCTTCGCGCGATCCGTTCGGAACGGAAAATTTTGCGATTGGGCGAAGGGGTCGACCGAACCGGACGGCTCAAACCGGAGGCCATGTCGCGCGTGACCGGGACGATTCGGGAGTGGAAAACGATCATCGAGAGGCATGGGGTTGAGCGGTACACGGCCGTGGCCACGAGTGCCGTGCGGGAAGCCGGGAATCGTGAAGAATTTCTGGAGCGGGTCAGACGGGAAACGGCCGTCGAGGTGGAAGTCATCGACGGAGAGGAGGAAGCGCGACGGACCTTTTTGGGGATTCGATCCGGTCTGCCGGACGTGGGGGAGATCCTGGGGTTGGATATCGGCGGCGGGAGTACGGAATTCATCGCCAGCCGGCCCGGGAAGCCCCTCATGATGACGTCGATTGATATGGGAGTAGTGCGATTGACGGAGCGGGTGTTACGGGGTGATCCGCCGCGTGCCGAGGAAATTCACAAAGCGGAAACCTTGATCCGGGACCTCACCCGAAAGGCTCGACGGGAGATCGGAGACGTCACGGACCTGACTCTTGTGGGTACCGCCGGCACGATCACCTCCTTGGCGGCGATCGCTCAGCAGCTTCCCACCTATGATCCCTCGCGAATTCAGAAGTACGTATTGGAACTTCCGGTGATTCGGCGTATCGAGCGCGACGTGTTCGGCAAGATGCAATTGGGCCGCGTCGGGATGCCCGGCCTGGAAGCAGGCCGCGAAGGCGTCATTGCAGCAGGTGTGCTGATCCTTCGCTGCGCGATGGAAGAGCTGAACGCCCGCGGTGCGTGGTGAGCGAGTACGGGTTGCGGGAAGGGGTCCTGGTGCACTTGGCCCGGGTCTGAACCGCGACTCCAAAGCCGTTTGCCCCATAACTGGTTGACAAAAAAGAATTTACGTGGACAATCAAGCTAAGATCAGAGCATTGATCTTATATGGGCATTCTGTTATGACAGACATCTCGCGCCATTCATCAAAGGATTCCTCATGAGAGATATCCCAAAAGCTCAAATATTGAAGCGAGTCGCATATGAAAATCCGTGGTGGGATGAACCGCACAGGGTGCCCATGAACTATACGCAGTGGAAGCCACGCCCCTATTTGGAACTGTTTTTCCCGCTCTTAGAAAATCAGGATATTCGAAGAGCCTCGCTTCTTATGGGGCCCAGACGCGTTGGGAAAACCGTCCTCCTCCATCACGCCATTGCCCGGCTCTTGCAAACGATTCCTCCGAGGCAAATCGTCTACTTTTCAATTGATCACCCTTTGTACAATAGTCTCGGCCTTGAACAACTCCTGGAATTTTTTGGTGAGACAAGTGGCACTGATTATAAAACAATTCCCACGTACGTCTTTTTTGATGAGATTCAGTATCTGAAGGATTGGGAAATCCATCTGAAGACACTGATGGATGCCTTTCCTGCGGTGAAACCTATCGCTGCGGGTTCCGCGGCTGTCGCCTTGCGGCTGAAGAGCGTTGAATCGGGCGCCGGACGTTTTACGGAGTTTCTCCTTCCGCCCCTCACGTTTCATGAATATCTTTTCCTATCGGAACGTTCAGACAAGCCTATGCCCAAATTCATACGGCAGGCGACGCGAAAGGGGCCCAACTTTTCCCGCGCAAACAACATCAAGCACCTTAATCGGGTGTTTGTTGATTACCTCAACTATGGCGGGTATCCGGAAGTCGTGTTTTCAACGGATATTCAGAAAGACCTGGGCAGATTCGTCAAGGCAGACATCGTCGATAAAGTACTCTTACGCGATTTGCCGAGTTTATATGGAATCCAGGACATCCAGGAACTCAACTCGTTGTTTACGACGCTTGCTTTTAATACGGCCAACGAAGTGTCCCTGGAGGATCTTTCAAAGAATTCCGGTGTGGCGAAAAATACGATTAAACGGTACATCGAATATCTTGAGGCGGCTTTTTTGATTCGGGTGCTGCATCGGGTTGACCAGAGTGGACGACGGTTTAGACGGGCCAATTTTTTTAAAGTCTACCTGACAAATCCGTCGATCTATGGCGCGCTCTTTGCGCCGGTCAAGGCCCATGACCAAGCCATGGACTCACTGGTCGAAACGGCCATATTCTCCCAGTGGTTCCATGCGGATATGTCGATGTTTCATTATTCCAGATGGCCGGGCGGAGAAGTCGATATGGTCTCCAGAGGGCCCGATCAGAATATCCAATGGGCCATGGAAGCCACCTGGTCCGATCTGTTTGAACAGCATTCCGCTAAACTCAGGAGCAGTTTGCGTTTTTGTCGTTCAAACAACCTCAAAGATATGATCGTCACCTCAAAAAAGGAGAAGACCTCGAAAACGATCGACGGTGTCAATTTTGAATTTGTTCCGGCGAGCGAATACTGTTACACGGTTGGGTACAACCTTGTGATGGGAAAAAAGGTCTTTCGAGGAGATGACAATCAGTCCTGACTTACCGCTGACTATACCAGCGGAAGCCTTGGGATTCTTTATAGGCGGGGCGGTGAAACCCTCCGGGTTTCTCCAGGATCAGGGCTTTGAAGTCCCACAACCCGAACCAGGCCGGATCGAGGACGTTGTGGTAGTGCAAGCCGGTCAGTTTGGTCAGCATCTCACCGAGCGTCTGCCGTAATTCCGATTCGGTATAGGCCCGCACGGCGAACGTCTTCCCCTCCGCTTCCTGCAGCCGTCGTATCGCATAGGCGGCGCCGGTGCACAGCACTTGCGTATCCCGTCGAATCGAGAGCAGTTGCGGCAGCGCGCAGTATTGTTCCCGAAATCCGAGCCATCGGGCCGCGTGACGGAGGTACGTAAATTGCACTTCGTATTCCGTATGGCCGGGGAGCCGCACGGGGTCGGGCCAGCCTGAATCGATCCCGAATTCAATGAGCAACGCCCGCCCGCCCGGTTTGAGCACGCGCCAGAGTTCGTGCAGGAACTGAATGGCGCCATGGTTGAAGATCGCTTCGTCGGGATACGGGGTGTCCAGGTTCAAGCGGAGTTGTTGGATGAGATCCAAACTTTGCTGGTGTTCGGGCGTCGCGCCTTTGCGGGTCTCAAGTTCTTCCCTGGACAGGTGGACCGGGGTCATATCCGCCAGGTTTTCATTGTCGATGACCAAGTCTACGCTGGCCTCGGCCAAGGGCAATTGTTCCGCGTTCGCGTTCAGGACGCGGGCGTCCCACCCTGCTTTTTTGGCTAATGTGAATTGGGATTGCAGAAAGGCCCGGGTGAGGTCCAGAAAGATGTATTCCACGCCGCGTCGTTCGACCGGCGAAAATTCTTTTGCCATTTCCTGGGACAGGTACCCCAAGCCCGCGCCCACCTCGACGACCCGTTGTGGTTTCGGACTCCACCATCCCAGTTGCCGGAAGGTTTTGGCGAGCAATTGGCCATAGGAGAGTCCATGCAGCGCGTCGCAGGGTTCCCTGAGGAGATGGGAAACCGTGGTTTCCACGATCTCGAAATGGCCGTGATGGCTTTGAATCCCCTTATGATGAAACTCCGTGAGGTGCTCCTCGCTTTCGACTGCCACGTTTTCATGCCATTGTTCACGCACCTTCTGGAGAAGCAGGTCCCACTTCGCGTTGATGCTGTGCCCGCTTGGCGGTTCCGTTCCGAAATAACACAACGAATAGCGGGGTAAGGACCACCGTTCGAGAAACCACCGGCCGGTTTCCTGATTGGCGCCACAGACCCATTTGCCGAATTGCTCGAGGAGCGCGCTGATCGACAGGCGGCCATCCATGGCCCCGAGGAGAGAGGCGCCCATCCGGTTCAGCCGGACCAGGGGCAGATCTTCATCCAACGGCGTGACCCACCATTCATGGCCCCCATGTTGGTAGACCACGAGGTCCGGCATGCGCCAGGCCCGTTGTTGGAGAATCTCACCCTCCAGGGCCAGGGGTTGAAGGGATGGGGCAGGGGAGACTGTCATTCTTCTTTCCCTTCTCCTTCTGGGAGAGGGTAGGGTGAGGGAGAATTAATCAAGCGCATCGGCGAGGTTGGCGTCAAAGACCATCCGGTACATGCCCGCCCAGAACTCCGACCAGGCGTCGGCGGCTTCCCGGGCGCCTGCGGCCACCCGATGCAAGTCGTCTTCGGACCGGGCCGTCTTGCGCACGGCCTCAACCAACCAATTGCCGTGGTGTTGTTCTTCAGCCAGGTGTAACGTGAAAAATTCCAGTTCGCCGGGATGAAACTGCTCATAGTGTTCGAGGCCCGGCACGAAATATCTGAATTCTGATGCCGCGGTGGTTTCGACGGCCAAGGCAGCTCCCAGCGCGGTCAAATGTCCGGAGTGAAGGAACAATCGCCGCAACGTGTCGAGGTAGGTCGTCACTTCGGGGATCGGGACGGTGGCTTGGAGATCCCGCGGCTGGAGCCCGATGGAAGACGCAAACCGTTCGAGTTGGCGGATATGCACGCGGTCCGGCGACCCGCTGCCCAACTCCGAGTACAGGGTCTTGGCCAACTCGGTTCAAATTTCCATCTCGTGAATCGGGGTATGGTATAACAGTCCTTCCAGGACCTTGACGAAATGGAAGCAAAAATAATGGTATTGCCGGACAAAAGCCCGGAGCTGCCGAGGTCGAAGTTGTCGAGACTCGAACGTTCGGAAAAATTCATTGGTATTGACCGGGTGTGCCTGGAGTTCCAGGACAAGCGCTTCGACGTCGGAAGGGGTAGCTTGAACGGGACTCATATAACTCACACCAGGAACGGAAAAACTCATATCGCCCATCATGACGATGACCGAATCCAGATTACACGATGCTTTTGGCCCGTCGCAAGGCAGCAGTTGTGACGGCGTCCACGGGCTGTTCTTCGTCTTATCGATACGGTATACATATCATGTATTATTTTGCTAAACTTTTCCATCGTGATTCGAAGTTTCAAAGATAGGAGGACCGAACGATTTTTCAAAGGTAAACGGATTCATGCTTTCCAGGGTTTTGTCAATCAGGCAACCCGTAGACTGACTATTCTGGACAACGCCGTATCACTGCACGACTTGTCGGCTTTGCACAGTAACCACTTGGAATCCTTGTCTGGAGACCGCGTGGGGCGGTACAGCATTCGCATCAACCGGCAATGGCGGTTGTGCTTTCGATGGCAGGATGACGGTCCCTATGATGTAGAGATTACTGACTATCACTCATGAGGAGGGTGAAATGACCCAGAATGGTATGCAGCCCGTGCATCCCGGCGAAGTTCTGCGCGAGGAGCTTGAGGTACTGGAAATGTCGGCGAAGGCTTTCGCCGAGGCCATGGACGTTCCGGGCAATCGGATTACGGCAATACTCAACGGCCAGCGTGGCGTAACGGCTGATACGGCATTGCGGCTATCGCGGTATCTTGGCACCACTCCGGAGTTCTGGTTGAACTTGCAAAAGACGTTCGAATTGCGGGCGGCGGAGTTGAAAACCGGTAAGCAGATCGCGCAACGGGTAAAGCCTCGCCCCGCTGCCTGAGGCTGGCGGACGACCATACGTCGGATTCGTGCAAGTAGACAAATGCTCTTGGCATTTGAAGGATCAAGAATGGCTGAGTATCGCCCCAAACGCCCGTTGCACCGTCCCTCTGTTTATCCTGGGGAAATCCTGCGCGAGGACGTTCTGCCGGCGCTGGGCTTATCGGTCAGCGAGACAGCCAAGCGACTCGGTGTTTCGCGCCAGCAGTTGCATAGGATTTTGGCTTGCACTCACCCCATCACGGCAGAAATGGCGCTGAGGACCGGCAAACTGATCGGCAATGGTCCGGGGCTCTGGCTGAGGATGCAACAGAATCATGATCTGTGGCGTTTGGAGCATGCCCTGAAAAGCGAATTGAAAAAAATGGGACTTATCCTGTTAACTTGGCAGATAAGTCTGCTAATATTGGGAGACTTATGACGAAAGCCACTGATATAAGAAATACGGCCAGAGACCAGCTTTGAAGAATGAAAATTGTACGCCACCGAGAACATCGCACCAGAAAATCCCAAGGAAACCATCCTCTTGGATGCATTGCCATCGCCTCGAAACCCCCAGAACGAGGGGTGTAAGCATCGCGCCTCCAAGGTAGACTAAGAAAACGGCGTTGATGAGTTCTTGTCTGTACGCTTTCACGCTCATGATTGCTTAATCCTTTCAAGCAATTTGTCGCGCAAAATAATGGCAAGAATCTCAAGAATCTCAAAGAGGCGCTTCCCTTTATTGTATGCGTACAATTCTAATTTCGTTGCCGAATCGGGATCGCGTCCTTTCAATTCGGCCATCAGGTCTTTTTGGGCATACCTTCGACAAAATTCTTGGACCTCATACGAGTTCATGTCTCGTACAGTGCCATAGAGGAGGCGTGCATAAAATTCGCAAATTTTATCGGCCTCAATATCACGGGCCATTTGCAACCCTATCTCCGTTAAGAGGATTGGGCTACTGGTCTTAGCAGGGGCAGGCTCATTTTTCACGATTCGCAATAATTCGTTCAGGTCAGCGCGAGCGTCAATCATAAAGCGTTCAACATTATCCAGACCCTTATCGACAAACCCTTTCCAAACGCCAGCCCTAAAAAGAAGTGTGCCGAGCGCACCCATGAATGCAAGAATGCCAAGAATTATTTTCCCCGAATTCTGGACGACGAATGACTCTATCCAGGCTTCCATTGGTCGTTTCTCCTCTTTCAACAAACCACACCGTTCCTTGAGGATTCAAGTTATGAGGACGGAATAAATTGTGGGAAATTAGGGCGACAAAAAGCGTACAGGGATTGGGACCATTCGTCAAACGTCAAGTTAAGAGGATAAATCCCAAAAAAATAGAGACCACCGAGACGACGATTCCGGAACATGCCGTTTTCTGACAGTCGGCAACAGATGATCGCTTATATTATCTTGCATGATCAATTATATTGCGTTCTTGACGAATAAACGTTACAATTTAGGAATGATAACATCATTTTCTGTAGAAAACTACCATTCCATACGAGAAGAAGTCGTCCTCGACTTGCGCATTCCAAAAACCGCTCCCGACCTGCCGCGCTTCCGGCGAAGCTCATCCAAACCTGATATCAGGCTGCCTTCCGTCGTGGTGCTCATCGGACCCAACGGTTCTGGCAAGACAACATTGCTCAGGGCGCTGATCGATACTGCTAGAATCGCCTCATCCGCGTTGCCTACGGAGGAGAACAACCCGATCAATACCTTCGTACCCTTCCTCTCTCCGGAAACCAGGGGAAAACCGACGCGATTTTCTGTGGAGTTCGAGGCAGAGTGGCTGGCGCTTGGCGAGGCCCGGCAATTGTTCCACTATGAGTTAGCCGTGGGACGTGATGCCTCCGGCTTCCAAGGCCATTCCTTCCATTATGAGGTGTTGTCCTACTTCCCAAAGGGCCGTCCCCGCCGTCTTTTCGAGCGAAGAGGCCCGGGAGAGCCCATCTACGTTTCCAGCGAGTTCGGGCTCAAGCTCAATGATGATCGCCTCAAGGCAGTTCGAAAAGATGCCTCGCTGATCGCCACGCTTGCCTTGCTCAACGTACCCCTGGCCATGCGAATTGTGAAAGACATGCAATTGGTCCTGTGGTCGAGCAATATCGTGTTTCACTCGAAATGGGAGCCTCCGACAAAAACAGTCATCCAACTCTTCGAGGGGAATCCCGAGCTAAAGGTCTGGGCCAGGAAGCATATCCAATCCAGCGACCTAGGGATTCAAGGCTTTGATATTAGCAACAGCTTACAAGGGGAAAAAGTGGTGTTCTTCAAGCATCACGGACTCGACGCACCGATCCTTCTCCATTTCGAATCCAGCGGGACCAAACGTCTGTTTCACCTGTTACCTCAAGTTGGTTTTGCACTTAACAGTGGCGTTCCCGCTGTCCTCGACGAGGTCGACGGCGACCTGCACATGGATATCGCAGGCGAAATTCTCGACTGGTTCCGTTTGCAGGAGAGCAATCCTCACGACGCACAACTTTTCGTCACCTCTCACAACGTCGGTCTGCTCGACGACTTGGAGAAAGAGGAGGTATTCATCGTGGAAAAGGACGGCAACGGCGCGACTCAGGTACACGGCGCCCAGGACGTGCGGGGCCTTCGCCGTGATGCCCGTCTTTATCCCAAATACCGGGCGGGGGTTCTCGGCGGTCTCCCGAAACTCGGATAACTGGCAATGCCCCGACGCAGGCCGGTCGAACCCAGGCGAGTCATCTTTGTCGGGGTTGAGGGAAAGAATGATCGGGCTTTCGCGCGGTTCCTTCAATTCTGTTGTGACAGTGAAGGTCTGCACCTGCATTTGAAGGTCAAGACGGCAAACGGAGGTGACTCCTTAGCCGTGGTCAAAGAAGCCGTTCGCCACATGACGAGACGTCTCGACAGAAGGGATATCAGTCACAATCTGGTTTTGCTGGACCGGGACCGCCATCCACAAGACGTGAAGGCGAGACGTGACGCACAAGCCGTGGCGTCCAAGTCAAAGTTGGAGATCATCTTTCAGAATCCGAACCTGGAAGGCCTGCTGCTTAGGCTGCATCCAGGACATGAGAGTCGGGGAATCGCGGCAGGCGACTCCATGCCAGAGCTTCGCAAGATTTGGCTAGAGTACAGCAAATCATCACTGACAGCGGAGCAAATGAATCAACGCTTTACTGTGTCCGACCTGCGGCGGGCAGCCCGGTATGATCAAGGGCTGCGAAGGCTGCTCGACATTCTCGGTCTTTGAGCACCGGATCAGCCATTCTTCAAACAGCAGATCCTTCACTTCGTTCAGGATGACAGAATAGGAGATGCCCGGAACGAGAGCAGAGGCGGCGCAGCACCTATGATAGAATGAAAAAGGAAGATTTTGTTCAGCGATCTGTTTGAAACATGGTGACGACCTACGAATTTGACGTGCTCGTGATGGGGGCCGGGTTGGCGGGGTTGCGTGCGGCGTTGGCCGCGCATCAGACCGGGGCGACTGTCGCGGTGATCACCAAGGTCCATCCCGTTCGGAGCCATTCCAATGCCGCGCAGGGCGGTATTAATGCCGCTCTGACCGACCGTGGCGACAAGTGGGAAGAGCATGCCTTCGAGACGGTCAAGGGCAGCGATTATCTGGGCGACCAGGATGCCGTGGAAATCCTGGCACAGGAAGCCGGGCAGGACATTCTGGCTTTGGAACACATGGGCGTGATCTTTAACCGGAACGAAGACGGACGGTTGGGGACCCGTCGCTTCGGGGGGCAAAAACGCGCCCGCACCTTTTTCGTCTCCGACTTTACCGGACAGGCGTTGCTGCACGTCTTGTACGAGCAGGCGATGAAGGCTCGTCTTCCGGTGTTTGAGGAGTGGTTCGTGACGTCGTTGGTCAAGGATGAACATGGACAATGCGGAGGGGTCGTAGCCTTTGAAATACGAAGCGGGCGCGTGGCGTTGTTCAAGGCCAAGGCCGTGATTATTGCCGCCGGTGGGTTGGGGCGCGTGTTCGAGCCGAGTACCAACGCGCTGATCTGTACGGGCGACGGCATCGCGCTTGCGTATCGGGGCGGAGCCCCGCTGATGGACATGGAGATGGTGCAATATCATCCCACGACCTTACGGGGAAAAGGATTGCTCCTGAGTGAAGCGGCTCGAGGGGAAGGCGCCTATTTGCTGAATGCCGAGGGCGAACGGTTCATGGAGCAGTATGCTCCGAACATGATGGAGTTGGCCTCACGCGACGTGGTGTCTCGCGCGGAGCAGATCGAAATCAATGAAGGCCGGGGGATTAACGGTTGCGTGTTGCTCGATTGCCGGCACTTGAGTAAGGCCCTCATCAGGGAGCGCCTCAGCCAGATTTTCGAGGAGGCGAAATCGTTTGCCAATATCGATTTGACCGAAGAACCGATTCCCGTGTGCCCGGGCATGCACTATATGATGGGCGGGGTGAAGACGGACGTCGAGGGCCGTTGCTGGGATCCTGCAGGCGGATGGCAAGGCGTTCCCGGCCTGTTCGCGGCCGGAGAAGCCGCGTGTCTGAGTCTCCACGGCGGGAATCGACTCGGAGCGAATTCCTTGTTGGATACCGTGGTGTTCGGGCGCCGGGCGGGCCGTTGTGCGGGAGAGTATGCGAAATCCCTTCCTCAACCCCGTATCGGCGACGGCGTGGTGAAGGACGAGGAAAGCGGCATTAAGCGAATCCTGGTCCGTCCCGAAACCGACGATGCCGTTGCCCGTATCCGGCACGAGATGGGACGCACCATGACGGAGAACTTGGGCGTGTTTCGGGATCAGGAAGGGATGGCCCATGCTCAAGGGACAATCGCCGTTCTTCGGGAACGGTGGAATCGCGTAGCCATTCATGATAAAGGACAGGTGTTCAATACGAGCCTCGTGCGGGCGTTGGAACTCGACTTCATGCTGGACTGTGCCGAGACCATCGCGTTGGGCGCCCTGACGCGAACGGAAAGTCGCGGCGCTCATTTTCGAACGGATTGCCTCAATCGTGACGACGAACATTGGTTGAAACATATTCTGATTTATCATCGGCACGACGGGCCGCCTCAACTGGAATTTCTGCCCGTTCGGATTACTCAATGGGAACCGCAAGTCCGCGTGTATTGATGGTCACTCGTTCGCTGATAAACTAACGCCATGCTGACCACGTTTCGCATTCGTCGCTTCAATCCGGAATCGGAATCGCCACAACCCTATTTTCAAGACTACCGGTTGGTGACGGAACGGTCGGACACGGTTCTCGATGCGTTGATCAGGATCCGGGAAACCGTGGATGAATCGCTGACCTTGCGCTGTTCGTGCCGGGGCGCTATCTGCGGGTCCTGCGGGATGCGCATCAACGGACATGCCGGCTTGGCGTGCAAAACCAAAGTGGCGTCCCTGGCCTCGCCGGACGAAACGATCCATGTGGAACCCATGAACAATATGCCGGTGATCAAGGATCTGGTCACGGACATGGCCGGGTTTTGGGAGAAGATCCGTCAGGTTCAGCCATGGCTTCAGCCGAAGGGCCCGGAACCGGAAGGCGAGTATCTGGCCTCCCCGGACGCCATGAATCATTTGACTGGCGTCATGGGCTGCATCATGTGCGGGGCCTGCGTGTCGGACTGCGCGGCCCTGGAAGTCAATGCGGATTTCGTCGGTCCGGCGGCGTTGGCCAAGGCCTATCGCTTTGTGGCGGATCCGAGAGACGGGGGCAGTTCGTCGAGGTTAGGAGAACTCAATCATCCCGGCGGGATGTGGGACTGCACGCGGTGTATGGAGTGTATTGAAGTGTGCCCCAAAGGGGTGGGAGCCATGGATCGCATCATGGTGCTTCGCGCCAAAGGGATCGAACAGGGCGTGCCGCCTACCTGTGGCTCACGGCATACCGAAGCCTTTGCGGACATTATCGAACGTAAAGGGCGACTGGATGAACCGATGTTGGCCGTTCGAACGTTCGGGCTCACGAATTTCAGGCAGATGTTTTCTTTTCTGCCGATGATCCTGCGAGCATTGCCTCGAGGAAAACTGCCCAAATCCGGCCCCTTGTTTCGGGCGATACCGGGGATTGATCGTATCCGCCGGTTGTTTCGCCGAGCGAAGGAGCGACCATGAAATACGCGTTTTTCCCCGGGTGCGTGTCAAAGGGCGGCTGTCCCGAACTCTATCAATCCGTGAAGCAGGTGTATCCTCGACTGGGGATCGACCTGGAGGAAATGACCACGGCGTCGTGTACTGGCGCGGGGGTGTTGCAGGAAAAAGATTTGCGGTTGGGGGATCTCCTGAACGCCCATACCTTGGCTCTGGCCGAACAACAGGGCCTCCCCATCATGACGATTTGCAGTACGTGCCAAGGGGTGATGAGTCAGGCGAATCATCGGCTGGTAACGGAGCCCGGCTATCTGGACGAGATCAACCAAGTCTTGGCCGAAGAAGGGCTGACCTACCACGGCACTACCACGGTGAAACATTTTGTGTGGATTCTCCTGGAAGACGTCGGGAAGCAAAAGCTCCGGCAGGCCGTGAAGAGGCCGTTGACCGGGTTGCGCGCGGCCCCGTTTTATGGATGCTATCTCCAACGGCCGAGTGCGGCGCTGGGATTTGACGAACAGCCGTCACGGGCACAATCATTGGAAACGGTGATGGCATTGCTGGGCGCCGAGGTGGTGGATTTCCCCGGCAAAACCCGATGCTGCGGTATGCCGCTTCTCACCATTAACGAACCCGGCTCGCTGCAGATGGTTGCCCATCATACGTCCGATGCCAAAGAGCATGGCGCTGACGTGATGGTGACACCCTGCCCCTTGTGCCACCTGAACCTCGACGGGCTTCAAACCAAGGCGGCCAAACACGATCGCCGGGAAATCGATCTGCCGATTTTGCATTTGCCGCAGTTGTTGGGATTGGCCCTGGGTCTCGATCCACGGGCGCTCGGCCTGAACCGCAATCTGGTGTCCACGAAATCGGTGCTGGAGAAACTCGGGGTCGCGTAAAAGCGGGCGATTACGAAACTTCTTTGGATACGGTTTTAAAGTAGGCCAGGAGGTCACGCGCCGAAAGAATGCCGACGATCTTTCCGTCATCCGTCACGGCCAAGTGACGAATCCGTTTGTTCGCCATGAGCTCTCTTGCATAGTGGGGCGAAAGCTTTTTCTCGACGGTCAGAATGGGACTGGACATGACGTGAACCACTGACGTGTTTGCCACGTCGTCGTGTTCGGCCACGGCGCGGACCACGTCGGTCTCCGTAATGATTCCGGAATAATCGCCGTCTTTTCTTACCAACAGCGACCCGATGCGCTGGTCATGCATTTGGCCTGCAGCCTGTTTGACCGTCGTGTCCTCGGTCACGACGGTCAGATCCCTGTTCATCAATTGTCCGATGGTCGCCATCGTGTCTCTCTTTACGAATAGGGAAAAGGCTGGAAAGCGATGGGGTGTATTCTAGGAAAAACCGCCGAGATATGCAAGAAAGCGGCAACCTCTGACAATCACCTGAACCCCTTCCAAGAGAATAGGTTTTTCGGCATCTTATGGCTTTCGCATTTTGGCGTACGCTATAGCGTGAGCGGTCAACGAGGTTGCAAACGTCGCGAAGCTGAATTCTTGATTTGGCTCGGTGAATTTCCCTTTCAGGCCGCCCTTTTTGTCTGACAAAATCAGACAAGTTCCATCATATAAGCGCTCCCGCATCAGGCGCTCGCAAAACAGTTCGTAGCGTTTGGCGTAGGAGGTCATCTTGAATTCGGGGAATACCCCGAAATGCGGCTCGTCTACTTTAACTGGTGTCGTGGCTTTCGGCGTATCTTCCAAAAGCATTAACCACCCGAGCCACGGCTTTTGTGACGGCTTGAATTTACCTTCCCGGTACGCGGTTAGCAGGTCCATTGAATTGCCGAGCGCTTCTTCTACGCGATTGTTGAAATTGTTACCGAAAGATGGTCCGATATGGGCTTTGAATTCAATCGATGCTAGAAGCCGGTCGTCCACGACCACCAGTAAATCCCAATTTTTGGTCGGCCTGAAATAGCCAGGCAGCGTCGTAGCTCTGGTATGGATCGTGGAATCCGGCAACCCTGCCCCTGACAGCAACTCAGTCAAAAGCTTTATGAACCCGTCAAGATGTTTGCTGCCAGTGACGGCACTGCGGTTGCCGGCATCCTTTTTCCCTGTGGATCCCCCTTGCTTTTTGTGCTGATGACTTCTTGCCTTCCAAAAAAATTGAATGGCTTTCGTCAGCCGGTCTTGCATAACCTATTTCTTTTTCGTTTCCGTTTTTATTTTGGCGTAAGAGAACAATGAACCTGTTGCGCGGCGAATCCGTTTCTCTGCGAGGTCACAATAAGAGGGGTCGATTTCCACGCCAATGGAGTTGCGTCCCCATTTGGCCGCGGCGACCGTGGTGGTCCCCGTTCCCGTGAACGGATCCAACACCGTATCCCCTACAAAGGAGAACATCCGGACCAACCGTGTCGCTAATTCTTCGGGATAGGGGGCGGGGTGCAGTCGGGTCGATGCGCCGGTAAGACCGGACCAAATGGGCTGAAACCATTGTTTGTGGTTTGTATCAGATATGACGGACAGTATCCGCATTGCGACTGTCGGATTCCGGTATCCACCCGGTTTGCGTTGCATCAGGACGAACTCAATGTCGTTCTTAATGACGGCATTGGGTTCATACGGTTTCCCCAAGAACCCGGCACCATTTCCCGATACCTCAAACACGGCATTGGCAATCTTGTGCCAGATGATTGGCGCCAGGTTGTCGTACCCAAGTTTTCTACAGTGATCTTGAATAGAGGCATGAAGCGGAACGACCGTGTGTCGCCCGTCGTTTTTTCTTCGTGCCAGACAGACGTCGCCGACCACGCAAATCAGGCGCCCCCCCGGGACCAACAGGCGAAAACAATGCGACCAGACTTTATCAAGTTCACGGAGAAATTTTTCATAATCTTTGATGTCCCCAAGCTGGTCCGTGTTGTCTTTGTATTTTTTTAAGATCCAGTACGGCGGGGAGGTCACTACTAAATGAATGGATTCATCTTCGAGAAACGTCAGTTCACGCGCATCTCCCTGGATTAATCTGTGTGTTGTCGGGATTTGCTGGACTGCCGCTTCTATCTGCTTGAGGAGCCGTTTGTCCTTTGCGATACGAGGAATATCGGTTTGCGGGTCTTTCAGGTCGGCGACTGAACCAGGCAGATAGCGATCATAATCAAAGACATCTGGCGTTGCCATGGCGATTTCTACATTGGTGCGTGCTGAATTGTGGAAGACCTTTGTTTCCGTAGCGACGTGGCTGAATTTTGTCCGACCGAGGCTTTAATTTTTCAGTTTTGCAGTATAAGCCCTTTCAAATTCTCTGACAATAAATGGCGTACTTCTCCCATCACCTGGATTTTCGCTCTTGCAAGGGTTCTCCCTGTGCGTTAGCCTGATCAGGCAGGGCAAGTGATAGGTTCCCAAAGGCAATTTTGACTCAGGAAGCACACCTCATGACCCAATCCGTGATGAATCTCGAACAAGTCGTCAGTGGCATGCAGGAGCCGATGAAGCGGTTTATTGATCGTTTGCAGACGCTCGGGGGGGAAAACTGTTTGGCGGTGATCGGGGTCGGCGCCATTGCCACGTCGGGCTTTGATGCGGCGCGGCATACCGCGCGCAGCGTCCTGGTCCTGGAAACGATCGATCTGGCCGTGCTCAGGGAACTGGCCAAGGACGGGGTGAAACTGGGAAAAGCCAAAATCGCCGCTCCGCTGATCATGACGCCCGTCTACATTACCGGATCCCTGGATACCTTTCCGTTGGAGTTTCTGGAGATTCAGCAATGCCACGTGTGTTTTGCCGGCACCGACTATTTCGCGGACCTCTCGTTTGAGGAACGTCACGTCAGGCTGCAATGTGAGCGCGAGTTGAAAACCATCCTGATCGGCATGCGTCAGGGCCTTCTGGCCGCCGCAGGTCGTGAGAAACTGTTTGGGGTGATGGAAGGCGATATTGCCGAGCGGATGATCCGCACGCTCCGCGGGCTGTTGTGGCTTCATGGACAATACGACTACCTGTCGGCGCTTGAAGTCGTCGGCCGGATCGAGCAGGAAACAGATCGATCGCTTCCCGGCATTCGTGCGGCGCTGCAAGAAGACCGCCACCATGACTGGAATGACTTTACGCGGCTCTATGATGAAATCGACGGCTTAAAAACCGTGGCTGATCGCTGGTAACGACCATGGGCGGGAAATCCTGGTTAGCCGTCGCGGTTCTGCTGGTCCTGCCCGCGTTGAGTTGGGGCGAGGTATCCGTGCCGGACCCCGGCACCTACGTCGTGGACAGCGCGGGCATCATCGACCCCGGAACCGAACGGCAGTTGGAAGGCTGGCTTCGCGAACTCGAACAGAAAACCACGGCGCAGGTGAAGGTGCTCACCGTTCAATCCACAGAAGGAGAGGACATATTCGGTTTTGCCCAGCGGCACGCCGAAGCCTGGAAGCTCGGCCAAGCAGGGAAAGACAACGGCGCGCTGATCGCGTTGGCTCTCAAGGAGCGACAGGTCCGCATTCACACGGGGTATGGCTTGGAGGGGGCGTTGCCCGATTCATGGGCGGGTTCGGCGTCCCGTGCGGCGGCCTCGCAATTCTTTAAACGGGGCCAATATGCCCAGGGTCTTCTCCAATTGGCGGTCGTGACGGCCAACCAGGTTGCGGATACCGAAAGGGTCACGCTCACCGGGATTCCCCAACACCGGTATCGGCCCAGCCGTGGTGGCGGAGGCGGTTCGGTTCTGGGCTCGTTGCTCATCCCGCTGTTTTTTCTCTTTATGTTGTTTTCCAACATGCGTCGCCGTCGCCGGCATTATTCCAACTGGGGCGGCGGAGGCATGGCCGGTGGCATGGTCGGAGGCATGTTGCTCGGCAGCGCCTTGGGTGGCGTCACGGGGAGAAGTCCGTGGGGCGTCTCAAGCGGCGGTTTTGGCGGCGGATTCGGTGGAGGTTTCGGCGGATCGTTCGGCGGGGGTGGAGGCTTCGGTGGGGGCGGGG
>Ga0209021_1000295_pt1 | contig 66677 bp, 59 predicted proteins | sample PinacodermFT_FD_187299 | JGI IMG/M metagenome (GOLD analysis project Ga0209021, IMG submission 187299) | Host-associated microbial community of the marine sponge Aplysina aerophoba from Gulf of Piran - sponge pinacoderm, lysed by freeze-thaw... | ecosystem: Host-associated > Porifera > Sponge >... | reverse complement strand
CGCGGCGCGAGCCGGCCAGGTCCCTCACCAGGTCCGGGTCGCGCAGCGCGGCCGTGCCCAGCACGACCCGTTCCACGCCGGCCGCGAACCACGCCTCCGCGGTCTCCGCGGAGCGGACCCCGCCCCCGGCCTGCACCGGCACCGGGACCGCGCCGGCGATGGCCGCGACCACGCCGGCGTTGTCGGGGCGGCCCGAGCGGGCCCCGTCGAGGTCGACGACATGGATCCATCCGGCGCCCTGCTCGGCCATCTCCACCGCCCGGGCCACCGGGTCGTCGTCGTAGACGGTCTCGGCGCCGTAGTCGCCCTGGCGAAGGCGCACGCAGCGGCCGCCGCGGACATCGACCGCGCAGTACAGCTTCACGGCGCTCAACCCGCCCGGCGGCCGGCCGCGGCCACGAAGTTGGCCAGGATGCGCAGGCCCACTCTCGACGACTTCTCGGGGTGGAACTGGGCGGCCCACACGTTGCCGCGGGCCACCGCGGCCACCACCGGCCCGCCGTAGTCGCAGGTGGCGACCACATCGGTGCCGTCGCCCATCTCCGGGGCCAGCGAGTGCACGAAATACGCCCACACCGGGTCGTCCAGCCCGTCGAGCATCGGGTGGTCGAGGCGGCGGTCGAGGATGTTCCACTGCATCTGGGGTCGCTTCACCGGACCGGGGATCCAGCGCACGCCGCGGTCGAGGATTCCCAGGCCCGGGATGCCGGGCGCCTCGTCGGAACCGGCGAAGAGCACCTGCATTCCCACGCAGATTCCCATGAAGGGGCGGCCCGAGCCGGCCGCGTCGCGGGCGGCCGCGTCCAGGCCGGTGCGGCCCAGCGCGGCCATGCACGGCGCGAAGGCGCCCACACCGGGCAGCACCACCCCGTCGGCGTCGTCGATCAGGCCCCGGTCCGCGGTCAGGCGGGCGTCGGCCCCTGCGTGCTCGAAGCCCTTCTGGGCCGAGTGCAGGTTGCCGATGCCGTAGTCCAGGATGGCGATGAGCGGCTTGGTGTTCGCCGTCACAGAGTGCCCTTGGTGGAGGGCAGGGCTGAGCCCTCCACCCGGACCGCGTCGCGCAGGGCTCGGGCCACGCCCTTGAACGAGGCTTCCACGATGTGGTGGGTGTTGCGGCCCCGGCGCATCACGACGTGCAGCGTGATGGCGGCCGCGGTGGCGAAGGCCCTCCAGAACTCCTCGGCCAGCTGCGGGTCGAAGGGCGGGTCGCCGAGGATCTTCTCTCCGGGGAAGTCCACGTCGTAGTGCAGGAACGGCCGGCCCGACAGGTCGAGCACCACCTCCACCGCGGCTTCGTCGAGCGGCACGGTGATGCTGGCGAAACGGCGCACCCCGGCCTTGTCGCCCAGAGCCTCGCGGAGGGCCTCGCCCAGCACGATGCCGGTGTCCTCGACGGTGTGGTGGGCGTCAACCTCGATGTCGCCCTGCGCCTGCACCGACAGGTCCAGCCCGCCGTGGCGGCCGAGTTGGTCGAGCATGTGGTCGAAGAACGGCAGCCCGGTGGAGACGTCGGTGGTGCCCGAGCCGTCGAGGCCGAGGCTCAACTCGATACGGGTCTCCTTGGTGGAGCGGGAGCGGGTGGACGTGCGGCTCATGTCATTGAGGCTAAAGCGTGTCCGGAAACTCGACGCGTGTCTCAGGACTGGACGGGGCGGGTGGTCGTCGCGCCGCTCACGCGAGGATCTCCTCGAGGGCGTCCAGGAGCCTGTCGTCCTCGGCAGGAGTGCCGATGGTCACCCTCAGGCAGCCGGCCAGGCGGGGCCACGATGCGCAGTTGCGCACCAGCACCGACCGGTCCACCAGCTGTTGCCACACCTCGGCGCCGTCGCGGCCCCGGGGCCGGAACAGCACGAAGTTGGCGCCCGAGGGCCACACGTCCACCGGGAGCCGGCCGAGCCGGTCGGTCAGCCGCTTGCGCTCGGCCACGATGGCGCCCACCCTGGCCTGCATGTCGTCGACGAACTCGAGGGCGGCGATGCCGACGGCCTGCTTGAGGGCGTCGAGGTGGTACGGCAGTGCCACCTTCTCCAGTTCGGCCACCAGCCATCGCGGGCCGATGAGGTAGCCGAGGCGGGCCCCGGCCATGGCCCAGGTCTTGGAGTAGGTGCGGGTGACGGCCAGCGGCGTGCTGTTGTCGATGAGCTCCAAGGCGCTGCGGGGAGAGAACTCGGCGTAGGCCTCGTCCACGCACAGCAGCCCGGACGTCGAACCGACCGCGTCCAGCAGCGAGGCGACCACCGATGGAGGCTCGACCGTGCCGGAAGGGTTGTTGGGCGAGCACAGGAACGTCACCGAGGGCCGGGCCGAGGCGATCAGAGCCAGGGCCGCATCACCGTCGATGGTGAAGTCCTCGCGGCGTTCCCCCTCGACCACCGCGGTTCCGGTGACCCGGGCCAGGTGCGAGTGCAGCGCGTAGGTGGGTTCGAAGGTGGCCGCGCACCGCCCTGTGCCCCCGTAGGCGAGCAGCAGGCACTGGAGCACCTCGTTGGAGCCGTTGGCCGCGAAGACCCGGTCCGGCTCGACCCCGTGGCGGGCCGCGATCCGGGATCGGAGCTCTGCGGCCTGGCGGTCCGGGTACCGGTTCCAGGCCACCGACCGGGCCGCATCGGCCACCGCCGCGGTGAAGGCCTCCGGCGGCGGGAGCGGGCTCTCGTTGGTGTTGAGCCGCACCGCCACATCGATCTGCGGCGAGTGGTAGCCGGACATCAGGGCAATGTCGTCGCGGGGCTGCACAGATCCGGGAGCCGCGCCGTCGGCGGTCACGGCCGGTCCTCCGCGGCCCGACCGCGCGCCGCGATGCGCCGTATCGGTGCCGGGCGGCGTCGCGGAGTGGTCGAGGGCGGCGTGCGCGCCGTGAGGGCCCGGGGCCTCGCTCGGCATGGCGCGATGACGCTCATCAGTCGCACCCTCTCCGCTCGGGCTCCAGGCGCAGTCTCACCGATTCGGCGTGGGCGGTGAGGCCCTCGGCCTCGGCCAGCGCGATCACATGGGGCGCCAGGCGCTCGAGCCCGTCCCGGTCGGTGCTCACGATGTGCATGCTCTTGAGGAAGTCGCGCACCCCCAGCGCGCCCGCGAACCGGGCCGTGCCGTCGGTCGGCAGCACGTGGTTGGGTCCGGCGGCGTAGTCGCCCACCGACGCGGGGGCCCACGGCCCGCAGAACACTGCGCCGGCGTTGCGGACCTGCGGCACGAGAGCCTCGGGATCCTGCACGATCAGCTCGAGGTGCTCGGGGGCGATCTCGTTGACCACCTCCAGGGCCTGCTCGACGCCGGTGCACAGCACGCTGTAGCCGGAGTTGCGCAGGGTCGCCTCTATGTCGTCGCGGCGGTCGGCGCGGGCTGTGAGCCTGGAGACCTCGGCCTCCACCGCCGCCGCGGCGGCCTCGTCCCAGGTGACCAGCCACGCCAGCCCGTCGGGGCCGTGCTCGGCCTGCAGGATCACGTCGGCCGCCGCGAACGTGGCGTCCGCGCCGGAGTCGGCCACCACCACCACCTCCGAGGGGCCCGCGAACGCGGCGGGGACGCCCACCACGCCGGCCACCTCGCGCTGGGCCAGGGCCACGTAGGCGTTGCCCGGCCCCACGATCACGTCCACAGCACCGATCGACTCGGTGCCGTAGGCCAGGGCGGCGACAGCCTGGGCCCCGCCCACCGGATGGACCTCGTCGACGCCCACAGCAGCCGCCGCGGCCAGCGTCACGTCGGCGACGCGGCCGTCGGGTCCGGGCGGCACGCACACGGCGATCTCGTCGACGCCGGCCACCTTGGCCGGAACGGCGGTCATGATCAGCGTCGACGGGTAGGCGGCCCGCCCTCCGGGCACGTAGCAGCCGGCCCGGCGCACCGGCCGGTGGCGCTCGGTGACCGTGACACCGCTCCGCTCGTGGACCACGTCGTCGAGCAGCTGGTGGCGGTGGTAGGCCTCGACGTTGGCCGCTGCGGCCGCCAGGGCGTCGCGCACTTCCACCGGTGTGCGGGCCGCGGCCTCGGCGATCTCGTCGGGCGCCACCGTGAGGCCGGCCGGCTGCGCGCCGTCGAAGCGCTCGGTCAGTTCCAGCAGGGCCTCGTCGCCGCGCTCGCGGACGGCCGCGATGATGGCCCGCACCGCCTCCAGCGGACCCGCGGACGCGGCTTCGGGCCGCGGCAGGCGGGCGGCGACGGGACCGCCGTCGCCGCGCAGATCGAGGCGGGTCAGCACCCCTCAACGCTACCGCCGGGACCCCCCGAGAGGCCGAGCGGGTAGCCGAGCGAACCCGGCCGACACGGGCAGAACGGTGGGCGGTGTCGCCTTGGCTTGGGCGGCCTGCAAGCGCGGCGGACAAGAGCGGGAGACACCAAGAGCGGGAGACACCCCGCCCCGACGCGACCGATCCTCTTCCTACCCGCGCCGACCCCTAGGTGAGGATGGCGGCGAGGCGGGCGAGGACCTCCTCCACGACCGGCGCCGGGACACTCTCGAGACGCCGGCCTTCGCGAGCACTCAGGTGGAGCACGCGTGGCTGATCGCAGCGGATCACACCAGTGGTCCGGGTTCCCGCATTCTCCAGGGAGACCGCGAATCCTCGCCGGCGCGCGAAGCTCCCGCCGGTGGTTATCGGCAGCACTACGGGTGTCCCTGTCAGTTCGTTGAACGGCGCCGGCGACACCACCAGGACCGGCCGGGTTCCACGCTGCTCATGTCCGGCTGTCGGGTCGAGGTCGACGAGCCAGACGTCACCACGCTGTGTCACAGAAGTTCGGCGCCGAGGGGCTTCCCCTCGATCCACTCCCGGTCGGCCTCGCTGTCGACGGTCGTCTCGTCACACTGCGCGAGCAACTCGTCGAGCGAGTAACTCGGGCGGGGCTTGGGCACGACAATCAGACGACCGTCATCGACATCGATGTCGACACTCGCACCGGAGCGAAGTTCCAGCAGGTCGAGAAGAACAGGCGGCACAGCGAGCATGACCGAACCGCCCACCTTGCGGAGTTTCGCCCTATGCACTTCCACCTCGCACTTCCACGTCGGAGCCTCCACCTTGGAACTCCCACCTCGCCCTCGCAGGTTATACCAGAATATAACAGTCGGGCGTATGCTGCGTCGAGTCGTCCCCTGGTGGCTCTCCCGCGGTGGGTGTCACACCGTGCTGGACGGGCAGAAGTCGTTGAGGACGCAGTCCTCGCAGCGGGGCCGGCGGGCCACGCACACCCGGCGGCCGTGGAGGATCATCCGCAGGCTGAAGTCGCCCCGCTCGGCCGCGGGAATCATCGGATTCAGCTCGAGCTCGATCTTCACCGGGTCGGTCTCGGTGGTCAGGCCGAGCAGGTTCGACAGCCGGGTGACGTGGGTGTCGACCGGCAGGCCCGGCAGTCCGAGAGCCACGCTGCGGATCACGTTGGCCGTCTTGCGGCCCACGCCGGGAAGGCGTACCAGCTCGCGCATGGGGCCGGGGACCTCGCCGCCGTAGTCGTCGACCAGCATCCGGGCCATGCCCACCAGGCTCTTGGACTTGTTGCGGAACAGCCCGATGGTGCTGACGTAGGGCTCGATCTCCTCCGGCTCGACCTCGGCCAGCGCCTCGGCGTCCGGGAAGCGGGCGAAGAGCGCGGGCGTGGCCTTGTTGACGCCCACGTCGGTGGCCTGCGCCGACAGGATGGTGGCCACGAGGAGCTCGAATGGGTTGCCGTGGTCGAGCTCGCACACCGCGTCGGGATACTCGGTGGTCAGACGCTCATGGGTGCGGCGGGCTCGGCCCTTGGGAGTTCTCGGACGGGCCATCGGCGAGACGCTAGCGGTACGGGGCGGCGCATTCAGCCCTTCCGGTGCGTCACGGGGGCCGGCCGCACCAGCGCGCGCTCCTGCCGCACGAACAGCTTGGCGCATTCGGCCCTTCCGGTGCGTCACGGGGGCCGTGTCCATGGCGCGAGCGGGTGCTCGGCCGGCGTGCCCACACAGCCGGCGCCGCTGTCGGTACTCTCGATCCGGTGCACTACGAGGTGAATGCTCCGGCGAGAGCGGGTGGCGAGGCACAGGTCGTGGTGTACGAGGGTCGGGACACCTCCGAGACGTCCGCCATCCTGGCCGAGGCGCTGGCCGGGCTGGACGGCGACGACGGTGCCCAGCTGTGGATCAGGGACGTGGCCGCCGGCGACGACGCCGCGGCCCGCCGGCACGGTTTCGAGCCCTACCGCGACCTGTGGCAGCTGCGCTGCCGCCTGCCGGCCGAGCCGTCGGGGCTGTCCACCAGGGCGTTCGCCCCCGACGACATCGACGAGTTCGTGGCGGTCAACAACCGGGCCTTCCACTGGCATCCCGAGCAGGGCGGCCTCACCGCCGGCGAGGTGCGCGACCGGATGGCCGAGCCGTGGTTCGACGCCGACGGCTTCCGCCTGCACCACCGCGACGGCCGCCTGGCCGGGTTCTGCTGGACCAAGGTCCACTCCGACCACGACCCGCCGCTGGGCGAGATCTACGTCATTGCAGTGGACCCGGACTTCTCGGGCCGCGGTCTCGGCCGGCCCATGACGCTGGCCGGACTGGAGTGGCTGTCGGGGCGGGGTCTGACTGTGGGGATGCTGTACGTGGAGTCCGACAACCATCCCGCCAACGCCGTCTACCGCCGGATCGGCTTCGAGCACCACCACACCGACCGCGCCTACCGCCGCCCGTCTGGCTAGCAAGCCTGCATACTGGAGGCATGGAGCCTCGGGTCTGGGTCAACCGCCACCAGCCACAGACGCTGTACATCGCACAGTTGCTGATGTACTTCCAGGGAGGTCTCGGGCTGCTGTTCGCAGTGATCGGAGCGCGGGCCCTGACGCTGTACACGCTCGTCATCGCGGCGGGAAAGCTGGTGGCCGCCTACGGCATCGCCAACGAGATGCGATGGGCCTACAAGCTCGGCGTGGTCATCGCCGCGCTCCCCATCCTGGTGTTGTTGCTGCTGGCCGTCACCAACGACGTGGGGTGGTTGTGGGCGGATCCGATCGGGCTGCTGTTCGACATCGCCCTGCTCGCCCTGCTGTTGCATACCCATAGCCGCAGCTACCAGCAGTACTGGCGCCGGGGCAAGCGTGGGTAGCGAGTAACGGCTGACGGTGCCGCGACATGAGTCCCGCTCTTGTTCGCTGTGCTCGCGGGTCGCCCAAGCGAAGGCAACACAGCCCACGGCCTCGCTCAGCGCTCGCAACGTTGTCGTGATGGCGCGGCCTGCCCGCTCGGCCTCCGGGCGCGGGTGAGCGGCCTGCCTCCGGCGAGCGCCGAGCGATGAGCGAACTGCCCTCCGGCGCCGACAAGCGCCGGGCCGTTCGGGAGATGTTCGACACCATCGCGCCCCGCTACGACCTGGTGAACCGCATCATGACGCTGAGGCTCGACGTGGCCTGGCGGCGCCGGACGGTGCGCGAGCTGGGCCTGCCGGCGGGATCGCTGGTGGCCGACCTGGCCTGCGGGACCGGGGACCTGTGCCGGGAGCTGGCCCGGCAGGGTCACTCCCCCGTCGGCTTCGACTTCTCGATGGGCATGCTGCGAGCGGCCCCCGACGATCCAACCGACGGCCGCGGGCTGGTCAACGCCGACGTCCTGGAGCTGCCTGTCCGCGACGGCGCGTTCGACGGCGCGACCTGCGGCTTCGCCCTGCGCAACCTCACCGCGGTGGCGCCGCTGCTGGCCGAGTTGGCCCGGGCGCTGCGGCCCGGCGGGCGCGTCGGCCTGCTGGAGGTGGACCAGCCCGCCAACCCGATCCTGCGACGGGGACACGGGCTGTACTTCGGCCGGGTCGTTCCCCTCATCGGAGCCGTGTTGTCGGACCGGGACGCCTACCGCTACCTGCCCGAGTCGGTCGCCTACCTGCCCTCCTGGGACGATCTGCAGGCAGCGCTGCGGTCCAGCGGCTTCGCGGACGCTCGCCGGCACCGCCTCAGCGCGGGCATAGCCCAGCTCGTCTCGGCCACTCGACGCTGAGCGCAGAACCTCCGGCGGGGCGGCCGGTTCCTGCTACCGAGGCAGCGAGTGCAAGCGGCGGCGGGTTCGAGGCTTGTTGTGGGGCGTTGGGCTGCGGCGCGGCGGGGCGGTGCTGGCGGCGCAAGCGGCGGCGGGTTCGAGGCTTGTTGTGGGGCGTTGGGCTGCGGCGTGGCGGGGCGGTGCTGGCGGCGTGAGCGGCGGCGGATTCGAGGCTTGTTGTGGGGCGTTGGGCTGCGGCGTGGCGGGGCGGTGCTGGCGGCGTGAGCGGCGGTCAGGGTCCGAGGCTCGTTGCGGGGGCCGGTGGCGGGCAGGACCGGGGCTGCGGACGCTCACCCGCCCGCGGCCGGTGGTGGCCCAGCCTTGGCCAGGTTCTCGACGATCTCAGCGCCATCGATGGCCAGCAGCGAGGCTGGAGGGCAGAGGATCTTGCAGTCCCGGGAGCCCCCGCCCACGATCACCTTGTCGCATGACATGACAGCGCTGTCGATCCACACTGGGAGGCCGGCGGGAAGCCCGAACGGCGTGACCCCGCCGATCATCATGCCGGTGCGCTCGACGGTGGTCGCCGCGTCGGCGAACGAGGCCTTGCGGGTGCCGAGGCGGCGGCGCACCACGCCGTTGACGTCGAGCCGCATGGAGGCCAGCACCAGGCAGCACACCAGGGGCCGCTCGGCCGACTTGCCCACGACGCAGATGGCGTTGGCCGACGCGTCCATGGGGTATCCGTAGCGCTCGCAGAAGTTGGCGGTGTCAGCGAAGTCGGGATCGCACTCCACGACCTCGTAGGACACGCCGAGCGCCTCGAGGTGGGTTACGACCGCTTCACGACTCATGGCCGACAGTCTGCTCAGTCCGGCGACGGGGTGCACACGCCGATGGTGGCAGCGTCTTGGGCGGGAACCGCGGGACGCTAGGTCAGCGCGATGCCTGCCGCCATGGCCAGTCCCGAGGCGAGCTGGGCTCCGGCGGTGGCGCCCAGCACCGGGATCAGGTCCCGCCCGGACGCCCCCCGCAGGACCTTGCGCACCGCCCGCAGGGCGAAGGGGGCGCCCACCACCGCGGCCGCCGCAGCCCGGCCCGTCACCGATGCGACCAGTGCCGCGGCGTAGGAGGCCTCGAGCACGGCCATGTAGGCCACACGGGTGCCCCGGTCACCGAGACGGACCGCCAGGGTGCGCTTGCCGGCAGCCTCGTCCCCGGCGATGTCGCGCAGGTTGTTGGCCATGAGCAGCGACACCGCCCAGAGGCCGACCGGAACACCGCAGAGCACCGCGAACCAGTCCAGCCGCTCCAGCAGCACGTAGGTGGTGCCCGCAGTGGCCACCAGGCCGAAGAACACGAAGACGAACACCTCGCCCAGGCCCAGGTACCCGTAAGGCTTGGGTCCACCGGTGTAGGCCCAGCCCGCCGCGACGCACACGGCGCCCGCGGCCAGCAGCTCCCATCCCGCGGCCGCGGCCAGCACGGCCCCGGCCGCCATCGCCACCCCGAACGCCGCGAACGCGGCCAGCTTCACGCTGCGGGCCTCGACCAGCCCAGATCCCACCAGCCGTCGCGGGCCCACCCGGGTGGAGTCGTCGGTGCCCCGCACGCCGTCGGAGTAGTCGTTGGCGAAGTTGACCGCCACCTGCAGCGCCATCCCCACCACCAGTGCAGCGCCGGCCCTCCACCAGGCGGTCTGCGACCCCTCCCCCACCGCTGCCGCGGTGCCCACCGCCACCGGGACCAGCCCGGCGCTCAGCGTGCGGGGACGGGCACCGCCCACCCAGATGCGGACCGCGGTCACTCGCGCTCGTTCCTGTCCGGCCGGCCGGGTCGGTGAGCGAACCCGGTCCACGCGGGCGAGGCCCCGGGCCCGTGAGCGCAGCGAGCGTGAGCGGGCCTCACGGCCGGAGCGGCCCGTGAGCGCAGCGAACAAGAGCGGGAGTGACACCGCTTCGACGCGGGGCGTTCCCACATGTTCGCGCGCGTTCCAGCCCGGCCGGGCGCCGTCAGGGCGCCACGTACTTGTAGCCGAGGCCCCGGATGGTGACTATCCGCTCGGGGTCCGCCGGATCGCGCTCGATGCGCGACCGGAGCCTCTTGATGTGCACGTCGAGAGTCTTGGTGTTTCCCACGTAGTCGAAGCCCCACACCCGATCGATGAGCGTCTGGCGGGTCACGACGAACCCGGCGTTCTCCATCAGCAGGGCCAGCACCTCGAACTCCTTGAGCGGCATGCGCTCCAGCTCGCCGGCGATGGTCACCTCGTGGCGGTCGCGGTCCACCGTCACGTCCCCGATGCTGAGGGTGGCCGCAGCTTTGGCGGATCGGGCTGTGCGGGCCCGGCTGCGACGCATCACGGTGCGCATCCGGGCCACCAGCTCCCGCACCCGGTAGGGCTTGGCCACGTAGTCGTCCGCCCCGACCTCCAGGCCGACCACGGTGTCGATCTCCTCGCGGCGGGCCGACACCATGATCACCGGCGTGTCGGCCAGCGAGCGGATGCGGCGGCACACGTCGATGCCCGACATCCGGGGCAGCATCACGTCGAGGAGCACGATGTCGGGCTCGAGGGCCTCGAACATCGCCAGAGCCTCCTCGCCGTCGGAGGCCGCGTCCACCGCGAACCCCTCGGCGCCCAGCGCAACCTGGAGGCCCTCCCGGTAGGAGGGCTCGTCGTCCACGACCAGCACCCGGACTCCCGCACTCACGGCCGCCAGTCTGCCTCGTCCGAGACCGACCCGCTCTTCGGCGGCTCGCGGCCTCGCAGTCTCTCGGCCTCGCAGGCCCGTAGTCTCTCGGCCTCGCAAGACTCTCGGCCTCGCAAGACTCTCGGCCTCGCAAGACTCGCGGCCTCGCAGGCTCGCAGTCTCGGCGGCTCTCGGCCTCGTAGGCTCGCAGCCCCGTAGGCTCGCCCACATGAACCGGCTCGACGGCGAGACCAGCCCCTACCTGCGCCAGCACCGCGACAACCCGGTGGACTGGCGCCCCTGGGGTCCCGAGGCGTTCGAGGAGGCCGCCGAGCGGGACCGGCCGGTGCTCCTGTCGGTCGGCTACTCGAGCTGCCACTGGTGCCATGTGATGGCCCACGAGTCCTTCGAGGATCCCGACACCGCGGCCATCATGAACGAACTGTTCGTGAACGTGAAGGTGGACCGCGAGGAGCGCCCCGACGTGGACGCCATCTACATGGACTCGGTGCAGGCCATGACCGGCCGGGGCGGCTGGCCCATGACCGTGTTCCTGACCGCCGACGGTCGGCCCTTCTTCGGTGGGACGTACTACCCCGACCGGCCCCGGGGCGGCATGGCCTCGTTCCGCCAGGTGATGGCGGCCATCGACGAGGCCTGGACCAACCGGCGCTCCGACGTGCACGCCCAGGCCGACCAGCTCACCTCACTGATCGATCGGACGTCGCGTGCCGCCGCGGCGGCGGGAGCGGAGACCGGGCCTGCAGACGCCGCCGACGCCCGGATGCTCGAGCAGGCCGGAGACGCGATCCTCTCGTCGTTCGACCCGGAGTGGGGCGGCTTCGGGGGCGCGCCCAAGTTCCCGGCGGCCATGACGCTGGCCTCGGCGTTGCGGATCCATCACCGCAGCGATCGCCCCGAGCTGCTTCGGGTTGTGCGGACCAGCCTCGACGCGATGGCCTCCGGCGGCATCTACGACCACCTCGGAGGGGGCTTCGCCCGCTATTCGGTCGACCATCGCTGGCTCGTCCCTCACTTCGAGAAGATGCTGTACGACAACGCCCTGCTGACAAGGGTCTACCTGCACGCCTGGATGGTGACCGGCGAGCCTGTCTACCGGCAGGTCGTCGACGAGACGATCGGCTACGTGCTGCGCGACCTGCGCCACCGCGACGGCGGCTTCTACTCGGCCGAGGACGCCGACTCCGAGGGCGTGGAGGGCAAGTTCTACGTCTGGTCCGAGTCGGAGCTTCGTGCCGTGGTGCGGGCCGCCGCGGGTGCGGGCGCCGGGGAGGAGGCCGCGGACGAGGCGGTCGCCTGGTGGGGGGTCACTGCGGCCGGCAACTTCGAGGGGGCCAACATCTTGAACCGGCCGGTGCGGGGGGACCTGATCCGGCCCCCCGCGGTGGAGGCTGCCCGCGAGGCCCTGTTCGAGTGCCGCGAGAGCCGGATCCGTCCCGGCCTCGACGACAAGGTCCTCACCGAGTGGAACGCTCTGATGCTGTCGGCGCTGGCCGAGGCCGCGGCGGCCGCCGGCAATCCCGAATGGCGGGCCGCGGCCCTCGCCAACGGCGAGTTCATGGTGGCGAACCTGCGCCGCGACGACGGTCGCTGGCTGCGTTCGTGGCAGGCCGGCGATGCCGGCAGGCCCCCCCAGGCCCGCCACCTGGCCTACGCCCAGGACTACGCCGCCCTGATCGACGCCTTGACCAGGCTGGCGGAGCTGTCGGGCGAGGCCCGCTGGATCGATGAGGCCCGGGACGCGGCCGACGGCCTTCTGGAGCTGTTCTGGGACGGCGACGCCGGCGGGGTCTTCACCACCGGCCACGACGCCGAGAGGCTCGTTGCCCGGCCCAAGGACCTGATGGACAACGCCACCCCGTCGGCCCAGTCGTTGGCGGCCTGCGGGCTGCTGCGATTGGCGGCGCTGACCGGTGAGGCCCGCTATGACGAACACGCCCGCCAGATCATCGCCCTGTTCAGCTCCGCGGCGGCCCAGCACCCGACCGCCTTCGGCCGGGCGCTGGAGGCCATCGACATGGCCGCCCACGGCCTCGACGAGATCGCCGTGGTCGGTGACCGTCCCGACCTGGTGGCCGAGGTGCAGACCCGCTACCTGCCCAGTGCGGTCCTGGCCTGGGGCGAGCCCTACGACTCGCCGCTGTGGGCCGACCGCCCCGAGGGCTTCGCCTACGTCTGCCGGGGCTTCGCCTGCCAGTCCCCCGCCGCGACCGCTGAGGAGCTCTCCACTCGACTCCAAGCCTGACCGCCGGCTCTGAGCGCATCCGGCTGGTACGTGATGATCACTCTCCGGCCGATGCGGTCACCCCGACCAGCCGGCTGCGCTGCGCCCCCGCTTCCGGGCCGTGCGAATCACGCGTCTTCCCCGGCTGCGGCATCGGCAACCACGGCGGAAGCATTCTGCTTGAGCGACCGGATTCCGATCTCAGTCATGTTCTACATTGCAGAACAAGGCGCCCCACTTCCCGCCGGGTGCAACTCGGGCGGCGGATCCTCACCGGACAGGTGCAGCAGCGGCTGATCCGGCGCGTGTGCCGGCCCGAAGTGGAGTTGCCCCGGAGGGTGCAGGGTGTGAACGCCGTTGGTGGTCCGGATCTGCCACTTGTGGTGGTGGATCCTCTGGTGGCAGTCCCAGCACACCGGCACCATGTTGTCGAGCCGGGTGGATCCACCTTGTGACACCGGTCTGATGTGGTGGATCTGGCACAGCGCCGGATGGGCCGCGCAGTGGAAGCAGCCGCCGTACCGGGCGAGGAGTATCTGGCGTTGGGCCTTGGTGGCGGTGCGGCAGGACTCGGCCCGCCAGATCGGCTTGCCCTTGCGGTCATAGACGACGCCGGTGAACTTGGCGTTGCAGGCGAGTTCCTCGAGCACCGCCTCAGGCAGCCGCACGCCGTCGGGCAGTTCGGCGACCAGCTTGCCGGTGGCGTCGTCGACGTGGGCCACCACGCAGATGTCGGCGAAGGGCTTGCCGCTGCCGGCCGCCTCGCCCGAAGCGCTGCTGGCGGTGAGCGCATCGAGGGCGTCGGCCATGCACTGGTGGAAGTTGCGACGCTCAGCCGGGGTGCCGGCCAGCTTCTTGTCGGCGACATAGAGGCGGCGGGCCTCGGTTTCTAGCCGGTTCCGGATACGGCGCCCGGTGGCGGGGTCGAACTCGCCGTGCAGGGCGACCATCCCGTCGTCGGTGTCCCACATGCGCAAGCGGCGGCGGGCCCGCCGGCGCCGGTGCTCCGACTCGCCGCCGTCCCCGTCGCGGTCGACGACCCAGCGGCGGGCCTCCTTGGCGAACTGATCGGGACGCATGGTCTCGGCCTTGGCCAGCAACTCGCCGTCGTCGCTCACTGTGCGGGCGCCGGTCTTGTCGATGGCCTCGGCGAGGCGCCTGGCGTTGGCCGGCGACACCCGGCCCGACTCCACCGCATCGCGGACGGCGGGCGCCTCCCGCAGTGTCTCAGCGGTCTTGATGTGGCTGCGAGCCTCCTGGCGAGACAGGCCCGCCTCCGATGACAGGACCTCTGTGCCACCGTCTCCGTGCCGCTCGCGGCCCGCGATCGACACGGCTGCCGAGGTCTGCGCGGCTGTGATGATCGCCGAGGCCGACTTCAGCACCGGCATCGTCTCGCGCATCTCCTCGCACGACACAGACCCTTCCTTGACCTGCGCCAAGATCCGCTTGGCGGTCGCCTCGATTGCTCGCGCATCCTCGATCAGCATGTTCAAAGCATCCCATAGGGGTGTGACATCGATGATGCTGTTTCAAGAAATAATGGTGGTTTTCTTGCAGAAATCGCTTGGTAGACCGCTGCCGACCTCTGGTCCAGGCTGGCAAGCTGTGACACCTAACGGACGTGCTCGATCAACTCGATGCGGTTGCCGAAGGGATCATCGGCATAGGCCCGTCGCTTGGTGTCCATCGGCTCCGAATCGCGGACGGCGACGCCGGCTGCCCGCAGCTGCTCCACCAGTCGATCCAACCCCTCCACAACCAGCGCCGGGTGGGCCTTGCGGGCCGGGCGAAAGTCGGCCTCCACGCCTAGATGGACCTTGACGCTGTCGTTCTCGAACCAGCAGCCCCCTCGCCGCTCCAGATGGGGAGGCTTGGGCACGCGTGCGAGGCCCAGCAGACCCTCGTAGAACTCCTGGGCCGGCGCCTCTCCGCCTTCCGGCATAGCCAGCTGGACATGGTCGATCGCCACGACGGTCACGGCCCGATCCTACGGACCTCGCTCGGCAGGCGCAGCGACCTCGACCAATCTGGACGACCCAATGTCCAGCGGAGCGTTGACGCTCCTACAAGATGGGCTCGAAGACCAGTTCGGGCACCACAACCTCCCACTGGTCGCACTTGAGGTCCGCCTGATATTCGGATGAGGACTGCTCGCGGCGGCGGGTCAGGACGGCATAGACGGTCGCCTTGGCGCAGCGCATGTCCACCGGGGGCTTGAATCCCATTGCGAGGCGCCCCACTTCGACGCCCTCCTTGTCCAGCAGGCGCCACGGTTGCTTGCCGTCGTCCAGACCCAACTCGTCGCCCGGCGCGAGGCCGGCGATGGATCGGTGGACCCGATTACCCTGAGACCTGTAGCCGGCGAAGCTGATGAACACGTCGCCGAGGCCGAGCCTGCGGTAGGTCTGGTGCGCCGCCGGCGGCGGCTCAGGGAGCGCGACCGGTTCGCGCCGAAGCACCGACCCATGGCCGCGCAGCAACTCGACGTAGGGGTTGGACGCTCCCAGGCTTGTCAGGGTCAACGTCAGGCGTGCCCGGGTCATGGCGACGTAGTAGAGGCGCCTGGACGCATCGGGATCCTCGTCGTTCGCGGAGCGCTCCCAGCCCCCGTCGAGGACAGCCGCATGGTCGAATTCGAGGCCCTTGGCCTTGTGCGCACTCGTGAGCAGCAGGCCGCGCTGGCGTCGGCGAGCGTCCCGGGTCCACTCGGCGAGCCATTCGAGGAACGAGGCGACCGGAGTCTCGGCGTCGCCGGCCTCCTGTTCGTATTCCTGAGCGGCTTGATTGAGAAGCTCGATCCAAGGTCCGTCCGCCTGTCCGTCCAGCCACTTGCGCACGTCCGAGCCTCTCATGAGGACTGACGGACTCTCTCGAAGACAGCCCACCAGGGCCTGGGTCTCGCGCATCTGCCAGACACTCAGAGTGTCGTCCCTCGCCATCTGCGTGTGGATGCCTTCGAGTTCACACAGGCTGCGGACAGGATCCAGATAGCTCCACTGGCGGGCGATCACCGCGCATCTCGACCAGTCCCACCGTGCATCGAGGCTCGACAATCGCCTCAGCTCGGCCAGGGCAGCCTGCGCCTGATGGATCGTCCCGTTCCTGGCTTGAGCTTGAAGGACTTGCACCCGGCCGCGGCCGACCGGATCAAGGTCGGCCCACTCCCCGCCCGCAGATGCCTGCGCTCGCGCCCGATCGACACGGATCGGGTGATTGGCCTTCATCCGCTCGCGCGCCTCCGCGATCACGGCATTCGACGCATCAATGATGTGACCGGTGGACCGGTAGTTGTCCAACAGGTACGCGGGCTTGGCCTTGTAGTCAGCCTCGAAGCGTCGGATGTGCTCCACCGAGGCCCCATTGAACGAGTAGATGTTCTGGTCGTCGTCGCCGACCGCGAACAGTGACAGGCGTGCATCCACTGACAGGCGTGCATCGGGCTCCGACAGCCTCCGTCCCGCCAGAGCGGAGATCAGCTCGTACTGCCGGCCGTTGATGTCCTGGTACTCGTCCACCAGAATCCAGCGGAACCTGGACAGCAGGCGCTCACGGGCCTCCTCAGCCTCCACCGGTTCGAGTCCTTCGCCTCTCAGCAGTTCGGCGGCTTCGTCGAGCACTCGGTCGAGCCGGTCCTCGAAGTCCTCCTTGTGGAGCCTCTCCGCCGTCCCGGAGAAACTCGCCCCGACGAGGCGCATCGCGAGTGCGTGGCAGGTGAGCACCGTCACCCCGCGTGAGTCGTCGCCGATCAACTCAGCGAGCCGCCGCCGGATCTCGGCTGCGGCGTGGCGGTTGTAGGCGAGTGCGAGAATCCCGCGCGGATCCTCACGCCGGACTCGGACCAGGTAGGCGATGCGATGCACCAGCACGCGTGTCTTGCCGGAGCCGGGTCCGGCGAGCACCAGCACGCTGGTCTGTTCCCGGTCGTCGACGACCAGCTGGCGCTGACTCGGGTTCTTGAGGCTTTCAACGATCGTCGACCAGGACTCGGGCGTGGTCTGGCGTGCGATCTCATGGCGCTTGTTCGGGAGCCAGCGGCGGAGGAACTCCTCCTCTTCGAGGGCGAAGTAGTCGAGCGACAGCCCGATGGCGTCTGCCATAGACCTGAGCCCCCTCTCGGCATACTCGGCCATCACATGGACTTGCCGTGTCGATTCCTCGTAGTGGAGTCGCAGCGACTCGAAGTCCTCTTTCGTGAAGCCTCGCCTCTCCGGCGCGAGGCTGATGGTCATGGCGGAGCGGAACACGGTAAGGCCCTTGTTCAGTCTGATGACCTCCTGCTCGTGCAGCCACAGCAGTGCGCGTTCCATGAGCGTGCGGGCGTCGGTCGTTCGAGCGGCCAGGTCCAGGTCGTCGGAGATCCCTCGCGTCAGCTCGCCCAACGTGGTCTTGACCAGAATGTCGTTGCCTCGCTGACCCTGCCTCAGTTTCGACAACAGCAGCTCCAGCAGTCTCGATGCACCGCTTCTGCGCTCGTCGGCCAGGCTGCACAGGGAACTCCACTCGCGTCCGAGGGTCACCGCGACGCTCTCGGCGTGAAGCGTCCGCAGGGTCAGACTTCTGGAGCTCTCGTCCTCTGCGCGGCCGTCGCCAGTGATTCCTCGCAGGATTCGGGTGACGTATCCGGGTCGTACGCCTGTGTGGCCCTCGTCTCGGAGCCGCTGGGACGCCACACGCAGATCCAATGGCGCCTTCTCACCGACGTCGAGGCCGGGGGCCAGCTCTCGCATCCAGTCGAGCAGGTCGCGTTCAACTGCGGAGGCCCGGTCGAGCCGCTTTCGCGACGAGTTCGTCACTCCGTGATGCACGAAGGCGGTGATCGCGGTGTCGTCGCTGGCGACTCCAAGTTGTTCCAGCCGCCACAACGCCCTCCTGACGCCGGGGCCTTCCAGGCCGGCCACGCTCATCAGGTGGTCGGTGGAGACCCCCGCATCGGGGTCTGATTCGATGAGCGCCTCGACGATCCTGATCAGGGGCCGGCGTTCATCGTCGGTCATCGGCACGCTGTGGAGCTTCCGCCGGGCCTCGGCGACGGACCGGACCCGCAGCGACGACGCGAAGACCCTGACCTTGTTCTCGTCACGGCTCAACAGCTGCGCATCCTCGAGCCACATCACGGCGGTGCGGGCGCGCGTGTCGTCGGTGGTGGAGTCCTGCCGGAACTCATGTTCCTCGTCCTCGGCGAGGATCTCCCCGACGCTGGCCGCGAGCTCCTCGCCGCCACCCTTGTTGCGCCTGCGGAGACGGCGCAGTGCCCGCAGCACGCTGTGGATCTCCCGGCGGGTCAGTCGCGAGCGCGCCGACATCGTGAACTGGCGGTCGATGTCATCCTTGGTGTAGAGCAGCACGCAGTGAGCGCTCTGCTGGTCCCGCCCGGCGCGTCCGGCCTCCTGCAGGTAGTTCTCCAGCGACGACGGAATGTCGGCATGGACCACGAGCCGCACGTCAGGCTTGTCGATTCCCATCCCGAAGGCGTTGGTGGCGGCGATCACCCGCAACTCGCCGACGATGAACATCCGCTGGATGTTCTTCTTCTCCTCCGGCTGGAGGCCGGCGTGGAAGCGGTCAGCGCTCAGGCCCTTCTCAGCCAGGAAGCCCGCCACCACCTCCGTGCGGCGCCTCGTCGCGCAGTAGACGATCGCCCCACCCTCCTCTTCGGATGAGAGGTGCTGCTCCAAGAGCAGATGGACGGCCTGGAGCTTGGTTGCCTCGGTCGTCGGCACCACCTCGAACTCGAGGTTCGTCCGCTTGCTGCCGCCGTCGAACACCCGCAACTCGACACCGAGCCGCTCGCGGAAGTATTCGACGATCTCGGACTTGACATCCGGCTTCGCGGTGGCGGTGAGGCAAAGGACGGGCGGTGTCGCGCCGTCCTGGGCCCTCTCGCGGATGAAGCGTCCCACATACCGGTAGTCGGGCCGGAAGTCATGGCCCCACTTCGAGAGGCAATGGGCCTCGTCGAGCACCCAGGCGCCGATCTCGCGCTGGTCGAGCGCACGGAGCAGCGACACGCTGCGCAGCTGCTCCGGGGAGCACAGCACGATGGCGGCGTCGCCGAGCCTGATCCGTTCGAGGGCCTTGGCGCGCTCGGGCATCGAGAGCATGCCGCTGATCGCCACACAAGACGTGATCCCCTTGTCCTCGAGCCCGGCGACCTGATCGGCCATGAGCGCAACCAGCGGTGAGATCACCACGGTGAGTGCTCCCGTCTTGTCGTACCGAGACAATGCGGGCACCTGGTAGCAGATCGACTTGCCCGTGCTGGTGGGCAGGATGCCAAGCCCATGCTCACCGGCCATCGCGGCCTCGACGATGGCCTGTTGCAGCGGATGTCCGTGCTCGTCGGCGGGCTCACGCCGGTAGCCATCGAAGTTGAAGAAGCGCTTGAGTTCGCCGCGGGCATCGTGGCGTTGCCGGCACCAACGACAAGCCGGATCGGTGCAGGCGGTGTCGCGCAGGAGCCGGACCAGCTTCCCGGCCTCCGGGAACTGGTGACGGACCCACGGCGGCATCACCGAGTTGTCGCCACACACCGACAGCCATGCCAGGGCGTAAGCCAGCGGCCAGCCGCGCCCAGTGCCGGACCCGATGACTCGACGTGCGTGCGTGACGCAGGCAACGTCTTCAAGCCGTTCCTCGACGGCATTGCGCCCCTCCGCCTCCGAGGGTCTCGGCGAGCGGCGCAGGGCTTCGAAGAAGAGGTTGAATCCCGGTTCGTCCGGACCGGCGCACAGCCAGTGCCATGCGGCCAGCAGACTGGGCTCTGCGTCGAGCAGCGCCTCCTGCTGGTTCTGAAACGCCAGTAGGGCGAGGCGGGCGTCCAGTTCGGGATCGTTGCGGGTGTGGCGCTTGAGATCCCCTTGCCGGTAGTGCTTGACCAGGCGGTGGTAGGGGAATCGGGGGAACGCGAGGGGGTTCAGCCACAACGTGTCGATGACGGGTAGTTCGAGCAGACGCAGGCCGGGTTGGGCGGCGCGCAGATACGGCAGGTCGAAGTTGATCAGATTGTGCCCGATCAGGAAGTCGGCGCCCTCTGCCAGGGTGTCGAGGGCCAGCAGGTGTGTTCGCAGCCTCGGCCCGGCCTGCGAAGCGTGGTAGGTCGCTTCCGTGTCGTAGCGCACGCCCGCGAGGGCGTGAATCTCATCGGTGGACGGGGAGACCTCGAGGTCGATCGAGCAGCACCGTGAGAGCTTCATGTCGAGGCGCTGAACCGCGACGGCGCGAGCGATGGGGTCTTCCGCCGTCCGGGGTGGCCGCTCGGCGTGCGGTCGGTGCTGGGCGAGCCGGGCTCGGTCGTCACCGACTGTCGGCTGTCGTGGCCATCCGCGCGGAAGTCGGGGCTCGTTCCGGGCAGAGCGCCGGCCTCTCAGGCGGCGGCCTTCTCCAGGATGTGGACCCCGCAGGCCGAGGCCAGGCCGATGACGTGGGCCAGGCCGACAGAAGCCCCCTCGACCTGGCGGTCGCCGGCCTCCCCTCGCAGGTGGGTGGTGACCTCGAAGACGTTGGCCACGCCGGTGGCGCCGATCGGGTGGCCCTTGGAGATGAGCCCGCCGGAGACGTTGACCGGCGTGGCGCCGTCCCGGAACGGGCCGCCCGAGTCGATGAACTCCCCCGCGCCGCCCGGCTCGCACAGGCCCAGATTGTCGTAGTGGATCAGCTCGGCGGTGGCGAAGCAGTCGTGCAGCTCCACCAGGTCCAGGTCGTCGGGACCCACCCCGGCCGCCTCGTAGGCCTGGTCGGCGGCGTTGCGGGTGAGCGTGTTGACGTCAGGCTGCACGTGGCAGTCCTCGGTGAACGGGTCCGAGGTCAGCACCGACGCCGAGACCTTCACCGCCCGCTTGCGGACGTGGGCCGGCATCGACGCCAGCCGCTCCCCCGAAACCAGCACCACCGCGGCGGCGCCGTCGCCGGTCGGGCAGCACATCAGCAGCGTGTTGGGGTAGCTCATCATCGGAGACTCCATGATCTCGTCGAGGGAGAACTCCTTCTGGTACTGGGCCAGCGGATTCAACGTCGAGTGGAGATGGTTCTTGTAGGCGACCCGGGCGAACTGCTCGAAGCCGACCCCGTCGTGATCGTGGGCGTAGGCCATTCCGGCCTGGGCGAACACGCCCGGCATCGTCTCGGTGCCCAGACGGCCGTCCACCCCGGTCACCGCGCCGTAGCGGCCCGACGGTTCGAAGACCTTCTTCTCCTTCTTGGCAGCACCGCCGCCCAGCAGTCCCATCTTGCCCATCTGCTCGGCCCCGACAGCCAGCCCCATCCGGGCCTCGCCCGCCTTGATGGCCATGATCACGGTGCGGATGGCGGTGGCCCCGGTGGCGCAGGCGTTGGCCACGTTGTAGACGGGCACGCCGGTCTGGCCGATCTGCTTCTGGATGCGCTGGCCCACCGCGCCCGAAGCCTGGAACAGCGCCCCGCAGGCCAGCACGTCGATGTCGCCCACCGCGACCTCGCCGTCGGCCAGCGCGCCCATGGCGCTCTCCGAGGCGAGGTCGATCAGGTCGCGGTCCGGGTAGCGGGCGAAGCGGGTCATGTGGGCGCCGAGCACCCACACGCTGTCTGGAGAGATCCGGGCTGCCATCGTAGGAATGCCTCCCTGCTGGGTCGGTGACGCCGCCGGCCGGTCCCGGCCTCAGACCGGCTCGTAGCCGAAGGCGACGGCTTCGGTGCCGTCGTCGTCGGCGCCAATCGGGTAGGTGGTGAGCTGCACTCTCATGCCGAGCCCGACCGCATCGGGCGTCGGGTCGCAGTTCACCACGTTGGAGCGCACCCAGGTGCCGTCGTCGGTGCAGACGATGGCCGACACGAACGGCACCGGGATGCCCGGCGCCGCCCGGTGGACGATCGTGTAGGCCCTGAGCTCGCCTGCGCCCGCGACCTCAGCCGGCGCGAAATCGGTCAGGCCGCAGCGTGCGCAGGCGTTGCGCCGGTCGAAGAACCGGGCCCCGCAGCCGCGGCACTCATTGGCCACCAGATGCGGTTCGGGCTCGAGGTGCAGGTAATCGACGAGCGGAACTCGCGCCGGGGCCATCGCCACGGAGGCTAACCCAGATCTCTCAGTCGGCCTGCTCGGCGATGCCACAAATCGCCTCGCCGCCCTCACTCTCCCAATTTCCGGTGGTTTTGGGCGACTATCGACCCTGACCGCCGGAATATGCGGCCGAAGGTACGACGGGTTCGCTGCGGCATGAGGGCCGCTCGGGCCACGGCCTCGCCCGTATGGGCCGGCTCGTGCGCCTACCCGGCCGGCCCCTGCCAGCGGGAACGGTGGAGCACCTCGTCGAGAGCGGGCCTGCCCCGCCGAGCCGAGCTGCTGGGCCGGTCGTCGCCGGCCGGATGGCCGATGGCCACCGTTCCCACGCCCCGCCGGTCGGGGGGAACTCCGAAGCGCTTGCGCACCGCCCGCTCATGGTCGAACATGCCGAAGAAGGCGGCGCCGAGCCCCCGGTCCTGCGCGGCCAGAAGCAGGGTCATCACCGCGGCCCCGCCGTCGACGAACCAGTACGGCACCGGCCAGGCCGTCGCGCCGGCTCCGAGGCCGGTGTGGTCCTTGTCGGACTCCCGGTAACGGCGCAGGTACCGGCCCAGATCGGCCCACACCACCACCAGCACCGGGGCGTCCAGCAGGCCGGGCCAGGCGAAGCCGTCGCGCCGCTCCGCCGGGAGGGTCACATCCCAGTAGGCCGCGGTGTCGCCGCCCTCCAGCACCAGGAACTCCATCGCTGCGGTGTTGCCCGCGGTGGGCGCTCTGCGGGCCAGATCGCAGATGTCGTCCACCGTCTGCGGTTCCACCGGCACGCTCGTGAACGAGCGCACCATCCGGCGCCGTCGGACTGCCTGCTCGAACTCCATGGCTGCGCCGGCCCCCCTCATCTGTGGGCGCGCCGGCAACTTCGCCGGACTGCCCGCTCGAACTCCATGGCTGTGCCGGCCCCTCTCATCTGTGGGCGCGCCGGCAACTTCGCCGGACTGCCTGCTCGAACTCCATGGCTGCGCCGCGCCGGCCGCAGGCGCGACCGTCTCGCTAGAGCAGCTTCTCGAGTTCCTCGGCCAACACCCAGCCGTGCACGATCAACGTGTCGCCGTCCGCTGGGACCAGTCCGTCGAGCAGGGCCGCCGCCTCGGGCTGGATCTTCTCGGGCTTGAGGCTCGCATGGTCGAGCACCACCGGCGGGCCTCCCTTGCCCCGGGTGGTGAAGATGCGGTCCTCGTAGCTGAGCGAGCCGATCCCGAAGCGCTTGGCGAGCCGGCGTCCCCAGGCCCGCTCCTCGCCGGTGGCCTTGTGGCCCGGCCGCGGCACCACATCGTGGAGGTTCTTGAACGCCTCGAAGGCGCCCGGGTCGTTGATCTGCATGCCGACGAGCACGTCCTCGTCGGGGAAGGACAGGGCGGCCCGGCGCAGCTGGTCCGTCACTATGCCCCGCAGGACGGTGTCACGGCGGGTCGTGCGGCAGCTGTGGCCGGCGCCGACCAGCACGCACGGCGTTCCACCGATGCGCTCCAGGGTGCAGAACGAGAAGCCGCGAAGCTTGCCGTTGTCGCGGGCCTCGGTCACCAGCACCCAGGCCTCGGCCTGCTTGGAGAGGGAGCCAACCTCGTAGATGTCGGACGAGACGGCGCAGAGATCGGCCATCTCAGCCAGATCGGAGTCCCCCAGTGCGGTGCAATCCCTGGTCTCGATCGCGATTGCCATGGTGACTTACACCCCTATCGATCGCCCGTGCCGTCCGCTCCAGTCTCAGGGATACGGGGACATTTCGCAACCCTTGGGGCCCGTTTCGATCGGGTTCGCCCGCCTGCCCGGCCGGCCGCGGACCGGTCCGATCAGACTCCGGCGATCGCCCCGGCCCCCAGCAGCTCACGGAGCTCGGCCGGCAACCCGTTGGCTGTGTCCACCGCGAAGTCCTCGGCCAGGCGCGCCACCCGGCGCTCGCCCAGCAGCAACTCGACCGGCGACCCGCCGGGATGGGCCACCAGCAGCGACCTGAGCTCGTGGATGAGCCGGTCGGTCTGGTGCTCGAGACCCAGATTGACCCGCAGCGGAGGGTCGGGCTCGGTGCTGGTCACCGGCTGCACCTCGTTGGCGAAGAACCTCAGGGTCTCCTCCCTCGAGTCGAGCCGCCCCCGCACCACGACCACCGCGTCGTCGGCCAGCTTCGATCCCTGCTCGGCCATCACCCTGGGAAACACCAGAACCTCGATCTTGTCCTGGAGGTCCTCGAGCGCGAACGTCGCCATCAGCTCGCCCCTGCGGGTCCAGCGCCGCTGCAGGCCGGTGACCACTCCCCCCACCGACCAGAAGCCCGAGTCGTCGCTGGCGCCCGCTCCGGCCGCCAGATCGCCGATCGTGCAGTCGGCGAGGCGGCGCACCCTGGCCTCCATCCCCTTCATGGGGTGGTCGGAGATGTAGAGGCCGAGCATCTCCTTCTCGTGGGCCAGCTTCGGCATGCGCTCGTACTCGACGTCGGGCACCTCCGGCCGGTCGTCGAAGGACGGCCCCTCGCTCTGCTCGCCGAACAGCGACATCACGCCGGCGTCGTGCTCACGCCGCTTGCGCACCGTCATGTCGATTATGGAGTCGTGCACCTGCAGCAGTCCCTTGCGGGGGTGCCCGAGCGAGTCGAAGGCCCCCGCCTTGATCAGCGACTCGACCGTCCGCTTGTTCAGCACGTCGATGTGCACCCGCTCGACGAAGTCGACGAACGACGTGAAGGGGCCGCCCTCGTCGCGTTCGGCGATCACCTTCTCGACCACGCCCTCCCCCACGTTGCGCACCGCGGACAGCCCGTACACGACGCGGCCCGGGCCCGTCCCGTCGTCGGTGGGGACCGGCGTGAAGTCCGACGCCGACCGGTTGACGTCGGGGACCTGCACGTCGATGCCCCGCAGCCGGCACTCATTGAGGTAGACGGAGGCGTTCTCGAGCTTGCCCTTCACGCTGGTGAGCAACGCCGCCAGGTACTCGACCGGGTAGTTGGCCTTCAGGAAGGCGGTCTGGTACGCGACCAGGCCGTAGCCGTAGCTGTGGCTCTTGTTGAAGGCGTAGTCGGCGAACTGCTCGATGATCTTGAACAGCTGGGCGCCGAGGCCCTCCTCGTAGCCGGTGGCCACCACGCCCGCCACGAACTTCTCCTCCTCGGCGGCCATGGCCTCGCGGATCTTCTTGCCCATGGCCTTGCGCAGCGAGTCGGCCTCGGCCAGCGAGTAGCCCGCGAAGCGCTGGGCGACCCGCATGACGCTCTCCTGGTAGATCATCAGCCCGTAGGTGTCGGCCAGGATCTCCTCGGCGTCGTCGTGGAAGTACTCCACCGGCCGCCGGCCGTTCTTGCGGTCCGCGTAGTCGTGGTGCATGTTGGCCGCCATCGGCCCGGGCCGGTACAGCGCCACCAGCGCGCAGACGTCGTCGAAGGCGGTGGGCGCCAGGGAGCGCACCAGCGAGCGCACCTGCGGGTTCTCGAGCTGGAAGACCCCGATGGTGTCGCCCTCCTGCAGCATCTTGTAGGTGGCCTCGTCGTCCAGCGGGACGGCGTCGATGTCGACGGTCAGGCCCCGGGTGCGCTCGATCAGCTCGACGGTGTCGCTGATCACGTCGAGGTTGCGCAACCCCAGGAAGTCCATCTTGAGCAGGCCCAGGTCCTCCACGCCGTGCATCTCGTACTGGGTGACGATGGGCGCCTCGCTCGGGTCCCCGCCCGACTCCGGCTTGCGCTGGATGGGCATGTACTCGGTGAGCGGCTCCGGGGTGATGACCACCGCGGCGGCGTGGATGCCGTCCTGGCGCCTCATGCCCTCGAGGCCCCGGGCAACGTCGACCACCTTGGCCACGTCGGTGTCGGTGTCGTACATCTGGCGCAGCTCGGTTGCGGCCATGTAGCCGTCCCGGTGGCTGTCCGACTCCTCGAAGCAGTACCGCAGCGGCGTGGCGCGGCCCAGCACCAGCGGAGGCATGGCCTTCGCGATCTTGTCGCCCAGCGAGTGGGGATAGCCCAGGACGCGGGCGGCGTCGCGCACCGCGGCCCGAGCCTTGATCCGTCCGAAGGTGATGATCTGGGCCACGTGCTCGCGCCCGTAGCGCTCGGCCGCGTAGTTGATCAGCTCGTCGCGGTGGCGCGAGTCGAAGTCCATGTCGATGTCGGGCATCGACACCCTCGACGGGTTGAGGAACCGCTCGAACAGCAGGTCGTAGCGGATCGGGTCGAGGTCGGTGATGCGCAGGCTGTAGGCCACCGCGCACCCCGCGGCCGAGCCGCGGCCCGGACCGACCCGTATGCCCCTGCGCCGGGCGTAGGCGATCAGGTCCCAGGTGATGAGGAAGTAGGAGGCGAACCCCATGCTGTTGATGACCTCGAGCTCGTAGGCGAGCCTCTTGGCCACATCCTCGGGCAGCGGGTCGCCCCAACGCTGGAGCGCTCCCCGGTAGGTGAGGTGGTCCAGGTAGGCCCGGTCGTCCTCGAAGCCCTCGGGCACCTCGAAGTGCGGCAGGCGGGGCGTGCCGAACTCGATGGTCACATCGGCGCGCTCCGCGATCAGCAGGGTGTTGTCGCAGGCCTCGGGGAGCTCGGCGAACACGTGGCGCATCTCTGCCGCGGTCTTCATGTAGTGCTCGTCGCCGTGGAACTTGAGGCGGTCGGTGTCCGCCAGCAGCGACCCGGTCTGCACGCACAGCAGCGCGTCGTGGGCCTCTGCGTCGCTGCGGTGCGTGTAGTGGCTGTCGTTGGTGGCCAGCAGCGGGGCGTCGAGCTTGCGGGCGATCTCGAGCAGCTGCGGGAGGATCTGCCGCTGCTCGGGAATGCCGTGGTCCTGCAACTCGATGAAGTAGCTGTCGCGGCCGAAGATGTCCTGGAAGCGGGCCGCCTTGGAGAGGGCCTCGTCGGTGTTGCCCCGTAGCAGTGCCTGGGGCACGTGGCCACCGAGGCAGCCGGTGGTGGCGATCAGCCCCTTGCTGTGGTCGGCCAGGGTCTCCCAGTCGCAGCGGGGCTTGTAGTAGTAGCCCTCCATGAACGCCCGGCTGGCCACCTTGATCAGGTTCTTGTAGCCGGCGTCCTCTGCGGCCAGCAGCGTGAGGTGGTAGTAGAGCTTGCCGCCGCCGTCGGTGTCGCCGCCCGAGTCGTCGACCCGGCCGCGGCGAGAGGGACGCTCGTGGCGGGAGTCGCGGGCCATGTAGGCCTCGGTGCCGATGATCGGCTTGATCCCGGCCTTCTTGCAGCCGCGGTAGAAGTCGAGGACGCCGTACATGTTGCCGTGGTCGGTGATGCCCAGCGCCGGCTGGCCGTCGGCGAGGGCCGCCGCGATCAGGTCGTCGAGCCGGGACGCCCCGTCGAGGATCGAGTACTCGGTGTGGGTGTGGAGGTGGACGAAGGAGTCAGGCACAATCGGCTCCTGTGGACTGGCTGGACGAGCTGTGGAACACCCTGGGGACAAAGCACACCAGTGTGATTCGCACCATAGCCGGGAGCGGTGAGGCGCGCGCAAGCTCCATGGGAATCGGAGTGTCCCGGCCATCCATGTTGGGGAGCCCCCGGCTAGAGCCGTCTCATCCGACGAGGTCGGCGCATTCTGCGAAGTCGCCCCCGCGTGCACCGACAACCCCTATACTTGGGCCACGACGGGATGCGACTGGTGAGAATCCGCGCTGCGGTGTCCGCGGCCGGATCGACGATCCGTGAACTGCGGACACGGCTGCATGATTATGGCTGGGTCACAGCCACCCTCATCGGATTGTGCGTCTGGAGTTTCGCCACCGCCGCGTTCGCGGCCACCGTCGGAGCCGGAGCCCTGGGGACCGACGCCTTAGCCTGCGAACACCCCGGCGAGACATTCTCGACGCTGTATGACAGCCTCCCCAGCTGGGATCTCTGGTTCAACACGCCGTGGAGTTTCACAGCAGCGGTGGTGTGCATCGCCGTGTCGATGCAGTTCGCCCACCTGATCGGACTGCGCACCGTCATAGCCGTCGCCTGGTGTTCGCTGCCGTGGCAGGCGTGGTGGTGGCACGGCCTGCTCATGCTGCGAGAGTGTGCGTGACTGACGGAGGGGACACCGCGCTCGCGACAGCCAGACCGACCACCACGGCCACCAAGCGCAGACCCCGACGGCGGGGCTCGCCTCCCGGACCTGGCATTCTGCCGGGACCGGGCAGGCCTCTACAGGCGCAAGGCTCTACAGGTAGGTGCCGTGGCGGGGGCTGGTGTCGGGGGCGTGGGGCGCTCTCGGGTCGGCTCCCGGTGGCAACTCCCCTCGCATGGCTTGGAGTTGCTGGTGAGCGGTCATCTGCTGGGCCAGCAGCATGGCCTTCATGCCCTGGATGAGTCCTTCGAGCCATCCCACCAGCTGGGCCTTGGCGATCTGGAGCTCCACCGCTGAGGGGGGCTCCGGCTGGTCGAACGGCGAGGCGAGACGGGCCAACTCGTCGCGCAGGTCCGGCGACAGGGCCGAGCCGACCTCGCTCACCGACGTCTCGTAGACCTCGCGCAGCCGCCGCCTGCTGGCCTCGTCGAGGTCGGTCTCGCGGACCTCGGCCAGAAGCTGCTTGAGCATCGTGCCGATGCGCATGACCTTGGCCGGATGGTCGATGGTCTCGTTGATCTCGTCGCCGTCGCCGTCGCCGCCGGCAACGTCGATCATGTCCGGAGCCAGCACCTCGGGGGATCCGGTCTCAGGCATGCTCCCTCCGTGCTCGTTGGCGTCCATTGCTGCAACCCTACGACACGTGGACGAGGAGCGGCACCAGCATCTCGGCCGATGTGAGCGAGCCGTGCCGGCCGATGATCTTCGAGCCGCCGTCGTCGGGGTGGCCGAAGGCCCAGCGGTCCCGGGCCACCAGGGCCACGTCCCCCAGCCGTGACCGGGAGGCGTCGGTCACGACGGGGCCGAGCCAGCCCCCGTCGATGATCTCGGAGGCGGTGCGCACCCAGGCCTGCTGCCCGTGGGAGTCGACTGCGGCCTCGTAGAGATCGCGGCCCCGGCCCGGCCGGGCGTGCAGCCAGCGGAAGCGGGCCTCGCCCGACTCGGCCTGGGAGCAGTCGAGGACCGAGCGGTCGATCCTGACCATGCCCCCGGAGCAGTCGACCAGGCCGTGGTCGGACATCGCCACCACCGCCGTACCCCGGGGCAGGACTGTGAGCAGGTCGGCCATCAGCCGGTCGCAGGCCCTCAGCTCGGCCTCGTAGTGCTCTCCGAAGGCGTGCTCGTGGGCAACGATGTCGAGGCCCTCGTAGTAGGCGTAGACGAAGGACTCCCCCGCGGCCAGGAGCCGGCGAACCTCCACGACGAGGCTCGACAGCATCTTGTAGCCGAAGCGCCGGGCGTCGCGCAGGTAGGCGCGGCTGAATCCCGACTTCCGGTACTCGGCCTTCTGGAGTGCGGGCGGGCGCTGCCCGCCGAAGGACGCCACCGGCTGGAGCCGCTCGGGCGGGTGGCGGTCCAGCCCGTCGCCCACCGGCGTCCTCCACCTCAAGACGTTGAGGTTGCCGTCATGGGTCGGGATCCGGTAGCCGACGATGCCGTGCTCGCCGACCCCGACCCCGGTGGCGATGGAGGTGAGGGCGGAGGCCGTCGTGCTCGGGGCCACGGTGGTGATGGTGGCTGCGTGCATCTCGTTGAGCGTGGGTGCGACCCGCGGCCGCGCCGTTAGCTGTTCCGCGCCCAGACCGTCGAGGACCAGCACCACCACGGCACGGGCGTCGAGCACCTCCGCGGGCAGCGGGCTCGCCGCCCCGGCCCTGGCGGGCTCCAGGATTGCGGGCACTATGTCGGCCACGCACCCCCCGCCGTAGGCGGGCAGGACCGGCTCTCGCCGCTCGGGTACAGGTTCCGGGCCGGCCACGGCATCTAGGATGCCATCATGAGGGTGTCTACACGCGGGAGCTGTCACGCCCCGCCTGCCGCGGCCGCCTGCCGATGAGGGTCTCGACACGGGGCGACTACGCGTCCCGGGCCCTGCTGTCCCTCGCGCTGCACAGCGACGACGCTCCGACCTCGGTGCGGGAGATCGCCGAGCGCACCGCGCTGCCGCAGCCCTACCTGGAGCAGATACTCCTGGCGCTGAAGGGAGCCGGCCTGGTTCGCTCGAAGCGGGGCGTGGGCGGGGGGTACGTCCTGGCCCGCGACCCGTCCGACATCAAGCTGTCGGACATCGTGCGGGCGGTGGACGGGCCCATATCGGCCGGCGACTTCGGGGAGCCCCACACCGACGGCGCCTGCGATCACGAGGGCCAGTGCGTGCTGCTCGCGATCTGGTCGGCGTCGGGCTCGCACATGCGGCGGTTCCTGGACTCCTTCAGCCTGGCCCAGATCACCGAGATGGCCCAGGGTCAGGCGCCCTGGCCCGTGGACTCCGAGAACTAGCTGCAGGCGGCCAGCACGGTGGCCAGGTCAGACGGGAGCGGCGACTCGGCCTGGACCGTGTCGCCGCTGAGCGGGTGCGTGAAGGACAGGCTGCGGGCGTGCAGGAACGGCCGGGAGAGCCCGAAGACGTCGTCGAGTCGGCCTGAGCCGTAGGTCGGGTCACCGACCACCGGATGGCCGATGGCCCGAAGGTGGACCCTGATCTGGTGGGTGCGGCCGGTCTCTAGCCGGCACGACAGCTGAGCGGATCTCGCCGGCTCGGAATAGCGCTGCTCCACCGTGTAGCCGGTCCGGGCCACCCGTCCCCGGCCGGTGACGGTCATGCGCTGCGGATTCCGGCTCGATCGACCGATCGGGGCATCGATCAAGCCCGAGGCCGCCTCCGGCTGTCCTCGCACCAGGGCGCAGTAGGTCCGCTGCGGCCGATGGGAGCGCAACTGCTCGACCAGCCCCTGGTACGCCTGCTGCGTGCGGGCCACCACCATCAGCCCCGAAGTGCCGCGATCTAGCCGGTGCACTATCCCGGGCCGGTAGGCGTCGCCGACGCCGGCGATGTCGGGATAGCGAGCCAGCAGGCCGTTGACCAGCGTGCCGCCTTCGTGCCCCGCGCCGGGGTGGACCACCAGGCCGGCCGGCTTGTCCACCACGACCAGGTGGGCGTCCTCTAGGACTGTGTCGAAGGCCACGTCCGGGTCGGCCGCCGGCCTCGGATCGTCGCGCCGATCGACGATGACAGCCAGCGACTCGCCCGCCGCGACCCGCCTGGTGCCCGACGTGACCACGGCACCGTCGAGGCGCACGCCGCCGCCGGCTACCAGCCGGGCTGCGACCGAGCGGCTCACATCGGCCACGAGGGCCACGGCGCGGTCGAGCCTCAGACCGTCGAGGGCCGAGCCGACGACTTCGCCCGGGTGGCTCATCTCTGCCGGCGGTAGGCGGTCCACACCAGGGTGGCGCCGCCGAGCACGACCCCCATGTCGGCCACGTTCCAAACCGGCCACCACTGCACGTCGATGAAATCGACCACTGCCCCGCCGAGGAAGCCGTCGTCTGATCGGAAGAGGCGGTCGGCGAGGTTGCCGAGCGCTCCCCCGGCGATGGATCCGGTCGCGACGGCCGACAACCGGCCCGACACCAGCCGCCGGTTGAGCAGCAGGACTGCGGCCACCGCCACGGCCGCCACGCCGAGGAGGGGCCCGAGGCCCTGGAAGCTGCTGAAGGCGGCCCCGGTGTTGAACACGAGGCGCAGTCGCAGCGTCCACACGAGGTCGATGACGCGGCCATTGTCGAGCGTCTCCAGGGCCCACCACTTGGTGAGCTGGTCGACGACCACCACGACCGCGGCCGAGACCAGGGCAGCGGCACGATGGTGGCCGGCAGGCCCGGCCGCGTGTCTGCCGGTGTTGTCCACCTACCGGCGGCCTAGGCCGCCCGCCTTGACCTCGACACGCTCGGCGGCCCAGGGGATGGCTCGGAGGCGGGCGATGGGAATCGGCGCTCCCGATGTGACGCAGTCGCCGTAGGTGCCGTTCTCTATGCGCTCGAGCGCGGCGTCGATCTGGCTCACCGTGTGGCGGGCCTGGCTGGACAGGGCCAGGTCGCGTTCGCGTTCCACCGCCACGGTGGTGCCCTCGCCGCCCTCCTCGTCGAACTGGACGTCGCCGGGCTCTCGGGTGGCCAGCAGCGACTCTGCCTCGGCCTGGTACTCCTCGGCCGAGTGCAGGTACTTGGCCCGCTCCTTGAGCAGCTTCCGCCTCATGTCCTCGAGGAACTTGGCATCGAAGCGGGGCTTGGACTCGGGCTTCGCCTTGGACGCCTTCGCGCCGGACTTCCTAGCCGACGCTTTGGAGCCGGTCGGCTTGGTGTTCGTGGTCTTGCCGGCTTGTGCGCTCTCGGACTTGGCCATGTCAAGCTCCCGTCCTGCCGTCAGACGACGGACCCCCGGTTATATCAGCGGTTCAAACGTCTGCGGCGCTCAGGCCCGCGGGCCGAGCCTACCGCCACGTCCGGTGCCCTCATCGTGGTCGAAGAAGGCAGCCATAGCGGCGTCAGCACGAGGCAAGGGAGCGTCGCTGCTGACGACCTGCCGGAGTTGCTCGATGAACTCGTCGTCCTCTTCGGCCTCGATGTCGAACAGCTCAGGGCTGCGGGTGTCCGCCGAGTGCGTCGCCGGCGCGGCCACAGTGTCGGCGCACCGATGAGGGTCCGCTGAGGCCTGGTGGGCCTGCCCGGCGCCGACGGGCCCGGCCGGGTAGGCGCTGGGGGAGGCAGCGCCGGCCGGGCCGGCGTCCTCTCCGGCCCATTCCACCGGCGGGAGACCGGGCAGCGTGTCCGTGGCGAGCGTGCCCGCGAGAGCCTCCTCGACGGCAGCGTCGTCGGTGGCCTGCTCGGCGGAGGCTGCGGCCTCGTTGCCGGGATCGTGCTCGGCGGCAGCGTCGTCGGTCTTTGCGGCCTGCTCGGCGGAGGCAGTGTCGTCGGTCAGCGCGGCCTGCTCGGCGGAGGCAGTGCCCCCGGCCTGTTCGGCGGCAGCGGCCTCGTTGCCGGGATCGTGCTCGGCGGCTGCGGCCTCGTCGCCGGGATCCAAAGAGAACCCGATCGCCGGTACCTGAGAGCCATGACCAGCCTCGTCCTCGGGCTCCGCGAGGAGCTGACCAGCGCCGGGCATCGCGCTGCCGTCAATCTCCATGCCCTGGTCCGAGCCGCCGGGCCCGGCGGGCCCTCCGGTGGAATCGCCGGGATCGGTGACGGGCTCGAACTGCTCGACGAAGGACTGGAACGAGGCCGCCAGACTGCGCAACTGCGACCGCTCGCTGTCGAGCCTGGCCCCGATGGCGGCGGTGGCCGCCTCGAGGTCGGCGCGGGCTGCCTCGAGAGCCTCGATCTCCTGGATCTTGCGGGAGCGCTCGACAGCCAGCTCCGCGGCTGCTGTCCGCTTCGCCTCGCTGAGAATCAACTGGCAGTTCTCCTCGGCCTCGGCGACGGTCCGGACTGCCCGCTCCTCGGAGGAGCGCAGCCGCTCGTTGGCGGCCGCCTCAGCCTCGGCGACTGTCTTGGCTGCCCGCTCCCGCGCCGAGTCGGTGATCGACCTCGCCTCGGTCCGGGCCTCCGAGATCGCGGTGTCGGCGGTGCGCTGGGCCAGCACGAGGGTGCGCAGCAGCATCTCGCGGGTCTCGTTCAGCCCGTCGCCGTTGCCACTGTGGGTCTCGGTCTGAGCCAGTCGCTGCTGCAGATCCGAGATCTGATCCTTGCCGTTGGCCACCGCCCGGCTCACCGCCTTGACGTAGCTGTCGACCTCCTCGAAGTCGTAGCCGCGCATGCGCTCGCGAAACCGGACCTCGGTGCTGAGATCATTGAGAGCATTCATGCGGGGGATGATGCCACGGTCAGGCCCGCATTTGGTGGATGCTCGGCGGTCTCGGGCCGCCGGTCGCCCCGGCTGCGAGCAGCTCGGGGAGCAGCCCGGACCCGGCCGGTCAGCAGACGCCGGCCGCCCTGAGGAGCCTCAGGAGGATGACGATCCCGAAGATCACTATCACCGGGGAGAAGTCGAGCGCCATGCCGCCGAACCGCGCCGCCGGAAGCATCCGCCGGACCCGCTTCATGACGGGGTCGGTGACGGTGATCAGGAACCCGGCGACCGTGGCCATCGCCCCGTGCGGGTTGAGGGGGAACCAGCTCAACAGGACGCGACCGAAGATCGCGAACAGGTAGAGGTTCAGCAGCAGGCAGACGAACGAGAGCACTTATGTCCAGAGAACCAGAGTCAGGAGCGCTTGGGCCTGGCGGTCTCCTTCGCCACCTCCACGTCGGAGGGGGTGAGCAGGTAGACTTGGTCAGCGACTCGGTCCATCTTGCCGCCCATGGCGTAACAGAGGCCGCTCGCGAAGTCCACGAGGCGCCGCTGCAGGTCCCGATCGACTGCCTGAAGGTTCACGATCACGGGCTGGCCCGACTTGAACCGGTCCCCGATCTCCTGGGCGTCGTTGAAGGCGTCAGGAGAGACAGCGTGGGGCTTCATGTTCTTGGCGGGCATGGAATGCACCGGCCGCACCGGGTTGTCGTAGCCCGTTTCCGGGCCCGCCTCGCCCGCGGTCGGCGCGAGCTGCACCGGCCGCACTGTCCGGCCCAGAACCGGGTCGCCGGGAGCGCTGCCCGACGCGACCGAGACCCCTGGCTGCGCGGCCTCGGGCCCGTACCGGCCTGGCTGTGCACCGTGCGACGGTGTCGGGCGGATCGGGTCGTCGTAGCTCTCGTAGTGCTCGTCCGGACCGAGCCCGAGATAGATCATCGCCTTCTTCAGCATCGATACGTCGCTCCTTGCGAAAACCCTAGCGTGCTTGCGCGCCTCACCGATCCCCTGGCGGTGCGTCATATTGTGCCACGCCGCGCAACCCCTGGCGGGGACGTGCCCCGAAGAGGCTTCTTCCCACCCGGACCATCGTCGCGCCTTCGGCCACGGCCACTTCGAGGTCGTCGGTCATGCCCATCGAGCAGTGGCGCAGTCCCAGCGAGTCGACCAGCCGCCTGAGCTGCCTGAAGCCGGCGCGGGCCTCCTCGGGCGGCCCGAGCGGACCGATGCCCATCAGGCCCACCAGACTGAGGCCGGCGTCGTAGGTTGCCGAGGCCAGCGACTCGGTGTCGGCGGGAGCGCAGCCTGCCTTGGTCTCCTCGTGCGAGATGTTCACTTGGATCATCACATCCGCGCCCGGGGCGCGCCGGCCGATCTCGCGGGCCAGCTCGACCCGGTCGACGGTCTGCCAGACGTCGACGCAACCGGCGAGCATCCTGACCTTGTTGCGCTGCAGCCGGCCGACGAAGTGGACCCGGGGCATGGGCGCCGCGGCCGCTTCGGCGACCTTGGCCACACACTCCTGGGCATAGTTCTCGCCGATGTCGCCGATGCCGCAGGCGGCGGCCGCGTCGACGGCCCATGCCCCCAACGCCTTGGTGACCGCGATGACGGTGACACCCTGGCCGCCCGCGCCGGTGATGCGGGCCTGCAGGGCCTCGTACCGTCCGGCCAGGGTGGCGGACGCCGCCGGCGGGACGCTCACCGTCTCTCCAGCCGGGCTGCGGTCGCCTGGCGGCCCCGGTCGCCGCGGGCCCGGTGTGAGAAGAAGCCGCTCCGGGCGGTGTCGAGCCCCAGGTCCTCCACGTCGCTGACGCCGGCCGCGTCCAGTGCTCCGAGCACTGCGGCGCACAGGTCGAGGGCTGGGGTGCCCCAGGAGGTGGCGCCGGAGACATCGCGACCGGCGGACGCGGCCACCGCGGCCAGATCGTCGACACCGAACTCGTAGCTCGAGGGCCTGATGACCGGGCCGATCACGGCGCGCAGCTGCGTCGCCGCCCCGGCGCCCGAGGCCCGGCGCACTCCGTCGACGACTTGGCCGATCACTCCGGCCACGATGCCCCGCCAGCCGGCATGGGCCACGCCCAGCGCGCCGCCTCCGACGACGACCACCGGAGCGCAGTCGGCGGTGTGCACGGCGAGTACCGCCTCGGGCACAGCCGTGACCGCTCCGTCGGCCACCGCCCCCGCACAGCCACCGGGCTCGGTGATGAATGCCACGTCGGCGCCGTGCACCTGTTCGAGCCAGGTCCAGCGACCGCTCATCAGCCTCTGGCGCCGCCGCTCGAGAGAATCGGCGCCCCCGGCGCCGGCCCCGCCGTCGTGATCGCAGCGGAAGTCGCCCTCGAATGCCTGTGAGCAGCGCACCCTGGCGAGCCGTCCGTCGCCCGCCGGCACCACCCTCTCGATCACGCAGCTGGACGGGCCGAGGGGGGCTGGGCCGGCGGCGCGGTCATCTCAGGAAGTCGGGCACATCGAACTCGTCGTTGAGGTCGAGCCCGCCGAGCGCGTCGGGATGCTCGGCCGTGGCGAACACGTCGGCGATCTGCATGTCCTCCTCGGCCGTCCTCGCGGTCTGCCTGCGGTCCCGGCGGACGCGGCGGTCCCTGCCGGTGTAGCTCTGCCGGTCGCTCTCGAACCCCGCGGCGATGACGGTCACCCGCACCTCGTCTCCGAGCGCGTCGTCGATCACCGTCCCGAAGATGATGTTGGCGTCCTGGTGCGCGACCGAGTGCACCACCTCGGCTGCCTCGTTCACCTCCATCAGGCCCAGGCTCGGCGAGCCCGAGATGTTGAGCAGGAGGCCCTGGGACCGGTCGATCGACGACTCGAGCAGCGGGCTCGATATGGCGCCGCGGGCCGCGGCCACCGCCCGCCCCTCGCCGCTGGCCGACCCCACGCCCATCAGGGCGCTGCCGGCCTCGGTCAGCACCGTGCGAACATCGGCGAAGTCGACGTTGATGAGCCCCGGCGTGGTGATCAGGTTGGTGATGCCCCCGACCCCCTGCATCAGCACCTCGTCGGCCATGCGGAACGCGTTGAGCATGGAGGTCTTCTCGTCGGCGATGGCGATGAGCCGGTCGTTGGGGATGACGATCAAGGTGTCGACCTTCTCCTTGAGACGCTGTATCCCCTCCTCGGCCTGAACCGAGCGACGGGATCCCTCGAAGCTGAACGGCCGGGTGACTACGCCGATGGTGAGCGCGCCCAGGCTCTTGGCCACCTCGGCCACCACCGGAGCGGCACCGGTGCCCGTCCCGCCGCCCTTGCCGGCGGTGATGAACACCATGTCGGATCCGTTGAGGGCCTCCCGTATCTCGTCGACGTGCTCCTCGGCCGCCTGCCTTCCGATCTCGGGATCGCTGCCCGCGCCCAGGCCGCGGGTCAGGTTCTTCCCGATGTCGATCCTCAGGTCCGCGTCGCTCATGCTGAGGGCTTGGGCGTCGGTGTTGGCCGCGATGAACTCCACGCCCCGCAGGCCCGCGTCGATCATCCGGTTGACGGCGTTGACGCCCCCGCCTCCGACTCCGACCACCCGGATGACGGCGATGTAGTTGTGAGAGTCGGCCATCACCGTGTTGAACCTCCCTGGCTCGCGATCACTGCATCTTAGAGCCCGCATGCCCGATGACGGGTCACGGCGGCGCCGCTGAGCCTCAACCTCACCCGCGGGTAAGCCTCAGCCTCACCCGCGGGGTAGGCACGGCTGGTGGCGGGTCACGGTGGAGATGTCGGGCATGATCACGTCGATTTCGGTGATGCAATCGAGTTCGCTGCCCGCGAGCACGGCTCGCACTGCGCTGATCTTGTCGTCCAGGAGGTTCTGCTCGCCGAGCACCACCCTGGCTCCGCCGATCAGTTGCAGCCCCATCTGCCCGTTGCCGGGATCGAGGGTCACCGCGCTGACCCAGGCACGCAGATCGTCGGGCATCGCCGCGACCACGGCCAGGGGCCCGTCCGCGGCGGTGTGGATGTCGCCGAGCCGGCCGGTGAACGGCACGGCGACGCGGGGAAGCCCGCCCGGCTCAGCCGAGGCCGGCGCCCAGTCGACGGCATACCCGTGGGCGTCGATCAGCACGGTGCGGCCCCCGACCGCGGGAACCTCGGCCACCGGCACGCGGGGCTCGACCGTGACGCGCACCGTGCCCGGCCAGTCCCGCCAGACCCGGGCGGACCTCACCCACGGCAGCGAGGTGATGGACCTCTCGGCCCCGTCCAGGTCCAACGAGAGCATCGGCACCTCTGTGGAGAAGCCCGATCTCTCCAGGATCTCGGCGGATCGGGCTCCGCCTCCGTCGATGGAGATCCGGTCCACGTCCATCAGAGGCGTGCGGCTGATGCCGAAGGAGAGCCCGGCCACCAGCGCTACGGCGGCCAGGGCGGTGAGGATATGGAGGCGCCGGCGCCCTTGCGCCCGCAGCACTGCGGTGCGGCGCGCCTTCATGCGCGGGTCCACGGCCACGGTTGCGCTGCTCACGGCAACTCCCAGGGCTCGAAGCCCACGAGGTGGGTCTCCATCGCCAGGTCCACACCGTGCTCGGCCGTCACCAGCCTGCGCACCTCTCTCATCACCTCGACGATGTCGGCTGCGCGCCCTCCCTCGTCGGACTGGATGAAGTTCGCGTGCTTGGGCGAGACCTCCGCAGAACCGATCCGGAGTCCCTTGGCGCCCGCAGACTCGATCAGGGCGCCCGCCGCGGCGTTCTCGGGGTTCGTGAACACCGACCCTGCATTGCGGCCTCCGGGCTGGTTGGCTCTCCGCCACTGCACGATCTCAGCCAACTCGGCTCGAGCGGCCTGCCGGTCCCCGAACTTCAACTGGAGCTTGATGGACGTCACCACCTGGTGCTCGGCGATGCTGCTCGAGCGGTAGCCGAGGTCCAGCTCCTCGACGCCCAGCGCCGTGGAGCCCCCGCGGTGCAGGTCGACCACGACCGCCTCCACGAGCGACTCGGACATGTCCGAGCCGTGACCGCCCGCGTTCATCCGCACTGCGCCCCCGGCGGTCCCGGGCACGCCGACAGCCCATTCGAAGCCGGTCAGGCCGGCGTCGGCCGAGGCTCGGGCCAGCACCGGCAGCAGGGCCCCGCCGGATGCGGTGACCGTGGCGGCGTCGATCTCGAAGGTTGCCAGCCCGCTGCCGAGGGCCACCGCGAGGCCGTCGAAGCCGCGGTCGGCGACCAGCAGGTTGGAGCCCCGTCCCACGACCAGCACCGGAGGTGGCCCGCCCGCCGCGGACGAGTCGGCCACGATCGATGCCAGCGTGGCGAGTCCGGCACCATCATCGACGGTCACGAAGAGCCGGGCCGGCCCGCCCACCCGGTAGGTGGTGTGGGCCGCCAGGGGGTAGTCCCGCCTCACCGACGGCGCGAGTTGCGAGCCGGTCAGCCGCCGGTCCACGTCGGCGAGCAGGTCTGCGACGGCGGCGGTCAACGCTGCGCCCCCGCGGGCTCGGGCTCGCGGCCGGTGGTGCGGGCAGACTCGAGGCGCTCGATCACGACGTCGGGCACCGAGGTCAGGTCCCCGGCGCCGAGCGTCAGGCAGAGGTCGCCGGGACGCAGCCGGCCCACCAGCCAGTCGGCGACCTCGTCGAGCCGGGGCAGCCACGTCACCGAGGACCACGGATGGGCGTCGAGCACGGCGTCGAGCACGATCTTGGAGGTCACACCGGGCCGCGGGGCTTCGCCCGACGGGTAGATCCCGGTCAGCACCAGGTGGTCTGCGCCGGTGAAGGAGTGCGCGAAGTCGGCGCCGATGGACGACACCCGGCTGTAACGGTGCGGCTGGAAGACGCACACCACCCGGCGCCATGCCCCGGTGCGGGCCGCGTCGAGGGCCGCCGCGACCTCGCTGGGAAGGTGGGCGTAGTCATCGACGAAGGTCACGCCGGAAGAGTCGCCGCGGAACTCGAAGCGCCTGGCCACGCCCCCGAAGCGGGCCAGCGCGCGGGCCGCGTCCTCGAACGGGGCACCCGCCACCATCGCGGCCACCGCCGCGGCGGCCGCGTTGCGGGCGTTGTGCAGGCCCGGCGTCGGCAGCGTGAGGCGCCCCAGCGGTGTCTGACCCTCGCACAGGTCGAAAGCCGACTCCGGCATCCGCAGCGACACGTCGCTCATGCGGTAGTCGGCGTCCGGGCTGGTGCCGTAGGTCGTGGCTCCGGTGGCTGCGCCGACCCGAGCGGCCACCGGGTCGTCGGCGCACACCACCCGGTGGCGGGCCGCGGCCAGGAACTCGCCGAAGGCATCGACGAGAGCCGAAGGCCGGCCGTCGTAGGCCTCGAGGTGGTCGGGTTCGATGCTGGTCACCACGGCCACCTCGGCGTCGATGGCCAGGAACGTCCGGTCGCTCTCGTCGGCCTCCAGCACGAACCACTCGCCGGCGTCCCACATCGCCCCGGTGCCGATCTCGTTGACGTCTCCGCCGATGATGAACGAGGGGTTGAGCCCGGCGTCGCGCAGCACCAGCGCCAGCATCGAGCTTGTGGTGGTCTTGCCGTGGGTGCCCGCCACCGCGATCGTTCGGCGGTGCGAGGCGATGGCGGGCAGGATGTCGCTGCGCCGCACGACGGGAACGCCGCGTGCCTCGGCCGCCCGAACCTCGGGATTGCTGTCGTGGATGGCCGAGGAGATGGCGACCAGGCCGGCGTCGCCGAGGTTGGCGGGGTCGTGGCCGATGGCGACCGGCACTCCCTCCGCCCGCAGCCGGGCCACGACAGGCCCGTCGCGCAGGTCCGATCCCGACACCCGGTGGCCCATCGACCGCAGCACCGACGCGATGGCCCCCATGCCCGCCCCGCCCGCACCGACCACGTGGATGGCCCGGGGGGTGGAGAGGTCGACGGCTCTCACGGAGCGGCCTCCTGCTCGCGGGGCTGCGGGCGAAGGGCGCAGCGCTCGATGAGATCCACGACGGCGCGGGCTGCATCGGGCCGGGCCAGCGCCGTGGCCGCGCCGGCCATGGCACTGAGGCGGTCGGGATCATCCAGCAGTGCGTCGACCTCTGCCGCGAGCCGGGTCCCGTCGAGTTCGGCGTCGCTGACGATGACCGCCCCACCCGCCTCGGCGAGCCGGCGGGCGTTGGCCGTCTGATGGTCGCCGGGCGCTCCCGGCAGCGGAACGAGCACCGCCGGCACGCCTGCCGCCGCCAGCTCGGCGACGGTGGTGGCGCCGGAGCGGCTCACCACGATGTCGGCGGCCGCGTAGACCGTCGCCATGTCGTCCTCGTAGGCGACCAGGTCGTAGCCCAGCGCGCGCTCGCGATCGGGTGCGGCCCGACCGGCCAGATCGTCGTAGTCGCGCCGCCCTGCGATGTGGCGAATGTGAAGGTCGCCCCGGTCGTGCCAGATCTCCGACGCGGCGGCTACGGCCTCGTTGATGCTGCGGGAGCCGAGCGAGCCTCCGAAGACGGCCACCAGCCGGCGCCCGGAGCCGACCCCCAATGCGGCCCTGGCCGCCGCCCGTCCGGAGGTCCGGTCCGCGGCCAGCACCTCGGTCCGCACCGGGTTGCCGGTCCAGGTGGCACGGGGCAGGTCGGTTGCCTCGAAGGCAGTGGCCGCGCCGGCCGCGAACCGGCTCAACAGCCGGTTGGCCAGGCCGGGAACCGCGTTCTGCTCGGTTATCACCAGCGGAACCCGCAGCAGCGCCGCAGCCGCTCCGCAGGCCGCCGACGCATAGCCGCCCAGGCCCAGCACGACCGCGGGCCTGCGGCGCCGCAGCACGACCAGGGCCTCGGCGAAGGCCCGTAGGAGCCCGATCGTTGCGGTTGCATTGGACAGCGCCAGCCGCCGCTGCAGGCCCCGCCCGGGCAGGGCCGTCAGCCCGAACCCGGCCTCGGTCACCAGGCGGGTCTCGACGCCGCGGGCGCTGCCGACGAAGTGCACGGCCTCGCGGGGCGCGCCCCCGGCGACGATCTGCTCGGCGATGCTGATTCCCGGCAGCACGTGGCCGGCCGTCCCGCCGCCGGCGATCACGGCCCAGGACGAGCCGGGGCGCTCGCCCGGCCCTCCCCGCCCCCGGGGCGCGGGCGCGCTCATCGGATCTGCCTCGCCACGTTCAGCAGAACCCCCACCGCGGCCATGGTCGTCACCAGCGAGGTCCCGCCGAACGAGAGCAGTGGCAGCGTGATCCCGACGACCGGGAAGACGGCGACCGCGGCGCCGATGTTCAGCACGGCCTGCATGATGATCCACGACGTGATGCCCACCGCGAGGAGCATCCCGAAGCGGTCCGGCGCCCGCAACGCCACGGTGAGGCCGGTCGCTGCGATCACCACGAACAGCGTCACGACGAACAGCGAGCCCGCCAGGCCCAGTTCCTCGCCTATCACCGCGAAGATGAAGTCGGTGTGGGCGTACGGCAGGAAGCCCCACTTGGCCCGGCCCGAGCCGAGCCCGAGCCCGTCGACGCCGCCGGCAGCCAGGGCATGCAGTGACTGCAGGGTCTGGTAGCCGTTGCCGAGGGGATCCTCCCACGGGTCGAGGAAGCCCAGCACGCGGGCTCTGCGCCAGGGAGAGTAGGCGATCATCAGGGCGGTGAGCGTGGCCCCGGCACCGCCGGCCAGCGCCAGGTGGGACAGCCGCGCGCCCGCGAAGTACAGCATGGTGGCGGCCACGCCCGCGATCAGCAGGCAGGCTCCCAGATGGGGCTGCATCATCAGCAGGGCGCTGACGACCCCCGTCATGAGGAGTACCGGCTGCAGCGTGGCGCGGGTGTCCTCCATGTGGCGCTCGGGCCGGGACAGCAGCTCGGCCACGAAGACGATGAAGGCGAGCTTGGTCAACTCCGACGGCTGGAAGACGACCGGGCCCGTCCCGAGCCAGCGGCGGGCCCCGTTGGCGCTCAGCCCCACGCTGGGCAGAGCGGTCAGGGCCAGCAGCAGCAGGCAGGCGCCCATGCCCAGCGCGGCGGGCCGCCGCCAGCGGTGGTAGTCCAGCCGCAGCAGCACCAGCACCGCCACCGTCCCGACCCCGAGCCACATGGCCTGGCTCTTGAACAGCGACCACGCCGAGTCGGTGCCGGAGAGGCTCGGGGCGGCCGTGGCCGACAGCGCCATCACCAGGCCGAGCAGCACCAGCGCGGCCACGGCCAGGAACAGCACCAGGAACGGCCCCGTCCGGCGCCCTATCGGGGGACGGGGGCCGCGGCCGTCCGGGGCCACTCTCGCGGTCGGGTGGCTGCGGCGGGCCTCCTGCCGCGCCGCCGGGCGGGTTTGGGAGTATCTGGCCGCGGTCATGACGGCGCCGCCTCGCGGCCGGACCGGCGAGCCAGGTCCTTGACCAGGCGGGCGAAGTCGTCGCCGCGGGCTGCGTAGCTCGGGTACAGGTCGAAGGAGGCGCAGGCGGGAGACAGCAGCACCGCGGATCCCGGTCCGGCGGCGGAGGCGGCCAGCTCGACGGCCTCGCCCATGTCGGCCGCGACCCGCACCGGCCGATCGGACGCGAAGACCCCGGCCACCTCGTCCGCAGCCTCGCCGAAGGCGACGACGCTGCTCACACGGTCGACGGCGTCGAGCAGCCCGCCGAGGTCGAGGCCCTTGTTGCGCCCGCCCGCGATGAGCACCGCCTCGTCGAATCCCCGCAGGGCTGCGACGGTGGCGTGGGGGGTCGTCGCCTTGGAGTCGTCGTAGAAGGTGACGCCGTCGATCGAGGCCACCTTCTGGACACGGTGAGCGCCCGGCTCGAACGAGCGGAGGGCCTGGCCCACTCCCTCCGCCGTGGCGCCGGCCGCGACGGCGGTGGCCGCCGCGGCCAGGGCGTTGGCGACGTCGTGGGGCATGGCCCGGCGCAGCTCCCGAACGCTCACCACCGGCCCCGAGGGTCCGGCCAGCACGTCGCCGCGGCGTCGCCAGTCGGCCGGTCCATGCGGCGCGAACGTCCAGGTGGCCCGGTCCTTGCGCACATGGGCCATGACGGTCGGGTCCAGCCGGTTGGCCACCGCGGTGGCGCCCGGCGGCAGCCATCGCCACAGCCGGGCCTTGGCCGCCTCGTAGGAGTCCAGGTCGCGGTGGATGTCGAGATGGTCGGCCGCGAAGTTGAGCCAGCACGCGGCCCGGGGCTCGAAACGGAGACTGTGGGCCAGGCGGAACGACGACGCCTCGACCACGAACACCTCGGCTGCGGTGTCCTCGATGGCGGCGACGAGGGGAAGGTCGTTGTTGCCCGCCGCGGCTGCCTCCAGGCCCGAGCACCGCAGCGCGGCCACCACCATCTCGGTGACGGTCGTCTTGCCGCTGGTCCCGGTCACGGCCGCGATGGGCCGGGAGTCCCAGGCTCGGGCCAGGTCGAACTCGCTGGCGGTGGGCACGCCGCGAGCCCCGGCTGCGGCCATGGCCCGGTGGCGCTCGGGCAGCCCCGGTGTGGGGATCATGGCATCCGCGGCCCCCACCAGTTCGTCGAGCCGGCGGTCGGCGGGTGCGATCTGCAGGTCCAGCCCCAGGGCCTCCGCGACGGCCACCGTGGCTTCGTCCGGCCCGTCGTCGAAGGCGGTCACCGCGTGGCCCCTCGACAGCAGGGCCCGGGCCACTGCCCGGTTCGTCGCGCCGAATCCGGCGAGCAGCAGCGACGGGGGCACCTCGGTCATCGCGCCGGCGGCCGTGCACCTCACGGCGTGAGCCTCGAGATCGAGTCCACGATGCCGGAGCTGACGGCATCGCCGTAGAACAGTCCCAGTCCCAGCCCGGTGCACAGTCCCGACAGGATCCACAGGCGGATGATGACCGTGGTCTCCGGCCAGCCCCGCAGCTCGAAGTGGTGGTGCAACGGCGCCATGCGGAACACCCGCCGGCCGAAGCCCCGGAACGAGACGATCTGAACGATCACCGACAGGGTCTCGATGACGAAGAGGCCGCCGATGACGGGCAGCAGGAACTGGGTGTTGGTGGCCAGGGCCAGCGCGGCCAGGCCGCTGCCGAGCGCCAGCGAGCCGGTGTCGCCCATGAAGATCCGGGCCGGGGCGGCGTTCCACCACAGGAATCCGATGATCGCCCCCACCATGGCCGCGCTCACGATGGCCAGGTCGAGCGCGTGCTTCACCTGGTAGGAGTCGTAGTGGTCGAACTGCCAGAAGCCGATGATCATGAACGCGCCGTAGCCGACGCCGCTGGCGCCTGCGGCCAGGCCGTCGAGGCCGTCGGTCAGGTTGACCGCGTTGGTGGTGGCGATGATGAGCAGGATCGCCCAGACCGACCAGCCCAACCGCCCCAACTCGAGGCCCGGGTAGTCGAAGCGGGTGAACGAGACGGTGGTGTGGATCGACGTGAGCTGCGTCATGGCCCAGGCGAACCCGACGCCGACGGCCAGCAGGCCGATGATCTTCGTCCTCTTGTTCAGGCCGAGGTTGCGGGCAGCCTTGACCTTGATCCAGTCGTCGAGCAGGCCCACCACGCCGGCTGCGACGATGGTGAGCATCACGATGATGCCGGAGTAGGTGTAGATGCCGCCGAAGAGGTCGCTGACGACGTATCCGGCGGTGGCCGCGAACACCACCGCGATGCCGCCCATCGTGGGCGTGCCCGACTTCATCCGGTGCTCCTGCGGGCCGTCGTCGCGGATGGGCTGGCCGATGCCGTAGTGCACCAGCAGGCGGATCAGGACCCAGCACCCCACCAGGGACACGAGCATGGCGATGCTGCCGGCCAGCAGCAGGCGGATCACCGCCCGCCCCCCATCGTGCCGCAGGCTGCCAGGCGTGCGATCTCCTCACAGACCACGGTCCGGTCGTCGAACGCCAGCCGCTCGCTGCCGATCGTCTGGCTGGTCTCGTGGCCCTTGCCGGCGACCAGCACCGTGTCGCCGCCGACGGCGGTGGACAGCGCATGGCGGAGAGCCAGGCGCCGGTCGGGGTCGCGGCGGTCGGGGGCGCGTCCCATCCCCGCGACGATCTCGGAGATGATCTTCTCGGGATCCTCCGAGCGGGGGTTGTCGCTCGTGACTATCACTCGGTCCGCCAGTCTTGCCGCGGCCGCGCCCATCTCGGGGCGTTTGCCGCGGTCCCGGTCGCCGCCCGCGCCGAACACGACCGTGAGGCTGCCGTCGGTGAGGCTGCGAGCGGCTCGCAGCGCGGCCGCGAGCCCGTCGGGAGTGTGGGCGTAGTCGACGATGACCGCGAAGTCCTGTCCGGCCTGGACCGACTCGAACCGGCCGGGCACCGGCGCAGCCGAGGCGAGGCCCGCCGCGGCGTCGGCCGGTTCCATGCCCAGCACGACAGCCATCTCCGCGGCCAACACCGCGTTGGCCCGGTTGAAGGCTCCGACCAGCGGCAGCGTCACCTCGTGACCCCGCCAGCGGAACGTGCTCGACCGGGTGTCGGCTTCCATGACCTCGATCTGGCGCTGGTCCACGTCGGTGACGGGGATCTCGGAGGCGGCCACCCCCGCCAGGCGCCGTCCCCACTCGGTGGTCGTGTCCACGACGGCCCGATCGGCGAGCTCGCTGGTGAACAGCCGGGCCTTCGCCGCGAAGTAGTCCTCCATGGACCGGTGGTAGTCGAGATGGTCGCGTCCGAGGTTGGTGAACGCGGCCACCCGGAACCGGCATCCGTCCAGGCGGCGCTGCAGCAGCCCGTGCGAGGAGACCTCGACGGCCGCCGCGCCCGCGCCCTCGCGCAAGGCCCGCGCCAGAGCGCGCTGCAGGTCGGTGGCCTCCGGTGTGGTGAGCGTCCCCGTCAGCGTGCCGATCTCGTCCGTGGCGGTGCCGGCCGCCCGCAGCAGCCCGGCGAGGAGGCGAACGGTCGTGGTCTTGCCGTTGGTGCCGGTGACGCCGGCGACGTCGAGGCGCCGGCTGGGGTGCCCGTGCACCGCTGCGGCCGCGGGCCCGAGTGCGGCCCGTGAGGACTCGACGACCAGACAGGGCGCGCCCGCGGGCACCGGGCGCTCCGCGAGCAGCCCGACCGCGCCGGCACGCACGGCGTCGCCTGCGAAGCGGTGGCCGTCGTGCGCCTGGCCGGGGATGCACGCGAACAGCGAGCCGGGTCCCACCAGCCGGCTGTCGTGCTCCACGTCGCGCACTGCAGTAGAGGCTGCCTGCGACCGGTCCTGGCGACGGCTCGGGCTGCTGGGCAGGACCATGTCGGCGCCGAGCGCCCGCGACAGCTCGTCCAGGCTGATCATGTCCGGGCCTGTCCGGTGTTTCCCGACCCGTCGGTCCCGTCCGGGTCGGGCAGGGTCGTCGTCGGCGCGGTGGCGGGCTCTGCCCTGCGCCGGTATCCGGTCCCGGCATCGAGCACAGCCGGGATGCGCAGCTGGCGCAGCGAGTACTCGGCGATCCTGCTGACGGCCGGCGCCGCCAGCCGCCCGCCCGAGATGACGTCGCCCTTGGGCTCGTCGACGACCACGAGCACGACGAGGGCAGGTCCCTCGTCATTGCTGACGATCCCCGCGAAGGTGGCCGTGTGGTGACGGCCGATCAGCTCGTCCCGCTCGTTCACGCACTTGTAGCCGATGTCGCAGGGCTGCCAGGCGGTGCCGGTCTTGCCGGCCACCGAGAAGCCCTCCACGACCGCCTCCCGGCCGGTTCCGACCAGCACCACCGACTCCAGCATCCGCATCAGCGACGACGCCATGTCCGAGCTGAGTATGCGCACCGGCGCCGGGCGCTCCTCCCCGGACAGGTGAGCACCGTCGTCGACGAGTCGCAGCGGCACCCGCACCCCGTCGTTGGCGATCGTGTTGTACATCTGCAGCATCTGCAGAGGAGTGACCGCCAGCCCCTGGCCGATCGCCATGTTGGGCAGGCTGAGCCCGTTCCAGCGGCTCTGCGGGGGCACGATCCCCTTCGACTCGCCCTTGAACTCGAGCGCGGTCCGGGAACCGAAGCCGAAGGCGCGGATCGTCTGGTAGAGCCGCTCCTCCCCCGTCATCTGGGCCATCTTGATGGTTCCGATGTTCGACGACCGGGTGACGATCTCGACGGGAGTCCACTCCACGTCCGGATGGGTTGGCGTGTCCTCGAAGCGATGCCCCCAGATCGTGAGGTAGGACGGCACCTCGATCATCGTGTGCTCCGTCACCGCCCCGCTCGTCAGCGCCGCGGCTGCGGTCACCGGCTTGAACACCGAGCCGGGCTCGTAGGTCCAGGTGGCGGCGAGATTCTGGCGGGTGCAGTCGACGATGCCGTCGGATCCGCGGGCCACGTTGGCCATCGCGACGATCTCCCCGGTGGCGGGGAGCGAGACCAGGGCCACCCCCGACGATGCGCCCGCTGAGGCCACCACGTCGAACAGCATCGACTCGGCCTGGAACTGGATGTTGCGGTCCAGGGTCACCGCGACGTCGTGTCCCACGGTCGGCGCGGTCACCTCCTGCATGCCGCCGGGGATCGTTGTTCCGTCCACCCCCACTTCCTTCACCACGCGGCCGGGAGTGCCCGACAGGTGCTCGTCGTAGGTCTCCTCGATGCCGCTCATACCCACATGGTCGGTGTTGACCCGTCCGACCGCGGCAAGGGCCGAGCAGTCGCCGTTGGGGTGCTCGCGCCGCGGTTCGGAGACGACCGTGATGCCGACGATCCCCAGGCTGTCGACCTGTTCGCCGATCTCCGGATCGATCTGCCGCGCGATGTAGCGGAAGGCGCCACCCCCCTGCAGCTCTTCAAGCAGTTCGGAGGGTTCCATCCCCAGGACCTCCGACAGGGCTGCGGACGCGCCGCGGGGGTCCTCGATGATCCGGGGATTCGAGACGATCGTCGCGGCCGGCAGCGACAACGCGATGGTCCGGCCGTTGCGGTCGATCACCGAGCCGCGCGGAGCGGGCACGGTGTACTCCCCGATGGGGATGATCACGTCTTCGAGGATCCGCGGGTCGGGGGTGGCCTGGACATCGACGATGCGGTAGACGAGGCCGCCCAGCGCGAGCAGCAGAATCACCAGGACGGTCACGATTCGGCCCCGGCCCACCAGTTGGCGACCAGTCATGGGGCGAGCCGACCCGCCCGAGCCCCACCGGCTCGGATGCCGCGAGGAGGCGTCGGAGCGCGGCCCGGGTGGCGTCACCCGGACGGCTTCCCTCGGGCGAGGGCTCCTGGGGCCGGGGTGTCGCCGCCACTGCTGGCGGTGTCAGCGGTCGTGGTCGGCTGGAAGCCCGAGAATTCGAGGCTGAAGGGATCCGAGACAGGGGGCTGCAGCAGGCCTTGCCCGACCGGGGTCAGCAGGACCAGCTCCGCGGCCGGCACGAGACCGACCGAGTCGGCGTGCTCAGCCAGACCCTCCGGTGAGTCCAGGAAGGCGATCTGCGCCTGCAGCTGGTCGATCCGCTCCCGGCTCTGCTGGTTGCGCTCGATGAGATCGTCCAGCGAGGCCTGGTTCTCGACGAGGACGGCGTGCAGCGCGGCCAGGGCCAGGCACACCGCGAACATGCCCAGAGCCAGCAGGGTGCCGACATCGGTGATGGACCGGCGCCCGGCCGCGGGGGCTTCGGCAACCTTCAGGTCCCGCGGCTTGCGCTCCGGCCGCGACGGGGGTGTGCCCGTTGCCGGCTGCGCGGCGCCCCCTTGAGCCCGAGGCGCCATCAAACATCCCTGGTGAGACCGCGCCGGCCGGTGAGGTCGTCTCGCCTCTGGGTCAAGCGTTCCACGGCCCGCAGCCGGGCCGAGCCCGCCCGGTGGTTGGCGGCCTTCTCCGAGTCGGTCGGGGTCAGGGAGCGCCGAGAGAGGAGCCGGACGGTGGCCGGGGGGCCCGGGGCGGGAGGCAGGCCCGGCCGCGGCGGCGGGAACTCGCCGGCAGCCCGTCTGAAGACCGACTTGACGATCCGGTCCTCGCCGGAGTGATACGACAGCACGGCACAGCGGCCGGAACCGGTCAAACGCTCGATGGCGCCGGCGAGGGCTCCTTCGAGCATCTCCAACTCTCCGTTCACCTCGATCCTGAGAGCCTGGAAGGTGCGCCGGGCCGGATGGGACCGCCGGCGGGCCGGCGCGGGAACGGCCGCGGCCACCGCTCCGGAGAGCTGCGCGGTGGTGGCGAACGGTCGTTGGGCGACGATGGCGGCCGCAATGCGGCGGGCGAACCGCTCGTCGGCGTTGCGGCGAAGGATGCCGGCGAGCGTGCCCTCGTCGGCTCCGTTGACGATGTCGGCGGCGGTGACCGGGCCGGCTGGGTCCATACGCATGTCGAGCGGGCCGTCGAGCCGGTAGCTGAAACCGCGCTCGGGCCGGTCGAGCTGCCGCGAGCTGACCCCGAGATCGAACAGGCACGCCGAGATCTCTGCTTGCCCGACGCTGTCGAGCACCGCGCCGAGCGCATCGAAGGTGGCGTGGTGCAGCGTCAGGCGGTGCCGGTGGGGGGCGAGGCGCTCGGCCGCCGCCCCCAGGGCCTCAGGATCCCGGTCCAGGCCCACGACGCGTATGTGCGGGAGGTTCTCCAGGAGCGCGTCCGTGTGGCCGCCGTCCCCGACCGTCGCGTCCACGAGGATGCCTTCGGGCACCTCGCGCAGCACATCCACGACCTCGCGGCACATCACCGGCTGGTGTTGGTGCGGGGGTTCGTCGGCTCCGGTCCTGCCGCTCATGGACGGCTGGGCCACAGCATGCTGGGCCCGGCGGCTCGCGTGGCGCCGAGTGCCCGGGTGGGGCAACGCCCGGTCATCTGCAGTTCCCCGACCGACGGCGCACGTCGGGATTTCTCCCCCGATCGAGCTGATGGCAAGCGGGCGGAGTACGGGTCTTCCATCTGCCAATCGGGGAACTGCACATGACCGGGCGAGCCTTCGACGGCTGCGGTGGTCCTTGCGGTTCGGGTTGTTTCGGTGGTTGCGGACATCAGGCACTGGCAATCCCCCGGCCGTGGGTTATGGCCTCGGCGAGACGCTCCGTGCCGACGGATTGCACCTCCGTCCAGCGCTCGGGGTTCCAGATCTCGATCCGGCGGATCATGCCGGTGACGATCACCTCGCGCTTGAGTCCGGCTCCGGCCCGCAGGTGGGGGAGGATCCGCATGCGTCCCTGTGCGTCTGGGACCACGAAGTCGGCTTGGGCCGCGAAGCTCCGCAGCGCGTTGAGGTCCACCTGCTTCTGGCCCACCTGGGACCGGAGCTCCTCGGCGGTGTGCGCGAACTCGTCGACCGGCAGGATCCCGACGCAGGAGTCCAGGGCCGTGATGTAGGCGCCGTCGGCCAAGTGGCTGCGGAACCCTGCCGGCAGGATCAGCCGGCCCTTGCCGTCGATCGTGTGCTCGTGAACACCGACGAACAACGTGCGAGAGGGGCTCATGGGCGACGCTCACGCTCGCCAACAGCGAGCCAGGGCCCTCTCCGAGGCACCACTTTCGACTCCCATATACTCCACAGCCAACCACAGTACACCCTTTCCCCCCACAAGGCAAGTCTCTTCACCGACAATCCCTCCCCCATCGGTCGGACCGGGTGAAGGGGGTTCCCTGCGAGCCGCGTCGCAGGTCCGGCCTTGCCGTCTCGGCAGTCCGGGCGGGATTCAGCTCAGGGTCGGGATCAGCCCGAGTGCTGCAGCCCCCGGAGCAGGGACTCGGTCAACTCGGCCTCGGTCGCTGCGATGGAGGTGCTGCGACTGGCCAGGACCGTCTGACCCTCGGCCCGCTCGGCCGCGCTGAGGTCCAGCAGGTCGAGTTCGTCGAGCCCGTCGGCGGCGGAGCTCGGTGCGGCCTGCCCGTCAGCGGGCTGGAGCCGGGCTGCCGTCTGTATCCGGACCCGGTCCCGGCTGCGGCGCTGGCTGACTCCCACAACCTTGCGACCGTTCACGGACACCTCGCCCGGACCCATTCCCGCGAAGCACACCAGCCTCCCCCACCGGTCGGCAACCAGGCGGCCGGTGTGGACCGAGCAGACCGCGGTGGTGAAGCGGGCCACCGCCGACGCCCAGAGCCGGCCGACCCAGTCAGCCGCCAGCGTCACGTCGTCGTGCCAGAGAGGATCGGTGGAAGCCACGAAGAAGTCCGCCCAAACCTGGCGCCCGGGCCGCAACAGCACCGCTCCGCCCCCGCTGCGCCGGCGCAGCACCTCCACACCGGCGCCGGCGGCGGCACCGGCCTTCTGAGTGCTGCCCAGCACCAGGCCCGGCCCCTCGACGGTGCACATCCTGGCCAGTCGGGACGTACCCCCCGGCGGATCGTCCAACGCGAGGAGGTCGGAGACCGAGCCGCGCCGGTGCTCGATTCTCCAGTCGAGCGGCCGACCGGTTGCTCGGGCTCCGGCCGGTGCACGTCCAGCCGGTTCGCCGCTCGGGCTCACGCGGTGCGGAGGTCGCTTCCGGGTGTCAGGTACGGCGCCCACACCTCGGGAACAGCTCCCGCGGCGATCTCGACCCAGGCCGACGGCGGCGGCGGCGCCGGCCGGCGGCGCAGCATCATCCCACTCTCGCTCGGAAGGCGGTCCCGCTTCTTGGCATTGCAGCGGCGGCACGCCGCCACCACGTTCTCCCAGGTGTGCTGCCCGCCCCGGCTGCGGGGCACGATGTGGTCCATCGTCTCGGCCCGCGCCCCGCAGTACTGGCAGTCGTCGCGGTCCCTGGCGAACACTGCCCGCCGGTTCGGGGAACGGTGCCGGGGGCGGGGCACGCTGACGTAGTGGCTGAGCCGGACCACCGAGGGCACCTCCACCGATCTCCGCTCGGATCGAAAGGCGCGGCCAGTGGCGTGGAGCATCTCGACCTTGTCAGCCAGCACCAGGCACACGGCGCGGCGAGCGCTCACCACGGCGAGCGGCTCGAAGGTGGCGTTGAGGACGAGCACCCCGGACATCGGGGGCAGGCTAGCCGTCCGCCGGTGGCAGATGCAGTCGGCGTGATCTCTGCGCTCGACACCACTCCAGCCACACGGCCAGGTCCTCGGGCGAGGGAGTCCGGGCAGGGTCGCCGTACATCGTCTCGGATCTGAAGCGCAGGAGGTCCGTCGGGGGCAGGGGCGCGAACGGTGGCCGCCCCCACCAGCGATCCGGGGCGAAGCGCAGGAGCAGAGCCATCGCGGTCGGCCACAGCCGCGGCCGCGCCGCCACCGCCCGGGCCGACCGCAGCGCCAGCCTGACCGCTGAGATCGCGCCCACGACCGAAGCCTACCGGAGCAGGATTCGCGGGTGTTCCGGGGAGCGGTACGCTGACCCGCGATGGCTGACTTCGAAGAGCAGTTCAGGCTGATCCATCAGAACATGGAGTTCGCCGTCAAGGGCAAGCCCGAGGTCATCGAGCATCTCATCCTGGCCCTGGTGAGCGGAGGGCATGTGCTCATCGAGGACGTGCCGGGCGTGGGCAAGACGAGCCTGGGCAAGGCGCTGGCCCGCAGCATCGACGTCAGCTTCGGCCGGATCCAGTTCACACCGGACCTGCTGCCCGTGGACATCACGGGAACGTCGGTGTTCGATCGGGCCACCGGATCCTTCGAGTTCCGTCCCGGGCCGGTCTTCTCCAACATCGTCCTGGCCGACGAGATCAACCGGGCCTCGCCCAAAGCACAGTCGGCCCTGCTGGAGGCCATGGGAGAGCAGCAGGTCACCGTCGACGGCGTGACCCGGATCCTGGAGCCCCCCTTCACGGTGATCGCCACCCAGAATCCGCTGGAGTACGAGGGCACCTACCCCCTGCCCGAGAGCCAGATGGACCGCTTCCTCATGCGCCTCCATGTCGGTTACCCGGACGCCGTGGCCGAGGACTCGATCCTCGTGTCGAGGGGCGCTCAGGAGCCCGTGGACCTCATCGCGCCCGTGGCCGACGCGACGGTGATCCAATGGATGTCCGAGCGGCTCGAAGAGGTGCATGTGTCAGGGCCCCTGCGCTCCTACCTCCTCGACGTCGCCGGGGCCACGCGGCGCCATCCGGGCCTCTCACTGGGCCTGTCGCCCCGGGGGGTGCTGGCCCTGCTGAGGGTGGCCCGGGCCCGGGCGGCCTCGACGAGCCGCGACTACGTGACCCCCGACGACATCAAGGCGCTCGCGCCCGTGATGCTGCCGCACCGGCTCCTGGCCAAGCCCGACAGCCGTGTGCGGGGCCTGCGCTCGACCGACATCGTCACCGAGATAATCGACTCCGTGCCCGTGCCCCGCAAGGGGCGCTGACATGCCCACCGCGATCGGCTGGAAGCTGCTCGCACTCGGCGTCCTGGCGGTTGTCGCGGGCCGAGCGTTCGCGATCCTCGAGTTCTACGTCATCGGGGCCGCGGCCGTCTCCGCCGTGGTCGTCGCGTTGGCGGTGCGGCTGGTGCATCCGTCCCGCCTGTCGCTCCGCCGCCTGGTGTCGTCGGAGATGGTGCCGGTGGCCGAACCGGTCGAGGTGACGCTGCATGTCGCGAACCTGGCCAGGCTGCGGTCCCCGACGGTTCGTGTCAGCGAGCATGTGAGCGGAGAGCCCGACGCCGGCTTCAGCCTGGCCCCTGTGCCCGGCCGCTCGACCGCGACCTCCGGCTACCGGCTTCATCCGGCACGCCGGGGCGTGCTGGAGATAGGCCCGACGGTCGTCAGCGACATCGACGGTCTCGGACTGGCGCGCCGGCGACGGACCTTCGCCCGGCGCACGCGTGTGGTCGTGCACCCGCCCATCGAGCCGCTGGTGTCGCCCCGGCTGCCCGTCGGCGGGGCCCTGTCGCTGCCCAGCGACTTCCATCGCCGGTCGCTCGGGCTCGAGAGCGACGAATTCGACGTGCTGCGCCCGTACGTGGAGGGGGACGACCTCCGCCACATCCACTGGCGCTCCACCGCCAGGCTCGACGAGTTCACGGTGAGGCGGTTCCAGCCGTCGCGCCCGGGTCGCATGACGGTGATCATCGACACCCGTCCCCCGGGGGACCTCGCGAGCGCGCAGGATCGCACCACCTCGGTGGCCGCGTCCATCGCCGACGCCGTGCTGCGCTCCGGCGACGAGGCTCAGATCCTCACTACCGACGGCCGCAGGACCCGGCTGCTGTCCCACTACTCCGAGGCGGGCGTGGCGCTCGAGTTCCTTGCCCTGTTGGAGGGCGGACGGCCCGACATCGATGTCCAGTCGATCGGCCAGGGGTCGGTGGTGGTGGCCGTGTCGGCCTCGCCGGACGCCATCGACGACGAGAGCGCCCGCCATGAACTGGCCGAGCGTCTGGAGGCCTCGCTGATCGTCACCTACGGCTCCGGGCATCGATCCACGGCTGCGCCGGGGGTGGACTACGAGGGCGGCTGGATACACCTGACCGGCCCTGGCCAGTTGCCGAGCCTGTGGCGGGTGCCCGCGTCGGCCGGCCGCGGGGTCGTCAACCTGGCGTGAGAATGGCCGGAGGGCCGGGTTCGGGCCGCGGCGGCGGCTACGACTGGCTGGTGGAGGCTGCGCTGGTCGCGGTCACCGTCGTGGTCGCGGCGGGAATGTCGCGGCTGTTCACCGACACCTCGTTCCTGCGCGACGTGCTGGCCCTGGCACTCGCATCCCATGTGATTGCGGCGGCGACCCGTCGCGTGCGGTTGGCTGCCGCCGCCGCTGCGCTCGTCAGCGTCGCCAGCCTCGCCGTCACGGCAACGGTGCTGCTCTACACCGAGACGGCCTGGTTCGTGCTGCCCACGCCCGGCACGGTCTCCGCCGCGAACGATCATCTGGTGGACGCCTGGCACGTGGTGAACGGCAGTCCTGCTCCGGTCGTCCCGGTGCCGGGCCTGGTCCTGATCGCAGGCACTGCGCTGGGGTTCTGCGCCCTGCTGGCCGACGCGGCCGCCTTCAAGCCGCGCTCCGGAGGCTGGGCAGTCGCCCCGGCAGCCGCCGTCTACGGCTTCACGGCCGCGGTCGGGACCGGCGACGGGGCGGCTCTCCACGGGGCGCTGGCATGCGCGGCCATGGGGTTGGCGCTGGTGGCGCTGTGGCTTCGCAGCCGGCGGGCCGAGGCCTGGATCGAGGCCGGACCGGGTCGGGGGACGATGGCCATGGCCCGCGCCGCGGGCGTCGCGCTGCTGGTGGCGGTGGCGGTCGGCGCGGTCGCCGGTCCGGCCCTGCCCGGGGCGCGGGCCGAGCCGTGGATCGATCTCGAGCGGCTGGAGGTCACCGACGCCGCTCCCTGGATCGACGCCCCGCCCCCCACCCCGGAGCCGTGGCTCGACCTGGCCTCTTCGGGCGATGGCTCGCCCGCTGCGGTGGAAGGGTCCGACGGCGGGCCGAGGGTTCTTGTGAGCCCCCTCGTCCAGGTTCGAAGCCGTCTGATCGATCTGTCCGATGTGGAGCTCTTCGCGGTGGCCGTTCCAGAGGATGAGCGCCAGTACTGGAGGCTGACGTCCCTTGACGAGTTCGACGGTGACGCGTGGAGGGCCCGTTCGCAGTACGAGGACATCTCGGGGCCGGTCGCGGCCACCCTCGACCCGTCGGCGGCATCGGGACCCCTCCTGTCGCAGACGGTGACGCTCACAGGACTCGGGAACTCATACCTGCCGGCCGCATACGAGCTCCGTCGAGTCATCGATGACGGCGGGGTGGACATGGAGTATGAGGCTCTCTCGGGCTCGCTCATCAAGACGCGCCGCGCCGCGCTCGCAGGACCGGGACGATTCACCTACGCGGTCGGCTCGGCCGTGCCCGCCGTCGGAGACCCGGACCGCCTGCGCCGGTCTGAGACGTCGATGCTGGAGGAAGGGTTCCTGGCCACGAACACGCAGTTGCCCGGCGATGTGCGGGCGCTCGTCCGTGCCGAGGCGGAGCGGATCACCGCGGACGCACGGTCCGACTACCACCGGGCGCTGCTGCTGCAGGACCATTTCCGGCTGGACGGCGGCTTCCGCTACGACCTGGAGGTGCATTCGGAGGGAATCGACAGCCTGGAGGACTTCCTGTTCGACGTCCGGGCCGGTTACTGCCAGCAGTTCGCGTCGGGTTACGCGGCCCTGGCCCGCAGCGTCGGCCTGCCGACCCGGGTCGCGGTGGGGTTCACCTGGGGCGACTGGCAGCCGGAACGGGACATAGACGGGGCCTTCGTCGACGGGGCCTACGTCGTGCGGGGCAGGCATGCCCACGCCTGGCCCGAGGTGTACTTCGCGGGCACCGGCTGGGTGCGGTTCGAGCCGACGCCCGGCCGGGGCGCTCCCGGGGACTTCGCCGTCACCGGCCAGGTCGCCGATCAGGCGGGCCCCGGCCCGGACCCGGCTGCAGCCGGCGCCGATCAGGGTCTCGAGACTGGGGAGGCGCCCGGAAGCCCGGACCCGGCCGCACCGGAGGTGGCCGGTGCCTCAGGCGACGATCCCGAAGCGGGCTCGGGCCTGGCCCGACAGCCGGCGCCCTCCGCCGATTCGGGCGCCGAGTCCTCCGAGGGCTCCCGCTTGCTCAGCGGTGGGCTGCTGGCTGCGCTCGCGCTGGTCGCTCTGGGATCGGCCGCCGGATCGGTGCCCCTGCTCAAGCGCCTGCAGTGGCGCAGGCACAGGGACCGTCTCGCCGACGATCCGGCCGGATTGGTCGATTTCTGGTGGACCAACGCTCTCGAGGCTCTAACGCTGGTTCAACTCGATGCCAGGCCTTCTGAGACTCCCCAGGAGCTGGCCCGCCGGGTTGTGTCGGTCCGTCCCGCAGTGGGACCCATACAGGAGTTGGCCGTCATCGCCACCCACGGGCGCTATGCCGGCGAGACGCCGTCGCTGATGGCGACCAGGGCCGGTGTCGTGGGCTCGCTCGTGGTCGGCGCGTGCCGCCGGCAGGCAAGCCTGCTCAGCCGGCTGGCCTTCGCGGTCGATCCGTCAACGCTCTTCCGCCGCCGCCGCTAGGGCCGTGTCGTCCCGCCTGCCGGCGCGGCCTGCTAGTTGCCGTTGCGGTTGTCGCGGTCGAAGCGCTCCCGCATCCGGGATCCGGCTCCGCCGACCACGTCGCGGAATCCCCCACCCCGCATCGACTGGGTCATCTGGCCCAGTCCGGCCCGGCCCACCCGGCGGGCGTTGCGCTCGAGGAACAGCAGCGAGACGAGCATCACCAGGAATCCGCCGAACGACAGAAGGAACGAGACCGACAGCAGCCAGACCATGATCACGATGCCGGCCAGCAGGCCGAGCGCGGCCCACTTGATGTTGCGGAAGGCGTGCGTATAGACCGTGGTCTCGGCCACCTCGCGGGCTAATTCCGGGTCGCTCTCGTATAGATGCGACTCGATCTCGCCGAGAATCCGCTGTTCGTCCTCCGACAACGGCACGCCATCACCTCCGGCACCTTGGCTTCGCAGCTGCGCGTGTTCGCCCCGACGATAGCCGGAATCTGCAGCAACTGCGTGGCGGCGAGGGCACTTTGTGTCATCTGTGGCCGGACTCGCCGGCGGGCGGTCCCCAGCGTTGATCCGCGTCCGACGGCGATCGCATGCCCCTGCCGTCTCGGATGGCGGCGGCCGGGCCGATGGCCGACGCGCCGAAGCGATCCCTTATCTGGTCGGTCACCCGCTCGGCTGCCTCGTGGACCTGGGATCCGTCCTCGAACGACAGCTGCCGGGCGGAGGTCTCCACCAGCCCCGATGCGCCTACGCCCAGGAGGCGCACTCCCGGCGCGACGTCGATCTGGGACAGCAGCTCGCGGGCGGCGGCCACCAGGTCGCGGGTTCCGTCGGTGGGATCGGGCAGTGTCACCGAGCGGGTGATGGTCCTGAAGTCTCCGAAGCGCAGCTTCAGCGTGACGGTCCGGGCCTGCAGGCTGGAGGCTCTCAACCGGCGGGCCACCGCGTCGGCCAGCCGGGTGGCCTGGGCCTCGAGGTCGCCGGCGATGTGCAGATCCCGGGCGAAGGTCTCTTCATGGCTGATGGAGCGGGCCAGCCGGTTCACCACCACCGGCCGGTCGTCGATGCCGTTGGCCAGCTGGTGAAGCTGGCGGCCCGAGGCCGTGCCCAGCGCGGCGATGACCGCTGCTTCCGGCAGCGAGGCCAGGTCACCGACCGTCTCGACGCCGAGGCGGAGCAGCCGGCGGGAGGTCGCCGGGCCGACGCCGAACAGAGCGGTGACCGGCAGCGGGTGCAGGAAGTCGAGTTCGGTACCGGCCTCGACGACATGGACTCCTGAACCCCACACCGGTCCGGCCGGTCCGACTCGGGGCTTGGCCCGCTCGGTCGCCAGTTTGGCGATGAACTTGGTGGCGGCCACTCCCACCGAGCAGGTCAGCTGCTCCTGCTCGAGAATGCGGGCGCGGATCTGAGCGGCCAACTCGTACGGCGGGCCGAGGAGTCGGGCCCCGCCTCGCACATCCATGAAGGCCTCGTCCAGCGACAGGGGCTCGACAAGGGGCGTGACGTCGCGCAGGACCGACATCACCCGCTCGGACACCTCCCCGTAGTGGGGATGGTCGCCGGGCAGGAACACCGCGTGGGGGCACAACCGGCGGGCCCGGACCGACGGCATGGCCGAACCGATGCCGAAGACCCGGGCCTCGTAGCTGGCCGCGGCCACCACACCGCGGCCGCCGGTGCCGCCGACCACCACCGGCCGGCCCCGCAATTCGGGACGGCGCCGGACCTCCACCGCGGCGTAGAAGGCGTCCATGTCCACGTGGAGGAACCCGACCGTCCCGTCGGGCGGCTTTCCCCTGAGTTCATTGGTCAAGGGCCACTCCGTGCCTCGCGGTGCACGGCCTCAGTCTGTCAGCCCGCAGCGACACGGTTCGTCGCAGGTGCTTCTGGGGCTCTTGACGCCGATCGAGTGGGTGTCCGGCGCTACCGCTCGGTCCGGGCGGTGTGCTTGTCCTCTCGCGCTGCGAGGCATTCCTCGGCCTCGACCAGCATCTCCTTGGCGTTGGGCCGGCTCAGGAACTCGTCATGCAACTCCGAGAGGGGTTCCAAGGCGAGGTCTCGACGGCGACGGCGCAAGCCCATGGATCCAGACGGTAGCAGCATTCGCCGTTCTCCTAGCCCGGACATGAAACTGCACTCAGCCCGCTCCCAGGACCTCCAAGACGCAGCCCAGCCAGCCCACGACACCGAGATCACCGACCGCCAGAATCTGCTAACGTTGGTAGCCAACGCCTACGGCCCAACACGCTGACCACGAGCATCGCCGACTTCGCTGTTCGAGAGACACAGGTCACGGAACTGTCGGCGCTACTCAAGAATGGCTTTGGTTTCGACGGCCGCCCGCTTGACCTCGTCAACAATTTCACGAAGGAACTGGTTGCGATCAGGAGATGGCGTGGCGTCGGGAACTGGCGCGGCGGGCTCGTAGATCTCGTCACCGATGATCCGAGCGCGTACGAAAGTCGAGCCCCTTCCGCGCTTGTAGTACGCGTTCTCCCACTGCTGCGCGCGTTCGTCCCACACGCGGCGAGTGCACAGTTCGCGCAGCCGTGGACTCAGGTTGCCCGCGAAGGCGTCGAAGGAGTCCCGCTTCTGGTCTTCTGTCGGCTCGGAACCGTCCCAGCGCAGAGGGTTCTGAACGAACCCGTAGATGCAGTTCTTCAGCTTCGTGAAGAGATCGGCGACCGGCTTGAGTGTGTCATATTCGTCGTCCCACCCCTCGCCGAGCCGACGGCTCAGGGCCTTGACCCGCGTCCAGTGTTCCTTCGGAGAGCCGGGCGTGGACTCGAGGCCGAGGATCGAGCGCCACTCCTCATGGAAGGCGTCGGCCGCGCTGCGGATCGCAAGTACAAGGTTCATCTGATCATAGACCGGCCGAGCCGCCACAAGCTCTGGACGCTCGATCACCTCATCGATGCAGTCAAGGAGCTTGCGAAGCCGCGAGATCGTGGTTCTGCCTGGCGCGGTCTCGCTCAGCGGCTCGTGGATGTTTCCCAAGAAGAAGCGAGCGTGCTCGACGCGTTGTCGCAGCGTGCGTTCGGCGTACGGACCCAGTTCTTCTCCGATGGCCGCTAGCACGTTGTTGGCTGAAGCCAAGACGTGTTGCACCTTTGCCGATGGGGTCAGCAGGTTATCGCCTTTGACCTCGTCGAAGTGCGTGAACGCGATGATGAGTTTGCGGGCATTGCCGGTCGCTACGACCTCGCGCATGGCGGCAATCGGCGCCGCTTGCATCGGCTGGGTGGCGTTGTCTACCAGGATCACCGCATCCACTGCCTCGATGCGCCGACTCACTGCCGTCGACACCGCCGAAGTCGACTTAGGCGTGTGGCCGAGCCCTTCGCCATCGAGCAGGACGAGCTTCGGCACCTCGCTCCCGTTCCAAGCCGGAGAGAAGGGACCGGAGACACGTATGCCGTTCACCAGCGGCGTCAGCAACTGCCCGAATAGGGGCGCGTAGTTGCTGGAGAAACGTGAGATCGCCGTGAGGAACTCGGCGCGCTCGTCGAACGGCCACTGGCCACTCCAGGTGAGCGGCCAGCCCTGTCGTGTGTTGTTGACTTGCCCCGGTGGCAGCAGCTCGAAGCGCTTCTCGATCTCCTCCATCAGCGCGTCCGTTACCTGGTGGAAGTTCTCGTCGTCGCGCAACAAGTTGTCTAGCTCCTCCTCGAAGAGTTCGTCGGCCACGCGCTTGTCGTCGTCCCCACCGACCTCGAGTTCGGCGTGTAGCGCGTCGCGGTGGCGGCCAGCGAGACCGCGCAGTGCTTCCATCGTCTCCGCAAGGAGTCCCTCAGTACGTGTTACGTCGATCGCGTCACGCTCCACTTCGGAGAGAAGACTCTCGTCGTCCTCCAATTCCACATCTTCATCATCGAATTCATCGTCGAAATCTGAACTCTGAGAGGCGACTGTCGGACCGTTTCCGAGCACATAACTGAACCGGAAACGCTGATTAGCATGGTTCAGGAGTCGCCTAAGCACTTCAGCGTCGCCTGCGCCCCTGGCTGCGGCGAGTACGGCGTCTGACACGCACTCGTTGAGATATTCGCGCACCTCGTCGCGTGACGTGAAGGTCACCACCGCACGCCAGTCGCCCTCAGCGAGGACGATCTCAGTGTCGTGGATGGTCGTCTTTGCAGTCGATGTCGACGGGAAGCGCTCCCTCATTGGATCCGTCCCGATCAGTTGGCGAACAAGTGTCGTCTTGCCGGCACCGGTCGTCCCGAGGAAGAGGACACTCCGATACCCGGCCGGGTCCGACTCGGGCAGCGAAATCACGGCGTCGCGCAACGCCGCGAAGTCGGTCTTCTCGGGAACCATCTTGTCAAAGAAGATGTTGACGACGCGGGGAGCGAATCGCCTCTCGGCCTCGGAGCGAGCAGCGGGATCGTGATACTTGTCGTCACCCAACAACACGTTGAGCTCATCCCGTAGCCGGGCAGCCTCCGTCTCGTCGCGTGTGCCGAGGCCGCAGCGCACTCGAAGGCCCGGCTTACCCGTCGCATCCGACCGCCTCACCGGATGCCGGAAGATGACCGAGTAGCCTGATCGGCCCTGGGTCTGGCTCAAGCTTGCGGTGTACTTCTGACGATTCATCCCTGTCTCCGTTGTTCCCACGTTGTACCGACAACACCACGCTAGCCACCGAACCCGCCCCGAACCAACCTGCTTAGAACAACTCAGGAACAACGAGACCGGGCCATCTCGTCGCAACAGCGCTCACGCGAGCGTTCCTCAGCGTTCCTGCTGTGTCCCCGGGCCCCGCAGACGGTTCCAAGAACGGCGCGTCAGCCGTCATTTTCAACGCGTTCGCGACCTTGTTGACCTCGGCGGGTTCCTTAGTGCCAACCCCGGCACCCGCGTCATCGGGTCGGTCCACAGCACGCCCCACCGTGGCCATGGTGGCCGACCTCGGAGTGGAGTACCCGACTCAGGAGGACGAACTGCTCTCCCGGTTCGGCGCCCGTGCCGGGGCCGACGACCTGTGGATGGACGCCCAGGACCTCACGGAGCGGCTTGCCGGCGATCCGCGCCGGCCAACGTGTTCGTGCTCGGGGTCGCCCTCCCGGCCGGTGCAGTGCCGGTGGCGGCGGCCGCGATCGAGCAGGCGATCAGGCTCAACGGCGTTGCGGTCGCCAGCGCCACAGCGGCCCTGGAGTGGGGCCGGCACTGGATTGTCAACGCCGCCGGGGTTGAGGCCGAGGCCGCGGCCCGGTCACCGTCGTCCGATGCCGCTGCGATCGTGGCCGACCTGCCGGCCGAACTGGAGCAGCGGATCGTCGATCTCCCGCCGATCGACGATCTCCAGCTGGCCGCTCGAGTGAGGGCCGCCGACCTCGTCGCCTACCAGGACGACGCCTACGCCGCAAGGTTCCTGGACCACCTCGAGGCCGTCGCCCGGGCCGCGCAGGCCGTCGACCCCGCCTCGGTCCGGCTCACTGCCGAGGTCGCCCACGGGCTGCACCGCTTCATGGCATACAAGGACGAGTACGAGGTGGCCCGGCTGCTGCTGGCACCGGAGGCGCAGCGGACGGTCCGGGCGGGCGGCGGATCAGGCCGCGGCGCCGTATGGCATCTCCACCCGCCGTTGCTGCGAGTACTGGGCTTGAAGCGGAAGCTGCGCTTCGGACGCTGGTCGAGGCCGCTGCTGCAACTCGCCCTCGACGGCATCGAACACGTAGCAATGAGCATCGCTGGCGCCGCCGCATGCCAGCGATGCTCGACCGCCTCGTGAGCGTAGGCGCGTCACGCGATGTCTCAGTAGGACTCGACGCAGACAAGAGTTCAACGCGGCGAGGAATCCAACAGTTCGCCCCTGGAGGCCTACTGTTTGGGGTCAACGACCCGAGACAACACGAACCCGGCGGGGCGCGGAATACACGTTCCGGCCCCGGCCGGGCACCCGCATACCGTGCCAATCTCGGCCATTGTCTCCCCGCATCGCTGTAGCGCGTCGGCGTAGTGCTGGGCACGCTCGGCCAGCCAGGCCCCGAATAGGTCGCCCTCGGTGCTGCGGCCAAGACACAGGGCTTCGTAGTCGACCGCCAGCGAAGACAGGTGCTTCACGTCGGCTGCCAGTAGCCCGGCGGCCCATACGGGCTCGGGCTCATACGCAGGGTAAGTGTTCACCTTGCGGGCTATCTCGGCCATCTCGTCGTGCATCTGAGAACTGGCGGCGCTGGCGTTGGCCTCGGTCAGCTCTGCGGCCGGGCGCAGCTCCAACAGACACGTCAGAGCGGCGGTTGGTCCCGGCTCGTTGCGGCGGCTCCAGGTGTGGACATCGACTGTGATCAGCACCACCAGAGCCATCAGCATCAGCACCAGCAGCAGCCCTAGGAATGTGTGCCGTGGAGACTCCCCCATATGATGCTCTAACCCCTAGGCGGCGTCGGGGCAGGGGGGTCGTACGGGCCTCTTCGAGATGCGGATGGGCATGCCGCGAGGACGGATTCGAGCATCTCAGCGGCCAGCGCAGGAATCGTGAGCACCTCCGTGTAGCACCAGGTTGCGACCGTCCGTGTCATGGATTGACTGTAAGGGCTGCGGCGCCCGGCCCGCATCCCGCCCGCAACTCGGCGTTCGAGAACATCGCCAACGCCGGAACGTCTCATGCGTGTGCCATCCTGGGGGCGGTGTCAAGACGTCGATGCGTTCCGCCGCTGGCTAATCCAGTGACGATCATGGGCCGAACAAGCCTGACGGGACGTCCAACTGGCCGATGTAGGTGCCCCCGAGGTCTTCATTCGATCCCCAGCAGGTGATCGTCTGATCAACCCTGAGGCCGCAGGAATGTAGCTGGCCGGCGCTCACGGCGAGGTAGTTGCCCGCCGGAGGGCTCGATTGGCCGCTGCCGTTGTCTCCCCAGCATGTGATCGCCTGGTCGGTGCGCAGCCCGCACGAATGGAAGCCTCCGGGGGCAACAGCGACAAAGGTTCCCGCCGGGGCCTCGGATTGGCCGCTGTCGTTGGCCCCCCAGCATCTGATGGTTCGGTTTGTCCTGACGGCGCACGAATGGAAGTTCCCGGCGGCGACGGCTGTGAACTGGCCCGCTGGTGCTTCAGGCTGGCCGGAGAGGTCCAATCCTGATGTTGGCCAGCATGTGATCGCCTGGTTGGTGCGCAGTCCACACGCATGAAGCCCCGCAACCGACAGTATGAGGAACATGCCGGATGGAGCACCGCGCGTACGGCCGAGGATGTCCAGTCCCCAGCATGTGATCGTGTGGTCGGTGCGCAGCCCGCAGTACTGGGTGATGGCAGTGAAGGCGCCCGCCGGGGCCTCCGACTGGCCGAAGGTGTTGTCTCCCCAGCATGTGACCGTCTGGTCCACTCGCAGCCCGCACGAGTGGGACGCGCCAGCTACGACAGCCGTGAACTTCTCCGTCGGGGGGTTCGCCTTGCCGGATTCGTTGTCTCCCCAGCATGTGACCGTCTGGTCGACTCTCAGCGCGCAGGAATGAGTGGACCCAGAACTGAGTATCCCGCCGCCGTCCATCGCGGGGTTGAGGGTCACCGGTGTTGCTTCGCTGGAGCCGTCAGCCGCTTCGGGCTGGTAGTCGGGGGCATAAAGGCGCGCTGGGGCGTCCGACTGGCCCGCGCGCCAGTTGCCGCCGAAGCTGTTCGATCCCCAGCAGGTGGCGGTCTGATCGGTCTTTAGCCCACACGAGTGGTGGTGGCCGGCGCTGACGGCGATGAACTCGCCCGCTGGCGCCTCTGCTCGGCCGTGACCGTTGAATCCCCAACAGGTGATAGTTTGGTCAGCTCGCAGCCCACATGAATGCCCGCTGCCTGCGGACACGGCGATGAACCTGCCCGCAGGAGCGTCCGCCTGGCCGTCTTCGTTGAGCCCCCAACATGTGATCGTCTGGTCAGTCCGCAAGCCGCACGCGTGCCAGCCCCCAGCCGAAACGGCAATGAATCGACCCGACGGGACATCGGACCGGCCGTCCTCGCCGGATCCCCAGCAGACGGCGGTGAGTTCGCCGACCTTCACACCGCAGGAGAGCACCACCCCTGCGGACACGGCAATGAACTCGCCCGCGGGAGCGTCCGCCTGGCCGTGTTCGTTGTGTCCCCAACATGTGATCGTCTGGTCAGTCCGCAAGCCGCATGTATGGTCGCCGCTGGTGCTGACGGCTGCGAACCTGCCCGCGGGGACATCCGATTGGCCCTTCGCGTTCCATCCCCAACATCTCAGCGTGGCGTCAGTCCTCAGCCCACAAGAGTGCAAGTATCCCGCAGACACGGCAACGAACTCGCCCGCGGGAGCGTCTGACTGGCCATTGCCGTTCGCTTGGCGACAGTCGATGACCCCTCCGGCGCGTCCACACGAAACGTTGGCCCCCCAGCAGGCTATGGTCCGATCAACTCTCAGCCCGCAGGAATGGAAGCCCCCGCGGCGATGACGCCACCGCCATCTAAAGCGAAGTTGATCCCCGCAGGCGTTGTCGTCAGGTTTGCCGCTGTGTCGGCCCTGAATAGGAAGGTGGCCATCTGGGCTCGGGTTGTGTCCCGGCCGGGGCAGAATCTAGTGCCGTCACCGCATCCCGAAGTGATACCAGACGCGGCGAGCTTGGCGACATCGTTGGCGTACCAGGCGTCGGCAACGTCAGAGAACATCGGGTCTGGACCCTCTGGGAGGCTGTAGGCGCGTGACAAGAACACCGCCATCTGTGCGCGGGTCACACTGCGGTCAGGGCAGAACCCTGAGCCGTCGCCGCATCCTGCGGTGACGCCGAGTTCAGCCATGCGTTCGACGAAGGGCGCGTAGAGGCTGGTCGCGTCCACGTCATCGAATCTCGCCTCGGTGACGGCCGGCGGGTCTCGGCCGTCCAATACCCGCACGGTCCACACCGCCATGGTCTTGCGATCTATCGGCTCGCCGGGGCAGAAGCCATCGTCGCACAGGGTGCCGCCAAAGACGCCGCGACCAGCCAACGTCGTTACCGATAGCGAGTAGTACGCGTCATCAGAGACGTCATCGAAGCCGCTGGATTGTGCGGCCACGGGCGCGGCCACCGCCAAACAGCTAGCGAACACCGCGAACGCAACCGCAACCACGACGACAAGCCGCCGCACCGCCATGTCGACCACAACCCGACGCTACCGACGATGCTCTACATCGGGCAGGCAAACGATCGGAGCTCTACATCGGGCAGGCAAACGATCAGACCTTCGCAGCGAGGTTCACGAACCTCGATCGTCAGTTGTGGAACCCCGATTCCGGTGATGGTCGGTGGGAAGACAACACTGCGCTGCTGCGGTTCTTCACGGGGCGGGTTCATCCGACGCAGGATGAGCAGGACCGGGGCGCCATCGATGACGAGCTGTGGGGAACGTATATCGACGTGGCTGAGAAGCTGCTGATCTGTGCACACACGAGCGCAGCGCGAACTGAGGAATCCGCCTCCTCGCAGCCGACGGGGTCGGGTCCTCGCGGCCGTGGCCGGAGCGGCGCGCTGCGGCCGCACGGCAGGTGCGGCAGG
>Ga0209021_1000284_pt1 | contig 67807 bp, 55 predicted proteins | sample PinacodermFT_FD_187299 | JGI IMG/M metagenome (GOLD analysis project Ga0209021, IMG submission 187299) | Host-associated microbial community of the marine sponge Aplysina aerophoba from Gulf of Piran - sponge pinacoderm, lysed by freeze-thaw... | ecosystem: Host-associated > Porifera > Sponge >... | reverse complement strand
GGTCGCCTCCTTCATCGTCGTTGTTGATGAGGATGACCCGATGGCCACTTTCTTGCATAGCCCTCGTCTGCTCTTACACCACTTCCAGGGACACTACTTAAACCCGTTATGGTGAAGGGGGCCAAACAGGGTGGTCGCTCTACTCGTAAGTAGGGCATTAAGGGGGCCAAAAACTGGGGACATTGGCCCCCTTGATCGGCACCCATGACGCCGCTGTCATGTTGAGCGAAGCCGAGGAATCTCTCGGGAGACGCCCCGTCGTGTGCCGACGCTTCCCCGAGAGGTGTTTCGACTCCGCCTCCGGCTCCGCTCAACATGACATCCACCCCACGCCTGACCGCTATCCGCTAAACTGATACTCCACAGTTCCTGACCCTCGGAGCGATACATGACCACCCGCCAGCGCATGGCCCCCCTCCGCTACGACCCCGCGGAGATCGACCGCAAGTGGCAACAGCGGTGGGCCGACGACAACCTCTACCAGGTGAACGACGACGACCCCCGGCCCCGCTGGTACGCCCTCACCATGTACCCCTACCCCTCCGGCGACCTCCACATCGGCCACTGGTACGCCATGGCGCCGTCCGACGCCCACGCCCGCTTCATGCGGATGCGCGGCTACAACGTCCTCCACCCCATGGGGTTTGACGCCTTCGGCCTCCCGGCGGAGAACGCCGCCATCAATCGCGGCATCCACCCGTCCATCTGGACGATGGGGAACATCGACCGCATGCGCGCCCAGCTCCGCTCCATGGGCACGGTCTACGACTGGGACCGGGAGGTCGTCACCTGCGATCCGGGCTACTACGCCTGGAACCAGTGGTTCTTCCTCAAGATGTACGAGCAGGGCCTCGCCTACCGCGCATCCGCCCCCGTCAACTGGTGCCCCACCTGCCAGACCGTGCTCGCAAACGAGCAGGTCGTCGACGGCAAGTGCGAGCGCACCGGCGACGTCGTCATCCGCCGCGAGATGGACCAGTGGTTCTTCCGCATCACCGACTACGCCGACGAGCTGCTGGACTTCTCCGGCGTCGTCGACTGGCCCGAGCGCATCAAGACGATGCAGACCAACTGGATAGGCCGCAGCGAGGGCGTCGATATCTCGTTCGACATCTCGGAATACGGGCTGGACGAGCGCGAGATAACGACCTTCACGACGCGCATCGACACCATCTTCGGCGTCACGTTTGTCGTCCTCGCCCCGGAGCACTCGCTCGTCGAGCGTCTCACGACACCGGAGCAGCGCGACGCCGTTGAGGCGTACGTCGCGCGCGCCCGCGAGGCCACCGAGATCGACCGCCTCTCCGTCGAGCGCGAGAAGACCGGCGTCTTCACCGGCTCGTACGCCGTCAACCCACTCAACGGCGACCGCGTGCCCATCTGGGTGGGCGACTACGTGCTGCTCACCTACGGCACCGGCGCGGTGATGGGCGTCCCCGCCCACGACTCCCGCGACTTCGACTTCGCTCTCAAGTACGGGCTGGAGATCCGCGTCGTCGTTGCGCCGCCGAACTGGAGCGGCGCTCCGCTCAGGGAGGCGTGGGTCGAGAAGAGCGGCTCGCAGGTCAACTCCGGGCAGTTCAACGGCATGCCGAACGCCGAGGGGTACGAGGCCATCGCCGACCACGTCGAGCAGCAGGGCTGGGGCAGGCGCACCGTCGGCTACCGGATGCGCGACTGGCTCATCAGCCGCCAGCGCTACTGGGGCACGCCCATCCCCATCGTCTACTGCGATAACTGCGGCGCGCAGCCCGTGCCGTACGACCAGCTCCCCGTGGTGCTGCCCGACGACGCCGAGTTCAAGCCGACCGGCGAGTCGCCGCTCCGCTACCACGACGGCTTCCTCCACACGACCTGCCCCGCCTGCGGCGGCCCCGCAACCCGCGAGACCGACACGATGGACACGTTCGTGGACTCGTCGTGGTACTTCCTGCGCTACGTCAGCCCGGACTTCGCCGAGGGACCGTTCGACCCCTCGCGCGTCGACTCGTGGAACCCCGTCGACCAGTACACGGGCGGCGCGGAGCACGCGGTGATGCACCTGCTCTACGCCCGCTTCTTCACCAAGGTCGTCCGCGACCTCGGCCTTATCGGCTTCGGCGAACCGTTCCTCCGCCTCTTCAACCAGGGCACCGTGCTCTCAGACCACATGAAGATGAGCAAGAGCCGCGGCAATGTCATCGCCCCGGACGAGTACGTGAAGGACCTCGGCGCGGACGTCGTGCGCCTCTACCTGATGTTCATGGGCCCGTGGGAGGGCGGCGGCGACTGGAGCGACTCCGGCATCAACGGCGTCGCGCGCTGGGTGAACCGCCTCTGGGACCTCTGCCTGAGAGACACCAGCGCGCTCCCCGAGGCCGACGCCTCCTCCGACCGCGCCATCGTCCGCAAGACGCACCAGACGACCCGCGGCGTCATCGAGAGCCTGGAGCGCTTCAAGTACAACACCGCCCTCGCCTCGATGATGGAGCTCACCAACGAGATGTCGCCCGCCTACGACGCAGGCACGGTATCGCGCCGCGCGTGGAACGAGGCCGTCGAGTCGCTGCTGCTGCTGCTCGCGCCGATGGGCCCGCACCTCGCTGAGGAGCTCTGGGAGCGCACGGGGCACCCGTACAGCATCCACAACCAGCCCCTGCCCGAGTGGGACGAGGCGCTCGCCGCCATCGAGGAAGCAACGCTCGTCGTGCAGGTGAATGGCAAGGTCCGCGACCGCATCGCCGTCCCCGCCGCGATCTCCGAGGGCGACGCCAGGGAAGCGGCGCTCACGTCGGAGAAGGTGGTCGCCTACACGGAGGGCAAGCAGGTCAACAAGATCGTCTTCGTCCCCGGCCGCTACCTCATCAGCATCGTCGTCAAGGACTAGCCCAGGACCCCGTCATTCCCGCCCTCCCCGTCATTCCCGCGTGGGCGGGAATCCAGACGAACGACGCTGTCTGATCCCTTCCCCTTGATGGGGGACACCCCCACAAGCGCTCCGGGCGGGAGGGTGGGAAGAATTACGCCTGCCAGGCGCGAACAAGGAGGCGCGAGCCATTCATGAACCCCATCGAACGCCGCCGCTTCCAGACGCTCGTGCGGGGGATGCTCCCCGCCCCGTTCGTCTACGTCGCCGTGGCCGTGGTCTACTTCGCGTTCTTCGGCAACGAGCCGTTCTTCGGGACCCGGCTCGCGACCATCGCGGCGATCGCTACCGGCATCGCCGTGCCCATCGCCGCGCTCCTCATCACCGCGAACGCCCTGGCGAGCCAGCGGCCCCCCGCGCGCCTCGCGCAGACCCTCCTCATACTGGCCCACGCCCCAGGTCTCGTCGGGTTCGTGCTCACGGTAGGCGCAGACCAGCTCTGGTACAGCCTCGCGCTCGGCGCGGAAGGCTTCGTCATCCTCCTCGTCATCCGTGCCCGGCTGGGGACGTAGGCGCCCTTACTCCGGGCGCAGCAGCCAGACGCGGGCGAACGGGTGCGGCTCGGAGGTCTCTGCCTCGATGCGCATCCCCGACTGCGCAAACACCCAGAGCCAGTCGTCCAGCGTGTACTTGTTGTGGATGCGGAACTGCTCCAGCGCCCGCTCGTAGCGCGTCTCCTCCGGTTCGCCCGGCTCGATGAGGCGGCGCTCGACGTACTCCCGCATCGGCTGGCGGAACCAGTCGAACAGCAGCATCCGTCCGTCCGGCTTCAGCACGCGGGCGGCCTGCTCCCGCAGGAACGAGAACGGGTCGTCGAATCCGTGCAGCACCGCCGCCATCGTGAGCAGGTCGACCGACCCGTCGTCGTACGGCAGCGGCGAGCCTTCCACGTTCGCCAGCACGAGCGATGGCACGGGCCCGGCGTAGTCGATGGCGCGCGCGTTCTCGACCATCGCCTCGTTGGCGTCGACGCCGTGGAGCGTCGCGTCCGGCAGCCGCTCGGAGAGATCGCGCAGGAAGAGGCCGGGCCCCGGCCCCACGTCCACAATGACCGGCGCGGGCGGCAGCACCGGCGCGACCTCCTCGTCCCAGAACAGCCAGAACGCATCGTTGAAGCGCAGCGTGTACCGCTCCAGCTGGCGGCGCAGGGCGCGCTCGTCCCGCTGCGTCATCGCGGCACCCCCGCTAGGGCCACGTGGCTGGTACGCGGGTGCGCCTCGCCGACGAGCTCGAACCCGCCCTCCGCCAGCAGCCATCGCCACTCGTCCAGCGTAAAGCGGTTGTGGTACGGCTGCAGGCTCATCATCGCCGCTGGGTCGTTGCCGAGCCCGCCCCTGCCCTCGATGTAGGCCGGGAGCGTTTGCCGCTTCCAGTCGAAGAGCAGGTACACCCCACCCGGACGGAGCATCCGGCGCACCTCCGCCAACAGCACGAAGGGGTTGTCGAGGAAGCAGGCCACGTTCGCAGCGATGCAGAGGTCGAGCGACGCGTCCTCGACCGGGTACGGCGCGTGGTTGAGGTCGTGCAGAGTGAACGACGGCGCGCCGGTCGCGTAGTCGAGCCCCTTGGCGTTGGAGAGCATTGCCTTGGACACGTCCACGCCGCGCAGCGTGGCGTCCGGCAGCCGCGACGACAGCTCCTGCAGCAGTAGCCCCGCTCCGCAGCCGAGGTCGGCGATGGCGGGAGCGTCGCCGGTGCGCGGGCGCACCTGTGACTCGAAGAACTCCCAGAACGCGAGCGGATAGCGGCGTCCGAAGTCCGACGACATCCGCTCTACCATCGCGGTCTGGTTCCATCGGGAATCGGTGGCCATGCGCCGGCTACGCCTCCATGTTGACGGTGACGCCCTGCTCCTTGAAGACGTCGCTGCCGGCCTGCATCGCGTTGAACGCGGCGGGCAGGCCCGCGTACGGGATCGCCTGCAGGAACACTTCCGCTATCTCCTCCGGCGTGATGCCGAGGTGCAGCGCGTAGCGGGTGTAGGCCCCGACCTGTGGCGTGCGCCCCAGCGCCGTCATCATGCCGAGCACGATCATGCAGCGCGTCCTGAGGTCGATGCGCTCGCGCGACCATACCTCGCCGAAGTTGAAGCCGATGACGAAGTCCTCCAACCCCGGGACCATGTCGAGACCGGCGGCGTTGCCGGTGCTCCGCGAGCCCTCCGAACCGCTGATCGCCTTCCGTACCGCGCGTCCCCGCGCTTTGCTCTCCTCCGCCTGGTGCAGCGTCATGGGTAGTCCTCCTGTGTGCGAACGTATGGCCGTGCGATGCCGGCGGGCGCGATGCTACACGAGAAGGCGCGCCTTCGGCGCGTCAGGAGAGCGAGAACGTCGAGCCGTTCGGTCCGCGCGTGACCTCGATGCGAACCGGGAACGCTTCCTTGATGTCGTCCATGTGCGTGATGACGAGGATGCGCTCGAACCGGTCCTCGATGGCCTGGATGACCTCCAGGATGCGGTCGCGCCCCTCCGCGTCCTGCGTACCGAACCCCTCGTCGATGAAGAGCGTCGGCAGCGGCGCGCCCGCGCGCCACGCGAGCACCTTGCTGAGCGCGATGCGCACGGCGAAGTCGATGCGGAAGCGCTCGCCGCCGCTGAACATCTCGTAGGCACGGGAGCCGAGTTCGTCGGCGATGACGATCTCCAGAGTCTCGACCGCGTCTCCGCCGCTCCTGCGCTCCTTCTGCGTCTCCAGCTTCAGCGTCATCCGGCCGTCGGTCATGCGGCGCAGCAGGTCGTTGGCTTCGTCCTCCATGCGGGGGATCGCGGCTTCCATCAGCAGCGCCTGCACGCCGCCCTTGCCGAACGCGAGCGCGAGCTCGGTGTAGGCGCTCGCCTCGCCGGTGAGCGTGCTCCGCAGGGTCTCGGCCTGCGCCAGGTCCGCAGCGGCCTGCGCTACCTGCTGCATCTCGTTCTCGAGCGAGCCCTTGCGGGCCTGTAGGTTGTCGCGCATCGCGGACGCGGTCCGCAGTTGCTCTTCGACCTGCCCGCGCTGGGCTGTCCACGACGGCAGCTCGGCCAGTTCCTCGGCTATCGCCGCGCTCGTCTGCTCGGCCCGGGCGGCGTCGTTCGCCGCCTCCGACGCCCGGACGCGTGCGCGTTCGAGGGCCGCTGCGTCGTCGTCCATACGCTCGCGCGCCGTCGCGAGCGACTGCCGTTCCTCCTCCCAGTGCGCCAACTCCCGCACCTGCGCTTCCGCCGCATCGAGCGCCGCAGGGTCAAAGGAGAGCGCGGCCAGTTGCTCCCGCAGCCCGTGCGCCGCCGCCTGCTCGTCCTGCGCGTACGCCCCGTTGGCGAGCGCGGCCTCGTTCTGCTGGAGCAGGGGCATGGCCTGCTTCAACTGCTCCACGGCTCGCTGCGCCTCCTCACGTTGCACGGTCAGGCGGCTCTGCTCCTCCGCGATACGCTGCTGCTCGGCGACGAGTTCGCTCTGCGCACGCTCCCCGCCTGTTGCGGCCTCGATGGCCTGGTACTCCAGTTGCTCTGCGCGTTGCTTCTGCTCTTTGTGACGCTGAAGCAACCCCTCGATCTCGCTCTCGTAGGACGCGCGTATCTGCGCGATGCCGTCCGGCCCGAGCTGGCTGCTGCAGAGCGGGCACGTCGCCGCGTCCACATGGTCGTGGCCGAGCAAGTTGAGCTTGCCCCTCAAGTCTCTGCCGTTATTCTCGATCTGCTCGTTGTCCCGTCTGAGCGTCTGCGCCTCCAGCGTGAGTTGCCTGTGGGACTGTTCAGCCTGCGCCGCGTCGTTCCGGCGGCTCTCCATCGCCGCCTGGCGCTCGGTCAACTCGTCCTGGCTGCGCTGGAGCGACGGCAGCGACTCCGCCCTTGGCGTGAGTTGGCTGTCGACGTGCTGCCGCTGCGCCTGGATGTCGCTCTCCAGCCGGGCGCGGGCCTGCCCTATCGCGTTCTCCAGCGGCGCGAGTTGCGTCTGCAAAGCAAGCGCCTGCTGCGCCGCGTTCGTGAGCGACCTCGCCCGCTCCTGCGCCTGCTGCAATGCAGCGACTCCCTGCCCGATCTCACCGGCGCGCTCGATGGTGCGCTGCCACCCGACGAGACGCTGGTTGAGGCTCGCCGCATCTGCCTCTTCCTCGGTCTGTCGCTGGCGCGCGCGTTGCGCCGCAACGTTCTGCTCGTCACGCTCCGCCTGCCGGCGTTCCAGGTGCGCAACCTTGTCCCGAAGGAGTTGCAGCCGCTCCGCAAGACCGTTCACGGACGTAACCGCCCCGGCGAGTTCACGCTCGGCCTCGGCCAGCGCCGTACGCGTCTCATCGGCTTGCGCCGCGCGCTCGCGCAGGCGGTCGACGTTGATGGCGTTGGCCTCGAGCTTCGCCCGCGCGTCGCGTCCACGGAGGCGTGCCCGCTCAGCGAGTTCGTCGTAGCGTCCGAGCCCGAGCACCTTGGCGAGCACTTCCTTGCGCGCGCCGGGGGTGGCCATCGTGAACTCGTCGGCGCGGCCCTGCACGAGGAACGCGCTGTTCACGAACGTCCCATAGTCCATGTTGATGATGCGTTCGATCTGTGCCTCCGTTGTCCTGATGGTGTCGCCGGTGATGGGGCGAAACTCCCCGTCGGCAGTCTGTACCGCGAGTTCCAGCGAACTCTGCGGATTGCGCCGCGCCTGGGAGTAGCGACGGGAGACGCGATAGCGCTCGCTGCCGACGTCGAACACCAGCTCGACCTGCATCTCGGTCTGGCCGTGGTGGAGAAGCTGCTCGTGCCGCTGACCGCGCGCCTTGCCCCAGAGCGCCCACGTGACGGCGTCCAGCAGCGCGGACTTGCCGTTGCCGTTCGGCCCGCAGAGGCACGCGACGCGGATGCCCTCCAGGTGGAGCGTGGGCGCGGCGTCGCGGTAGGAGAGGAAGTTGGAGAGTGAGAGGCTTATCGGGAGCAAAGCAGCCTCACTGGCGGGAGTGGCAGGATTCTAACAGCGCACCGCCCGCCTCTCTCCCGTGCGCTGTCCTCATTTCGTGGTCCGACAGGCCCACCACGAACGGCTGCCACCGGCTACGGACGCCAGCCGGCCTCCCGTGCAAGGCGCTCCAACTCGCCGGGCTCGTCGATGACGGCGACACGGCTGAGGAACTCGGCGAGGTCCGCAGAGTCAGCGCGTATCGTGCGCAGTTGCGGCTCGATGGGGCTGATCGACGCGGGGCCGTCCGCGTACGTGCCGTGGAACGCGAACCACGCCGTGTTGAGTTTGCGGATGTTGTGCCCCTGTTCCACGAACTCGAGACGCCGCCCTTCCAGGTAGGCCTCCGCCTCCTCAACCTTCCCCTCCTCCAGCAGCTCTTCCAGCCGCGCACGTGTCTCGCGCATCTCATACCGGAAGTCGAATACGCCGGGCTCCGGAGTGGGCCGGGGTTCTCCCGCCCTGGGCGGCTGCCACGGCTCGCGCGTCACCACCTCGCCGGTCAGCAGTTCGAACGCCCTGTCGCTGAGTTCCTCCGCCGCGATGTTGGCCACGGTCTCGTTCACGCTCGTGAGCTCACCGCCCGCGAACCATGCGCGCCCCAGTGGATGGAAGATGAGCCAGTGGTGCACCCACTCATGGCTCGCAACCGACAGCGCCCCGCGAAGCGACGTGTCCGGCGTCACCTGCGCGGGGTACGTCGCCACCCCGCCGATGCGGGCGACGATCGCGGAGATGTTGTCGTCGAGCGATTCCACCTTCCGTTCCAACTCATCCTGCTGCGGAAGGCTGATGTCAGAAGTCAGCAGGCGGTCGTCCAGCCGGACGATGGCGTCCCGCGGCGAGCGCACCAGCACGTGGCCGCCCTCCTGGAACGCGAAATCCACCGGAGGCCAGCGCACCGGACCGAAGCGCGCGATGACGCCCAGGTCGTCGGCGCTCTGCGATATCGCGCCCTCCAGCGTCTCTTCCACCAGCGGCGACAGTTCCGCGCGGCGGCGCTCCAGGCGTTCCCGCTCTCCTTCCAATGCTGCGACCTCAGCGTCCGATGCCCCCTCGGCAAGGGCGCGCCCTATCTCCCGCCGCATCGCGCTCAACTCCCCGCCCACGCGGAAGAACTCCTGTGTGCGCTCCAGCCGCTCCTCCGCGTCCGGCCTGCCGAAGACCCCCACGGCCAGGTTGAACCACTTGTCCGGGAAGTGGACTATCTCCCAGCGTACGAGGTCCTGCTCATAGGGAGCGGAGGCCCGGTGAAGCTGCTCGATGGAATCGCCGCGTCCTATGCCCGCGGCGATCAGGAGCATGGCCGCCAGTGTCCACAGGCCGAGCGTATAGTTCCCCTTCAGCGCGCGCATGGGGCTCCCTCACCTGCGCTTTGCGGTTCCTGTGTTGCTCTGCCGGTTGCGCGTTGCACGTTCATGGCCGGATAACTATTATGCGCTGCATAACCCACTCCGGCGTTAAGGGGAGGCGCCTATCGTGGACCAATTCACGACGCAGCAGATCCGCAACGTAGTACTCCTGGCGCACTCAGGTGCAGGCAAGACGTCGCTCGCAGAAGCGATGCTCCATGCGACCCAGGCCATCAACCGCCCGGGGCGTGTCGAGGACGGCAACACCACTTCCGACTTCGAGCCCGAAGAGCATCGCAGGCAGACCAGCCTGCAACTCGCGGTGCTCCCGTGCGTCTGGAAGGGTGTGAAGATCAACGTGATCGACACTCCGGGCTACGCGGACTTCCTGGGCGAGACCGTCTCCGCGCTGCGCGCCGCCGACGCCGCGGTGATCGTCCTCTCCGCCCCCAGTGGCGTGGAAGTCGGCGCGGAGATCGCGTGGCAGCGCGTCCGCGATCTGGGCATCCCCACCATCGTCTTCGTCAACAAGATGGACCGCGAGCATGCCGACTACGAGGCCACGATGGCCCAGGTCCGCTCGCAGTTCGGGAGCCGGTGCGCACCCATCAACCTGCCCATCGGCGCGGAGTCCTCGTTCAGCGGCGTCGCCAGTTGCGTCGCGGGCAACGCGCCCGCCGGTATGGAAGACGCCATCGCAACGGCGAAGGACCAGCTCGGGGAGGCTGTCGCCGAGACCGACGACGACCTCACGATGAAGTTCCTGGACGAAGGCTCGCTGAGCGACGAGGAGATCGCCCAGGGTCTGAGCAACGGCGTCCGGACAGGGCAGACCGTCCCTGTCCTCGCAGGCTCTTCGGTCGCCGAGATCGGCATCGGGGAGCTGATGGACGCCATCGTGAGCTACATCCCATCGCCTGCCGACGTCCCGGCCGTGAAGGCCACGAAGGGCGGCGCAGACGTGGAGCTGACCGCCGACGCGAACGGCCCGCTGGCAGCCTTCATATTCAAGACGACCGCCGACCCGTTCGTCGGCAAGCTCTCATTCTTCCGCGTGATGAGCGGGACGCTCTCCGCGAACGGCGAGGTCTTCGACAGTGGATCGGGCGACACCGAGCGCATCGGGCAGGTGTTCGTCCCGGTCGGAAAGAAGCAGGAGAGCGTGCCGAGCCTCGCCGCAGGCGACATCGGCAGCGTCTCGAAACTGGCGCATGCCGTTACCGGAGACACGCTTACCTCCAAGGCAGACCCCGTAACCCTGCCCCGCGTGGAATACCCGGAGCCGGTCTACCACATCGCCGTGCATCCCAAGAGCAAGGCGGACCTGGAGAAGCTCTCCTCCTCGCTCGCGCGGCTCACAGAAGAAGACCCCTCGCTGGTCCTCCACCGCGACCAGGCAACTGCCGAACTGGTCATCGCAGGCCAGGGCAACACCCACGTGGAAGTGATGGCCGAGCGCGCGAAGCGGAAGTTCGGCGTTGAGCTTGAGCTCGCCCCGCCGCGTGTGGCGTACCGCGAGACCATCTCCCGGATCACGAAGGTCGAGTACAAGCACAAGAAGCAGACCGGCGGCCACGGCCAGTACGGGCACGTGCTGCTCCGGCTGGAGCCCCGTGGCAGGGGCGAAGGCTTCGAGTTCGCCTCCGAGGTCGTGGGCGGGAACGTGCCGCGCGAGTACATCCCCGCCGTTGAGAAGGGCATACACAAAACGATGGATGAAGGCGCGCTCGCGGGCTTCCCCATCGTGGACGTGAAGGTCGTCCTCACGGACGGGAGTTCGCACTCCGTGGACTCGTCAGGACAGAGTTTCGAGATAGCCGGCAGCATGGCGATGAAGAAGGGGGTCGTGGAAGCCTCTCCCACGTTGCTCGAGCCGGTGATGCGTATGGCAATCGTGACGCCGGAGCAGTTCGCCGGCGCGGTGGTGAGTGACCTGAATACACGGCGCGCGCACATATCGGGCATGACCCCGGTGGGCGGCGTCGCACACATCGAGGCCGAAGTGCCTCAATCGGAGGCGCAGCAGTACTCCACCCACCTGCGCGCACTCACGCAGGGACGCGGGACCCTCTCCATGCAGTTCGACCATTACGGCGAGGTTCCGGCGCACCTGACTCCGAAGATAGTGGAGGAGTCGCACGAGCTGACCAGGGCGTAACCGCGCCACTGGCTAGTCTCTCACGCGCCCTCGCGAGCAAGAGGGCGCCGCCTTCCGTCATTCCCCCGGCGGACAGGGCAGCAGTACAACTGTTGGAGGAGCATGCCTATGCATGGAGTGATTCTCGCTGCCGGCGATGGCGGCAGACTCCGGCCGTTCACGTACCGAACGCCGAAGCCGCTCATACAGTTGAGAGACCGTCCGCTCATCTGGTACCCGCTCTCCGCGATGGCCGAGGCGGGCATCAGGGAGGTCGGTGTCGTCGTCGGCTATCACGCAGAGCAGATCATGGAAGGACTTCACGATTGGGCGCCGGACGGGGTGCGGCTGGAGTTCATCCACAACCCTGAGTTCGAAGGCGGGAACGCGGTGTCTGTCCGCGCCGCGCGGGACTTCGCGGGAGGCGGGCCGTTCATGCTCGCGATGAGCGACCACATCATCGAGCCGGGCGTTGCCGTCCGGCTGACGGGAGAGTGCGAGCACCCGGCGATGCTGGGCGTTGACTCGGCTGCGTCGATGGAGAGCCAGTTGAGCGACGCCACGAAGGTGCTGGTGGACGGCGACGGCTTCCTCCGGCGCATCGGCAAGGGGCTGCGGCGCTGGAACGCCGTGGACATCGGCGTATTCGTATTCCAGCCCTCCATCTTCGCCACCCTCGATTACCTCTATGCGCAGGAAGGCTCGGCGCTGGAACTGAGCCGCGTCATGCAGCACCTGGCCGACACGCCTAACGGAGTCACGACGCGCGACATAGAGGGCCTCTTCTGGACCGACATCGACACCCTCGCAGACTTCAAGAGCGCATATGACCACCTCGGCTCCGCCACAGACCTCCCCCTATGACGGGCTGGTCTCACGCCACCTGAACCGGCGCATCTCCCGGCCCATAGCCGGGCTGCTCGCGCATACGCCGGTCACGCCGAACCAGGTGACCGTCTTCAGCTTGGGCATCGCGGTAGCGTCGCTGGTCGCGTTCGCGATGGGCAACCCCATCGCGGGGGGACTGCTCGCCCAGGCTGGCTCCATCGTCGACGGCGTGGACGGCGACCTCGCGCGGCGCGTGGACAGAGGCACGAGCTTCGGTTCGTTCTTCGACGCCGTGGTCGACCGCTATTCGGACTCCCTCGTCCTGTTGGGCCTGACCATCTGGGCGGCGAGCAACGCGGAGACCATGCTGCCGTGGGTCGCGGGCTTCGCCGCGCTCGCGGGCTCGTTCGCCGTCACGTACACGCGCGCACGGGTCGACGAGTCCCGCCGGACGATGTTCGACAACGGCATCACGTCGCTCGCATCGCGAGACGTCCGGCTGCTGCTCATCATGGTAGGTGCGGTGGCGGGCTACGGCGTCGAGACGCTCGTCACGCTGGCCGCGCTCACGAACGCGGTCGTCCTGCTGCGCATCGCCAGCGTGCGGCAGGCGCTCCAGTAACTCCATGCTGAACGGTTGCACGACAACACGCATCTTCTGCCGTCCCAACTGTCCGCCGGGACGCCGCACGAGACCCGACCATCGCGTCACCTTCGCGGACGAATGCGCGGCAGCCAAGGCGGGCTACCGTCCGTGCCGCGTCTGCACGCCGCTGGACGGCCCGCCCGGCCCATGGGTCAGCAAGCGCGAGCGGGGTTAGACCAGCCCGCGCTCCCGCCTCGCCTCTTCCGGTGTGATGATCCCCGCCTGCACGAGCGCCACCTGACGCTTGGTGCGCTCGCTCTCCGTCTCCGACAGCGCCTCGACCTGCGTGAGGTCGAATGCCACGGACAGCCCCCGCGCCGCCGGACCGAGTCTCGGGATCAGCCCCTCGTTGATCGCGCCCGCGAGGAACGTCAGCTCCGGCACCATCGTCTTCTCCCAGAACATGCGGCGCGCCTCCCGCACGTTGTTGAGCGTCGCGTGGCTGAAGTCCTCCAGCAGCGGAAGCGGCACGCCGTACACGCGAGCGACGCCTTCCAGGCTCCACCGCAGCCCGGCGAGCCATTCCATATCGCGCTGGTTCAGCCCCAGCCGTTGCACGTCCCAACCGTCGCCGGTGACGAGCGGGCGATGCGCGCGGCCCGGCCCGGCGTGGCGCGCCTCCAACCGCGAGTAGAAATCCGTGATCTGGCCGTCGGTGACGGGCCCGCTCGCCCGGAAGACGAGGTCTTGCGGCTGAGCGCCGTTACGGAAGAACTCGCGGTTGAACCGCAGCGCGTCCATACCCATATCGGCGGTGAGCCGCGCAGCCGCCATCGGCGCGAACCCTGCGAACTCCTCCAACGGATTGAAGTAGCGGAACCAGACCACCTCCTCCGGCAGGAGCGCCGTCTCCCGTCCCCGCTCCTCGTAGACGAACCCCGCGACGTACCGCTCCGGGTCCCGCACGACCCGCACGCGGTCGGGGCGCAGCGCCCATATCTCGTCCGGCATCGCGGACGCTTTGGCGGAGCGTCCCAGGTACCAGAACGCGGCGCCCCACAGGCAGAGGTAGGTCTCCGTGGCGATGAGCAGGTCGCTCCTGCTCCACCAACCGTTGACCGTATCGAGCAACCGCTGCGCGGGGTGCTCCGGCCCCACCCATCGCCACGCGCCGGATGCGTCGACCTCCCGCACCTGCAGCGGCGGACGGGACGCCGCCTCCGCGCGAAGCTTGACCGCGGCGTATACGTCCGCGCTCCTCGCGTAGTATTCGCCGTAGCCGGTCGACTGCCACTCCGTGCCGGCTCCTCTGTCCGGCGCGAGTGTCCGCAGGGCTGCGGCGAGCGGCGCATTCGCCCGCCGCACCGCGATTCCGTCCATCACTTCCCGCAACGTCCTGAGCATCTTCTCCCTCCTCGTTCCAGGTATTCAGCGGTCGGGCGCGAAACGCAAAAGAGCCCCGGCCTCTCAAGACCGGGGCTCTCCCCGATGTATCGCTGCACCCCTATTCCGCTGTGGATACCATGCTAGGCGGTGTGCGCCGGAACGCGCAACGGGCGGATGTCACCTCATCGGCTCAGCCATCACCGCTCCCGTGCGGCCTACCGCGAAACGCTCGCCTTCCGGCGGCGACGCCTGCCCGTACGCATCCCGGCCCCAGCAGACCGCCTTCCCGTCCACCTGCAGCGCACAGGTGTGCACGCCGCCGCTGCTGATGGCCGCGTATCGCGCGTCTGGGTCCGGCGGCGACGACTGCCCCTGTTCGTCGCTGCCCCAGCAGATGGCTGCGCCGTCCGACCGCAGTGCGCAGGTATGCCGGATGCCGCTGCTGATGGCGCTGAAGTTGACCCCTTGCGGTGGCGACGACTGTCCCATCTCGTTGGAGCCCCAGCAGACGGCTGCGCCGTCGGTGTCGATGGCGCACGTGTGCAGGCCGCCGGCGCTGATGGAGGTGTACTTCCCGCCTTCCGGCGGCGTGGTCTGTCCGTATCGAGCGTCGCCCCAGCAGACAGCCGAACCGTCCCTGCGGAGCGCGCATGTGTGCTGGCCACCGGCGCTGATCACGTCGAAGCGCTCGTTGGGCGGCGGGTCGGCGCGCTTCAGGCCGTCCCAGTAGTCCGGGTCGGTGCTTGTGGGCGTGGGAGTCGGAACGCCTGCGAGTTGGGGCCCGTTGCTGCCCCAGCAGACGGGAGCGAAGTCGCGGCGTATGGCACAGGCATGGAGCGCGCCGACGTCCAGTCCGATGAAGGAATCGCCGATACCGGGCGTGGTCCGCACGCGCGGAGTCGACTGCCCCTCGCTGTCGTCGCCCCAGCAGAGCAACGTGAGGTCCGGGCGCAGTCCGCATGTGTTGAAACTGCCCGCGCTGATGGACGTGAAGAGCAACTCCTCCGGTGGAAGCGGGTCGTCGTTCTCGTCCTTGAGCTTCTCAGGCGAGGACTGTTCGTAGACGTCGCTGCCCCAGCAAACGACCGTCATATCCGGGCGGAGCGCGCAGGTGTGGTCGCCGCTGCTGCTCAGCATCGTGGGCTGATTGCGCCGGGAGAAGGTGGAGTCCTGGGGTGGCGGGTTGCTTGCGGGCGTTTCGAGCGTCCACGTGCCGCAGCCGAGCGAGGTGAGGATGGCCGCGTCGGTGGGCAGGACCGCGACACGCAGCACGCCGCTGCTCGCCGAACCGGAGGCGATGACCTCGCCTCCGCGGGCACGGACGTCATGCGCACGGAGCCACTCGCAGTTCTCCGTGAGGTTCCCACTCACGTACACGCCGGGGACGATATCCACATCCACGCGCCACCTGCCGGGCCTGAACTCCGTCCACGGCTTGGGGATGGGCGTGGGTGTGATCGTGGGGGTAGCCGTTGCCATGGGCGTCGGTGTCGGGGTGTGCGTGGGCGGGATGGGGGTAGGCGTATGGGTAGGTGGAACGGGAGTGGACGTAGCGGGCAGGGGGAGCGGAGTGGCGGTGGCAGTCGGACTCGGCGTAGGCGTTGCCGTCGGCACTGGAGTGAACGTGGGCACCGGCGTGGGCGTCGGTGTGCTCGTGGGAGTCGGCGTCGGTTCGGGGGGAGGCGTAGGGGTCGGATCAGGCGGCCTGCACGCGGCCAGCGCGAGGAGCGCCGCGCACACGCACAGGAGCGCGGCGCAGGACAGTGACCGCCCCGAAAGCATCGTCGCGAGGCGGGAGATGGGGAGGGTGCGTAAAGGCGACATAACCCTCAAGGCACATTAGCGACGCGCCCCCGCTCAGTCAACGAGACAGCGCGGCCTGTTACACTCAACCCCATGCCGGGCCAACCGGCGACTACTGCGTCCCTCGTTTCTGAACGTGGGGCGCTTATCTGCGTCTATCGGGTAACACGGAGGGGTCTCTTGAGTCTCACCGGACTGTTGGATGTGCTGGGGCAGGCGTCAGCCTACCGGCGAACGACGGAGGCGATGGCATCCGGCGGTGTACATGCCGCCGTCGCGCCGGACGCAGCCAAGCCGCTCGTGATCGCAGGGCTGTGGCGCGACCTCCAGCGTCCGATGCTGGTGCTCTGCCCTCATCCGGACGACGCGCGGCGCCTGCTCGACCAACTGGAAGCGTACTGCGGCGAGAACGCGCCGCTGCTGCACTTCGCGGAAGCCGAGGTGCTGCCCTACGAACGGCTCTCCGTGGAAGCTGGCACGGTGCACGAGCGTATCCGCGCCCTCGGAGGGCTGCAGGAGACCGATGGTCCACCACCGCTGCTCGTCGCGTCGGTTACAGGCATCCTGCAGAAGACGCTGCCGCCTGCCGTGCTACGGGAGTCGGCACACACCCTCGCGCGCGGACAGCGCGTCGCCGTCGAGCCGATGCTGACCCACTGGGCACGGATGGGCTATGCCGTGGGGTCGATGGTGGACCATCCGGGCACAGTGGCGCGGCGCGGCGGCATCGTCGACGTCTACGGGCCGGGACACGACCGCCCCGTGCGGATAGACCTCTGGGGCGACGAGGTCGACTCGATCCGCTCCTTCGACGCGAACACGCAGCGGTCCGGCGAGCACCTGGACTCGGTGACGGTGCTTCCCGCCGGGGAGACGCTTCCCCTGTTCGCCGACCACGAACGGATAGACGAAATCATACGCGGCCTGGACTTCGCCAACACCGGCACCTCCGAGCGCGACCGCATCCAGGACGAACTGGCAGACCTGCTCGCTGGCGTATCGCTGGACAACGCCTCGTTCTACGCGGGCTTCCTGCTGCGCCACACACTGCTCGACCACCTGCCGGACGACGTTGTCGTGGTGATGAACGAGCCATCCGAGGCCACCGAGGCAGCTCGGCACGTGGAGGGCGGCGCCGAGAAGATGCGCCTCGCCAAGGAGGAGCGCGGGGCTCTGCCGATGGGCTTTCCCGCGCCACTTGCGGACTGGGATTCGGTGTCCCAAGCGCTAGAGGAGTTCCCTCACAGGCTGGAGTTGAGCCGCTACCACCAGGGAGAAACGGGCGGTACGGCCATCGCATTGCCGTTCGAAGCAGCGCCGTCCTACCACGGGGCCATCGAGGACCTCGCCGAGGCCGTGCAGGCCGGACATCGCGGCGCGGTCGTGATCGCGACGCAGCACTCGCAGCGGCTGCGGGAACTGCTCGCCGAGGCGGACGTGGGAGCGGTGGAGGAGCGGACGCTGGACGCCGCGCCTGAGCGGGGCGTTACGGTCGTGCACACGACTGTCGCGGGAGGATGGGCGCTCGCGGCAGAAGAAGGCGGCTCGCCGCTCGTCACGCTGCTGTCCGACGCGGAGGTCTTCGGCGCGCGGAAGCAGCGCGTTACCCGCGCCCGGCGGCACGCGCAACGCTTCCAAGCGACGACCGTCGAGGAACTGACGCCCGGAGCGTACGTCGTGCACGTCGACCACGGTATCGGGCGCTTCGCCGGGACCGGCTCCCGGTCAGAGGAGACCGACGCGCCGGGCGGACGCGAGTACCTCATCCTCGAATACGCGGGCGGCGACCGTCTCTACGTACCGATGGAACATCTTGCTCGACTCTCGCCCTACGCCGGAGGAGAGGAGAAGCCGCCGTCGCTGACGAGCCTCGGCGGTCAGGAGTGGACGCGTGCGGTGTCGCGAGCGCGGGAGTCGACGAAGCGGCTCGCGATAGACCTGCTCGCCCTGTACGCCCGTCGCGAGTCCTCTGACGGTTTCCCCCACGGGAGCGACACGCCGTGGCAGCAGGAGATGGAGGACGCCTTCCCGTTCGTCGAGACGCCCGACCAGCAACGCGCGATAGACGACGTGAAGGAGGACATGGAGATCGCGCGCCCCATGGACCGGCTGGTCTGCGGCGACGTGGGCTACGGCAAGACGGAGGTCGCGTTGCGGGCGGCGTTCAAGGCGGTGATGAGCGGCAAGCAGGCGGCGGTGCTCGTTCCGACGACCGTGCTCGCGCAGCAGCATTACCGCGGTTTCGCCGAGCGCCTGGGCCCCTTCCCCGCGCGGGTCGAGATGCTCAGCCGGTTCCTCACCCCGAAGGAGCAGGACGAGGTCGTGCGCGGGCTGAAGAGCGGCGAGGTGGACGTGGTCATCGGCACGCACCGGCTCGTGCAGAAGGACGTGGACTTCAAGGACCTCGGTATCGTCGTCATCGACGAGGAGCACCGCTTCGGCGTCGCGCACAAGGAACGGCTGCGCGAACTGCGCAGCGAGGTGGACGTGCTTACGCTCACGGCGACGCCCATCCCGCGCACGCTCCACATGGCGATGTCCGGCATACGCGACATCTCCACCATCGAGACCCCGCCGGAGGAGCGGCTGCCCATCAAGACGTACCTCGCCGAGCGCTCGGACGACCTCGTGAAAGAGGCCGTGCAGCGCGAGTTGGATCGGGGTGGACAGGTCTTCTTCCTCCACAACCGGGTGAAGAGCATCCATCTGGCGGCAGCGGGCCTGCGCGACCTCGTGCCGGAGGCGCGGATACTCATAGGGCACGGGCAGATGCCGGAGGACGAACTCGCTGAGATCATGGAGCGCTTCGCCGACGGCGAGGGCGACGTGCTCGTCTGCACGACGATCATCGAGTCCGGGCTGGACATTCCGAACGTGAACACGTTGGTCGTGGACCACGCGGACCGGTTCGGGCTGGCGCAGCTCTACCAGTTGCGCGGGCGCATCGGTCGGCGGTCGCAGCGCGCCTATGCCTACCTGCTCGTGGAACGCGGGCGGCGGCTGACGGATACGGCGAAGCGCAGGCTCGAAACCATCATGGCGGCTACCGAGTTGGGCGCTGGCTTCCGCATCGCGATGAAGGACCTGGAGATACGCGGCGCAGGCAACCTGCTCGGCGGCGAGCAGAGCGGACACATCCAGGCTGTGGGGTTCGACCTCTACACGCGGTTGCTCTCAGAGGCCGTGGCCGAACTGCGAGCGATGCGGGAGGACGGCGCTCCGCCTCTCCCACAGGCGCCCGACCCAATCATCGACCTCGGTCTGCCCGCCTCGATCCCGGAGGAACTCGTCCCGCACATGCCCGCGCGGATGGCGATGTACCAGAGACTCGCGCGCGCCACGACCGTCGCCGACGTGGACGACCTCCCGCGCGAGTTCATGGAGCGCTTCGGCCACCGTCTGCCGGACGAGCTGCACAACCTGCTCTTCGGCGTCCGCGTGCGGGTGCTGGCGAAGGTCGCCGGGGTCGAGTCGGTAACCCGCCGCGCCGACCGCGTCACGTTGAAGCTGGTGGACGAGGTGGGAGGAGCGCGCATCGCGCTGGAGCGTGCACTCGGTCACAGAGCGACGGTGGGGAACCAGCAGGTGCACGTCCCGCTCGAACAGGGACGCACGCCCTGGGGCCAGGCGCTGCTGGAAGTGCTGGAGGAGCTCACGGCGTTCCGGGAGCGGGCCGGAGAACTGAGCGCGATCCTCGCTCAGGCCTCGACGCGATAGACCTGCCTGGGAACTAAGGCGTTACGACGCGCCCTCGGACATCAGCGGTGCGTCGCAGCGCTCGCACTGCCTGGGCGCCTCGAGTCCCGTCTGATCGCTAGATGTCGGTGCGGTAAGAGCGACCGTTGGAGGGGCCGCGGCGCGGGCCGCGGCGGCCGCCGCCGCCGCTGGAACGGTTAAAGTGCTGGCGCGGCTGGGGTTCGTCCGGTATCGCAGGCCAGGGAGTCGGACTCCCGCGCAACTCCTCGAGGAGCTTCGCCTCATCGGGATCGATCTCGCCCGCCTCTTCTTTGAGCCGGAGGAGCGTCATGGTGAGCCCTCGGTTCTCCTCGGACAGATCCGCAAAATAGACCTGGTATGACATATGCCTCGCCTCAGCGTGCTCGTGACGCTGCGATTCTGATATTCCAGCCGGTGGGGAATCTCCTTCATTATCGCAGGCGATGGCCCGCCCGCCAAGTAGACAGCGGCACGGGCAGACGCCTGCCCTCCATTGTGACATCCGCCCCTTACGCCAACGCCCCACTGCCGCGTACCCTGTCTCTGTACGGCGCGGCATCGTGACTGTGCACCCCGGCCTCGCGGCCGCCTCGGATGAGCAGAAATGAGCAGTCTTGAACACCCGGTGAGCAGGAATGAACAGCAAATGAGCAGGAATCGGCAGTTGGACTGCTCACATTCAGGGTCGGATTCAGAGGTAAATCAGGGTGCGTGAGCAGAAATGAGCAGTGATTCCCCAAAAAACCTTCCCGGCCTGCCCCATGCCGACGTGGTCGGCAGCATGATCAGGTCGGCGGAACTGCTGGCCGCCCGCGAGGACCTCGACGCCGGGCGGATCGGGCCCGCCGAGTTCAAGCGCATCGAGGACGCCGCCGTCGACCAGGCTGTCGCCGCGCAGGAGGAGGCGGGGCTGGAGATACTCACCGACGGCGAGATACGCAGGCTCTCGTTCCAGAGCCAGATGCCGGAGGCCGTCGAGGGTTTCGGCGAGTTCGACCTCAACGCCTTCCTCTGGGGCGACTGGAAGGGCGACGAGCGGGTCGGAGACCTGAACAGGGAGCGCCCATCCACCCTTGGCGTCACCGGCACGCTGCGGCGCAAGCGTCACCTCTCCGCCGAGGAGTTCACCTACCTGCGAGGCCGCACCACCCGCGTTGCCAAAGTAACGCTGCCGAGCCCCAGCCTCTTCGCCAACTTCTGGTCGCCCGCAAAGTCAGCCGCGGCCTACCCTACCCTCGACGCGTTCCTGGCCGACGTCGCGCAGATACTCCGGGAGGAGATCGAGGAGCTCGTCAGGCTTGGCACGACGTACATCCAGCTCGATGCTCCTCAGTACCCACTCGTGCTGGACCCCACGTGGGCTGAGTTCTACCGGAGCCGTGGCTGGACGGCGGAAGACTGGGTCGCGCAGGGCGTCGAATTGGACAACGCTGTCATGGACGGCTTCTCGGATGTGACATTCGCTTTCCACCTCTGCAAGGGCAACCAGGGCAGCCGCTGGCTGGCCGAAGGCGGCTACGACCGCCTCGTCGAACCCGTGCTGCGCCGCGTGAACGCGCAGCGCCTCATGCTGGAGTACGACGACGAACGCTCAGGCTCGTTCGAGCCCCTGCGCTCCGTGCCCGACGACAAGACGGTCGTGCTCGGACTGGTGACGACCAAGTCGCCGCGCCCCGAGACGCCGGAAGAGCTTGCGGACAGGATCGCCGAGGCCGCGCTGCACTTCCCTCGCGAGCAACTCGGCGTGAGCCCCCAATGCGGCTTCGGGACCTCCATCGTGGGCAACAAGCTCACCATCGCGGAGCAGAACGCGAAACTCCGCGTGGTCGCGGACACAGCACAGCTCGTCTGGGGATGATGGCTCTGGTGTAGGGGCATCCCTTGTGGGTGCCCTTGGCCTGAACGCTACCGGTCAGGAGCCGTTGCGCGACCAGAGCGTGTGGTAGGGCCCCTGCCCGCGGATCATCGCGATGGTGGAGCGCCGCTCCCACTGCCGAAGTTCGTCGAGCGCCTCGTCGTACTGGCGGTGCACCGAATCGAAGCCGGAGCCGCTGACACGGCGGTACAGCATGTCGCAGACGCCGGACTCCTCGAGGCTCCGTATCGAGCCGACCCACGGGATGGCGGCGAGTTCGCGAGCGTGGGGCATGTTGGGGCGGGCACGGTTGACGTGGCGCAGGCGACGCTCAGCCGAACCGAGCGGCGGCGAGACCGAGATGCGCGGCGGGTCGTCCGCCGTGCTCCGGTTGTCGTAGACCAGGCACTGGTTGATGAGAGGAAGGATGACGCAGACGACCTCCGACGCCTCGGCGTGCTCGATCGCTTCAGCCATCTCGCGGTCGTATTCCTGGTCTGCCATCGCCCGACCTCCCTCTCGCTTAATCCTACCCCATCAGCTCGTGCAGTTGTTCCATGAACGCAGGCAGCACTTTCTGCCAATCTCCGGCGACCCCGAAGCGGGCCTCCTTGAAGATGTTGGCCCCGGCGTCCTTGTTGATGGCCACGAGCGTCCGGGAGTTGCTGCATCCGGCCATGTGCTGGCTCGCACCGGAGATGCCGACAGCGATGTACAGGTCCGGCGTGACGGTCTTGCCCGTGAGGCCGACCTGGTAACCGGAGGGGACCCACCCCGCGTCGCACGCCGCGCGCGATGCCCCGACCGCACCACCGAGCATGTCCGCCAGCTCGCGCAGCGAGCCGAACGGCTCCGGTCCCCCGAGCCCTCGTCCGCCGGAGACGACGACACGCGCGTTCTCCAGCCGGACGCCCTCGCCTGCTTCCTCGACGCGCTCCAGCACCCGGGTGCGTACGTTCGCTTCGAAAGCCAGCGGCTGCACTTCGCCGGTGCGCGAGGCGTCCGGCTCGAGCGCGTCCACGCTCTTGGGCCGCAGCGAGGCGACGGCAACACTGCCGAGGCAGGCAACCGACGCCTCCGCATTTCCGCCGTAGACAGGCCGTGTCGCGATGAGGCGCCCCGAGTCGTCGAGGGAAACGGCAGAGCAGTCCGACGCCAGCGCGGTGCCGAGCCGGAACGCGAGCCGTGGCATCACGTCCCGCCCCGTGAGCGTCTTCGCGCCGATGACGTAGCGCGCGCCGCTCTGCGCGGTGGCGGCCTGCGCCGCATCCACCAGCGCATCGAACTCCCCGTCAGCAGCGGGGCCGTCGACAACCGTGTAGGCGATGTCCGCGCCACCAGTGATGGCTGCGGAAGCAGCGGTCGCCGCATCCGCGCCCGGCAGCAGCACGGCCACCTGCCTCACGCCCAGTCCACGTGCGGCGGCGATGCCTTCCATTGTGGAGGACGAGGGAGCGCCGCCCGCGACCTCGCCGATGATGAGTGCGTCAGCCATCAGAGCACCCGCTCCTCGCGAAGGCGCAGGGCAAGCTTGCGCCCGGCATCCGCGTCGTGGTCTCCGGTGATCATCTCGGTCTGCACAGCGCGCTCAGGTTTCTTCAGAGACACAAGCTCGAACGCGGGCGATGCCGCGCCATCGAGGTCGAGGTCGGCGGCGCTCCAGACGGTCGGTTGCACTCGCCGCGCCGCCATGATGCCGCGCATGTTGGGGTACCGGGGCGTTCCAAGCTCGTTCGAGACAGTCACGACCGCAGGCAACGATGCTTCGACGGTTTCGTGGCCGTCCGGCAGAACGCGCTCGACGCGCACCGTGCCGTCCAGCACCTGGACCTTTCGGCCGATGGTTGCGACTGCCCACCCAAGGGATTCCGCCACTCCTAGTGGCACCTGCGCGTTGTCCCAGTCGCTCGCCTGCCTGCCGGAGATGACAATGTCCACGTCGCCCAGTTTGCGTATGGCGGCGGTGAGCGCCGCAACCGCCATCGTGGGATCGATGGAGTTCTCGAAGGCTGCGTCCTGGAGCAGGACCAGCTCGTCCGCACCCATCGCCAGGGGCTTCTTGATGACGTCGAGGGCGAAGTCGGTGCCGCACGAGAGCACGGTGACTTTGGCGTCGCCGTGGGCTTCCTTGATGCGGAGCGCCGCCTCGACGGCCTGCTCGTCGTATCCGTTGACGACCGGAGGGATGTTGCCCGCGGTGGAGACAGCGTTATCAGCGACATTGAAGGCGGAGAGCGGGGTTTCGGGGTCGAGCACTTGCTTGGCGGTCACCACTATGTGCAGTGTCATGCGTGCCTGACCTCACTGTACCCGGGATCGTCTGCAGAAAAGATTGAGAAAGAATGCACAATCGGATGGTAGCACCGTGGATGGTACCCGGCAAGAGAGGCAGGGAGATTACGGATGAGGCGGTCCGGCAGGGTTCGGAAGGGCTAGTGGTGAGCGCGCAGGTAGTGGAGGATCTCCTGCATCACCTTGCAGTCCACCTCGTTGTAGGCGGCGATCTCCTGCATGAGCTCGGTGTCGATGAGGCGAACGCCTTGCTCGGCTGCCTCATCGTCGCAGCGCCACGCGCCAACCATCGCGCCCATCCCGTCCACCTTGGAACTGCCCCAGTCGGTCTCGATGAGGCCGTGGTCGTGGAACGCTCGCGCGACAGATTTGAGCCCGAAGCCCATCGAACCCTTCACGACGACCGGCTCCTTGCGAACGACCTTGCGCAGCAGGTCGAACCAATTGACCATGGGCCAGCCTTTCGCGGGATGCCGCTTCCGGGCCGAGTTGTACGCCGTCTCGTAGTTGATCTCTTCCGCGGGCGCCCAGTGGAAGAGGCGGGGCTCATCCTCACCCCCGAGCCGGGACTGCGTCTCCCGCATGTGGGCAAGCCACGCGTCTATCGCACGCGCCTCACTCGCCTCATCCAACCGGTCGGTGGTGAACTGCGCGAACTGCCATTCGCCGCCCTCCATGTGCCCGCAGCCGATCATGAAGATGGTGGTCTGTCCACCGCGTTCGGGGAACGTGGAGAAGTCGTCTTTCAGGTCGGTGACGTACTCGAAGTCCACGAAGAATTCGACCGAAGGCTGTTCGCGCCATTCGCTCTCCGCAGCGCGGACGTGGGCAGGACGAACGACCGGGCCGTCGTTCCTGTGCACATCAAGGATCGCCTCCAGGACCGGCTGCGTGGCTGGCCCCGTAACACCGAGCGACTCGGCAGTGGCCTGCGGATCCAGCCAAGACGTGATCCCGTTGCGCACGGCTTTGTCCCGCCTCTCAGCGCCGACCTGCCACAGCTGGGTGAGGTCTTCGAGTTCATCCACGATCTGCTTGATGGCCTTCTCCCAGGGCCAGTCCCCACCGGAGGGCCACAGTTCCGGCACCGTTGGCGTGGGCAGCGGCTGCCACTGCGCGCCCTCCGAGCGCAGCCTGCGCACCCACGCAGCCGCAGCCTCCACTTCTACTTGCACTTCCGCGCTCATGGAGACCTGGCCGAGCCGCTTCATGGCGTTGGTTACACGCTCCGAACTCTGCTCCCAACTGCGCCCGAGCAGGAACGCCCGACGCGGCGCGTAGCCCTGCAGGCGGGCAAGCGCGTCGTTGTAGACATACAACTGCGCCTTGTAGGCGGGCGACGAGCCGCTGTTGCCGACTTCGCCCTGCTTGGAGGCGTGTACCGTAGTGAACTTGGCGTCCACTACGACGTAGTGCCACGGTCCGCCAAGGTCCGGCGCGGCAGTGGCAGCTTCTTCCGGCGTGAGATGCCTGGGGAACAGCGCGTCGAAGACGTCAGACCGGATAAGGAAGTCGGCTGCGCCGTACGTCCTCGATTCCGGGTTCCAGAGTACCGCCTGGTGGATGATGGGGCGACCGTCCGCGAGCGCCTGGAAGGTCTGCTGGGCAACTTCCAACTCACGTACGTCTTCGGCTTCGCGCGAGATAGTGGTGAGCTCGTGGAAGGAGGCCAGGTGCCGGGTGACAGCCTCTTCGAATCTGCCCCCCTGCCCCATGATGAACGGCGCGAAGACGAGCCGCTCGTCATAACCCTCCACCGTATCGTCGCGCTGGAACCCGTTGGTTTCGCCGTACAGGTTGAGCCAGTCGCCGAGGGTGTTCTTCAGGAGATAGCCCCTGAGCCGCGTGGCCGAGACCCATTCTCCCCATGCCTCGGGAGAGGCAGGGGCGGCGTAGGTGCCTGCGTCGTTATGGGTGAAAGCGTCGATCCCCACGAAGGGAGACTACCAATCCGGGGAGGTCGCCGTCGCACCGGAGGTGAGTTGCTGCTGGCCCTCTGCATCGGCGATGAAGAGCGACGTCTGGTCCTCGGGGCCGGACGGGAAGACGACGCTGCCGTCAGGGCCCCATACGACCGACAGTTCATCCACAGCGTTCTGCGTGATCATCGTCAGGCCGCTTCCGTCCGGAGCGATGGTGTAGACGTCGGCATTGCCGGAGCGGTTGGAGATGAACGCGATCCTGCTGCCGTCCCGCGACCATGCGAGGTTGTAGTCATCGGCGCTGTCCTGGGTGATACGGAGCGGTTCCGAGGTAGGGCCGAGAGCGCTGACGTTGATGATGTAGATGTCCTGTTGACCATCGTTCTGGGTGGAGATGTAGGCGATGCGTTTGCCGTCCGGCGACCACGAGGGGAAGTGGTGCGGCCCCGCGGTGAGCTGAACGATGTTCACGTTGGAAGGGTCACGGAGGAAGATGCCGTCAGATTCGCCGTTGTCCTTCAGTTTGGCAAAGACGATGAGGTTGTCAGTGGGAGACCACGCGGCGTCGGTCTCCCCTTCGCTTCCGAACACGACGGCGGTTGGGACGAGCTCGCTGAGCGCAACGTGCTGGACGGTACGCCTCCCGTCATGGTCTTCGGACGTGTACGCGAGGCGGTTGCCGTCTGCGGACCACGAGACCTGGGATTCGTCGAACTCCGAGTTGGTGATCCGGTAGAAGACAGGCGCGTCCTCAGAGGCCACGCCGACATAGACCTCGACGTTCCCGTCACGGTTGCTGAGGAAGGCGATCCGCTGACGATTGGGGTCCCAAACGGGTTCGAAATTGTCAGAGGAAAGCCCCGCGGTGTCATCAGTGAGGATGAACGCATGGCCCCCGTCCGGGCGGACAACGGCGATGTCGCGAGCGCCCGGAAGCCCCGACGAGTAGGTGATGTAATCGGGTTCGGGATAGAGGGTGCATGCAGGCAACGCCGCTCCCAGGAGGAGGACGGCCGTGAGTAAGGCGATAGGAACGCGAGCGAAGTGATAACGCATGAGAGAAACCGCGTTTAAGAATACACGGCCGATATGGCAGGTGCGACGACTTAGCGAAGGCAGTTGCGCGGAATCCGCCGTGCCCTTTCTGCACTCAGAATGGCAACCATGGAGACTCCCCCGGAGGCGTGGATCCGCGTGTCCTGCGCCCCGGCGAGATGACGCCGTATGCGAGCCCTCCGGCAGCGCCGATGGCCGCCCCTCCGACCACCATGATGACGGGCAGCCAGACCGGCGGGTCGGCGAACTCATCAGGACAGGTCAGCGTCACATCGCCACCGGCTTCCGCCTTCTCGATGGCCTCGATGCACCGCTGGGCCTCGCCAACGAATATGGACTGGATGAAGAGCGCCGGGACGGCACTGAGCCCTGCGCCGGCGAAACCAACGATGAGCGCGAAGGCGAACCCGCGATAGAGCCGCCGTCCGATGCCAGGAGCAGGACGCGCCTCCGGGGTGTTGGTCATCAGTCGAGTACCTGTCCGCGCTGGGCAGGCTGCAGCTTGGTGGCCGCGGTCTGGAGGATGAGCCGGGGACTCTGGTCCTTCCATTCCATGAGGAATTCGACAACCCGGTCGGACTTGAGGCGAGTCGCCTCCATGAGCATCGTACCGACACCACGCTGTACTTCCTCGTTGTCGTCCTTCATCACGACCTCTGCGACCTCGAGCGCATCCGTCATAAAACGTCCTTCCCGCACGAGTGGGCCGAACGCAGAGACGGCAGCGCGCCGCTTGGAGGGATTCGAGGAGCGCGCCCACTCACGCATCGTCTTGACGAGGGAGGGCTTGGCAGCGAGCGCAGGGCTGAGACAGCTCGTACCCAGAGCGTCAGCCGTCTGGGGAGCGGTGAGCGTGTCGCCCCACGGCTCGATACGCTGGAAGTCGTCGCCGGTGATGAGCCGCGCCAGCGCGCCGACTATCTGCGCGCCTACGAGCCCTTCCTCGACGTTGCCGGTGCGGAAGAGGTTGTCTGCTATGGCGATGGTGGCGGGAAGCCCCACGGAACGCAGCCGCCGAACGAGGTCGAGGCCGATGCGATAGACCTCGGCCGACGGCACGCCATAGCAGGGCGCGTCCCGGCCTGCCTCTTTGCGGATGCGGTCGGCGACGTCTTTACGGCCGGCCTGGCGCAATCGGCGGCGGACTTCATTCGCACTGCCTTCCACGAGCGCAGGATCAGGAGGAGGCGTGGGTGCGGAACGTTGATAGCGACGGTTCGTCATGGCGTGAGGTCATTCTAACCGAGCCGGTAAAGTTCGGTATCGCGCGCCACAGAACGGGGGCAGGAGGGATTCCCCTGCCCCCGTCGCTACGACCGGTGCGTATGGATATGCTACCAGGTAGCGGTCTGCAGGTCCTTGATCTTCTGGTCGTGCACCCAGTTCTCGTCCGGCGAGAGCAGGATATCCCCGGCACGGACGTAGTAGACGTCGCCGTGGGAGGCGGCGTAGGGCTCCTCGCCGTCTTGCAGCGCGGTGGCCTCCTTCAGCAGACGGCGGCGGGACTTGATGATGCCGATGTCCGTCGTGCCGAGGTGCTCCTTGTTGCGCGGGGTGATGTGCCCCATGCCTTCCTGCACGGAGAGGTCCTGCTCGCCGGTGCCAGTGATGCCGGTGAAGGTGAGGCGCTTCTGGTAGTCACGGCTGACGAGGTAATCGTTCTCCTTGTTCCGGAGCGGGAAGTGCTCCGCAAAGACGGGAACGGAATCGGCAGTAGAGCCGATGCGGAAGTAGCCCGGCAGTGACGCCGCGTGCAGCCCCGCGCCGTTGCGCCACTCTTCGATGGAGCCCGAGGGCAGCGCGCTCTTGAGGTTCCACACGAACGTCCAGCGCATGTTGTGGAGGTCGTCGATGGGGACGAACGCATGGAAGAACTTCTGCGACGCAGACGACGGCGGCATCGTGTAGAACGGAAGGAGGAAGAGGTTGTAGCGCCAGTAGAACTCGCCCTCGCCGGTGTCGCGCCGCGCGCCGGTGATGACGCCGTAGTCAGTGTCCTCGGCGAAGAACTTCGGGTGTTGATCGCGCGCGTGGTACTTGTCGCGCAGGTTCTGGGAGCGCTCCCATGTCGAGCGCCAGGCGTCCGTCATCTGGTAGGCGTCCAGCGTGGCGTGCAGGTAGTTGGAGTGCGCGGAGTCGATGCCGCCTTCGATCGCCTGGGCGTAGTTGGTCTGCTGCCAGTTCCAGGAGACGAACCGGTGAGACTCCGGCACGCGCAGGTATTCGAAGTCCGGCAGTTCGGGCGTGAGGTCCTTCGGCCCCATGTACGCCCAGAGGATGCCCGCGACCTCTTCCACCGGATAGGCAGTGATCTTGATCTTGTCCTTGTAGCTGCTCTCGTCGGTCTCGGTCGGCATGTCAACGCAGTTGCCGTGCGCGTCGTACTTCCAGCCGTGGTAGGTGCAGCGAAGGCCGTTGTCCTCGTTGCGCGCAAAGAACAGGTCCGCCCATCGGTGAGGACAGTTGCGCTGGATCAGCCCGACTTTGCCTGAGGTGGTGCGGAAGGCAAGCAGGTCCTCGCCCATCAGGCGGATGCGGACGGGCTCACCGTCAGCCTCTGGCACGTCGCTGGAGAGCCGGAAGGGCAGCCAGAAACGGCGGATGTAGTCGCCCATCGGCGTTCCGGGACCTACCTGTACCAGTTTCTCGTTCTCTGTTATCGACAGCATCTTGCCGTTACCTCCTGATGGAGACCTTATCGTGCGTTGTGTCCGTTCCTATTCCCAAGGCATGACGGAGACATGGATGGCGTTATCGAAGCCTTCTCCAGCCACCGCACGGATGGCGGTGTGAACGTCCACGAGTCCGAACGTGTGCGTCCGCATGAGTTCGAGCGGGAAGCGGTGCGACGCGATCTGGCGCAGCGCGAGTTCGACCGCCTCGAAGCTGTGGCCGCGCGCGCTGGCAAGCGTCATGTACTTGCGCGTAAGCCTGCCGATGGGGAAGTCCGGGAAGATTGCGCTCTCCGCCTGCGCGACCATCCTGCCGCCCTTGCGCTTCGTCGCTTCGATGGCGAGAAGGGTGGGCGCCTTGCCCGAATGGGAGGTGCAGTCCACCACTACGTCCACACCGGCCTCCGGTCCACCGCCGGTGATCTCCTTGATGCGGGGGAGCGGGTCTTCCTCGTCTATGTCGATGGTGAAGTCAGCACCGAGCGCGCGGGCGACCTCCATCCGCTTCGCGTCCTTCGGTCCCTTGCCGGTAACGATGATGCAGTCCGCCCCGGCCTGCTTCGAAGCTACGACGCACGCGAGACCCTGCTGGCCCGGCCCCTGGATGAGGACACTCTTCCCGTAGCCAACCTGCCCTTCGATGAGCGCCCACTGGATGCCGTTGCCCATGGGCAGCGCCATCGCGGCCTCCTCAGCTGTTATGCCGTCGGGCACCTTGTGCAGCGGCGCGTTCGGGGGAACATAGAGGTACTGCGCGTAGCCGCCCCAGAGCGCCGGCGCCACTTCCACGGACGTCGAGCCGTACCGGATGGCAGCGTCGTTCGCGGAGGCATCGGTGGCGAAGCAGTGGCGATATTCGCCGACGCGGCAGAACTCGCAGCGGCCGCACGGGAGGTACTCTTCGAGAGCGACCATGTCGCCCTCCTTCACGCCCCAGCGATTCGCGAAGACGTGACCGACCTTCACGAGGTAGCCGACGTTCTCATGCCCCATGATGACGGGGCCGCCCTTCATCTCACGCTCGTAGCCGCCCACGTCGCTGCCGCACACGCCCGCAGCCTCGACCTTCAGGAGTGCGCCGTCGACAGGGATGTCCGGCAGGTCGAACTCCATCTGCTCGGTCTGGTTGGGGCCTACCTTCGCTGCGACCAGTGCCTTCTCTGCCATAGCGCCTCGCCTCCGTAAGAGATATCGACTTTCTCGTTGTGAAGTCACGTCTGCACTCGGACATTTACCTGCACAACATACCCCCAGCGGGAGAGAGGGTCAACGGGGAGCGTTCATTGTGAACCACCTGACCGGGGTGTATGCTCGCGCCGAGTCACGCTTGAGGCTGCTTGGCTCAGGTTACCGGGGCTCCAGCCATGGCTTGTGGAGGTCAGGATGGGAGAAACAGTCCGCGCTGCGGTGGTAACCGAGTTTGCCAAACCTCTCTCGGTTCAGGATGTTCCCCTTCCCGACCCGGAACCCGGCAGCGTGCTGGGCCGCGTCGACGCGGCTACCCTCTGCGGGACGGACGTGCACATCTGGGGCGGCCACAGCTTCGTAGGGCCTGAGAAACTTCCCTACATCCCCGGTCACGAGACAGCCGTCACAGTTGTGGACGTCGCCGGGAACCCCAAGGACGTATTCAACCGCCCGGTCCAGCCGGGTCAGCGCATCATCGGGAACTACCCGTTCTGCGGTCACTGCTACCACTGCTCAGTGGCGATGCAGCCCAGCCTGTGCCTGGAAGGGGCGCGTTACGGCAGGGAGCGCGTCGACCAGTTCCCCTACCTGCTCGGCGGCACCGCCGAATATCACTACTACCCTCCCGGGGCGGACTTCATACCCATCCCTGACGATGTGCCCGCGGCCCTCGCCGCGTCGGCCGCCTGTGCATTGCGTACTGCGATGCACGCTGCCGAGCGGCTCGGCCCCGTCAGGAGCCACGAGACCGTGCTGGTGCAGGGAGCCGGCCCCGTGGGGCTTTACTGCCTCGCGGTCATCCTTGCGAAGGGTGCAGATCGAGTGTTCGTGTTTGGCGCTCCTGAGTCCCGTCTCGAAGTTGCGAGGAGTTGGGGCGCCGCCGGCACGATGGACATCGAGCAGACGTCAGCGGCAGACCGGAAGGCCTGGCTCGCCGAGCACACGCGCGGTCTGGGAGTTGACGTCGTGGTCCAGGCCGCCACGGCCCAGGCTATCCCCGAGGCAGTAGACCTCGTCCGCCGGGGAGGCCGGATCGTCAGTATCGGCGGCGGAAGCGGTAACCTCGAGATTCCGGCGTTCGCGATGACCACCAAGTACCTGACCATCACGAGCGTCCTGCAGGCGGAAGCCAGACACTTCCTGCAGGCAGTGCAGTTCCTGTCGGCTCAGAGCAAGCACTTCCCCTTCGAATCGATGATCACCGGCAAGTACTCCCTGGAGGGCACGACCGACGCCTTGCAGGCGATGTCAGAGTTCAGAGAAGTCAAACCGGTCGTTCTCCCACAACCTTCGGCGGCGTAAGCGAGGACCAATCGGCCAGGGAGGAGCAGCGGGATGGTAGTCCAATCGAAGATCGGCATAATCGACGGCGATGGACACGTACTCGAGGACGAGGCTGCCATCGCAACGTACTTCCCGAAAGAGTATGGGGACTATCTGAGTCGACGCGTGGGGAAAGTGTTCCCTGCCCTTGACCATCTGCACGAAGGGCTGACCATCCGTCCACCGGGCTCGTTCATGCCCGCACCGGTCGACCGCTGGGTCGACTTTCAGAACCGCGCGGGCATTGAGGGCGCTGTGCTCTACCCCACCGCTGGTCTGGCGTGCGGGCGCATGGTTGACCTCGACTACGCCACAGCAGCGTGCCAGGCCTATAACGACTGGCTCTACGACACGTTCACGCGACATACGCCCCGCCTGATGGGCATGGGGCTCATACCCATGCAGAACCCTCCGGCAGCAGTGGCCGAGATGCGGCGGTGCATGGAAGAACTTGGCATGGCAGGGATCATGCTGCCGTCCACGGGGCTGGCGAGTCACCTCGGCGCGAAGGTGTACTGGCCGGTGTACGAGGAGGCCAACCGGCTGGGCATAGCCGTCGCATTCCACGGCGGGTGCCACATGGGCCTCGGCATGGACAACCTGAACCTCTTCGCGCCTATCCACGCGATGGGGCACCCGTTCGGAATCACCATCAGCTTCGGGAGCCTGCTTTTCAACGGTGTGTTCGACCAGTTCCCCAACGTCCGCTGGGGTTTCCTGGAGGGCGGCCTTGCCTGGTTCCTACTAGGACTGGAGCGCTTCAACGGCTCGCACAAGGCGTTCATCCCGGCGGACCCCCACTCTGCTTTCCTGCAGCTGCACAAGGGGGAGTCCATAGCCGAATACATCATCCGGCTGGTGAAGGAACGACGCCTCTTCGTGGGCGTCGAGGGTGACGAGGGCGCCATCGGCTATGCGGTCAGCGTAGTCGGCAGCGAACCCTTCATGTTCTCCTCAGACTTCCCGCACGAGGTCAACGACGACACCATCAACGAAGAGATCAACGAACTGCTCGAGCGAGAGGACATGTCGTACCAGGACAAGGAGGGCATCCTCCGCACCAACGCCCAGGCGTTCTACGGCCTCAAATCATCATGAAGTAAACCGAAGGACACACGTCCCGCACACAGATTCGGCCCGGGAGGAACCAATGAGAACGAATCGCAGATGGATGCTGATAGGACTGAGCGGCCTGCTGGCTATGCTCATCGTGGCGTGCGGCGCGGACCCGACGGCCACTCCAACCCCGGTGCCGCCTGAACCAACGGCGACACCCGTACCTCAGGCAGAGCCGACCGCGGCGCCAACCGCAACACCAACCTCGACGCCAACGCCTGCCCCGCCCTACTACGAAGGGAAAGAGATCAGGATGGTGATCGGGTACCGCGTGGGCAGCGGAGCCGACACGGAGGGACGCTTCATCGCATCCAAGCTCTCCGAGTTCATCCCAGGCAACCCCAAGATTACCGTCACCACACAGCCAGACCGTGCCGGGTTCGAGGCGTTCCTCAACGAACTGCACACAGGGCCGGACGACGGGTTGACCATCACCTACGGCGTCGGCGGATACCCCGACAACGTGCTGAGTGTGCCTGGCGTTACCTATCAGTGGGAAGACTTCCGGCGGGTCTTCTACCTGAACCGGCCCAACATCTACATGATCCACCGGGACATACCCTACAACCGGATGCAGGACTCATTCGGTGGAGACACACCGGTCATACTCCCCCAGATCGGCCCGGCCGGATCGGGCTTTGTGATAGACCGGATCCTCATCGAAGAGCTCGGCGTGCCCATCGAGCACATTTTCGGGATATCGCCGTCCTACAACGTTGGCGTGACCGTCATGGAGCGCGGCGACGTCAGCGGCCGCACGTTCAGTCCCTACTTCCTCCAGCGTCTGCGGCCCGGCTGGATCGAAAGCGGCGAGTTCCGGCCGTGGGCGATCGCATCGTCCTCGGACATTCCGATCCTGCCCAGCGCCGAGTTGCCTGAGTTGCCAGACGATCTGATGAACATCGCCGACATCGTTCCGGACCACCTGCGCGGGGACATCGTCGCCCTGCAGAACGCCGGGTCGAACGGCATCTTCTTCGACGGCATGACCATGGCGCCCAGTACGCCCGACTCGATCGTGCAGGTCCTCCGCGAGGCCGCATATGCAGCCTTCGCAGATCCGGACTTCGGGGCGGAGTTCCAGGAAGTCACAGGCAACCCGCCGAGTATCGTCAGAGGTGAGGACGCAGAAGAGGTTGCAGCGAACTTCGACCTGCGCCGCCTCGACGCTATCTACGACAAGTGGGTGGAGACCTACGAGTCGAAGTTCTAAGGAACACGGCCCGCAGACGATTAAGGCAACCGTGGCCTGCTCTCTCTCGTGGAGGCAGGCCACGGCTGCACTGAGAGGCACGGATGGAAGCTCTCGCCCAGAGCGTACCCCTCATAGCGGATTTCCTGACCAGCCTGCAGTTCTGGCTGATCCTCGGAATCGCGCTGGTGCTGGCGGGGCCCCTGGGGATGATTCCCGGCGTGGGGAGCCTGACGATAGCTGCCATCCTCGTTCCTTTTGCCATCCTGAACCTGGACCCCGTGCATGGGGTCATGCTCGTCGCGGCGATCATCTCGCTCGCCAACACGATGGACTCTGTCCCCGCCATCCTGCTGGGGTACGTCACTGCCCCCACTCAGGTCACCTTCCTGGAGGGACACCAACTTGCTCAAAGGGGCGAAGCGGCGCGCGCCCTCGGGGCGGTCTATGCCGTGTCTACGATCGGTGGCGTGGCAGGCGCCATCGCTCTCGCCCTGCTGCTCCCGGTCGTCAGGCCGTTCATCATCCGCTTCTCGTTCCCCGAGATCACGGCGATGGCCCTCTTCGGCATCCTCATGATCTCGGTACTCTCACGCGGCGCCCTCCTGCGAGGGCTTGCAGGCGCGATGCTCGGGCTGGTACTGGCCACCATAGGGCTGAGCTCGTTCTCAGCTCAGCCACGGTTCACCTTCGACATCCTCTACCTGAACTCGGGCCTGCCGATCATCCCGGTGGTCCTGGGCCTCTTCGCGCTCCCTGAAGTGCTCGACCTGACGATGACGGGCAAGCCCGTGTCGGACCCCGGCACGAAGCTGTCCAACCGCCAGATATGGGATGGCATCAAGTACGGACTGCGGCGGTGGCACATAGCCATACGCCAGGGGCTGTTCGGCGTGGGGCTCGGAATCATTCCGGGAGTCGGCTCCGGAGTGATCGACTGGCTCTCCTACATGCTGGGCATCGTTTTCACGAAGGACCGCTCTCAGTTCGGCAAGGGAAGCCTGGACGGTCTCCTTTTCGCCGAGTCTGCCCAGAACGCTCAGAACGCAGGCCAGGCGGTCCCCACGCTGGGCTTCGGCATCCCCGGCAGCCTTCCGTGGGCGATCCTCCTCGCCGTGCTCCTCGGCTACGGCATCGCTCCGGGGCTACCGATGCTTGGGGCGCACCTCGACATCACGGTTGGCGTGGTGCTCTCGATCGGCATCGGCAACGTGCTCATGGTCATCCTCGCGCTTGCGATGACGCCGCTCCTGCTCAAACTCACGCAGGTGCCCTACCCCTTCATCGCCGCCACGCTCTTCCCGCTCATGCTGCTGGCGGCCTACCAGTCCCGGTTCAACATGGCCGACATCTATGTCGTGCTGGCGATGGGGGCACTGGGACTCGCGATGAAGTGGCACGGCTGGCCGCGTCCCCCATTCATCATCGCCTTCATCCTGGGGCCGGTAGTCGAGCAGAACGCCTGGCCGGCGCTCCAGATGGGCGATGGCGTGCTCATCTTCTTCACCAGGCCCTTCACGCTGGGCATCCTCATCCTGGCTGCCATAGCGATAGGCTTCCTGCTCTGGGCATTGCGGCCACAGGCAGCAAGCGCCGTTGAACAGCCGGTTATCTCCGGCGGATCAGGCGAGGAACCGGGGAACACACGAAGAGGCGTGCTGGCGCGGCTGCCATCACTCACATTCAGATTCCGCTGGCAGTGGGAGTACCTGCTCTGGGCCATCCTGATCGCCTGGGTTGCGGGGATAGTCCTGCGTGAAGCACTCGGGCATGTGCCCAGCGCAGCGTTCGTGCCTATGTGGGCCAGCATCGCATTTCTTACGCTGATGGCCCTCCTGGCGGCGATGGAGTTCACCACGCACAGGGGCGAGCTGCGCATCATGGACATCGGCATGCGGACAGGCACCGGCACAGCCGCTGTTAGGCGCCTCCTGCCCCTCGTCGGCTGGCTGCTGGGGTTCATCGTGGCCATCGGTCTCTTCGGTTTCCAGGCATCCGCCATCCTCTTCCCGCTGTTCTTCCTCCCCTTCGTGATGGGCCTCCGCGGCAAGGCCTGGGTCTGGGTTCTCGTGTCGATGGCGATGATTGCCGCGGTCACGCTCGGAATCATGGATAACCTGCTCAACGTCTTCTGGCCCAAGCCCTTTATCCGGAACTGGCTATTCGGCTGATGAATGGCACTCGCTGGTTCCTATCGGAACGAGTGCTATAGTGCGCGCCAGCCACCTATCCACCTACTGAGACGGAGTTCATGTCCACGCTGCTGATAAAGGGCGGTTACCTCCTTCAACCTGACGAACCGCTCGTCCAGGCTGACCTGCTCGTGGCCGACGACGAGATTGCAGCGGTCGGAGACGTGACGGCGCCGCCCGGAGCGGATGTCCTCGATGTCAACGGGAAGGTCGTCATCCCCGGACTCATCAACGCCCACACGCATTCGAATCAGTCCATCGAAAAAGGACTGTGCGACAGGCTCCCGCTGGACGCGTGGATGGTGCTCGCCTCTTACGGCGGCGCCGGAGCACGGTTGGAGCCGCGCGACCTCTACGTCTCCGCCATGCTGGGCGCCATCGAGATGCTCACTACGGGCACCACCGCCGTCCTCGACTGCAACCGCACGGAACCGGCTTGGTACGACGAGGGCATGGACGCCGTCATGCAGGCCTACATCGACATCGGGATGCGGGCGAACGTCGCCACCCAGTACGCCGACCTCGATTTCTTCTCCTCCATCCCGCTGGGCCTGATCGACGCCCCCGAAGACCTCACGAGCCGTGCCCGGCGAGCGAACGTCAACGACTCGCTGGACCGCGCGCAGCGCTTCATCGACCGATGGAAGGACCGCCATCCCCGGCTGACGCCGATGCTCGGCCCATCCTCCGTTCCGAGATGCTCGCAGGAGCTCTTTGAGAGCTCGCTGGCGCTTGCCAGGCAGAAGGGCGTGCGCCTGCAGACGCACCTGCTCTCGGCCAAGTCGCAGGTGCCAGTAGCGGAGGAGCGCTTCGCCGGGTCGACCGTCGAGTACCTGCGTAGCCTCGGCGGTCTGCAAGAGTGGACCTCGTTCGCGCACGGCATCTGGCTCAGCGACGAAGAGGTCGCGATGCTCGGCGAAACCGATGCTGGCATCGTCCATAACCCGGTCAGCAACCAGAAGCTCGGAGCCGGCATCGCGCCCGCGCCCGCGCTCGCCCGAGCCGGTGTCAACGTCGCGCTGGGCTCGGACGGGGCGTCGAGCAACGACAGCCAGAATATGTTCGAGACGGTAAAGTCTGCCGCCATCCTGCACCGCTTAGCGAATCCTCCTGACCAATGGCCGGGGGCAGGGGACGCGCTCCGCATGTGCTGGCAAGGCGGAGCAGCGGTCATGGGCAAGCCTATAGGACGCATCGCCGTCGGCTGCAAGGCGGACCTGACGGTGCTCGCCACCGATTCGCTCCTGCTCGCGCCAAAAGAGCAGTTGATGAACCAGATCGTCTACTCGGAGTTGGGCATGTCCGTCGAAACGGTCATCGTCGGAGGAGAGGTCGTCGTCCGGGACCGCCGGATACAGACCATCGACGTGGATGCGGTATTCGCGGAAGCGCAGGAGCTGGCAGCGCGTGTCTGGGCAAGCCTCCCCGAGCGTTTCACTCGATACGAAGAGACTGAGCCCATCCTCCGGCAGTTGGAACATCAGGTCGGCGCGCTGGAACTGCGGTTCGCGCGCACATGTGGGTAGGCAGGAGGCAAGGTATGGCAGACCTCGTACTGGAGAACGGTAGGCTCGTCACCCCATGGGGCGTGCTCGACGCAGGCGTGGCGGTTGAGGACGGCATCATCACCGCGATCGCAGCGAAGGCCGACCTGCCACCGGCTGAAGAGGTGATCGACTGCAGCGGACAGTACGTGTTCCCCGGATTGTTCGACCCGCACGTCCACCTGGGAGGACGGACCCCCTACGAGGAGAACATCATCACGGAGACGCAGAGCGCGGCTGCCGGGGGTGTCACCTCCTTCCTGCAGTACCTGCGCTCCGACAGCATGGGCTACGAGAACGTCACGAAGCGCATCGAGCTGTCAGCGGAGCGATCACTCGTCGACACCTCGTTCCACTTCATCGTGAGCGGGATGGAGCAGTCGAAGGACATCCCCAGCTTCTCCGAGCGGTTCGATATCAAGACGTTCAAGTACTACATGGGCGGGTACGCACCGGGGAACCCGATAGGCATAGTCACCGCGGATGACGGCGTGCTCTATGCGGGAATGGAGCGAATCCGGCACCTTGGCGACTACTCCTTCTGCATGGTCCACGCCGAAGACCACCCCCTCGTGGAGTTGTTCACGGCAGAGGTGAAGCAGACCGGCAGGCAGGACCTGCAGGCCTACACGGACTCCAGGCCGCACTTCGTGGAGGAGCAGGACGTTCTCCGCGCTATCTGGATGGCTGAGCTGCTCGGCTGCCCGCTGTACATTCCGCACGTCACCATAGGCGCGGCTATCGACGCGGCGCTCGCAGCGAAGGCGCGCGGCGCGCGTATCGTCCTGGAGACGTGCCCCCACTACCTGGGGTTGACCGCCGACCACGAGGTGTTCCACGGCCAGCGCGCCGGTATCGGCAAGGTGAGTCCGCCGCTCCGCGACACCGAGAACCAGGACCGCCTCTGGGAAGGGCTGGCGAGTGGGGACATCACGACGGTGGGCTCGGACCACGTGCCCATCGAGAAGAGCGGCAGCGCGCTCTGGGAGGAGCGTCCCGGGTTCGCCGGGATGGCGACCATCCTTCCTGCGCTCATCACGTTCGGGTTGAAGCCGGGGCGCATCAGCCTCGAGAAGATCGCCGAGGTGACCTCGCTCAACCCAGCCCGGACGTTCGGCTACTACCCGCAGAAGGGCGTCATGGCTGTCGGCAGCGACGCTGACTTCGCCATCGTCGACCTCGGCCTCGAGAAGACGGTCAACGCCGCCTCGACCCACAGCCGCTTCACGAGCGCCTTCGACGAGATGACGCTGACGGGCTGGCCGACGATTACTATCCGGCGAGGAGAGGTCATCTTCAGGGACGGCGAGGTGCTCGCCGAGCCGGGAAGCGGCCGAATCATCCAGCGCGTCGGTTCCTCGGCACCGGCCTAACGCACCACGGGCGGGCGCTGATAGCCCGGCCCCACCTGCTCGTAAGCACGCGCTGCTCTGAGGACCAAGTCGTCTTCGAAGGCGCGTCCCACGAGCTGTAGCCCGATCGGCAATCCTTCCGAAGAGAAACCGCAGGGCACCGAGATGGCGGGTAGCGCCAGTGCGTTGAACGGCACGGTCAGCCGCGTCGTGATCCTGCCCTGCCCGCCCGGGGCCTCGACGTCGACAGTGCCCTCGCGGACCGCAACGTCCCTTGCGTCGGTGCGGTAAGCCGGGGTGGAGTTGGTCGGCGTGAGGAGCAGGTCGGTGTCGCGCATGAGGTCCTGCACCTCGTGGCGCAGCATGCTGAGGATCCTCGTGGAACGCATCGTGTCGACGGTGTTGGTGAAGGCGCTCGCGAGGATGCGGTACCGGATGTCGTCGTGGAGGAACTCGTCGCCGCGCTCCAGCGCCAGGTCCAGCAGCCAGCCCTTGTTCTCGCCCTCGAACGAGGACTCGATCAGCGGCCAGTGTTCCAGCATCCCGATCTCGACTTCGACGACCTCTGCGCCCAGGTTGGCGAATGCGCCGGCTGCCGCGCGCACGCTCTCCGCCACCTCCGGCAGTGTGTCGCTGTAGAAGTAGTTCGTCACGACAGCGATGCGGAGCCCGCGCACGCCCTCCTCGAGCCGAGCGGCGTACTCCCGACGCTCCGCCTCGACCGAGGACGGGTCGCGTGAGTCGTAACCGGCGATGGCGTCCATCGTCAGCGCCACGTCTTCGACGCGGCGGGCAATGGGGCCCAGCGTCATGTACCACGAACTGGTCGGCGGGAGCTCGCCGAACCGGCTGACGAGCCCGTGCGTCGGTTTCAGCCCCACTACGCCGCAGTACGACGCCGGGTTTCGGATGGAGGCGCGGGCGTCCGTGCCGATGGATACGAACGCCTGGCCGGAGGCCACAGCGGCAGCCGACCCGCCGCTCGACCCGCCCGTGATGTGGTCCGTGTTCCAGGGATTGTGCGTCGACCCGAAGATGCTCTGGATACAACTGCCCGCGAGCGCCCATTCGTGCATGTTGTTCTTGCCGAGCACGACCGCCCCGGCATTCCGGAGACGCTCGACGACGGCGGCGTCGAAGTCGGTGACGTGCTCGGCAAGGATGGGCGACCCGCAGGTGGTGACCCAACCCTCCACCGCGATGTTGTCTTTCACCCCCACAGGGATGCCGTGGAGCGGGCCACGCCAGCCTCCCTGTGCCAGTTCGGCGTCGGCGGCTTCCGCCCGCGCGAGGGCATCCTCGGCCTTCACGACCGGGAACGCGTTCAGCTGGGCGTCCGTCGCCGCGATCTGTTCGAGCGCGGCGGTGACCAACTCGACGGATGAGACCGCTCGCGTCCGCAACTGCTCTCCTATGGACGATATGGGTTCGAAGAGCAGTTCGTTCATGGGGCCAGCCGTTTGTCGGAGATGTAGGCCACCTGACGCGGGTCGAGGCCTTCCAAGGGGAACGCCGCGAGCCGCTCGCTCGTGGCCTGCCCTCGCCGGACGTATGGCAGGAGCGTCTCGACCTCTTCAGGAGAGAGCTTCCCGGCGAAGCGGGCCTCTATCAACTGGCGAATGAGATCATCTGAAGCTGGCATGGGCCACTCCTCACTTGCCTGAGTCATCGCACTCGCGTCTCTGGCGGCGGCGATTGTAGCAGTCCTGACCTCCCCACCGGCGCGAGCCGGGGCCACCCGATTAAGGGGGCCAACGTCCCCAGAATTCTGGCCCCCTTAATCGCCGGTCCAGGAGTAAATCGGACTATCATTCTGGCCACTTGGCCACCTTAATCCGGGGTGTTTCCAAGGCCACGGCCTGCTTCCCGCGATTAAAGGGGGCAAGGGGGCCATCGAATTCACAAGCTGGGCGCGGGAGCCATAGGCCAAATCTATAGCTGGGCCCCGAGCTATAGACGCGGTCTATGGGTGCTGCGAAGTCGACGGTCATGTAACCAGCGTACGCGGCGAGGGGCCAATCAGGTAAGGGGCGTGTGTCATCAAATGGAGGAGGGAATGAGCGCCTCGTCCGCCCGTCGGATGATGGTTTCAACTGTCTCCGCTACGCTCATCCCTGAGGTGTCCAGCCAAAGGCCCAAGCCCCGCATCTGCTTCCGCAGTTCCGCGTCCAGGTAGGCGAACCTGTTCGCCAGGTGCTTTTCCGCTCGCCCGTGGTCGCGTTCCAGCGCAACCTCGACGGGCGGCGCCAGCACGACCAAGCGAACGGGCCAGCGGGAGAGGACATCCCTGTACCGCGCGAGCTGCGGCTGGAGGACAACGTCGTCAACGATGGGCGTGAACCCGGCGTCCAGCAGGGAGTCCGCGAGGAGCGCCGCGTTGTGCGCACCCAACTCCAACTGCGCGTCGGACTCAGCCAACGGCTCCTGTCCAGGCTTCAGGTTGCCGGACACCACCATCTCGCGGAGCAGGTCCACCTCCACGTGCGCGGATCTGGGGAACCCCTGCGCCAGTTCCCTCGAAATCGTGCTCTTCCCTGCGCCGGGGATGCCGGTGATAAGCCAGACGCTGTTATCGGGAGTCGGCATCCACCCTCCGGAGAGGTTACTGGCGCGTCGTCCAGTTGCCGGCGTGGATGCTGTCGATGATGGACTTCATCACGTCGTACATGAACTTGGCGCCGTCAGGGCGGCCGTCGTCACGGCCGATGGTGGCATACGAGTAGCCTGTCCCGCTCACCATCACCTGGATCTTCCCGTCCGCTTCCGGCGGGGCCTGCCCGCCGATGACGGGGATGCGCAAGCTGGAACAGACGTCGGCGTAGATGTCCGGTGTCACGTTCGTGAGGTCGATCATGGCGGCGCCCGCTTCCTCGATCTTGTGCGCCCACTTCTGGATGTACTCGTGAACCTCTGCGCCGGTTTGAATCCCCCGGCCAGCGCCCTGCGTCGGAAAGCCGATCTGCGGGTAGGCGTGCAGTCCGACTTCCTGGACCGCGTAGACCTCCTCGAAGAGTTCTTCTTCGTGCGTCCGGATATCGATCTTGCACATGTCCACGCCCGCCTCTTCCTTGAAGCGCTTGGCCGCGGCGGCCACGGCCTCCACTCCGGCGGCAGAGGGCACGGTGGGCATGTCCACACTGACGATCGCACGCTCCCTGCCACGTACAACCGCCCGCGCGAAGGGGATCATGTCGTCCACGGTGCACTCATCGACGTGGTCGTGCCCGAGCATGTTCCGGCCCAGGCTATCGCCGACCGACAACACGTCCACCCCGGCCATCTCGCAAATCTTCGTCATCTGGAACTCGTAAACGACCGCCGCGGCGATCTTCTGTCCGTTGCTCTTCATCTCATGCAGGTCTGCGACCGTGAGCATCGCCATCGTTCCCTCCTTCGTATGGGACTCCTACGTAACTGTCCACGACCCCGGCCTCCACTCTGGTGGAGACCCTTGCTCTATCCCATCGCCCACCCTACCACTCCCCTCCCCTGAAGTACCCTCACCCTAACCCTCTCCCCTCGAAGGGAGAGGGGATAGCTCAGGGCAGCGGGAGGTCGACCCACCCACCCTGGGCGAGTGAGAGAGCGGACGCCTCCAGGAACTCCATGTTCCTGACGCCGTCCTGGAAGGTGTCGTTCCCTCCGACGTCCTCTCCGCGGACGAGGCGCACGAAGTCTTCCTCCGCGTGCCACGTCTCTTCCAATCCGGCAGGAACCGGCAGCGGAGCCAGTTCGCTATCGCCCCTGCGGGCGCCCATCAGCTCCCCTCTCCGGGGGTAGACCAGCGTTCCCTCTTCTCCGTAGATCTCGACACGTTCCTCGCCGAAGAGCGTAACGCCGCTCTGGACGCAGGTCACCGTCGCCCCGCCTGGCATCTCGGCGATAACCGTAAGGGCGTCCGGCATCTCGACGTCGATGGGTCCGCCTCCGGGCCCGTCGGTCCGCTGGGGTATGAACGTCCGGCCCCACGCGAGGACTCGCTCGGGATCGCCGAACCAGAGCCGGAGCACGTCCCAGTCGAGGCCGAGGTGCAGGGGGTTGACCGCGCCGAACATGCGGTGGTCCTGACGGCGCTGCAGTGGGGCAGAGCTGTCGGCGTAGTCGGGGACGAGGTAGTAGGCGAACACCTGGCGAACCGTGCCGACGTAGCCGTCGTCCAGCAGGTTCTTCACGTATCGGCGCGCTCCCTCATACGAAGTCGGCGGCACCAAGCGCGCCTTCAGACCCGTCTCTTCGGCCTTCGCCAGCATCTCACGGGCTTCGAGGAGGCTCGTGGCCATCCGCGTCTGGCAGAGCACATGCTTTCCGGCGTCGAGCGCTGCGATGACGGGCTTGTGGTGGAAGTAGGGCTGGGTGCCGACGAACACCGCGTCGATATCGTCCCGCGCCACCAGCTCCCGCCAATCGCCCATCGGAGCGGGAATGCCGAACTCCGCCGCGACCCGCTCGGCGCTTTCGAAGCCGCGGTTGGCGACGGCCACGACCTCCGCTCCCTCAACCGCGAGCAGGTTGGGGAGTATGCGACGGCGCGTGAAGCCTCCAGCCCCGATTATGCCGATACGGACCGTGTCCGACATGCTCCTCCTGAACGAGCGGCGAGCCTGCTACTCGTGTCCCAGTCTGGACCTGCCGCTGGTGTGGTACGGGCGACCGGCCACCATGGCGGACCGCTCCTCCTGGTTCATGTTGAACAGCCGCATCCCTTCTTCTCTGCTGAGGCCGGCGATGTTGTCGGACGTGATGCGGATGATGCCGTTGTCCTCGGGAGCGCGGATGATGCCGATGGGGTCCTGCCCTTCCTTCACCCGCACCATCTGTTCCCTCCAGACCCGGCGGTTGAGGATGAGCCCCTCGTCGGTGGTGCCGAGGTGCCACTGCTCCCAGTCCGGGAGGAAGTTCCGCTCCTCGGGGCCCTGTGTCTGCTGCGCGACCTCGTCCTCCCAGATGTTGCCCTGCCGCCACGGATGACCGTAGTTCCAGTAGGAGCCGACCTGCTGCGCCCAGTCGGGCGGCAGATCGCGCGCCCTGCTGATGCTCGGCAGCGGGCTATTCATCGAATCGATAGCCGCCTGCCCTTCCTTCGAGATCTTCCCGTCCTCGAAGGGGTAGAAGTCGACCGTGAACCAGCGCGTGTTGTAGTCGTCCACCGGCATGGCCCACTTTATGCTGCCCGCGTTGTCCTGGTTGCAGCGCTGGGTCGGCCAAACAGTGTGGGTCTCGTGGTACATGAACTGCCCGGGGTGCTTCGCCATCTCCTTCAGCACCTTCATGCGCGTTCCCCACTGCGTACGCTCGAACTTCACGGGCGTCGCAAGCTGACCGTCGGGGCCCCAGTACATCGAGCCGACCTTCGGGGGGTCTCTGAACCATCCGTGGGCGATCTCGCCGTGCCACGGGTCCATGTTGTTGTCGTGCAGCGCCTGGAAGACGTTGCAGCGCTCGACATAGCCGCCGTTGCCAGTGACACGGACACCGTCGTCGCTGAAGAGCTGGTGGTACCGGGGGAAGAGTGGCTTCAACTCCGGCGGCCCCATGTAAGCGAATATCAGTCCTCCGACCTCGAAGCACGGATACGAGAGGTGTGTGACCTTCTCGTTGTACCGGCTGCCAGGCGGCTCACCGGGCATCTCGACGATGTTGCCGTCGCCGTCGTAGAGCCAGCCGTGGTAGAGGCAACGGATGCAGTCGTCCTCCACCCGCCCGTAGCTGAGGGAGGTGCCGCGGTGCGAGCAATGCTCGCCGAGGAGGTGAGGCTCGCCCCGGGAGTCTCGGAACAGGATGAGGTGCTCTCCGAGGACGGTGACGCGCACCGGGTTGTTGACGCCGCGGTTGCTGCCGCCGCCCACGTTCTGGGAGACCTCCACCGGCAGCCAGTACCGGCGGAAGACGTCGCCGGACGGTGTTCCCGGCCCCACCTGGATCATCTCGAGTTCTTCGTCGTTCCTCAAGGCAGACCTCCTTCGCGAATCCCGTCCGTCCGTCCCTGCGGCGCCAGCCGGGAGCAGTGAGCTACATCTTCAGCCCCATCGTGCTCTTGTCGAAGGTGAACTCTCCAGCCTTCCTGAGCCAGGGGCGGTTCCATATCTCGTCCGTGTAGTCCGACTCCATCCGCTCGATGGGGTCCGGCATGGGCTGACCGTACACCTTCGCCATAGTCTCACCCAGCACCTTCCGCCGGGTCTCAGACGGCAGGTCGCTCATCGTCAACTCGATGGTGTCGTCCGTGTACGGCCAGATGCCGCCCGCGTGCGGGTAGTCGTTGGCGTAGACGAAGTTGTCGGCGCCCCACCGCTGGAGCAGGTAGCCACCTACGCCGTCCTGCATAAACGTTGAGTACACTTGGCGGCTGAAGTACTCGCTGGGGAACAGGTCGAGCCCCACATTCCTGCCTCTGCCCAACTTGCGGTCGAGGTCTTCGAGGTAGAAGGGTATCCACCCCACCTCGAACTCGGAGAGGACGATCTTGAGCCTCGGGTGACGCTGCAGCACGCCGGAGAGGATCATCTCGGCCACGGTCTTCATGGCGACGACCTTGTGGCCGTAGGCCTGGCGCGCGATGACTCCGAACCGGTCTTCGTCGGCGCGCGTTACGTAGGCGCCAAACCCCGTGTTGATGTGCCAGCCGATGGGCATGTCCATCTCTTCAGCCGCCGACCAGAACCGTTCGTAGTGGTCGCCGGTGAATGGCAACTCATCCGGCGGGGCGACCCAGGTCGCGACTCCCTTGAGGCCGCCATCCTTGGCACGCTGCATCTCCCTGATGGCGTAGTCGATGTCCCACAGCCCGATGAAGGCTTGGCCCCAGAGCCGGTCCGGGGCTTCCTTGCAGAAGTCCATCATCCAATCGTTGTAGACCTGCTCTCCTGCCTGGCCAAGCGAAAGGTCCACCGGCTCAAAGAAGAACTGCTCGAAGAGTCCCTTGGCAAGCGTAGGGTAGAGCACCTCGGCGCTGATGCCGTCGGCGGCCATGTCCTTCAGCCGCTCCTTCGGGTCCCAGCCTCCGGCCCGCGAATGATTGTGCCTGCCGTACTCGATGCGGGGAAAGCTGAGCGCGCGGTCGCGGTACTTGAGCGGCATCTCCTTCTGCCAGAGGTCCGGGGGCTCCGAGACGTGGGAGTCCCCCGATATGCGTATCTCCTGGTCACTTGCGTCAGGCATGGGGCGACCTCCCGCCAAGGGATTCACGAATCGTAGCCCGGCCTCAGTGTGAATTCAACGCACAGTGGACTGGGGCAGGAGACTCCGCTTATGGTAGTGATTCAAGTTCTTCGGTTTTCGGCGTCCCTGCTCTTCAGTCAGACGGATTACGCAATTCAGCAGGAGGCTGTGGCTGCCTGTGTACAACATTCATTTGACAGTACCCAGGCAGCGTCGTACCGTCCGAGCGAGCAGCGCTCGCTGCGCCCGCATAGGGCTTCCGGCATTCGCCCAGGCGCGGCGTCAACAGGAGGAGGTCCTATGGTCACAGAATCCGCCCTTCCCGAGGTAGTCGACTTCTGGCGTAACCATGCCTACGACGGCTGGCTGGCCAAGCAAGACGTGCCGATCCACACCGGCTATTACATCGAGGATGCCCGGACACTCGAACGTGGATGGTGGGCGCTTCGTGGGTGCCCGGGCGCCATCATCAGTCTCGAAGGCCACCGGGGCGTTGAGCACGTCCACGTGCTGGAGATACCGCCCGGAGAGACGATTCCCCCGTTCCGCATGGCGTTGGAAGAGGTGATCTACGTCTTCGAGGGCAACGGCATCGCGAACGTCTGGGCCGAAGGCCAGCCGAAGATCACCTTCGAGTGGCAGAAGCACAGCCTCTTCCGCATCCCGGTCAATTACAACTACGAACTGAGCAACGCGAGAGGCGATCAGTCCGCAATCACCCTGCACGTAAACCTGCTGCCCATGGCCATGGGCACGAACCCCAGCGAGGACTACTTCTTCAACAACCCCTACGTGGACACCACCCAACTCTACGGGAATCAGGCGAAGTTCTACTCGGCGGCGGCGCAACCCGTGCGTCTCTCCGGGCAGGCAAGCTTCTCGTCCGGGGCTCGATCGATGGGGTTCGAGCCGGGCGCCGGGGCAGGCACGCTGGCCGAAGACCGCCGTTCCTCCGGCAGTAGCAGCATGCGCTGGTACGGCAACTTCTTCCCCGACCTGTCGGTGTGGGACAAGCTGGAGGTGGGCGGCGGGGCAGGCCGTCTCTCCTACAGAGGCGGCATCTTCTTCCCCGGATCGGCGTTCAGCACCAGCCTCATGGTGCTCCCATCGCGAAGGTATCGAGCCGCACATCGCCACGCGGCAGGCGTCACCATCGTCGGCATACAGGAGGCCGACGGTTTCGTCCTCATGTGGCCCGAGGGTGGCGACTACCTGGTCGCGCCGTGGAAGGAAGGGGCCGTGTTCGTGCCGCCCTATCACTGGTACCACATGCACATGAATGCGGGGTCGGTGGAGAACAGGCAGCTCCGCATCCGGGCGCCGCGACCGGGAGCGAACCCCTCCGCCGACCCAAATCGCACGATCCCATTCTTCGAACAAGACCCCTGGATCCGGCAGAAGTTCGAAGAAGAGCTGGCGAAGCGCGGGCTCACCTCGCTCATGCCGGAGGAGGCGTACACAAACCCGGACTTCGAGTGGGACGAGGAGTGGCTGAAGGAGGACTAACATGCTGAGCGTCGAGCAGACGGAGATGCTGACCAGGGTCGGCCCCGGTACTCCGATGGGCGACCTGCTGCGGAGGTATTGGACGCCCATCCTGCTGCAGGAGGAGTTGCCGGAGCCCGACTGCCCGCCAGTACGGGTCCGCATCTTCTGCGAGGACCTCGTCGCGTTCCGCGACAGCGAGGGGCGGCTCGGCCTCGTCGAGGAACTCTGCGCGCACCGGCAGACCAGCCTCTTCTTCGGACGCAACGAAGAGGGTGGCCTCCGCTGTGCCTACCACGGCTGGAAGTACGACGTGGCCGGGAACTGCATCGACATGCCGACCGAGTCGCCCGAGAGCAACTTCAAGGACAAGGTCAAGCTGATCTCCTATGAGGTAAGGGACGGCGGCGGGCTCATCTGGGCGTACCTCGGACCCAGGGAGTTCATGCCCCCCGAGCTTCCGCAGTTCCGTTTCATGGACGTGCCGGAGGAGCACCGGCTCCACACCAAGTACCTGAGGGAGTGCAACTTCGCCCAGGCCATCGACGGGGGCATCGACTCCGTTCACACGAACTTCCTGCACGCAGGTCTCGACCGCTACCGGAAGACCGACGCCTACAAGGAGCGCATCAAGGGAAGCACCGACCTCGATCTGCTCTACCGAACAGCAGATGACGCGCCGAAATTCATGACCAAGCGTACAGACTACGGCCTGCTGGTGGGCGCGCGCAGGAACCTCGAAGCCGAGAACAAGTACTACTGGCGCTTCAATCACTTCCTCATGCCCTTCTACTCGATGACCCCACGCGGCGGAGGCGGACACGCTTTCGTGCCAATCGACGACTACAACTGCTGGTCCTTCAACCTCTCTTCCAAGGTCGACCGCCCGTACACGGAGGAGGAGCGGGAACGTCAGCTCGCCGGGATCGCCATGGACCACGACCTCGCAGGCGGGGTCAACATGCACGGTGGACTCATCCCCGGCACGTACCGGACCGTCCGCAACCGCGACAACGACTTCCTGATCGACCGCACGATGCAGAAGGAAGTGAACTTCACCGGCCTCGCCGGCACCGGCATCCAGGACTCGATGGCCCAGGTCACGATGGGCGCCATCGCCAACCGCACCAGGGAGCATCTCGGCGTGACGGACATCGCCATCATCCAGGCCCGGCGCCTGATGCTCGGGCAGGCGATCGACCTGCAGGAGGGCATCGAGCCCGCCGAGCCGCACACACCCGAGGCCTACTCGGTCGTCGGCGTGCAGTTCGTGGAAGAGAAGGACGTAACGTTCGACGAGTGCATCGAGCGCCAGCGTCCCAGGCTCTACGCCGAGCTCGGCAGCTGAGCAGGGCACGGGGAGGTCGCCGATGGCCGAGAAGACTCAAGCCGCTACCCTCGTGGCGCCAAAGCAGTTCGAGCTCCGCGAGTACGACGTACCTGAACTCACTTCAGATACAGGGCTCATGAAAGTGGAAGCCGTCGGCATCTGCGGCAGCGACGTCCGGTCGTACCGCCAGCCCGTTCCCACGCCCCGGATCATGGGGCACGAGAACGTTGGCGTCATCGCCGCCATAGGCAGGGACGCTGCTGAGCGCTGGGGCGTGAAGGAAGGCGACGTCGTCATCCCCGAAGAGTACGTGCCGTGCTTCCACTGCAAGTACTGCTACACGGGGCGGTTCCGATTCTGCAATCAGACCGACCGCGGGTACGGCACGCTGCTCCGGCACGGTTCCACGACAGTGAACGTGTGGCCGTCCATCTGGGGCGGCTTCAGCCAGCACATGTACCTGCCCCGTAACACGGTGATGCACCGGATAGACAGACCCGTGCCCGCGCACGTGCTGGCCCTCTACCTGCCGCTCGCCAACGGGATCGAGTGGGCGTGCCGCTACGGCGGAGCGCAACGAGGGAAGACCGTCCTGGTCCAGGGGCCGGGACAGATGGGGCTCGCGTGCGCTTTCGCGGCGAGCCAGGCCGGCTCCGACTGCGTCATCGTGACCGGACTGAGCAGCGACTCCGTTCGTCTCGACATGGCGAAACGCCTTGGGGCCAACTACACCATCGACATCGAGACCGAGGACTTCAGGGAACGTGTGCAGGAGATAACAGCCGGCGCAGGCGTCGACGTGGTGGTGAACGTGACTGGCGGGGGCGCAGGGGCCGTCTCCGACGCGCTCGCAGTCGCCAGCAAGGAATGCACGCTCGTGCTCGCTGCTGCAGGGGACGACCCGATCTCGCTGAGCGCGGTCGGTGAGCGGCGCCGGAAGGACATCACCATCAAGACCGCCCACGGGCACTCATACTCCTCGGTATCCGAATCCATCGCATACCTGACCTCCGGGAGCTACCCGGAGTTGCTCGAGATATCAACGCACCAGTTCCCACTGCCGAAAGTGAGGCATGCCCTGGACACGGCAGCGGGCGAGGGCGAGCCGGGCGCTATCCACGTAACCCTCATGCCGTAGGCAACGGAGGAGGCAGCAATGGCGGAGATCGTTCTGGGGATCGGGGCATCTCACGGGCCGACGATCCAGTCGCAGCCCGAGGACTGGCTGCGGCTCGGGCAGAAGGACATGGAGGACCCGCGTTACGACTTCGACGCGGTGCTCGCGTCGGCCTCGCCTGAGATTGAGCGCGAGCTGGAGCCGGAGGTGCTCCAGGGGCGCTACGAATCCATCCAGCGGGCCATCGAGTCGATGTCGGGCGTGCTGCAGGAAGCCGCCCCGGACGCCATCGTGTGCGTCAGCAACCCCCACGGCGTACCGCCGCAGGACCGCATGGAGCCTGTGTTCGGCATCTACATGAGCCACACGGAGTCCAGGGTGGAGCGTTCCGGACATCAGACCAGCGGTCGGCGCAAGCCAGCTGAACCTCAGCAGACCTTCAGGCAGGTAGAGCCGTATGCAACCTGCCCCGAGCTTGCGGACCGGCTGATGCACTGCCTCATCGCCGACGGCATCGACGTGGCGAGCTGCTTCCAGTCCGACCCGACAGCAGGGATCGAGGGCCCCTTCACCTTCGCCTACGACATGTTCCTTCCTGACCGCAGCACGCCTGTCGTGCCGTTCCTGCTCAGCCGGTACCTGCCGCATCAGGCCACATCGGCACGGTGCTACACCGTGGGGCAGTCCATCCGGCGCGCTATCGAGTCGTGGGACAGCGACATGCGCGTTGCCATCATGGCGTCCGGGGGGCTCAGCCACCAGGTCATCGACGAAGAGCTGGACCGGCAGGTCATCGAGGCGCTCCAGCACAAGGACGTCGAGACGCTGAGCTACCTGCCGCGGGAGCGGCTCAACCGCGCCCCCGGCACGCCGGAGATCCTCAACTGGGTCGTCCTCGCAGGCGCTGTGGATGACATGGACATGACGCTGATCGATTACGTCCCCTGCTACCGGTCCCTCGCGGGGACCGGCCACGGGGTTACGCTCGCCTACTGGCGTTAGAAGGAGTATCGCGATGAGTTACAACGGGCATGTTGTCGTCGATTCGGACTGCCACCTCCGCGAGTACTGGGAGCTGGACAAGACGTACAAGGAGACGATGGACCCCGAGTACCGGGAGAGGTACGCCTGGTTCAGCGAAGCTGTTCGCTCGAGGCAGGCCAAGCCCGGCGACGTGGGGTTCACGCCCCTGTTCTGGCCGCGCCATCCCGAACGTCCCCTGGGACTGGACGAGGCGTTCGAACTCGCGGACCCTGCGCTGCCCCAGGACCGCCCGGCACGACCCGCTCCCACCGTCACCGGCAGGGGATACGACATCGACCCCACGTGCAACTGGGACGCGTCGATACGCCTGCGCGACATGGAGGTCGCTGGCGTCGACGTCAGCTTCATCTTCCCCAGCCAGGCCGACGGCTTCTGCACGCTGGGCGACGTCGGGTTCGAGAGCGCGCTGCACCGCTCCTACCACCGCTTCATGAGCAACTACTGCGCCGAGGGCGACGGCCGGCTCTGGTGGATGGGCGTGCTCACCATGCGTGACCTCACCGAGAGCATCGCGCAACTCGAGTACTGGGCGAAGGAGGACCCCCACTTCGCGGGCGTACATCTTCCACGGGCCTGCCCCGACGGCCGGATGCTCGACAACCCGGACCTCTACCCGCTGTACGCGGCATGCCAGGACCTCAACCTGCCCCTCTGGGTGCACGGCGGCGCCAACCGGCCCCCGCTGACCCCCTGGGTGCACGCTCCCAACGGCCTCTACCACGCCATCGGCGGGCAGTACGCGCTGACGGCGCTCGTGGGCGGGGGCGTGTTCGACCTGTTCCCCAACCTCCGCATCGGCCTCTTCGAGAGCTTCGGCGGCTGGATGCCCTACCTCATTGAGAAGCTGGACGACGGCTTCACCCCCGGTTCCACCGTCACGCCAAAGATGAAGCGCACCGCATCCGAGATCGTGGAGAGCGGGCAACTCTTCGTCTCCGTGGAAGCGGACGAGCAGCACATCCCCTACGCGGTCGAGACCCTTGGAGAGCACCTGTGGTTGTTCTCCACCGACTACCCCCACGGCGGCAGTCCATGGCCGGAAGGAGTGTCCTTGATCGCGGAACAGGAGATGCCTGAGAGCGCCAAGGTCAAGTTGCTCGGAGAGAACGCACTCCGGTTCATGCCTCAGTTGGCCGGGGTGGTCCCGTCGCTCGCCGGCGTCGGCGCGTAAGAGGAGGAGGGAACATGGTCGACCCCACTGCGGAAGTCAAGATCTCTGCCGATGCACACGTCGCTGAGCCGCTGGACCTGTGGCAACAGCGCATGCCGGCCAGGTACCGCGACCGCGCATTTGACTGGCCCGGCCAGCAGTACGGCAAGGGACAGTACCGGCGGGAGGGCGGCTGGGACCCGGTAGCCCGCCTCAAGGACATGGCCGCCGACGGCGTCGTCGCGGACGTCCTCTATCCCACGCGGGCCAAGAGCGTGTTCCGGATCGATTACGAACCCGAGATCTCGGAGGCCGCGGCCCGCGTCTATAACGACTGGATGATCGAGTTCTGCCAGGAGGACCTGACCCGGCTCTGGGGACAGGCGCTACTGCCTCTCTGGGACATCGAGAACGCCATCATCGAGATGGAGCGGTGTCGAAATGCGGGGCTGGCAGGCGTCACCACGTGGATGGTCCCGCCGGAGTCCCTGCGGTTCTCGTCCGAACACTACGAGCGCTTCTGGGACGCCGCCGAGGCTACGGAAACGCCCATCAGCATGCACATCAACAACGGCTTCGGCCCCTACGCCGAGGCGGCAGAGTCGGTCCGCACCCGCAACAAGGGTGACGCGCTGTCCGAACTGAGCTTCACCGCCACCGGCCACAAGAAGCTCGCCGCCGACACCCTGACCGACATCATCTGCTCCGGCGTTCTGGAGCGGCACCCACGGCTGAAGATCATCGTCGCCGAGACCGAGATCGGGTGGATCCCCTTCTGGCTGGAGGAGCTCGACAAACGGCTGCGCCGCAAGGGGGACCTTCCGCTCCAACCCAGCGAGTACTTCTACCGCCAGTGCTACGCCACCTTCAGCGACGACCCCGTCGGAGGACAACTGCTCTCGCGCTGGGGTGCGGACAGCTTCCTCTGGGCGAACGACTACCCCCACCCCGGGACCGGCGACACCTGGCTCTTCTCCGGCGCCATCATCGAGCGGGACCTGGGTCATCTGCCCGGTGAGACCCGTGCGAAGGTCGTACGCGAAAGCGTCGCCGCGCTCTACGGCAAGCCCATCCCGGAGCCCATGCCCGCGCCCTCCGAGTACGACGAATCGATGCAGGAGTGGTGCGCGGAGCGGGACGGGTACTACGTCGGCATCTCCTGACCAGTCTGTAGAGGTACGCCGTTGGAGGTGAAGCCTTGAGCACACTAGTAAGTGACCGTCAGCCTCGTATCTCGGCGGACTCCCACATGTGCGAGCCGCTGGACCTGTGGGAGACCCGGCTCCCGGAACGGTTCCGCGAGTATGCGATCCACTTGCGGCACGAGTACGGCACCGGCTTCTACTTCAGAGCGGGCGGCTATGAGCCCGGCCCCCGGCTGGAAGACATGGCCCGCGACGGCGTGGTCGCAGAGGTGCTCTACCCCACGTTCGGCAAGGACATGTACGACACGGAGAGGCCGCCCGAGGCAGCGGAGGCCTGCGCTCGCGTCTACAACGACTGGATGATCGAGTACTGCCAGGAGTCACCTGACCGGCTCTGGGGACAGCCTGAGATTCCCCTCTGGAACATCGACAACGCCATCAGCGAGCTCGAACGCTGCCGGAAAGCCGGCCTCGTCGGGGCGACGGTCTGGATGGTGCCGCCCCCCGAGATCCCGTTCAGTTCCGACCACTACGAGCGGTTCTGGGCCGCGGCGCAGGACATGGACGCGCCCGTCAGCATGCACATCAACACCGGGTTCAGCTCCTACGACGCCACTTCCCGCGAATCAGGTCGTGGGCGGGACCATCTCGCCTCGCTCAAGCGCAGCGCCAGCGGCCACAAGCAGGTCACTGCCGAGGCGCTCACGGACATCATCTGCTCCGGCGTGCTGGAGCGTCACCCGCGCCTGAAGATCATCGTCGCTGAGGTAGAGGTGGGGTGGATCCCCTTCTGGCTGACGGAGATGGACAAACGCTCCCGGCGTCAGTCCCTCCCTCTCAAGCCGAGCGAGTACTTCTACCGGCAGTGCTACTCCACATTTACGGAAGACGAGGTCGGCGGCCGCCTGTTGGAGTGGTACGGGCAGGACAGCTTCATGTGGTCCACGGACTACCCCCACGTCGGCACCGGCAACATCTGGCTCTTCTCCGACGAGGTGATCGAGCGCACGCTGGGCCACTTGGACCCGGCCGTAAGGACGAAGGTGCTGGCCGACAACGTCGCCCGGCTCTACGGTAAGCCCATCCCTGCACCCATGCCCGATCCGCCCCTCGACCCGGCCCTCGAAGAATGGCGCAAGACCCGTACTCTGGCCAGCGCCTGAGGCCGGGAGGGGGACCCTGTTTGGAGAGGCTTGCTCTGGGAAGAAGAAACGGCGTATTCTGCCACTTACTCATAAGCGAGCGTGAGATTCATGCTAATGGCAACGCCCGGGCAGACGCTCGCATACCGGAAGAGGCTGGCTACGTAGCGAAAACCGACGGCGGGAGGGAATGATGCAGAGGGTCAAGGTCACCGTCAGTTTGTTAGCCGTGATGGTCCTTCTCGGGCTTGCTGCAGCCTGCGGGGGAGATGAACCCACTGCCACGTCGGCGCCCGCGACCGCCACTCCCACACCCTCGTCCTCTAGCGTCGCGCCCCAGCCCACGCCCACTCCGGACCCATTCGACGAGGAGTGGGCGGCGTTGATCGCCGCCGCTCAGGAAGAAGGGGAGCTCGTCATCGCCCTCAGCGGTTCGGACTCCCGCACTGGCCGCTTCGCCTTCGAGACGTTCGCCGACACATTCGGCATCAACGTCGTCACGAGCAGCGGAAGCGGGGCAGACAACGCCAACCGAATCCTCGCCGAGCGCTCACGAGGCGCGTACACCGTAGACATATCCACCGTGAGCGGGGGCTCGATGGAGCGCCTGCGGGAAGCCGGCTCCTTCACGCCGATAGAGCCTCTGCTCATACACCCCGAGGTATTGGACCGGTCTAACGGCTGGTACTTCGAGAATGTGCTCTGGTCCGACTCCGAGAGCAAGTACGTCATGTCCGATGCGCTTAGCGTGGGGGCGATCGGCTCCATCTGGTACAACACCGACAACGTCACGCAGGAAGAGCTCGACAGCATCAACACCTACCACGACCTGCTCCGTCCGGAGTTCAAGGGCCGCATGGCCATGCGCGCGATGAACAACCCCGGCAGCAAGTCCGTCATCGCAAGGCTCTGGCTCGCTCCCGGACTGGGACCGGAGTTCCTCGACGCTCTACACCGCGACACCGACATGGACCTGGTCGGCGCCGAGGATGACAAGGAACTGGCGGAAGGCGTCGCCAACGGCAAGTGGGACTTCGGTCTCTTCGGCGGCGGACGCGACTTCAGGGCGCTCCAGAACCTGCAACTCCCTGTGAGAGAGCTCACGCTCACAAAGACCATCGGCGCGCTGTCCACTGAGATCAGCGGCGGTGTCGGAGTCCTCGATCAAGCCCCCAACCCGAACGCCGCCAAGTTGTTCGCCAACTGGTGGTACTCCAGGGCCGGTCAGACCGCCGATATCGAGAGCACGTCCTCCTTCGGACCTCTGGGCGCCGTCTCCCTGCGCTCCGACGTGACGCTGGGCACCTTCCCCGCGCACCTCAAGGAGACCCTGCTGAAAGTGCCCGAGTGGAGGGCCGCGGGCACGATCGACCAGTTCCTCGTGGTCTACGAGCTGAACGATGAGTGGTTCCAGGTCCGCGAGAGCACCGAAGTGTTCTTCAACGACCTCTACAAGGAACTCGGCTACGACGCTTGGGTGAACTACAACCTGCCGTAATCAGCGCGCAAGGCCGGTCCCAGGGTCATTCAGAATTCCCTGGGACCGGCGCCAATCCGACATTGGAGACTTGATTGGCCGCCATACCACACCGGGCAGGCGTTCCCAACTGGCTGGCTTCACGGCTACGGTCGGAGACGGGCACCATGGTCATGGCCGTCACCATCCTGGTGCTCGGCTTCTATCTCCTGTTCCCCGTCATCCTGCTGCTGGTTCTGAGTTTCAACGTCGCGGACGACTTCCTCGTCCCGCCCATCGTCTGGGGATTCGACAACTGGCTCGAGTCCTTCAGGGACCCCCGCATCTTCGAGGCGATACGGAACACATTCACTCTCTGGTTCATCAACTTCATCTTCAGCTTCCCAATCGCGATAGGCATCTCCCTGGTCCTCGCGCGCACCCACATCCCCTGGACCCACGGCCTCGAGTACCTATTCTGGATCTCCTTCGTCTTCCCGAGTCTCGCAAACACGGTTGGCTGGATCATGCTGCTCGACCCGGACGTCGGCATGGTCAACACCGCACTCGAACTGCTCCCGTTCGTCGAGGAAGGCCCGTTCAACATCTACAGCTTCTGGGGCATCGTCTGGACCAAGCTCCAGTCGGACAGCGTCTCCTACTTCGTCATCCTGCTCACGCCGGCCTTCCGCAACATGGACCAGGCCTTGGAAGAGGCGGCGCGCGTCTCCGGTGCGTCCAAGTTCGGCGCAATCTTCAAGGTGACGCTGCCTGTGATGATCTCGCCCGTTATCCTCGTCACCGCCCTCCAACTCCTCCGCATCTTCAGCGGGTTCGAGACCGAGTGGATCCTGGGCGCAAGTTGGGGCTTCTTCGTCTACTCCACCCTCATCTTCAACCAGACCTCCCAGTTCATCCCGCAGTACGGCAACGCTATCGTCCTCGCCAGCCTCACGATGGTGATCATCGCGGTCATCTTTCCGATGCAACGCTGGGTCGTCAGCCGGCGGCACTACACCACCATCTCCAGCAGCTTCAAGCCGGGACTGATCGACATAGGACGCTGGAAATGGGTGGTCCTTGCCTTCATCATCCTCCTCATCGGCATGTTCACGGCCCTGCCCTTCTTCGTCATCATCGTCGGCAGCTTCATGTCGCGAGTGGGTTTCTTCCAGGCGGTGCCCCTGTGGACCACCCAGCACTGGGTGGAGGTATTCACCGATCCCATCTTCCTGAAAGGACTGCGGACGACCACGATCCTCGCGTTCAGCGCCGGCTTCGGCAGCCCCATCCTCTTCTCTCTCATCGCCTACATGCTCGTCCGCACGAAGTGGCGGGGAAGGCGAATCCTCGACGCCACCATCTGGGTCTCGGCGGTCTTCCCCGGCATCATCTCCAGTCTGGGTCTGCTCCTGATGTTCCTCTCCGTCCCGGGCCTCCAGTTCCTGTACGGCTCCATCTGGGCGCTGATCCTCGTGGTGCTCATTGCCGGAAATACCACCGGGACCAACATCTTCAAGGGAGTCATGGTTCAGCTCGGAAGTGACGTGGAGGAAGCCGGACGCGTAGCAGGCGCCGGATGGTTCAAGACCTACTTCCGGATCGTGGTCCCGCTCCTGATGCCCACGATGGTCCTCATCGGGATGCTCAACTTCATCAGCGCCGCATCCACGACGTCAAGCATCATCCTGCTGGCGTCCCGCGACACCGTCACCCTGTCGATCATCGGGCTGGAGTGGGCCTCACCCGAGCTCGGCAGGACCGAGAACGCCGGGATCATCAGCCTCGTCATCATGGTCTACACCCTCATCCTCGCTCTCATCGGACGTCACTACGCACTGAAACTGGGCCTGCGACAGGACATGAAGGTCGCGCGCAGGTTCGGCGTAACCGAGACTCCCGCTTCGTCAACCGCACCAGCTCCGAATGTCTAGGAGGCCATCATGAAACTCACCATCGAGCCGTCAGCCTTGTCAAAGGAAACCCGCTTCACTAGACTCGCCGAAAAGCTGATCGCGCGTCGCCGGCGCCCTCCTGCGCCTCGATCGACTCCAAGGGCGCCCCGAGGCCTATCCATTCGCCAGGTTGGAGGTCGTCGGATGCTCTCTATCAAGCGCATGTGGCCGGTACTGGTTCCAGTGCTCCTTCTGTCTCTGCTGGCGGCTTGCCAGTCGGACCCCACGGCAACCCCGGTCCCGACGGCCACTCCGGTCCCGGCGACCGCCACGCCAACGCCCGTCCCCGAGCCGACACCCACGCCAACGCCCGATCCCGCCGCGGGAGCGCTCGTCATCGAATCGATCGTGTTCGAAGACGAGGACATCGTCATCACGATGGGTCCCGAGGCCGGAGGGGGATTCGAGGCGGGAGCAGTCGCCCGTTCGACAGATGGCGACGGATGGGCGGTCTGGCTCGACCCCGGCGACAAAGTCTTCGTCAGGGAGATCAGCCAGAGTTCGGATGCTGCCGAACGCCACCAGTTCGCCATGCCCGACCTTGCCGTAGGCTTCCCCCTGCACGAGATCGATGCGGGCGGGCCGGTGACCAACTGGAAATTCACCTTCTATGACGAAGGCATCTACGCCATCAAGGACGCACACAACCACGGAAGGGCGTTCTTCGCCGTTGGCGACGTCGACCTCACCGCGTACACACCCGTCACCTACATCCTCGACGAGCTGCGGGTACGCGACGACGTATGGGAACTCCGCATAGGCGATACGGCCTACTGGGGCTACGACATCGAACAGCGGGTCCGCACCGATGAGGTCGGCGACATCAGGGTGTTCCTGAACGCGGGCGACTCGATCGTCTTGCCCGACGGCCTCACCGGCAGCAGCGGCAACGCGGCCACCTACAACGTCACCATCGACGGGATAGGACTTGACGCCGAGGTGCCACCGGGCGAGGACACCAACCCCGGCATCGAGCTCGAATTCCCCGAGCCCGGTGTCTTCCGCCTCTACGACTCCACAGACTCCGAGCACACCAAGGGCAACTTCTTCATCATCGTCGCCACCCCTCCGACCGGCCAGCCGGCCACCTTCACGCTCGACGAACTCAGGATACGCGATGACGTGTGGGAGTTGCGCATAGGCGCCACTGCGTACTGGGGCTACGAGGTCGAACAGCGCGTTCGCACCGACGAGGTCGGCGATATCCGCGTCGCTCTGAACGCGGGCGACTCGATCGTCTTGCCCGACGGCCTCACCGGCAGCAGCGGCAATGCGGCCACCTACAACGTCACCATCGACGAGATCGGACTGGACGTTGCAGTGGCGCCAGGCGAGGACGTCAGCCCCGGCATCGAACTCGAGTTTCCCGAGCCCGGCGTCTTCCGCCTCTACGACTCCACAGACCCCGAGCACACCAAGGGCAACTTCTTCATCATCGTCCAGTAGCCCCTAGCGGAGCGGCAGCAGTGCTGCCGCTCCGCACCGACGACGCAGGCTGATGTGGGGAGAGGCCTATGGAAACGCAGGAGATGAACGACCTGCTGACCCTCGTGGGGTCAGGGCAGCCTGCCGGCGAGTTGCTGAGGCGCTACTGGTATCCCATTGCGGTCGCGCGCGAACTCACCGACGAGCAGCCGACCAGGTTCGTGCGGCTGCTGGGCGAGGACCTGGTCCTGTTCCGGGACAAGTCCGATCGCGTTGGACTCCTCGCTGACCACTGCGCGCACCGCAGCGCATCACTCGTCTACGGCCGTGTCGAGGAGCGTGGGATAGCCTGTGCCTACCACGGCTGGCTGTACGACACGGAAGGGAACGTCCTCGAGACCCCACCGGAGCGGAACGAGGCCATCATCCACTCGGTGAAGCAGAAGGCGTACCCGGTCCAGGAGATGGTAGGCCTCTTCTGGGCGTACCTGGGGCCTCTCCCTGCTCCGGTCATCCCGAAGTACGACGTATGGGCGAGGCGCGACGGCACGCGCAAGATATGGGTGCAGCCCATGCTGGACTGCAACTGGCTTCAGCCCACCGAGAACTCGATGGACCCCGCGCACGCGCACATCCTGCATCAGGGGTTCCGCAGGGTCGTCAACACCACCCGCGGCAACATCGACGACGTCGCCCAGTTCGATTTCTACGAGCTTCCGTACGGCCTGATGAAGAAGCGCGTTCTCAAGAGCGGGGTCATCGACGAGCACCCGCTCATCTTCCCGAACATCCTGAGGCATTTCAGGGAGACGCAGATACGCGTTCCCATCGACGACACGCATACGCAGATTTTCATTATCGACTTCTACCCAACAGCCGATGGGAACGAACCGGCCGACGACGAGCCGGAGGTCGAGTACGTCGCTCCGTTCAAGTCCCCCGCTGACGCGTTGCATCCCTTCACGCGCTTCGAGCTGAGACCGCCCTGGCTCAAGGCCCACAACGCCCAGCCCGAGGACCACATGGCCTGGGAGTCACAGGGCCCCATCGCCGACCGGACGAGGGAGCACCTGAGCTACTCGGACAAGGGGATCGCCCTCCTGCGCAGGGTGCTGCGGGAGAACATCATGAAGGTGCAGGCGGGTGAGGACCCCAAAGGAGTGGTGCGTGACCCGGACCACCCGATCATCGACACCAACCTGGACGAGTCGCTGCGGTTGGAAGGGAGACGGGACGATTCCGCCATGGAATCGGTGGCCATCCCCGCCGGAGTGCCGGGGCCCTTCCAATGGAACGAAGAGGACTCCTAGCACGCCCCGCCCAGATCGCGACTCGCGGAAGTCACATCTGCAGGAGAAGAACCGATGATGCCGCCTCTTTCGTTGAAGATGGCAACGGGCGATTACGGACACACCCGTCCGCTCAAGGACGGAACGGTCACCTCCGAACAGGTAGCGTTCGAGCACGTCCAGGTGCCGAACATCATCAACGCGTTCCGCCGCATGATCCGGGACCTCGAGTTCGACGTCTCCGAGATGGCGCTCTCCACGTACCTCTGCGCCCGGGCGCACGGGGTACCGATCACCGCGTTACCCGTCTTTCTCGTGCGCGCGCTGCACCACGGCTCCATCGTCTACAACGTCAAGTCCGGCATCCGCACTCCGGCGGACCTCCACGGGCGAAGGGTGGGCGTCCGCGCCTACACGGTAACCACGGGCGTCTGGAATCGCGGAATCCTCCAGTCGGAGTACGGCGTGAACCTCGACCAGGTCACATGGGTCATCAACAGCGATGAGCATGTCGCCGAGTACCAGGCCCCGCCGAACGTCGAGTCGGCGCCTTTCGACCGCAGCCTCGCCGACCTGCTGAGTGACGGGGAGATCGACGCAGCCATCGGCGTGGCGCCGTCTGCTGAAGCCGGGTTCGCGCCCCTGGTCCCGAATGCCCGCGATGCAGCCATCTCGTGGCTGCAAGCGACCGGCGTTTATCCCATCAACCACACGCTGGTAGTCCGCAACGAGCATCTGGCAGCCAACCCCGGCCTTGCCGTCGAGCTGTTCGACCTGTTCAAGCAGGCGAAGGAGCACTTCCTCCCGACACTCGACACAGCCGCCAATTTTGAGAATGAGGATCGGCGCGCTAAGGATATGCACGGCGTGCTGCAGGGTGACCCCCTCCCGTTCGGAGTCGAAGCCAACCGGGCTTCCCTGGAGACGTTCATCGGCTTCACCGTCGACCAGCAGATCATTCCCGAGGCAATCCGCCCCGATGAAGCGTTCGAGCCGAGCACGCGCGAACTGGAAGGGTAAGGAGGAAGCAGAGCCATGGCAGACCTGCGATTGACGACCGCCACCTTCCCTCACGGGCAGTGGGATGGACTGAAAGATGGGCGGGTCAAGCCGGAAGGCATCGAACTGGAACACGTCCAGGCCAGCCCGAACACGTACCGGCGGATGGTGCGGAACCTCGAGTTCGATGTCGCCGAGGTGGCGCTGACGACCTTCGTTGCGGCCAAGTGGTTCGGGGTCCCCATCACCGGCATCCCCATTTTCTCGAACCGGGACGTGACCATGAGCCCCATCTCCTGCAACGTCCGGTCGGGCATCAAGAGTCCCAAGGACCTGGAAGGGAAGCGTGTAGGGCTGCGCTCCTACACGGTGACGAACACCACGCAATGCCGCGCCCTGCTCAACTACGAGTTCGGCGTCGACACGGACTCGATCCAGTACTCGGTAAGCGAGGACGCGCACGTGGCGCAGTACGTCAATCCGCCAAACGTCATGCAGATCCCGTCGGGCGATACGCTCGAACAGATGCTGGCGGAAGGCGAGCTCGACGCGGGACTGCAGCTCGCGGTCGAGCCGGGAGGAGACATCAGCCTGCTGTTCACCGAGGAGGAAGCGGACGAAGTGGGGTTGGGGTTCTTCAGAAGGACGGGCGTCTATCCCATCGGACACGTCATGACCATCAAGGACGACGTGCTGCGAGAGCACCCGTGGGTGGCTTCGGCGATGTACAGGGCTTTCGCCGAGTCAAAGGACCTGTACGTGGACTCGCTGTCGGGCCTGACCGAGCCGGGGAAGCGTGACCTCCAGGCGTTGCGCAATCGGAATCTGGTCGGCGGCGACCCGTTCCCGATGGGCATGGCGAAGAACCGCAAGGCGATGGAGGCGATGCTCCGGATAGACGTCGACCAGCACATCATCCCCGAGCCGATGGACGTAGACGGCCTCTTCGCACCCGATACGCTCGACCTCGAGTAGGCTCGTTGGTGCGCCTTACCCGAAGTGCGCACCCAGGCCGATGGAATCGGCCCTGAGAGCTCCGTGCTCGAGCATGGCGACCAGCCCCGTCCAACTACCGCCTTCGCGGTCTGGCCGCGAAGGGTCCCGGCTGCGGCGGCGCCACTCCGCCTTGTCCTCATCGGAGATGTCGGGCGCGCCTCCTCCCAGGTGGGCAAGCCAGTTGACCCGTGCAAGGTTCTCGAGCGCCAGCGCGCGCGTGATTGCTTGCTCAACCGTCCGGCCCGCGACGACGATGCCGTGGCCTCGCATCATGACCATGTTGTGGTTCGCCATGAGGTCGAGGAACGGCGCGGTCTCCGCGGGCGTTTGCAGGGTGATCGAGCGGTCGTAGATGGGCGCCTCGTTGTTCAGCGCGATGCGCATCGCTCCCGGCTCGAATCCGCTGAAGATGGGCCGCAGTTCTACCCTGTTCATGGTGCAGAGCAGGACGCCGGGAGGGTGCGCGTGGATCACCGCGTTGACGTCCGGGCGGTACTTGTACAGATCCGTATGGAGGTAGATCTCGCTGACGCGGTTGACGCCGCTGTTGTCTCCCACGGGCTGCCCCTCGAGGTCCACGCGCATGATGCTCGTCGGCTCGGCGAAACGCAGTCCCCTGTCACTCCGGGGCCGGCCCCGAACGAGGATGTTGTCGGTGCCGGGCTCCCGTGTGCTGACGTGGCCGGTCGAGCCCTTGACGAGGCCGTGCTGCGCCAGGATCTGACACGCGAGTGCGACCTTCTCTCGTAGCTCGTCGACGCTTGGTTGGCTGGATGCTGCCTGTGTCATGGGGCTCCTCCTCCTACTGGGATGTGGTCTTCGCGCGCCAGGCGGCGCACTCCTGGTCGAAGAGCTCACGGATACGGGGGTCTTCGTCCTCGAACTCGATCTGTCCCTGGCCTGCTCCCGCCCTCCTTCCACTGCCCGTGAACCCGGGGTTCCCTTCCCGCAGGACGAGGTAGCGCGCAGGTTCATCACTGACGTTGAAGTGCTGATGGCCGCCATGCCCGTTCGACATCAGCGAGCCCGGCTTGAACGCGGCCCGCGACCACTCCGCGTCCGGCCCAGGCATGACTCCGGGAGGCCACTGAAGGTCGTACCCCTCTCCGGTCAGGAAGAGGTAGCTGACGTCCGTCGTCTGGCCCTTGCTGGGGTCCTCATACGCCATCCCGAATCCGTGCCCCTTCTTGTATGAAGCGGTGGGGAACTCGGAGACGTGGCAGACGTAGCGCCCCCCGGCCATGATGACGTACATGTTGGAGCCCGGCCCCCGGTAGGACCACTGGTCCAGCGACATGTGCATGATGCTGGGGATGAAGTTCGCGGCCATCAGGCGGTCGGCGACGCGGACGGACTGACCGCTGAAGTACATCTCGTCGCTCGGGTCGAAGCGGTCGGTGAACGCCTTCGGCGTGTTGAACACGAAATCGGCGCTGGCGAAGAGGTTGAAGACGTGCGGCATGTTCGTGGCCGCGTACAGGCGCACAGGGTCCGTGCCGCTTCCGTTGTGCAGTTCGTGCCACGCGTTGAGCGGTATCGCGAAGGCGCTGTCCGCATGCCACTCGAACGTTTGCCGGGGAGTCCCGTCGTACCAGAGGGTGGTAGCCCCGCGTCCGGTGAGAACGTAGAAGATCTCCTCGTACATGTGGCGCTCGAGATTGAGCGAGCCGCCCGGCGGAATCTCGATGAGATAGCGGATGCCTCCCTGGTTCTGCACCAGGCGCTCTTCGGAAGGATGATGAGTCAGGTCCAGTAGCGCAGCATCGCAGCCCGTGCGCTCCCAGGGCGCCAGCTCCTCTGTGAACAGGCTCGGGATCGTATGCTGGGTGATGATCTTCAGTCCCTCGTCCTGCACCCACCGCTCGAAGGGAGTCAGGGTCCAGGCATCGTTGCGCTCGTTGGTCATGGTCCTCTCCTTACAGGTTGCTACTACGCGACCGCCGACTCGTGACCGAGCCAGACGTTCGGGGTCGTCCATATCCTGCCGTCGCCCCAGCCCTCCCAGGCCTTGGGGACGAACCGCTCGCCGTTCCACTCCCGCGACGGACCGATGTCGATGATGCCGTCGTAGGAGCGGAACACGCACATCGGGTCGCCGCCGTCCTGAACGATCTTGATCTGCTCGTGGAGGAGCCGCCGCCAGATGGCGATGCCCATGTCCGAGACGCCCAACCGCTCGACGGTCCGGTCCGCTATCGGGCCCTGTGTCTCCCACGCCATCTCGTCCTGACTGGGGAAGCTCTCCAGGTGGAAGTCGCCGTTCTCGTCCCGCACGTTGTTCCGCGTGAACGTGGGTTCGCTGTTCACCCCTTCCAGCGTGCCGTCGGGCGTGGGCGTGAAGTAGATGATGTAGATCTGCGTGTGGGTGTCGTCGATGGGCACACGAAGTTGAAGATCGATGGGCCACGCCGAGGCTTCCTCGGGCGTTGGGTCGCCCGTTGCGCTGGGCCTCTCGGTGGCGTGCCGAAGGATATTTGGGAAGATGGCTGGATGGCCGAGCTGCTCCCACTCTATCTCCCCGTCTCCTCCGAAGATGCGCCGCTTCACGATGCCGAAGGGATGCTCCTGGAACAGGTAGCGCTCAGGAGGCCGGAGCTCTCTCCCCCGGAACTTGCCCTTCTCCACCATCCTGCGCAGGTGCAGGTAGTAGGTGTGCGCAGGGTCGAGCGAGTTCTCCTGGCACTGCAGCCAGTTGCAGTTCAACAGTTCGTGGACCTCGACCGTGCGGTTGCCGTCTTCGCGGGCGAGTACGTCCCACCTGGGCAGCAGGGGCGCAGGTTCGGGGCCGAGATACGCGAACAGCAGCCCGCCCAGCTCCTGCACAGGGTAGGCCGGATGACGGAATGCATCCCTTGTCGTTTCCTGCTTCGGCTCGAAAGGCTGCTCGAGGCACCGGCCCTGCTCGTTGAACAGCCAGCCGTGGTACGCGCAGCGGATGCCCTCCTCTTCCACGTACGCGTAATAGAGGGAGGCTCCCCGGTGGGGGCAATGCTCTGCGACCAGCCCATGGACTCCACGTTGGTCGCGATAGACCACGAGTTGCTCGCCGAGCAGCGTGACGCGTCGAGTGGGCTTCTCAGCCGTGACCTCGTTCGCCGCGCAAACGGGGTGCCAGTACCGCCGGAGCAGGTCGCCTCCCGCAGTGCCCGGACCGACGCTCGTGAACAGTTCGTTCTCTTCAGCCGTCAGCATGTCTTGCCTCCCATGCTGGGCGCCACGCGCACCACGCTCGCGGCTTCTTCGCAGCGTATGATAGGGCTTGCGCGACGCTTCGGCTCGCGGATCGGCCGTGGATCGGTTGGATTCCCGACATTCACGCCTTCTCCACGAGACAAGTTCGTCCTCGGTAACCTCGTATCACGCCGGATTGCCCTGGCGCAAGGGGAGGAATCATATGGGCTCCGTTCTGCGAGTTGGGCTCGCCGGTCTGGGCAGCGTCTCACGAACGATCCTCGGAAGCGTCGACACGATCGAGGACGTGAAGCTCACGGCGGTCGCGGATATCCGACAGGAGGCGCTGGACGCAGCCCGCGAGAAGTACGGGGTCGAGACCTTCGACAGCGTGGAGGCGATGTGCGAGAGCCCCGACGTCGACGCCGTTTGGGTATGCACGCCCAATCTCTTCCACTCCGAGCACACCATCATCGCCGCCGAACACGGCAAGCACGTCATCTGCGAGAAACCTATGGCCGTGACCCTCGAGCAGGCGCAGGCCATGGTCGACGCCGTTGATCGGAACGGCGTCCGCTACGTGCAGGGTCACTCCAAGATATTCGACCCTCCCATCCGCCGGATGCGCGAGGTCGTCTCCAGCGGCGAACTGGGACGGCTGATCCAGCTCAACACCTGGGAATACAAGCCGTGGATCTCAGGCCAGCCCCGCCTGGGGTCGGAGGTCGACTCCAGCATGGGCGGCGGCGTGCTCTACCGGCAGGGCCCGCACCAGACCGACATCATCCGCGGCATCGGCGGCGGGATGGTGAGGAGCGTTCGCGCTGTCGCGGGCCGCTGGAACCCGTCGTTCCCCCGGGCTGAGGGCGATTACACCGCATTCCTGGAGTTCGAGGACGGCGTTGCCGCAACCATGGCGTTCAACGGCTACGGCTATTTCGACATCACGGAACTCACGTGGGGCATCGGCGAGGGCGGTCAGCGCCGGAACACTGATATCCCGGCCCCCATCGAGCGCTACGACAACTTCGTGGAGGCCGACGCCAAGTATGCCTTCGCTGGGATACGCGCCGAACGCGAGCGTGCCGAGCGGTCGTCGGGGCGCCACAACCAGCCCTTCTTCGGGCTCACCATCGCGAGCTGCGAGCGCGGCGACATCCGCCAGTCGCCGGACGGCCTGTACATCTACGACGAGAACGGCAGGCGCGAGATAACGTTCGACAACAGAGGCCAGGGCCGCGGCGAACTGACGGAATTGCGCGATGCCATCCGTGAAGAGCGTCCGACCTTCCCCGACGCGCGATGGGGGATGGCAAGCCTCGAAGTCATCCTCGGCATCCTGCGGTCGTCCAACGAGCGGCGTGAAGTGACCATGTCGCTTCAGACGCCGGTTCCGTTCTAGGGAGACTCTGAACAACTCGCGGGTCTGCGCCGGAGGAAGGTGCGAGGAGTGCGAGGCTCCCTCAAGGGCGAACCGGGGGTGGAGGGAGTAGCCTCGGCGGACCGCGCGAGATGTGACACGGTAGTGTCCCGTCAAGTGGTGTAAGAGCGTCACCCTCGCTGTCTTGTTATGCTGCTACGCCTTCAGGCAGCGGCATGGCCTCCTCATTGCCATCCTC
>Ga0209021_1000283_pt1 | contig 67876 bp, 57 predicted proteins | sample PinacodermFT_FD_187299 | JGI IMG/M metagenome (GOLD analysis project Ga0209021, IMG submission 187299) | Host-associated microbial community of the marine sponge Aplysina aerophoba from Gulf of Piran - sponge pinacoderm, lysed by freeze-thaw... | ecosystem: Host-associated > Porifera > Sponge >... | reverse complement strand
GGGGGGGGCGCGGATTATGTGTGCGGGCTGCGCGCCGGCGGGGAGATCGATTGTTGGGCGGCCGAGTTCGGGTCGCATGACGCTGGTCGCTGGGTGTATCAGGAGTCTGGGCCCTATGAGGGCCATGAGGTGCTCGAGAGGGTGGAGGTGTCGTCGGATTATGGGCAGGCGGAGCCGCCGGCGGGGCGTTTCGTGTCGGTGTCGGCGGCGCCCGAGCACGCCTGCGCGGTGGACACGAGCGGGCGGGTGGTGTGCTGGGGCAGCGACTACCGCCACCAGCTCGACCCGGCGGTGCCGGGGCGGGGCTGGAGCGTCAACAACCACTACTGCCGCTACCGTCCCGGATATGACTATGGGCCGCCTCCGGGGCCGGTGGACTGCCGGGTGGGCCGGGGCGTCAGCGACGACGGCTCTTGGGTGAGCGAGGAGATCACGCGCGGGGATCCGAGTTGGGGCTCATGGGAGTTCTGGGGGGTCTATGACGAGGCGGCGGACCCGCTGCGGGGCCCCTTCGTGGAGGTGTCCGCGGGCGGCCGCGGCGGTTGCGGGCTGCGCGCCGACGCGGCGCTGGTGTGCTGGGGAGTGGGCATCTACGGCGCCGGCTCCGACGCCCTCGATGGGGCCTTCACCGCGGTGGCGGTGGGCGATCTCCACGCCTGCGCTTTGCGTGAGCGGCCCGACGACACAGACAGCAACGTGGTGTGCTGGGGCATCGCCAACCTGCCCCTGCCGCAGTCGCATGCGTGCAGGCGCAGCGCCGACGGCGAGGGCTATTGGAATTGCTCGGGCCCGGACCCCGACTACGGCTACCCGCTGTGGCGGAACCAGACTGAGGCCCCCGCGGGCTCCTACACCCAGATCTCTGCCGGCGCGAACCACACCTGCGCGATCACACAGGATCAGGCGGCGGTGTGCTGGGGCGACAACCGCGCCGGCCAGAGCGACGCGCCCGAAGGCGAGTTCACGCAGGTGTCCGCGGTCGATGACAGCTCCTGCGCGCTGAGCGTCGACGGCACCCCGGTGTGTTGGGGCGCGAATGCCGGTCTGCGGCCCCCGCCGGGAGAGTTCACCTCGGTGAGCGCCGCGGGGCGTTGGGGCCGCCCCTGCGGCATCCGCCCCGACGGCGCCGTGCAGTGCTGGGGCCAGGAGGGCCGCTACGGCGAGCCCCCCGAATGGGTGGGGCCGCTGGTTGACGCGTCGGTCGGGCAGCACGGGTCATGTGGAGTGCGTGCCGACGCGTCGTTGGCATGCTGGGACAACCGCACCAAAGCAGACCCGCATCTCGCTGCGGGCACGCAGCCCCCCGAGGGCGAGTTCATGGCGGTTCCTGTGGCCCACTACGGCGGCTACTGCGCGCTGCGCGCCCACGGTTCGATCGATTGCCGGATACGCGACGGGCAACGGGACTACGAGCCGCCCTCGGGGGAGTTCACCCGCATCGCACGGGGCGTCCGCCACGCCTGCGCCATCCGCACCGACGGCACGGTGGCCTGCTGGGGCAGCCCCGCTGACGAGGACGACACGAGCGTCATGCCCAGCCCGTACGGATGAGGCGTCCGCCGAGACGCCTGAGCCGTGGCGCCAGCGGGCCGCGGCGGAGTCCGGCTTTGGCCCGCGACGGGAACACGGTGACGTCCACCAGCGCCCGCAGGCGGCACCTGTTGGTGTCGGCGGCGTGCGCCTTGGGTGTTCTCGCGGGTTCTGCGGCTCCGGCCGCGGCCCAGCAGCCGCCCGGCCCTGGGGCGCCGAAGGTGCCCTTGACGGCGACGGCAGGGACCGCAGCCGCGGCTGCGGCTGTGCTGGGCGAGGGCTTCGTGCTGGCCGGCGAGTGGGTCGCTTCTGGGGTGGTGTGGCTGGACTGGGACGACATCGACGACGCGGCCGCATACGAGTTGATGTATCGCGGCGCGGACGGTTGGGCGCTGCTGTCGCAGGATGCGCCGGTGGGCGGTGCGGCGGTGCGCTTCGAGGGTTCTTCGGCGCGGGTGGCGGGCCTTTCTGCTGATGTGGGCGAGTATTGGTTCGCGGTGAGGGCCCGCAACGCCTTCGGGGTGTCGGTGTGGTCTGACAGCGCGCGGGTCGCGGTGCCTGACTACGCGCTCGAAGTACCGGGGGCCGAGCCGTTGTTTGATCCGTTCACCGCGCCGACGCGCTCGGGCATCGACCTGGAGCGCCTGCGCGAGGCGGTGGCCACCATCGCGCCCGGCGACGCGGACTGCACCGCGGCCCCTGCGCTGACTGTGGCCGGAGTAACGGTGGTAGATCGCCCGGTTGGACTTGATGACCCCGATGTCGAGTTGGCGGTTGCCGAGGTGGCCCGCGTTGCTGGCGGCTGCCTGCTGGTGGAGTACGTGGCGCTGGAGGGCCGCAGCGTGGCGCAGGTGCGGGAGCTGCTCACCGAAGAGGACAGCGTGCTGGCGGTGGGAGCGCCGGTGCGAGGTGCCCGGATCGCTCACGACGGCGGGGCGCACTCCTCGCACGGCACCACTCACCACGACGACGGAGACGGAGAGCAATGGCATCTGCCTCAGCCCACGATGAACAAGCTGTGGACCGCCTGGGAACCCGACCGGCCTGTCATCGTGGCCGTTCTCGACACGGGCGTGGACGAGCAGCACCCCGACTTGGATGACCGCATAGTCACCGGCGGGCTCGAAGAATGCCACCGGCGCGACCCCGACGGGCACGGCACCCACGTCGCGGGAATCGTCGCTGCCGAGCACCACGATCCCCCGGCGACGAACCAGCACGTGGCCGGTGTTGCGCCTGGCGCGCAGATCCTGCCCCTTCGGGTGCTCGAGCGAGCCGGCTGCGATCCCGCCATGCAAGCAACCGAGGCCGTGGCCGCGGCGGTCAACAACGGCGCGCGGGTGATCAACATGTCGCTCATCTGGAGCTCGGGCCATCGCAGCGAAGACGACCAGAATGTGGGCGGCATCCCCATCGACCGCGACGTCACATCGGACACCTTCGAACTCGCGTTGCGGGCCGCGTCGATGCTGGGTGTCGTGTCGGTCGCGGCCGCAGGCAATTGCGGCAACGACGAAGAGATCACTGTCGACGGAAAGACAAAGAAGAGCTGGGAACACAACAAGTGCTCGGGCCACAACTTCGACCACGCGCCCGCGATCTATGCCACCACCGGCGACGTGATCACCGTCGCTGCCATCAACAGGAATGGCAAGCGCCGCGAATCAAGCACCGCCAACGAACACGTCGACATCGCCGCGCCCGGCGGCGGCATCCTGTCCACAGACCACTGCACAAACATCGGACCGCCCGCCCACCGGGTTGTCAGCTGCGGAACCGCTTTGAGCTCGGGCACGTCAATGGCGTCACCGTTCGTGGCCGGGGTGGTGGCGCACATGTTGAACCGTCATCCGCAGGCGGCCGTCGGTGAGGTGCGCCGAGCGCTGGAGTTGACGGCGATGGCCCCTCCTGCGGGGGAAATGCTGTCACGCCGTGGCAGGCTCAATGACCCCCCTGTCGCGCCGCCGTCTCGCGAGTTCGGCAGCGGCATCGTGAACCCCGCTGGGGCGGTCGCGAGGCTGGGCGAGATCGTGGCTGGGGTTGAGGCGGCCGATGCGGGCGGGTTTGTGGAGGTGGACGCGGGCGCGCGGCATAGCTGCGGGCGGCGCGCCGGCGGACGGGTGCGGTGCTGGGGCGACAACGGTGTGGCGGTCAACACGCCGGTGCTGGAGTTCGATCAGGTGTCGGTGCCGACGGGGCCCGCGGACCATGCGTGTGGGGTGACCGAGGGCCCGGTGGCGGTGCGCGGCTCGCGCCGTGTCGAGGCGTTGTGTTGGAGCGGCAGCGGCCGGGGCGCCCCGCAGGTGGTGCAGGGCGCGTTCGATCAGGTCGTGGCCGGTTTCGCGCGGAGTTGCGGGCTGCGCCCCGGCAAGTCTGTGGTGTGTTGGGACAATGACACCGGTGCGGGCCGCTACGTCCCCGGCGGGGAGTTCAAGGAGATTGCTGGGGGCTGGCTGCATTTCTGCGGTCTTCGCGCTGATGGTTCGGTGCAGTGTTGGGGTGACAGCACCCACGGTCAGACCAGCGCGCCCGAGGGGGTGGCGTTCCTCGCGGTGGACGCCGGAGGCGATCACAGCTGCGGGGTGACCGTCGGCGGCGGGGTGCGCTGCTGGGGCGCGGCGGCGGCGTTGGCGGGGATGCCCGCGGCGACCCAGAGGGGGTTCGTGGCGGTGGACGCGGGCCACGGCCACAGTTGCGCGATCGTGCAGGCTGGCCCGGGCCCGCACTCCAGAGACGACGGTGGCCGCGTGACATGCTGGGGAGACAACGCCTACGGCCAGGCCGACGCGCCCGAAGCGAGGTTCACGCAGGTGTCCGCGGGCTGGCGGCACAGTTGCGGCCGCCGCCCCGACGCGACGGTGGTGTGCTGGGGCTCTGACGGCAACGGCCAGGCGCCGCAGGCCCGCCTGTCGAGCCTGTCGCTGATGTCGGCCGGTGGCGCCGAGTTGATCTCCTTTGAGCCCGCAGTTACCGACTACACCGTCATCGCGGAGCCCGGCGAGGCCACACTGGCCCTCACCGTCGCCGACCACGGCACCTCCGGGCCCAAGAGCCCCGAACCCACCCCACCGGACTCCGAGCCGGGGACTGGGGGGCATCAGGTGATGCTGGCTGATGGGCTGGTGATCGAGGTGACGGTGGAGGCGTTGTTCGGGTTCGGGGAGTCGCGCACCTACCGGATCAACATTGTGGAGCCGCCGCGGCTGGCGTCGCTGAGCGTGGTCCCGGCGGGTTCTGACTGCATGCCGGTGTGCGCGCCGTTGGCTCTGGATCCGGTGTTCGATCCTGGGGTGTTCGACTATCGGGTGGCTGCTGGTGAGGATGTGGGGCTGGTGACGGTGTCGGTGTCGGCCTCGACCGGCGAGGCGGTGGTGGCGCCCGGCGACGCGGATGCGGCTGGGGGCCATCAGGTGGCGTTGAACACCAACTCGGGGTTCTCGGCGGTGTCCGCGGGCGGCAACTTCTCGTGCGGGTTGAAGTCCAGCGGGCGCGTGGAGTGCTGGGGCGACAACGACGCCGGCCAGCTCGCGGCGCCCTTGGGGGTGTTCTCGGCGGTGTCTGCGGGTACTCGTCACGCCTGCGCGATCGGGTCGGGGGGCGCGGTGTCGTGTTGGGGGCGGAACCTCGAGGAGCAGACCGATGCGCCGGCGGGGTCGTTCAGCGCGGTCAGCGCCGGGGGGTTCCATTCCTGTGGGCTGGGGTCGGATGGCTCGGTGACGTGCTGGGGCGACGATCTAGACGCGTCACCGCCGGCGGGGTCGTTCAAGCAGGTGGAGGCCGGGTCGTTCCACACCTGCGGGGTCGGCGCGTCCGATCGGGTGTCGTGTTGGGGCTGGGATCTGTTTGACTCCACCACCGCGCCCGGCGGCGCGTTCGGTGCGGTGTCGGCGGGGACGTTCTTCGCGTGCGGGCTCAGGACCGGCGGCAGCGTCGAGTGTTGGGGCACCAACGACAGCGGCCAGTCCCGTGCGCCGTCGGGGACCTTCAGCGCGGTGTCCGCGGGAGTGGTGCACGCCTGCGGGCTCAGACCAGCCGGCGCCGCGGTGTGCTGGGGCGGCAACACCGCGGGGCAGTCCCGTGCGCTGTCGGGGACCTTCAGCGCGGTGTCCGCGGGGGCCGGGCACAGTTGCGGGCTGCGGCCCGCGGGGACCGTGGAGTGCTGGGGGTCGCCGCCGGCGCGCCTGAAGGTGGCGGCGCCCGCGGAGATCGCTGTGACCGTCACCAGCGCCACCGACACGTCCGTGGCCGCGGTCTACACCGTGTCGGTGTCGCGCGCCGCGGCGGTGAGCGCCCAGCAGTCCGAACAGCCCCGACCCGGCCCCGCCGAGGGCGCCGGCGCATCAACCAGCGCCGGCGCCGCAGCGTGCGACGGTGACCCCCGATGCGAGATGGTGCTCGCCGACGCGTCCGGACGCGCCGGTGCTGCACCCGACACACAAGGCGCCGCCGCCGCACCGTCACAGCCCGATGCGTCCGACGCGCCCCGCGCCCGGCCGGACCAACACCACAGCACAAACGGCGCCAGCGGCGACAACCCGCCCAGCAACAGCGACACCGAGCAAGCGCCGGCGCCGCGCCGCAACCGCTCAGCAGCACCCCAGACGGTGGCGTGCCCCGCCTCCCCGGCCGGCACGGCCGCTGCGGTGCAGATCGCCGACGACATCCTGCGGGCCGAGATCGTGCGCCGCCTCGGCAAGGCGCCCGGCTCTGCGGTCACAGCCGCGGAGATGGCTGAGCTCACGTCGCTGGAGGTGCCCGCCGATGGCGCGCAGGCCGTGTCGAGCCTCGCGGGGCTCGAGCACGCCACCGGCCTCACGACGTTGAGCGTGGCAGGCCACGACGTGTCGTCGCTGCAGCCGTTGTCGTGCCTGAACGGCCTCATCACCGTCGATGTCTCCAACAACGAGATATCCGACATCGGCGCCATGTCGGCGCACAGCGCCCTGACGGCGCTGGACCTCTCGGGCAACAACATCGCCGACATCGCCTCGCTGTCACAGCTCAGCGGTCTCAGGAGCCTCAACCTGGGCCGCAACCAGATCACCGGGCTCGGGCCGCTGCGGGGCCTCTCCAGCCTCGAGCGGCTCTACCTCTACGACAACCAGATCACCGACTTGGCGCCTCTGGCCGACTTGAGCAGGCTCACGACGCTGCACCTGGACCACAACGACATCACCGACGTCTCGGCGCTGTCTGGGCTCACGAGTCTCGCTGTGCTGGGGCTCGGCGACAACAGCATCGCCGATGTCGCGCCGCTGGCGGGCCTGACCGGTTTGGAGACGCTGTATGTGTTCGACAACGACATCGTCGACGCCTCATCTCTGGCGGCCCTCGGCGGGCTGGGGGTGCTGTGGATCGACGGCAACGACATCGCCAGCCCCTACCGGGTGCCGCGCCTTGGCGGCCTGGGCTATCTCGATGCGCGCCACAACCTGGTCTCTGATGTCGCGCCCCTCGACACGGCCGCCGCGCCCGAAGCGACCGTGCACCGCGAGCCCCAGCGGGTGGCGACGATCCATATCAGCGACCCGGGTCTGCGGTCGGTGCTGCTGGCCGCGACAGGCAGGAGCCCCGGCGGCTCCCTCGACGCCGACGAGGTCGCGGCCATCGAACGCCTCGACATCACCGCCGTCGAGCTCGGCGGCCTCTCTGAGCTGCGCGCCCTGAAGTCGCTGCGACGCCTCAACCTGCACCACAACAGCCTCAACGGACTCGACGACCTCCCCGCGCTGGAAGGACTCGACACGCTGTTCGTCGACTTCAACAACATCACAGACCTCGCCCCGCTCACAGCGCTCAGAGGGCTCAGATCCCTCGGGCTCGTCGGCAACCACATCGCCGACCTCGAACCCCTCGCGGCGCTCACCGGGCTCGAATCGCTGTACCTGTCAGCCAACAACATCACAGACCTCACCGCGCTCGCCGGGCTGCGCAGACTGCACCACCTGCGCCTCACCACCAACAACATCGCAGACCTCGAACCCCTCAAAGAACTCACCGCGCTCACCCAACTGCACCTGCGCCACAACAACATCACCAGCCTCGAGCCCCTCGCCGGGCTCACCGCGCTCACACACCTCGACCTGCGAGACAACGACATCACCAGCCTCGAGCCCCTCGCCGGGCTCACCGAACTCCAGGACCTCCACATCGGCGGCAACCACATCACCGACTACAGCCCCCTCGACCACCTCACCGCACTCACCATCCACGGACGCGACAACCAGACCCCGCAAGGCTGAGCCGACCAGCCCCGGTGCAGGCGTGTTGTGCTTGCCTGTCTTCGGGGCGGTACCGTCGCGCCATGGCGGACGTGCCGGAGCGCCGGCCCGTGACTGTGGCCTGGGACGAGGCTCGGGAGGTGCTGGTGGTGGTGCTGGTGATCGCGGCGCTCCTGCACCTCGTCGCGCCGGTGATCCGTTATGCCGGGATCGGCTATCGGTCGGGGTGGGAGGATCTGTACAGCGCCCTGACCAACGTCAACGCCCTCACCGGGCTTCTTCTGCTGGGGGCCGCGGTCACGGTGTGCACCACCCCGCCCGCGGACATGGTGCCCCGGCTCCGGCAGACGGTGTACTGGGCCTCGGTGGCGGTGGCCGCGCTCGGTGTCCTCGCGGTCGTGAACGTCCTGTCGGTGCCGTCCGCCGGCGACGCGGCCGCCGTGCGGCTGGCGGTGGTGGCCTGGCGTCCGGGACCGGCCGTGCTGCTGTCGGGTTGCGCGGCCTGGACGGCCCGCCGGGTCGTGCTGTTCGGATGACGCTTCGCTGACGCGTCGCGGGCCGCCGCGCCGGTAAGCTTCCGGCCCGTGTCGGAGTTCCTGCGCACCTATCTGACCGTCGGCATCTTCGGCGCTCTGGGCGTGGGCATCGTGGCGGCGCTGCTCGGCGTGGGGCGCATCCTGCGACCGTCGCGCCCGACCCCGGCCAAGGTGGAGAACTACGAGTCCGGCGTGGACCCCGTCGGAGACATGTGGTCGCAGGCCAACATCCGCTACTACGTCTTCGCGCTGCTGTTCGTGCTGTTCGACGTGGAGGCCGTCTTCATCTTCCCGTGGGCCGCCCGCCTGGAGGCCTACGCGCTGTTCGGCCTGGTCGAGATGGCGATATTCATCTTCATCCTGCTCCTCGGCCTGCTCTACGCCTGGCGAAAGAGGATGCTCAGATGGGTCTGACCGCGCTGGCGGGCTGCCGCCCTGGAATCGATATCGGCATGACCTCGAGTCGCTCGGCGGGGGTTGCCCGATGGGTCTAGTCGAGTCGGGCAAGGTCCCCAAGCCGCTGTCGACCCTGCTCAACATGAGCCGCAAGTACTCGCTGTGGGTGTACCAGTGGGGCCTGGCCTGCTGCGCCATCGAGATGGGTGCCGCCTTCGGCTCGCCCCGCTACGACGTCATGCGCCTCGGGGTGATCCCCCTGCCGGCCAGCCCCCGGCAGGCCGACCTGGTGGTCATCTCCGGCACCGTGACCGACAAGATGGCCCCGTCGGTGCGCCGCCTCTACGAGCAGATGCCCGACCCCAAGTACGTGATCTCCATGGGATCGTGCGCCAACTGCGGCGGGCCCTACTGGGACAGCTACTCGGTCACCAAGGGCGTCGACCAGATCGTGCCGGTGGACGTGTACGTGCCCGGCTGCCCGCCCCGGCCCGAAGCCCTGCTCGAGGGGATCGTGATGCTTCAGGAGCGCATCCAGAACGAGGACATGGGCGAGCGCTGGAGGGGTGAGCCGATTGTCATCGACTGACGCCGCCCCATCCGAGACCGAAGCCGCTGAAGCGGCTGCCGACGCCGAGGCCGAGGCGCTCCTGGCGCGGGCCCGCGGCGTGCTGGGCGAGGCGCTGGTCGGGTCGCACATCGCTGCGGGCGAGCTGTGGCTGCGGGTCGACCGCGAGTCATGGGCGGACCTCGCGGGATGGCTGCGCGACGGGGAGGGCTTCACGTTCTTCAGCTTCCTGTCGGCCATCGACTGGATGGCGTCGCCGTTCGGCCGCGACATGGACAGCACCGTCGACAACGTGCTCGACCCGCCCGAGCCGAAGGAGGCCGCACCGACCGAGACCGGCGTGGCCGGCGGCGACACCCGCTTCCAGCTGCTGGCCCGGGTCAGCGATGTGGCCACCGGACGCTCGGTGATCGCCAAGGCGGACCTTCCCACCGAGGACCTGCGGGCCGCCAGCTGGGTGCCTGTCTACCCCGGAGCCGACTGGCACGAGCGCGAGGCCTGGGAGATGTTCGGGATCGCATTCGACGGTCACCCCGGGCTGCGTCACATCTACCTTCCCGGCGAGTTCGAGGGCCACCCGCTGCGCAAGGACTACCCGCTGCTGGCCCGCCGGGTGAAGCCCTGGCCCGGCATCGTCGACGTGGAGCTGATGCCCGAGGTGACCGACGACTCCGCCGGCGCCCCCGCCGCCGCGGAGGGCGGTGGCCAGTGACTGTCACCGAGCGCCAGCAGCTCAGCTACATCGCGGCCCAGGCCGCCGACGCCCGGGTGAACCTGGAGATCGAGACGGAGGGCATGACCCTCAACATCGGCCCCCAGCACCCGGCCACCCACGGGACGCTGCGCATCGTGGCCAAGCTCGACGGCGAGCAGGTGGTGTCGGCCGACCCGGTGATGGGCTACATGCACCGCGGCTACGAGAAGCTGGCCGAGGTGCGCACCTACCCGCAGGTGACCACCCTCATCAACCGCATCGACTGGCTGGGCAGCTTCGCCAACGAGGTGCCCTTCATCCTGGCCGCCGAGCGCCTCATGGGAATAGAGGCGCCGCCCCGGGCCCAGTGGATCCGCACGATCCTCTTCGAGCTGAGCCGGATCGCCAACATCACGCTGTTCCTGGGCGACATGGCCGTGCAGGTGGGCGCCATCACCCCGGTGTTCTTCGCCTTCCGCGACCGCGAGCATGTGCTCAACCAGATCGAGGCCGCCACCGGCGGGCGCTTCCACCCCAACTTCGACCGCATCGGCGGCCTCAAGGACGACCTGCCGGCGGGCTGGGTGGCCGAGACCCGCCAGGCCATGCGCAAGATCCGCGGCTTCTGCGACGAGATCGAGGAGCTCGTGCAGGGCAACGAGATCTTCCAGGCCCGCACCCGGGGCATCGGCGTGATCCCGCCCGACGTCGGGCTGTCCTACGGCCTGTCCGGGGCCAACATCAGGGCCTCGGGCGTGGACTGGGACGTGCGCCGCGACAGCCCGTGCGGGCTGGTCCACGACCAGGTCGACTGGAAGGTGTGGACCCACCCCGACGGCGACTCGTTCGCCCGCTTCTGGGTGCGCCTGCAGGAGACCCGCGAGGCCACCAGGATCGTCGACCAGCTCCTCGACGACATCCCGCCGGGGCCGATCATGGCCAAGGTGCCCGTCATCATCAAGGTCCCCGCGGGCGAGGCCTACGTCGAGACGGAGAACCCGCTCGGCGTGATGGGCTACTACGTGGTGTCCAAGGGGGACCTGAACCCGTTCCGGGTGAAGATCCGCTCGGCGTCGTTCTCCAACGTGTCGATCACGCCCTGGCTGCTCAAGGGGGTCTACGTTCCCGACATCATCACCATCCTGGGAAGCCTCTACTTCATCCTCGGAGACATCGACCGATGATCCCGCGGTTCGCTGACACTGGAGCATTGGCCGGGGGTCGAGCAACGATCCCGCGGTGCGTTGACTCGGGAGCACTGGCGGGGGTCCGGACGATGATCTCTCGGTGCGTCATGCCCGGGACAGTCGCGGGGATCGACCGATGATCCCGCTGCTGGCGGAGCTCTCGTACTGGCAGATCACCTCGATCCGGGTGGGCGCGGGCTTGGTGGCGGTGCTGCTCGTGGCCGGCACGCTGGTCTACGCCCACCTGTTCAAGATGGTGAGCTTCATGCAGAGCCGGCTCGGCCCCATGGAGGCCGGCCCCTACGGGTCCCTGCAGCTCCTGGCCGAGATCGGCAAGTTCCTCCAGAAGGAGGACATCGTCCCCGCCCGGGCCGACCGCTTCGTGTTCAAGGCGGCCCCGTTCGTGGTGCTGACCTCCACGTTCCTGCTGCTGGTCGTGCTGCCGGGGGGCCCCGACGCCTGGTTCATCGCCAACGATCTGGGGATCTACCTGGCCATGGCCGTCAGCTCGGTGTCGGTGATCGGGATCCTCATGGCCGGATGGGGCTCGGCGTCGAAGTACTCCCTGCTCGGCGGGCTGCGGGCCACCGGCCAGCTCATCGCCTACGAGCTGCCGCTGCTGCTGGCGGTGGTCGGGGTGGTCATCCAGGCCGAGACCATGAACCTGCAGGGGATCGTGCTGTCGCAGGCCAACGGCGAGATCTTCGGCTGGGGGATGATCGGCAACCCGTTCATCCTCACCCAGTTCGCCGGTTTCGCCATCTTCATGATCGCCATGCAGGCCGAGCTAACCCAGACCCCGTTCGACATGCCGGTGGCCGAGTCGGAGCTGGTCACCGGCTACATGACCGAGTACTCGGGCCTGCGGTTCCTGCTGTTCTTCATCGGGGAGTTCGCCACCGCCGGCGTGTTCTCGGCCATCGCCGCGGTGCTGTTCCTGGGCGGCTGGTACGTGCCGGGCCTCGACCCGGCCGACAACCTCTTCAACGTGATCGGCCCGCTGGTGCTGTTCGGCAAGGTGGTGGTCCTGACGTTTGTGGTCTTCTGGGTCCGGTTCACCTTCCCCCGCTTCCGCGAGGACCAGCTCCAGCGCCTGGCCTGGAAGTTCCTGGTGCCGCTGGCCCTGGCCAACATCGTGGTCACCGGCGTCCTCAAGGTCCTCGTCTGACCTAGGAAGTGCCAGCCCACGATGTATCAGACCGGAAGCACGATCAAGGAAACGCTAGAGGAAATCCACTGCCACAATCTTGTGCTTCCCGCCATTCAACGCGAATTCGTTTGGAGGTCTGAGCAGATTTGCCGCCTGTTCGACAGTATCATGCAAGGATACCCTTTCGGCACGTTCCTCTACTGGCGAGTAGCTCCCGAGAATAGCGGGAAGTTCAAGTTCTTCGATTTCGTTCGAGATTACCACCAACGTGACAATCCCCATTGCCCTCCTCTTCCCACTTTACATAATCGTCAGGTAACAGCAGTACTGGACGGACAGCAACGCTTGACAGCTCTCAACATTGGTTTGCACGGCAGTATCTCTCGAAAGTTGCCCTACAAGTGGTGGAACAATCCCGATGCCTTTCCAGAGACAATACTACACCTAGACTTGCTTTGGACACCAGACGAGGATGAAGAAGAGGGACTCAGATATAAGTTTCGATTCTTGACTGAATCACATGCAAGTCTAGTTCAGGAAAGTATTTGTTGGTTTCCGGTAAAGCAAATACTGGACTTTGATAATGCAGGGCCAGCCATGACACGTTGGCTCAACCAACGACTTACCCAGGAGCGAGTAGATGCTGCCTTCGAAACTCTCTTCAGGCTATATCAATACGTGCACACAGAACATCTTGTGGCCTACTATGAGGAGAAGGGGCAAGAACTAGATAAGGCACTTCAGATCTTCATTCGCATGAATGATGGAGGAACTACCCTATCTCATTCTGATCTGCTGCTTTCAATTGCAGTAGCTCAATGGAAGAATCTCGATGCTCGAGAAGAGATTCATCGTTTGGTAGATGAACTGAACCGCATCGGTTCGGGTTTCACCTTCTCTAAGGATCTAGTCTTGAAGGCAGGTCTGATGCTCAGCGAGATTGGCAGTGTCGGCTTCAAGGTTGACAACTTCAACCGCGAGAATATGGATACGCTTGAAGATTACTGGGAAGATATCAAGAGTGCACTGATCTTGACCGTGCGACTCGTCTCCTCGTTTGGATTCAGCGGACGGAATCTCACATCGCACAACTCCATTCTGCCGATTGCATACTATCTATACAAGAGAAGTCCGGGAGATGCTTACTTGAGTAAGAGCAGTTTCGAGCGGGACCGACGGAGTGTTCGCGACTGGCTGATCCGAAGTCTGTTGAAGACTGGAGTTTGGGGCAGTGGCTTGGACACATTGCTAACTGATCTCCGAGCGTCCATTAGAGATGCTAGACAAGACACCTTTCCGCATGAACGCCTTCGTGAAGCAATGGCACGGCGAGGCAAGGCTCTGCACTTCGATGATGAAGAGATCGAGGAATTGGCAGACATGCAGTATGGGAATAGATTGACATTCTCGTTGTTGTCCCTACTGTTTCCCTTCGTTGATCTTAGGAATAACTTCCATGTGGACCATATCTTTCCGTCGGCGCGGTTCACTGAGCGCAGGCTTAGGAAAGCTGGTGTTGATGAGGACTTGATTGACGACTTCAGAGAACAGCGGAACGGACTTGCTAATCTTCAACTGCTTCAAGGACCTGAGAACAACGAGAAGCGCGCCAAGATGCCAGCAAAATGGCTGGCCGCATTGGAGTCTGGAGCGTCCGACTATGCAGATAGGCATCTGTTGGGCGATGTGCCCGAATCGATTGCTGAATTCGATCAGTTCTATAAGGCGAGAAGAGAAAGATTGAAGCAGCGAATCACGGACCTGCTTGGTCGATAGGGCGTGGGCGGATGCCGGGCTGGCGCTTGTCGAGGCTGGCTTGCCGGGCGATCCGGCCTACGCAGACGCGGTTTAGCATGCCGGCCCAGGCAAGGCTGTCGGATGGACTCAGCGCGAGAGAGTGAGTCTCGCGGTCTGCGTCCCGATGCTTCGCGGCCGAAGCCGACGCGGGGTGCCGCAGCTGTGTCTCTTGTCTTCGCTGTCGGGCCAGGCTTCTCGGCACCGACCAAATCGTTCCTCACTGCGGTGCTGTCACGAGCGTCTTACGGTGGTGGGGGGAGACGGTTCAACGGCTCGACGAGGCACTGGTGTAGTTGGTTTGTGGGTCTCGTTCTTGGACGCGGGTCGGCGCGGCCTGGCGCGTAGGCTGGAATGGGGGTGGCCCTCCTGGGAGACGGGACGATGGACAGTGTCGCTGTGAGCAGCTACCGGTGCTTCGGAGAGGAGCAGGCGGCTCGTCTCGCGCCGGTCACCCTCCTTGTGGGAGAGAACAGCACCGGCAAGAGTTCGCTGATGGCAATGATCCGTGCGCTGTGGGATGCCGTCTACGCCGACCGCGTGCCCGACTTCAAGGAGGAGCCCTACGATCTGGGCAGCTTCGACGAGATCCTCCACGACACAGGTGGCCGTGGAACGCGAGCGCCGAGCTTTGCTGCTCGTTTCGAAGTCCGCGCCGCGGCGTCTCGAAGCGGAGCCCGCTCGGAGCCCTGCCAGGCCGAGGTCGAGTTCGGACCGCACCAAGCGGCCCCGACACCCGTTCGGCGGCGCGTGTCGCGCGATGGATGCTGGCTGGAGCAGGACCTTAGCGCAGCAGGCTTCGGGGGAATCCGCTTCGGTACACCGCAGGGCGAATGGAAGAGCGAGGCATCCGGTGGCGGGCGCGCCTTCGCCTCCAACGCTGCGGACACCTTGCCGCCGTTGGATTCGGCGTTGTGGCACCTTCGCCGGATTGCAGACGAGGATCGTCCGGCTGTGTCGCGTGTTGAGCCTTTGCCCGGCTCCCCAGAGTTCACAGCTGAGATCGTCGAGGAGATCCGGCAGCGGATCGGGCACTTCCCGGGAGGTCGCCCGCACAGATCCCGTCCTTATGATCGGGCAAGGCCCTTCGCGAGCGCGCCGACACGGTCCCGGCCGCGGCGGACGTATGATCCCGCACGAGCAGCGCCCGATGCCGAGGGCGACTACGTGCCGACGCATCTGGCGTGGCTGTCGCTTCACGAGCCCGATACCTGGCAGAATCTCCAAGACCGGCTTGAGGAGTTCGGGAGCGCCGCGGGTCTCTTTGACGAGATCAGGGTGCGCCGGCTCGGGAGGACCGCTTCGGATCCGTTCCAACTCCAGGTCCGCAAGTTCGATAATGGACGAAAGGGGCCGATCCACAGTCTTGCAGACATGGGCTATGGCGTGAGCCAGATCCTGCCGCTCGCTGCTGAACTGCTGCGCGACGACAGCCCCCGGACGCTCCTCGTTCAACAGCCCGAGGTGCATCTGCATCCCAGTGCGCAGGCGGCCCTCGGTGCCCTGCTGTGCGAAGTCGCCGCCGGCGATAGACACGGCCGCCGCCTCATTATCGAAACCCACAGCGACTTCATCATCGACCGCGTCCGCATGTCGGTCCGAGATCAGGTTGGGGGGATGAGACCCGAAGACGTCTCGATCGTGTACTTCGAGCGGGACGGGCACGACGTAGTGATCCACAACTTGAGAGTGGACAAGAAAGGCAGCCTGCTCGACGCTCCGCCCGGTTACCGGCAGTTCTTCTTGGAGGAACTACAGCGCTCCATCGACCTGTGAGCCATGTGCGCGATCGTGGACACCAACGTCGTTGGCGAACTTTGGGATGGGGGCAGTTCTGCGGCGGGGCAGCGCTTCCGTCGCTGGGTCGAAGGTTCGAGCGGCCGGTTGGTAGTAGGCGGGCAGATCACGCGTGAGCTTGGATCAGGCAGCGCGGCACGATGGCTGCGAGAGTTGGACCGCGCGGGCAAGCTGACCAGAGTTGACGACAGCCAAGTCGACCGTCAAGCAGAAAGACTGAGAAGCGTCCCTGCCAGTGATCCCGGTTCGTGCAGATCCGACGATCATCACGTCATAGCACTGGCCCAGATCAGCGGAGCGCGACTGCTATTCTCCAACGACAAGGATCTGCACAAGGACTTCAAGAACAAGCAACTGATCGATCAGCCCTCGGGTACGGTCTACTCGACGTTGGCTCGTAAGGACTTCACTTCCCACCGCAGGGCACAGCTACGCAAGCACCAGTGCATGCCCTAGCAACTGGGCGGCTGGTACGTGCCGGGCCTCGACCCGGCCGACAACCTCTTCAACGTGATCGGCCCGCTGGTGCTGTTCGGCAAGGTGGTGGTCCTGACGTTCCTGGTCTTCTGGGTCCGGTTCACCTTCCCCCGCTTCCGCGAGGACCAGCTCCAGCGCCTGGCCTGGAAGTTCCTGGTGCCGCTGGCGCTGGCCAACATCGTGGTCACCGGCGTCCTCAAGGTCCTCATTTGACGGTCCAGATAGGTGGGACGAGGATCGGAGCAGCGAATCACGGATCTGCTTGGACGACAGGGTGCGGGTGGCTGCGGGGACGGTCTTGGCTGAAGCCCGTCTCGCGAGCAATCCTGCCAACGTAGGCGCGGTCGATGCCGGTACGGCGTGAGATCTCGCCGTAGGAGGCCCGGTCGTCGGCCCTGAGCGCGATCACGGCCACCTCCTTCTGCGAGAGGGCTCGCACACCTGAGATGGCCTCGCCGTCTGAGCCGGGCTGTTGCTGGAGCCAGTCGCAGAAGACGTCGTGGATGAAGCGGACCTCTCGCCCGTGGCGTTCCAGGACGCCGGCCCGGGCAAGCCTGTCGAGACTCGCGGCGGCCCGCCATCGGCCCAGATGCTGGTGCAGGAGGCCGGCCGCGGCCGCGCCGCCCCGCTCCGCCAGCAGCGCAAGGAGCTCCCGATCGGAGGTACCGAGCCGTCGCCACACTGGCAGCACGATGTGGGCGATCATGTCGTCGCGGGCCGCGGCGACACCGGCTGCGGCCTCGTGCTCGACGATGCCGGACGCGGGGTCGGCGGCGGCCTCCCAGGAATGGAAGCCGACGCTCTGAAGCAGGTACGGAGAGCCGCGCGCCGCCACCACCAGCGCCGCGACCGACTCCGACCGCAGCGCGCCGCCGGCTGTCGCCGCCGTCTCGGTGAGAAGATGCGCAGCCTCGTCGGAATTGATTGCGTCGAGTCTCACCCTGAGACATCGCCCGAAGAAGGTGATGGCGTCGTCGTCGAGAAGCGTGTCCTCCAACTCGGGCAGGCCCGCACCGAGGAACACCATCGGAAGCTGCCGGTTGCGGACCACCTCCTGCACCGCCACTGCGATGTCTCGCCCTGCGGCGGGGTCCATGGACTGCAGTTCGTCCACCGCGACAAGAACGCCGCGGCCCTCCTCCGAGGCGGCCGTCGCCAGCCCGACCAGCATTCTGGTGAGGCTGGCCGCGTGGAGCACGCTCGCCGTGCCCGCACCCCGAGGCTCCGCCGACCCGAAGCCGGCCGGTCGCCTGCCCCAGCCGGCCTCCGACGGCACGTCGCGGGCCGCGGCCACCAACTCGCCGACGATGTCCGACGAGGATGCCGACAGGGCGACCACTCCCCAGCCGCGGGTGGCAGCCTGGGAGCGGGCTGCATTGAGCATCACGGTCTTGCCCGAGCCGCGGGGGCCCAGCAGGATCATCGTCCGATAGGGGGTTCTCGGACCGTCGTCGTAGGCGGCGGCGATGCGCCCGAGCGCGTCGGCTCGGCCTGACACCACGGGGGGCATCGTGCCGAACGTCGGAACGAACGGGTTGATGCCGTGGCCGGGTCTCGCCGGAGGTGCCTGCGGACCGGGTGGACTGGTGTTCATCAAGCCCAAGAGTAGCTCTGAAAGTGCACAAACCTACAGTTGCAGGTTTGTGCACTCATCATTCTTGATGTGGTTGTGCCGGTGTGGTGCGGCCAACTACATCAAGAACGCAGGGGTTCAGACCAGGACCGCGCCCGCCGTCTCGGCCAGCCTGCGGTCGAGCGTGCGCACGGGTGCGGCGCTCGCCCGTTCGGCTGCGGAGAGGATCATGAGGTCTGAGAAGCCGGGACCTCCCTGGCCGTAGCGGTGCGCGGCGGCGGCCACGTCATCGGAATCCTCGACCACGAGGCTGTCCGAGGCCGTCAGATCCATCAAGGTCGCGGCGATCCGGCCCCGAGCGAAGCGGTAGCTCCTCTCGAGCACCCAGGCGACCTCGACGGCCACCTCGCGGCAGATGAAGCCCGGGTCGTCAGGGGTCAATCGATCCATCAGCGCACGAGCGGCGGCCGCCTGCACCGCGTCGTCGCCGACGAGGTAGCGCACGATCACGCTGGTGTCGAGCGCGGTCATCCCTCGGTCGCCCCCTCTGCGACGGCACGGTCCATGTCCTCCAGGCTCACGGCGGGGCCGTCATACTCGAGACTGCGAAAAAGCCGGCTCGTGGGCTGCACCGGCAGGATCAACACGCCTTCCTCCAGGATGACGTAGCGCACCTTGTCACCTGCCTTGACCGCCAACGAGTCCCGGACGGCCTTGGGCAACGTTGTCTGGCCCTTCACGGTGATGCTGGATTCGATCATACAATCAACTCCTAAGCTCTAGACGTCTGTGCCTTACATTCTAGATCAAAGTAATGCCATTTGCCAAGATGACTGGCCCGTGGCACTGCCTATGGTATGTTTAGGAACAAGTAATGCCATGCGGATCGGTTGAGCGACCTCGAAACCGGACAGACCTGCAAGTGTAGATTTGTGCAGCTTGTGTCCGTCTTGACGGGTGGCGCAGCTACTGTGCAACTCCGGCTAGAAGGCGGGTAAGTGCGGTCGCGGCCTGGCTGCCCTGTGTCGTGGACGGTGGCGGGAGGATCGGTAAGCTTGCGGCCCGTGTCCGAGCTTCTGAGCGTCTGCGTCTCTGGCGGCGCCTCGCGGTGACGACCAACCCGAAGGCGGTGATGTGATGGGTCTGGTGCCGGGTCTGGTCAAGGGGCTGGTGGTGACCGGCTCGACCGTGGTGCGCACTGTGTTCCCCAAGCGCGGTATGCGCACGCTGGTGCCCGCGCCCACGAAGGGCGCGGCCACCGTTCAGTACCCGCACGTGAAGGAGGTGCCCCCCACCCGGGCGCGCGGCGTGATCGCCCTGCATGAGGGCAACTGCACCGCCTGCATGCTGTGCGCCCGGGAGTGCCCCGACTGGTGCATCTACATCGAGGGCCACAAGGAGAAGGCGCCGCCGCGCCGCGCCGGGGGCAAGCCCCGCCAGGTCAACATCCTCGACCGCTTCGACATCGACTACGCGCTGTGCATGTTCTGCGGCATCTGCGTGGACGTGTGCCCCTTCGAGGCGCTGTTCTGGAGCCCGGAGTACGAGTTCTCCGAGCCCCGAATCGCGGATCTGCTCCACGACAAGGAGCGCCTCACGGAGTGGATGGAGACCGTGCCCGACTTCGAGGACTACGAGCCGGGGTCGCAGGCCAAGAAGCTGAGCGTGCCTCCGACATGAGCGCGGTGGCTCTCCTGGTCCGGTGCACCGCGAGGGTGGTTCCGAGATGAGCGCGGTGGCTCTCGCGGTTCGGCTTACGGCGATGGTGCCTCCGACATGACGTCGCCGGTGGTGCTGGCCGCGGCGGCCTCGGGCGGCGACCTGTTCGTCGCGCAGAACGTGTTCTTCGGCGTGATCGCGCTGGTGATGGTCGTTTCCGCACTCCGCTGCGTGACCACCAGCAACGTGGTTCACGCCGCGCTGTGGCTGGTGCTCGTGCTGGCCGGCGCGGCCGCCCAGTTCATCCTGCTGGGCTCGGAGTTCGTGGCCGTCACCCAGGTGCTGGTGTACATCGGCGCCATCATCGTGCTGTTCCTGTTCGGTATCATGCTCACCAAGGCCTCGATGGGCGACGACGACTCGGTGGCGACCGAGAAGCGGCTCATGGCCAGCCTGGTCGCCGTGCTGCTGGCCGTGGTGATGGGCGTCGCGCTGCTCGACAGCTACTCCGACACCCGGTTGGTGATCGACGAGCCCCAGCGCTTCGGGGCCGTGTCCGACGCCATCTTCAGCCAGTACATCGTGGCCTTCGAAGCAGTCTCGGTGCTGCTGCTGGCCGCCCTGATCGGCGCCATCGTCGTGGCCCGCAAGGAGTAGGGGGAGCTGTGATTCTCAACCAGTTCCTGCTGCTGGCCGCGGTGCTGTTCTGCATCGGCGTGTACGGCGTGCTGGCCCGGCGCAACGGGATCATGGTGTTGATGTCGGTGGAGATCATCCTCAACTCCGTCAACATCAACCTGGTCGCCTTCGGAGCCTTCCGCGACAACGTGGCCGGCGAGGTGTTCGCCCTGTTCGTGATCGCGGTCGCCGCGGCCGAGGTGGGCATCGGACTGGCCATCGTGCTGCTCATCTACCGCAACCGCCGGAGCATCGACCTCACCGAGGCCGATCTCCTCAAGGGCTGAGATGCGGCCGTCTGCGATGATCGCCACCGACCGGGCCGCCGTGACTGAGCCGGTCGGCCCGGCTGGCTCGACCCGTCAGACTGGCCCGGCCCGCGCAGCCATGGTGCTGTTGCCCGCAGGCGGCCGTCTGCGATGATCGCGTCCGCCGGATCGATTCTCGCCGCCGTTCTGGCCGCGGCCGAGGAGCCCGTGGCCCACGGGCCCAGCTCCGTGGCCAGCGCCGGGTTCTTCCTCGACTACGCCTGGCTGATCCCGCTGCTGCCCGCGCTGTCGTTCGCCGGGATCCTGTTGTTCGGCAAGCGCCTGCCCCGCAAGGGATCCGAGCTCGGGATCGCGGCCGTCGGCGGCTCCTTCGTGCTGGCGGTGGGCGCGGTGATCACCTGGATCGGCCACCGCGACGACTCCCACGAGGGCGTGCAGGCCGTGCACCGCACGGTGGGGTGGCTGCGCTCGGGAGGCGTCGAGTACGACGCCGGCATCCTGCTCGACGGCCTGTCGGTGATGATGCTTTTCGTCGTGACCGCGGTGTCGCTGCTGGTGCACATCTACAGCACCGACTATGTGGCCGGCGACGCCCGCTACACCCACTTCTTCGCATTCCTGAGCCTGTTCACCGCGGCCATGCTGTTCTTCGTCCTCAGCGACAACCTGCTGCAGATGATCGTCGGCTGGGAGCTGGTCGGCGTCTGCTCGTTCGTGCTGATCGGCCACTGGTGGGAGCACAAGGAGAACTCCGACGCCGCCCTCAAGGCCTTCTTCACCAACCGGGTGGGCGACATCGGGCTCCTTGTGGGCGTCTCGATCCTGTTCTTCGCCGCGGGCGGCACCTTCGACACGCTGACCCTGAGCGAGCGCATCAACGCCGGCGACGTGAGCCACACCGCGCTGGTGGTGGCCTCGCTGTGCCTGCTGGCCGCGGTGATGTCCAAGTCGGGCCAGTTCATCCTCCACACCTGGCTGCCCGACGCCATGGCCGGACCCACGCCGGTGTCCGCGCTCATCCACGCCGCCACGATGGTGGTGGCCGGCATCTACATGGTGGCCCGCCTGTACCCGGTGTTCTGGGAGGGCATGTCGATCGGCGGGTCCAGCATCAACGTGCTGGCGCTGGTCGGGGCGGTCACGCTGCTGTTCGGGGGGATGCTGGCCTTCACCCAGAACGACATCAAGAAGGTGCTGGCCTACTCCACCGTCAGCCAGCTCGGCTACATGGTGATGGCCCTCGGGGTGGGCGCCTGGACGGCGGCCATGTTCCACCTGTTCACCCACGCCTTCTTCAAGGCCTGCCTGTTCCTCGGCTCGGGCTCGGTGAGCCACGCGGTTCACAGCTTCGACATGAAGAACGACATGGGGGGCCTGCGCAAGGTGATGCCCCACACCTACCGCACCTTCATGGTGGCCACGGTGGCGCTGATGGGGCTGCCCCCTCTGGCCGGGTTCTGGTCCAAGGACGAGATCCTGGCCGGCACCGGCGGCTGGGGACTGTTCGGCGGCACCCACGGCAACGGGAACTACATCCTCATGCTGGTCATGGGCATGGTCGGTGCGGCCGTGACCGCGGCCTACATGACCCGGGTCGTGTACCTCACCTTCTTCGGGACGTACCGGGGCCACGGCCATCCCCACGAGTCCGGGCCGCGGATCCTGGGGCCGCTGTACGTGCTGGCCTTCTTCGCGGTGGTGGCCGGGCTGTTCAACATGCCCAAGGGCTTCCAGCTGTGGCCCGAGGCCTGGCAGGAGCGCTTCGGCCACTACGTCGAACCGGTGGCGGCCTACTTCCCGGCCATCGGCCACGCCAAGCCGAGCTGGTCGCTGGCCATCGTCTCGGTGCTGGTGGCGCTGATCGGGGCGGGCCTGGCCTGGCGCTACTACTTCAAGGGCGTGCAGAGCCGGTCGCAGGCCGCCGGCGCGTCGCTCACCGAGATCGACGACGGCCCGGTGTCCAGAGGCGGGCTGCCCAAGGCCGTCCACACCGCGCTGGTCAACAAGTACTACTTCGACCACCTCTACACCGGCGTCATCGTCAAGGCGGTGAAGGGCCCGCTGGCCAAGGCCGTCTACTGGTCCAACCAGCGCATCATCGACGGTGCCGTCAACCAGGCTGGCCGGCAGTCGGTGGCCGCGGGCCGCGCCGTCTATGACCATGTCGACCAGGGCCTCATCGACAACGTCATCGTCGACGGCTCGGGCCGGGCCTCCGACGGCGCCGGCGAGGGCCTGCGGACCATGCAGACCGGCAAGGTCCAGCAGTACGCCGCCATCCTCTTCGCGGCCGCCACCGTGCTCGCCGGCGTGTTCATCCTCGTGCTGTCGATATGACCCCCCACACCGTGCCGCACCTGCAACCCCCCACCGAATCCAGGAGCCTCTAGGACCACACCATGACCGACTTTCTCAACGATTGGGGCCTCACCGCAGTCACCTTCGTCCCGCTGGCCGGGGCGCTGGTGATGATGTTGATCCCCGCCGTCGAAGAGCAACTCCACAAGCAGGTGGCGTTGCTGGCGTCGCTGGCTGCGATGGTGATCGGCGGCCTGCTGATGCTCGACTTCGACTACGGCAACGCCGGGGCCCTCCAGTACGTGGTGGACGCCCGCTGGATCGACGTGATCAACAGCCGCTACATCCTCGGACTGGACGGGATATCGCTGCCGCTCATGGCGCTCACGCTGGTGGTGGTGCCGCTGTGCGTGATCTACTCCTGGGACCACATACCCGAGCCGGGCAACCCCAAGGCGTTCTTCATCCTGATGCTCATCCTCGAGACGGGCATGGTCGGCACGTTCGTGGCCCAGGACCTGATCCTGTTCTTCGTGTTCTTCGAGGTCGTGCTGTTGCCGATGTTCTTCATGATCGGCGTCTGGGGCGGCGAGAACCGGCGCTACGCCTCGATCAAGTTCTTCCTGTTCACCCTGTTCGGCTCGGCGCTGATGCTGCTGTCGTTCCTGGCGCTGTTCTTCCTGTCCACCGACCCGGCCACCGGCGAGTCGCTGCGCACTTTCGACATGCGGGTCCTGACCGACGTGGCCGGCGCGGGCATCCTCGGCGCGACCCAGATCTGGATCTTCGCGGGCATGTTCATCGGCTTCGGGGTGAAGGTGCCGATGTTCCCGTTCCACACCTGGCTGCCCGACGCCCACACCGAGGCGCCCACGGTGGGGTCGGTGATCCTGGCCGCGGTGCTGTTGAAGCTCGGCACCTACGGGTTCGTGCGCATCGCGGTGCCCATGCTGCCCTCCGGCGCCGAGTCGTGGGCGCCCTGGATCGGCCTGCTGGCGGTGATCGGCATCATCTACGGCGCTCTCGGGTGCCTGGCCCAGACCGACATGAAGCGCCTGATCGCCTTCTCGTCGGTGGCCCACATGGGCTTCGTGATGCTGGGGATCGCCACGCTCACCGACTTCGGGATCAACGCGGCCATCTTCGGCATGGTCGCCCACGGGATCATCACCGGGATGCTGTTCTTCCTGGCCGGCTCGGTGAAGGAGCGCTACCACACCCTGGAGATCCGCCGGCTGGGCGGGATGCTCGTCCAGGCGCCCCGGATGGGCTGGATCCTGGGGTTCGTGTCGATGGCGTCTCTGGGCCTTCCGGGCCTGGCCGGCTTCTGGGGCGAGTTCCCGGCCATCCTGTCGGCCTACTCGCCGGCGGACGGCCTGCCGGTCGAGACCTTCCGGACCTACATGGTGGTGGCCGCGGTGGGCACGGTCCTGGCCGCGGGGTACCTGCTGTGGCTGCTCCAGCGCACCGCCATGGGGGCGCCGCGGGAGGAGTTCGCCGACAGCCCCGACATCGTCGACGTCACCCGCACCGAGTGGATCGCGTGGGTGCCGCTGCTGGTGGGGATCATCCTGTTCGGGGTGGCGCCGGGCCTGATCTTCGACGTGACCGACCCGGCCGTGGTCGGCCTGCTGGCCTCCGGGGCCGGAGGCTGAGGCCCGCAATGCACTCCGTCCCCGCCCGGAATCGGCAGCGTCTTGCCCCGTTTGGGGGTCGTTGTGCTGCCAGTTCCGCCGTCGCTGGGGCGGGCTGTGTGAATTGGCAGCGTTTCGCACGGTATGCGGGCATTGTGCTGCCAGTTCGGTTGGCGGCGGGGGCTGACTCCCGGAATCGGCAGCGTTTTGCCCCGTTTGGGGGTCGTTGTGCTGCCAGTTCCGCCGTCGCTGGGGCGGGCTGGGTGAATTGGCAGCGTTTTGCACGGTATGCGGGCATTGTGCTGCCAGTTCGGTTGGCGGCGGGGGCTGACTCCCGGAATCGGCAGCGTTTTGCCCCTTATGGGGGTCGTTGTGCTGCCAGTTCCGCCGTCGCTGGGGCGGGCTGTGTGAATTGGCAGCGTTTTGCACGGTATGCGGGCATTGTGCTGCCAGTTCGGTTGGCGGCGGGGGCCACGACCTGATGCTGGGCACCGTCCTGACCCTGGCCTTCGAGCGGCCGGCGATCGACTGGCACGCGGTCGCGCCCGAGCTGACCCTGCTCGGTTTCGGAGCGCTGCTCACGCTGGTCGACATCGTCTGGCTGGAACGGGGCCGGGCCGTGGTGTCGGCGCTGGCGTCGTTCGGGCTGCTGGCGTCGATGGTGCCGGTGGTGACCCTGGCGTGGGACGGCGCCGACCGCTCGACGTTCTGGGGCGCCTACGTGGTCGACGACTACGCGCTGGTGATGAAGGCCGTGTTCCTGCTGGCCGGGTATGTGGTGGTGCTGCTGTCCACCAACTACATCGCCGAGGGCGACTACTGGGAGAACGAGTACTACCAGATGCTGCTGTCCGCGGTGCTGGGCATGGTGGTGATGGCCTCGGCCCGCGACTTGGTGACGATCTTCGTGGCCCTGGAGCTGCTGTCGATCCCGGCCTACCTGATGGCCACCTGGCGCAAGCGGGACCTGCGCAGCAACGAGGCCGGCCTCAAGTACTACCTGATGGGGGTGTTCGCCTCGGCGGTGCTGCTCTACGGCATGTCGCTGCTGTACGGCGCCACCGGCTCGACCATGCTCACCGACATCGACGCCGCGGTCTCCGGCGGCGGGGCGCCGCTGGCGGTGGTGACTCTCGGCGTGATCTTCGTGGTGGTCGGCTTCGGGTTCAAGGTGTCGGCGTTCCCGTTCCACACCTGGGCGCCCGACACCTACGAGGGCGCGCCCACGCCGGTGACCGCGTTCTTGTCGGTGGCCTCGAAGGCGGCCGGGTTCGTGGCCCTGCTGTCGCTGGTGTTCGTGGGCTTCTGGGGGCGGGCCGACGTCTACCAGCCGCTGATGTGGGTGCTGGCCGCGGCGTCGATGTTCGGCGGCAACCTGATGGCGCTGCGCCAGACCAACCTGGTGCGGCTGCTGGCCTATTCGGGCGTGGCCCAGGCCGGCTACATGCTGGCCCCGCTGGCGGTGGCGGGGGAGTCGCTGGCCACCGCCGACGACGCCCTGGCTGCGGTGGTGACCTACCTGGCCATCTACGCGGCCATGAACCTGGGCGCGTTCGCGGTGATCATCGCGGTGGCCCGGCGCACCGCCTCGGCCGAGATCGGCACCTACAAGGGCCTGTTCCGCTACTCGCCGGGTCTGGCCGTCGCCATGACGATCTTCTTGATGGCCCTGGCCGGGATCCCCCCGCTGGGCGGCTGGTTCGCCAAGTTCGAGATAGTCCTGGCGTTGTTGTCGCCCGGCACCGCCTGGGGCGTCGCCCTCGGCGTGATCGTGGCCGTCAACTCGGTGATAGCCCTCTACTACTACGCCCGCATCGCGTCCTACATGTGGGTGGATGCCCCGCCCGAGTCCGCCGACTTCGACACCACCACCCCCATCAAGCCCCCAACCTCAGTCTCAGCCGCCCTGATCCTGACCGGCGCAGCCACCCTAGCCTTCGGAATCCTCCCCCAATGGGTAGGCCACTTCACCAACGTAACCCTGGTAGCAGCGCTCGCGGGCTGACGGTGCACGTGATCGCCACCGAGCAGTGCGTTGGATGGTACGGGATGGCGTTGGTCACGTATCGCACAAGGACGCAAGGCTGATGGCCCCGACTGATGGCTCGGCAGGCTTCGCATCGCCGTGTCTCTGGTTCGAGGTAGAACGGCCCGTCGTGGGCCATGTGTTCGTGGCCCACAGAGACGGCCTCGTCCTGGCAACGAAACTCGCTGATCCACCCGAGGAGCCAGCCTTGAGCGCCGAAGCCTTCGTCGACTACATGCGCGGTGAGTTCGGTGAACGAATCGAAAGAGATCATCGTCCCGAGACGTCGTGGCCGTTCAACCAGGTGCGCGAGCCATTTGAGGCGGCCGATCTCGTCGCCCTGTCGTCATTGACGGGCTTTCAACGGAAGGTGATGAATGCGACTGCACGCATCCCCCCAGGGGAGTGGTTGACTTACGGGGAAGTTGCCGAGGACATCGGTGGCATCGCGAGGTCTGTGGGCCAAGCCATGAAGTCGAATCCGGCTCCGTTGGTGATTCCCTGCCACCGCGTGGTCGCCCAGAACGACCTAGGAGGATGGGTCTATGGCGAGGACTTGAAGTGGAAACTGCTCAAGGACGAAGGAGCACCCGATCCCAGAAGGCGTCCGCGCCGAACCTCACGGCCGAGCACGCCATCGGGTACTAGTCCGGTCGTAGCCCCGCGATCATCCCTTGAGGAACGGATCAGAGGCCGTGAGTCCGAAAGAATGGAGTTCAAGCCCAAGGCCGGGGTGCAGAAGGGTCCGTATCAAGCCAAGGCGCAGCACGATCTTGTGAAGACCGTCTGTGGTTTCTTGAATGCGAAGGGCGGTGAGTTGGTCATCGGAGTCGAGGATGATGGCCGTCCCCGGGGTCTTGCGCGGGATCACCCGCCCGGGAAGCGAATCGACGCAGACTGGTACGAGCGCCGTGTTCGCGAGATTCTCGCGGAGCGCTTGAATGTTGGCATCGCCGACCTGGTAGCAACCAGTATTGAGGATTACCAGGGGTGTCCGGTCTGTGTTGTGGCGGTCAGACCCTCGCCGAGCGACCCGGTGTTTGCTCAGCCGTTGTCCGGTGATCGTCGGTCGTGGAAGGAGGCTGATCGCGACGATTGGGTCTTCTATGTCCGTGACGGAAACGCGACACGGCAGTACAAGGGCGAGAGGCGGTCGCGCTACGTCCTCCGGCGCTATTCGAACGCCTAAAGCGATAGTCCGGACCGTACCTGACAGCCAATTCCATCCAGACTGATCCTGTGTCGAGCGGCACTCTTGTGGTCATCGGACGGGTACCCGCCCTCTGCCCGCGCAGGCATCCTCATCCCGACCTGAACCGCGGAGAGCCCTTGGAGGTGGACCCGATCTCCGTCTCGATCTTGTTCGCCGGCCAACCTGCCTACGTATCTGCGTAGCCGAGGATCCAGCCTTCGATCTTGGTTGTGTCGTCCCGAGGTTCGCCGGATGCGAGATTGCCGAGCACGACGTCGAGCATGCCGAACAGGCCGACGACAGCGTCGAATCGATCTTCGCCATCGCTGCCGGGGCCGAAGCCGTCATCGATCTCGTCCTTGAGTTGACCCGTGAGGCGCACGCCGTTGGTGTGTGCCCACGCTCGCATTCTTGAGGCGTCCGCGGCGCGATCCGGTCGGCGACCCTTCTTACGGCCCGATTGCGATATTGCGAGATCGAGATGTCGATAGGTGTCGGCCGGATAGGTCTCCGCGACGACGATGCCGGGTCGCGCCAAGAGGTCACTCAGGCGGCCGTCGAAGGGCCAGATCGACAGCGAGGCGTCGAATGCCGACGCCGGTGCGAGCAAGTTCCTCCAACCGGAGATAGCCGCCTTGCCCACCTGCTTGGCTCCCACCAGCCAGAACAGCGCCTCGGCACCGCGCTCACAGCGCCGCTTCAGGTCGCTGTTGTCGGCCAAACCCAATGCGTCTACGAGATGCTTCCTCTTGGTTCCTGTTGAATCTCCCGCGGGATAGAAGGGCCTGGTCGCTGAAATGTCTGACTGCGACCGGGCTGGCTCGTAGAAATGACGCCACTCGTCGCGACCGAATCGTGGCAGCGCGGCACGAAAGTCGGTCAGCCCGACCTTCGTTGCGTATCGCTCAGGCAGGCCGATGGGAAAGTCGAAGCCCGTGAACACCGAGGCGCCTGCACCGACAGACCGGCGCAACCGGCTGAAGTACGTGAGGAGGCTCCCGACGGCAGTCGGAGCGCTGGCGAGATAGTGGCCGCCAGCCTCCAATGCGGCGGCAGCACACCACCGCTTCCTCGGATCCTTGCTCCAGTCAGCGTGTACGACCAGCGCAGGCTTGCGTATGGACATGCCTCCCATGGGCCAACGTCGATTAGCCATCGGGAGTCACCTTGGGGTCGGGTTCTTTGTCGAAGGGATCGTCTGCCCCGTCTCTGAGCCAGTCGCGCATGGCCTCGTGGGAGAACCGCACCAAGCCCCGGCCGGCGGCCACGATCGCGCCTGCGTCGATGAGGCGCTGACGGCAACGGTTGGCGAAGTTGGGGGTTATGCCCATGCGCTCGGTCAGGGCGCGCACCGCGCTGGCGTCGTCGTCAGCGCTCATTGCGTAGAGGAACTCGCGGTCGCGGCTCGAGATGCGACGCCACATGGGCATCACGATCTGGCTGATCAGCGAGCGCTCCGCGTCGGCGATTCCGGCGTCGGTGTGAGCGGCGGTGATCATCGTCGCCTCGCCGGCGTGCTCCCAGGCCGCGAAGCCGACCGCTTGGACCATGAAGGGGTTACCGGAAGCTGCGAGCACCATCGCGTCCAGTCCGGCGGCCTCGATGCGCCGCTGCGAATTGAGGATCGGCTGTTCGATAGCGAAGCGGGCCTCGGCTTCGCTCAAGGGGCTCAGCGGGGCTCGGGCACAGCGCTGGAAGAAGGTCATGCCGTCATCGGCGAGAATGGTGTCCTCCATCTCATTGAGGCCGGCGCCCACGAAGGCCAGCGGCAACTGCTCGCGCCTGGTCACCTGCTGGATTGCATAGGCCACCGCGCGGAAGTCGTCGACCGCTGCAGAATGGAGTTCGTCGATCGTCAACAGCACGCCGGCACCATTGGCCGCGGCCAGGCGGGCCAGAGCCATGAGCGCACCGACAAGGCCCGGCCAGACACGTCCGTCCGGCTTGGCGAGCGATCCGATGCCGGCGCCCGCCTGGTGCCATTGAGGCGGTACAGGCCACTTCTCGGCGCACCACTCGATGTATGACGACAGCGTCATGCCGTCCGCGGCGGACGCCGCTGACGCCGGGATCGCGGCCCAGCCGCGGCGTCCGGCCGCTTCCTCGACCGCGTTGAGCAGCACGGTCTTGCCGATGCCGCGGCTGCCGGTAGCCAGCATCGTGAAATCGGGATGGCGCGGGCCGTGCGCAAGGGCTGCCTCGACACGGCCGAGCACGCCGGCCCGTCCCGAGAGGATCGGCGGACTGATGCCGAACGACGGCGTGAACGGATTCGGCTCTGAGGGCATTCTGCACGGCTCCTCCCATGGTGCTTGTATAATATACAAGCACCATGACCGACCCTCGGCGCGGATCGAGATACCGGACGGCCTGCGCGAGCACTGTCGTTGTAGCCCTGATGCCCTTGACGCGGTGCTGTGCTAGGCTGCCTACCCAGCGCCGACTCTTCTCCTCGCGGGGAGTGTCAGTAGCGGATGTCGAGGGCGTAGCGCAGGGCTCGGTCGAGTTGGCTTCGCTGTAGCTCGTCGAGCCGGCCTGCGGGGCTCGCGTCCAGGTCTCGCTGCGGAATGGTGACGATGTTGTAGCAATTGATGACGCTGCGCTCGCTGAGGCCCTGCTCGGCCCCGACCTCAACCTCTGAGTCGATGCCCCGCACGGTGCGGGTGATGGGCGCGCACGTGACCGATGTGCGCACGCCGAGAGCCGCGTCCCGGGTCAGCACGCATACCGGCCGCCGTCGGGCCGGCGGACCGAGGTCGGCCCAGTAGATCTCGCCTCGGACTACCACTCAGGCATCGTCCGCGCCGCAAGGCGGGCTGCGGACTCGATCAGTGCCGGGTCCTCGGGCATGCGCCGGTATGCGTCGATCAGGCACCGGTCCGCGTCGCGTCGCTCGTCGGCGTCGATCACCGCTTGCGCTCCCTCGCGCAGCAGCGCCGATCGGTTGGTGCCGCGCGCCCGCGCGATCTCGTCGAGCCGGCCGACCAAGTCGTCGTCAAGCTGTACTAGTACCTCGCGTCGAGCCATACCATATGGTATCACATATGAGAGGATCTAGACCCGTGGGCTGAGCCGGTCGGCTTGGGTTGCCGACAGGCTCCGTGTGCTGGCGCGGCCGGGGTCCTCGGGTGGGTCGCTGGCGAGCAGTGGGGTGAACCTCTGCTGGGCGGCCTGCTTGGTTACGCCGAGCATGGAACCGATTTCTGACCAGGTGCTGCACTGTTGGCGTGCCTCTCGCACCGCGGCGAGGATGGCGTCGTCGATGTCTTGGCGCAGCCCCGCGAGCTTGGAGAGTTGCTGGAGGGCCCTGGTGTCGAGGGGCCTCAGGTCGGACGGGTCGAGGTTCTCGGCCCACGCCGCGAAGGCCTCGGCGCGCTGCTCCCACCAGCTCTCCTGCATCTCGTCGTTGACTGGTTGCTGGTCACTCATCTCCCCGTCCTCCTAGGCAGAAGCTCAGCCCTTGCTGGCATCGCATGGACGATGCGTGCGTGCTCGCCGCGAGTCACGACGCCGACCTCCAGCAGTTCGCCCGTGGTCGAAGGACCGACGTACATCTTGAAGCCGCGGTCGTCCTCGATATATGCGTGCTGATGATGTTTCAGGGCATGTAGCATGTCTTCATCGGACACTTCATGCTTGCGAGCAGTCTCCATGATGTCCACTCATGGACTCTATCGGCCGAATCGGGATGCGTCAATATATCTTGACGCCGTCCCGGCCGAATGTCTCAGGTCACGCTCTGGCCGCGGCCGGGACCGCAGCGTGGTTCAAGACGTCAGAGGGTTCTCCCAGAGGTCGTCGGCCACTGGCACGTACTCTTGGTAGAACACCGCAGCGTCGCCCCGCGAGGCTGCATTCCAACAAGTCAGGGAGGCGGTCCCGGAGTCGTGGTGCATGCCCGATGCCGGCACGCAACGTCACCCGACCAGGGGATTCTGCCAGCGGGCCTCGCTGAAGCGGGCGAAGTCGGTGTCGGCGCTCATGATGGTCAGGCCGTTCTCGATGGCCAGCGCGGCCAGCATGGCGTCGGGCACGAGATTCGCCGTGACGTGGTGCGTGACAATCAAGTCGCCCAGGATGGCGGCCGTGTGCTCAGTAGCCGGCGGGATCCACGTCGGAGGCGCGTCCAGCCATTGACGCACTCGACTCCACGCCTGGGTGCCGGTGATCGGCCTTGCGAACGCGCGCGGGTTCGTGCTGACCCGCAAGAACGCGCCGATGGACTGCCACGGGAGCGCCACTCGGCGGTTGCCTTGCAGCACCATCTCCAGCCATTGCCTCGACGCCTGATGGTGCGGTGAAGACAGATCGGTCGCGTACAGCAGCAGGTTGGCGTCGACCAGCACCGTCAGTCCGGCTCGTCGTCGAGTTCGTCGAGCATGGCGAGGACCTCGCCGATGTTGGTGACGTCGATCTTCAGGCCCATGTCGTAGCTCTGATGCACGTACTGTGAGGTCGGCTCGGGCTTGGCCAGGCCCTCGCGCACCAAGCGGTTGACCGCCTCGCTCACGCCTATGCCCTGTGACCGTTGCAACTGCTCGACGGCGGCGGCCACATCGTCGGCCAGTGTCACCGTTGTGCGCATGGAGCGAGTATAACATCTTGATGCAGTAATAAAGTCATCAGAATGCTGCCATTCAGCGCGGCGCCGGCGGCGCGGTCACAGAGGCTGGTTCGGGGGTTGGTCGGCTTGCCGGGGCGAGCGCTGAGGCAGGAGGCCTTCCGCCCCTCGACTGAGCGCGCTGTGTGATTGCAATGCAATCATTTGAGGCTTAGGCTCGGCCCAGACTGGCAAGAGGGGCGCCCGTGGCGAGCACCGAGCTGATGCGCCCATCGCCTGATCCCGCGGTGGAGGCGTGGATGGCCGGCCGCGACGCCGCCGACCTGTTCTTCACTGCCGTGGGCGAGGCCGAACTCCGCTACGGCGTGGCGGTCATGGCGCCGGGCCGGCGCAGGAGAGCGGTCGAATCGTCGGTCGAGGCGATGCTCCGGGAGGACTTCGCCGGTCGGATCCTGCCCTTCGACAGCGCCGCGGCGCGCGCCTACGCGGCGATCGCGGCGGCTAGCCGAGCGGCGGCTCGTCCCATCGCCCAAGCCGACGGTCAGATCGCTGCCATAGCGCGATCGCGGGCCATGGCGGCGGCTACCCGCAACATCCGGGACTTCGAAGACACCGGCGTCGATGTGATCGATCCGTGGGATGCGGGCGATGAGACCGGACCATGCTGCTGGTGACGGTCGGGCAGCGCCTCGCCGCCAGGATCGCGGCCCGGGGGCCGATCCCGGTGTCGGAGTTCGTCGAGGCCTGCCTGTACGACCCGGACGGCGGCTTCTACATGCGGGCCGGGGGCGGTCGGCCCGGAGGACGATCCGGGCACTACCTGACCGCGCCCGAGGTCGGACCGCTGTTCGGCGCGGTGCTTGCCCGGGCGCTGGACGGGTGGTGGGCCGAGCTGGGCCAGCCTGAACCGTTCACGGTGATCGACTGGGGGGCGGGGCCCGGCACGCTGGCCCGCTCGGTGCTGGCCGCCGAGCCGGGCTGCATGGCCGCGGGCGCGTTGCGGCTGGTGCTGGTGGAGTTGTCGCCCGCGCAGCGGGCCCTGCATCCGCAACATCCGATGGTCACGAGCGCGGCCCGGGTGCGGGACGCGCTGCCGCAGGGCGCGCCGGCCGGCGTGGTCGTGGCCAACGAACTGCTCGACAACCTCCCTTTCGACGCAGCGCGTCGAACTGGCGACGGCTGGGAGGAGTTGCGGGTCACCGTCGAGGGCAGTCGCGGTCGCGGCAGGTTCGGCCTGGCCGCGGTTCCGCCTCCGTCGGACTTCGCAGATCTTCCCGATATCGCCATCGGAGCGCGAGTACCGGTTCAGGGGGCCGCCCGTCAATGGGTGGCTGCTGCCCACGAGCTGCTCGAGGTCGGCTGGATCGTGGCCTTCGACTACGGCGCCGGCACGCCGGTCCTGGCCGCGCGGGGCGCTTCGTCGGATGATCTCGGTGCCGGCCTGGGATGGCTGCGAACACACCGGCACCATCGAGGCGACACTTCGTGGCTGGTTGAGCCGGGGGCGTGCGACATCACCGCGGACGTGGCTCTGGACCAGGTGCAGGCCGACCACCGGGCCGAGGTGTGCACCCAGGCCGGGTTCCTGAGGGACCACGGCATCGAGGAACTGGTGGCCGGGGGGCGGGCCGCATGGGCCGAGCGGGCCGGCGTCGGCGACCTCGACGCCCTGAAGGCCCGCAGCCGAGCCCGCGAGGCCGAGGCCCTGCTGGACCCGGCCGGCATGGGCGCCTTCAACGTCCTGATCTGGTCAGTCGGCTGACGGCCCGGCGCCGGCGCTGGCCTGGGCGGCCCGTGCGCGCTATGGGACTCGGCCGATGAACCAGCGGGGCGGCTGCGGCTCGCCGGAGCCTGCCGAGCGGTTCGAGGCCGGCCCGCCCACGCCGACCGATTCGAGAGCATCAGGGTCCTCGATCGTCAGGATCGCCGCCGGTTCTCCGTCCGGTCCCACCGGCGCTTCGGGAACCTGAAGCTCGATCGTCTCGACCCGGGCCAGCACGAAGTCGCCGCCCACCGCGAACTCGGCCCACAGCTCGCCGTCGTCGATCCCGAAGGCCTCAGCCATCGGCTGCCAGCCCCAGAGGGTTCCGTCGGCCGACCAGCCCATCCACATCTCGGGTGGCTCATATCCGCCGGACGTGAGCGGCGCGGTCGAGCCGTCGACCGCGGGCATGAAGATGGGGACCAGGTCCTCCGCGGTGAACGTGACCAGGTCGGCTCCGGTCTCGGGATCCTCGAACACCACTTGGAGGCCGTCGCCGCCGGAGACCTCGCGGACTCCCTGTTGACGAAGGCGTCCTGGACGATCTCCTCGGCGGATTCTGAGGTGTCCACGAGAGCTTGGGCCAGCCGGACCATGGGACGGTACTGCAGTCCGTAGAAGTCCCCGAAGCTCGACAAGGCCATACCATCGTCCCCAGCCTGCACCGCGGGCGGCACAGCGCCGGAAATGGCAGCAACGCTAGCTAGCCCAGGCACTCTCATGGTGAAGCGGATCAGTACCCATCCGTGCCTTCGGCCGCATATTCCGGCGGTTAGGGTCGATAGTCGCCTAAAACCACCGGAAATTGGGAGAGTGAGGGCGGCGAGGCGATTTGTGGCATCGCCGCCCTGCTGGACGCGCCCCGTGCCAGAGTCCGTGCGTCCGGGCTGAACCCGATCCGCTCGCAGGCTCGGCGGCAGCTTCAACCCTGGGCTTCGGTCCAGTCGTTGATGGCGGTCTCGCAGGGGCCAATCAGGGGGGCGACGACCGGGTAGCCGGCGTAGGGGGCCAGCGCGATCAGCGTCTCGCGCAGCTCGTCGGGGGTGAGCTCGCCCCGCCTGAGGGCCGACTGGGCCTGCAGCTTCCACACGTCGGTGGACCCCCGGGCCGCGATCACGCCCATGATGAGCAGGCGCCGGTCCCGGATCGACAGCACGTCGCGGTCCCACACCTCGGCGAACAGGCTGCGCATCATCACGTCGTTGAAGGCCATGGCGCCCTCGGGCAGGGCGGGCACCTCGCCCTGGTAGATCTCGGTCACCATGGCTACGCCCCGCTCGTAGGTGTCGTCAGCGGGGGTGTCGGGGGAGTTGTCAGTGCTCATCAGGACTCCTCTGTGTCCTCGTGGACGTTGTAGACGGCGGGCATGACGCGCATCAGAGCCTCGAGAAGGGCGCCGGCGCCGGGCCGGGTGCCGCCCGACTCCAGCGCCAGCGACAGATCCTTGCCGGCGATGCCGGCCTGGGTCTCCAGCATGGACCGCAGCTCACCCCGGATGTGCTCTCGGGGTATCTCCAGCAGGGCGCAGTACTGCTCGGTCAGGGCCCCGAGCTGGCCCATCGACCGCCACGCCTCCAGCAGCGCAGCCGGCTCCCCGCCGGTGCCGGCCACCAGGTCGTGGGCTGTGGCCGCCGCCGCGAACTGGGCGTAGGTCATCACGTTGACGGCGATCTTCAGCGCCGCGCCCGAGCCCACCGGCCCGGCGTCGATGAGCGTGCCCGAGTAGACCTCGAGCAGCTCCCGAGCCGCCGGTCCCATGTCAGCCAGCCCCCCGGCCAGCACTGTCAGGCTGCCTTCCCTGGCGTTGCCGGCGCCGCCGGCCACTGAGGCGTCGAACACGGCGACGCCCCATCCGGCGGCCGTGGCCCGCGCCGCCAGCACCGTGTCGGGGTGGACGGTGGAGTGGATGAGCACGGTGAGCGCCTCGTGGGCTCCCTCGACGATGCCGCCCGGGCCGGACAGCACGGCTTCGATGTGAGCCGCGGCGGGCACGCAGACGCTCACCACATCGCTGGCCCGTGCGACTGCGGCCGCGTCCGCGCCCGCTTCGGCTCCCAGCGAGACGGCCGCGTCCACCGCGGCGGGATCGAGGTCGTGGACCGTGACGGATCCGCTGCCGTGGCGGACCAGGTTCTCGGCCATGGCCGAGCCCATCATTCCCAGCCCGATGTAGCCGTACCGTCTCACGCGGTGTCGCTCTCCAGCCGGGGACCGGGGGTGAAGCTGATGGGCAGGCTCTTCCAGCCGCTGACGTTGCCGCTGTGGAAGCGGACCTTGTGGTCGTGGTCCACCGTGTAGTCGCCCATGCGCCGGTGGATCTCCTCCAGCGCCACCTTGCCCTCCAGGCGGGCCAGGGCTGCGCCGAGGCAGAAGTGGACGCCGTACCCGAAGCCCAGATGCCGCTCTGGATCGCGGAAGATGTCGAACTCCGTCGCAGTCGGCCCGAACTCCCGCTCGTCCTGGTTGGCCGCGCCGATCAGCAGCAGCACCGAGTCTCCCTCCCGCATCCGCCGGCCGTGCATCTCGACGTCGCGGGTGAGGGTGCGATGCATGTACTGGGTGGAGCTGTGGAATCGGACAACCTCCTCCACCGTCTGGGGCACCAGCGACGGGTCGGCCACCAGGGCGGCCCGCTGATCGGGATGGCGCGACAGCAGCTCGACGGCGTTGCCCACCATCTTGGCTGTCGTCTCGAATCCGGCGAACACGAACAGCAGGCAGAACCCCAGCAGCTCGACCTCGGTCAGCGCCCGGCCGTCGACCTCCAGCCCCAGCAGGTCCGACAGCAGCCCGTCGCCGGGGGCCTGGCGGGTCCGCCGCCGCTCAAGATCCTCGGTGAAGTAGGCGAGCACCTCGAGGATCGCCTCGACCGCCTCGCCGGGGATCTCCATGGACCCGTCCTCGCGGACCAGGCCCCGGTCGGCGCAGTCCCTGAGCGTGTCGCGGTCGGACTCGGGTATGCCGAGCACGGCCGAGATCACATCCATCGGGAAGCAGCCGGCCACATCGGACATCAGGTCGGCGCGACCCGACTCGATCACCGTGTCGATGTAGTGGTTGACGATCCTGCGGATCTCGTCCTCCATCAGGGCCACGCGCCGGACCGTGAACACCCGCGACACCAGCGCCCGAAGGGCGGTGTGCTCCGGCGGGTCGACCTCGATGATCTCCCGGAACCTGGGGTTGTCTCGGTCGATGGGCCGCCTGCCCTCCAGGGCCACGCCACCGGCCGATGAGTAGGTCTCGTGGTCCCGGAACGCGCCCTGCACGTCGTCGAAGCGGCTCAGCGCCCAGAACCTCAGGTCCGGGTTCCAGTAGGCGGGCGCCTCGTCGCGCAGCCGCCGGTACGTGTCGTACGGGTTGTCGTGGACGGTGAAGGCATACGGGTTGTACACCAGGGGCGAGGACATGCCGCCGATGCTACGCCAGGTCGGACGAGCGCTCCCGAGAACGGTCCCGCGGTGCGATACTGCGGGCCGGACCGGAGCACCTTAGGAGGGCGCGCTGACGGTGAGGACCATCGGTCTGGCGGGAACGGGGGTGATCGGCCCGGCGCGGTCGATGCGGCGATGGAGGCGGTCGCTGCATCGGGCGCACCGGTGCGCGACGATCACAGCATCATCGAGATCGAGATCAACCCGCACGCCGCACGCCGCCGCGGCCGTCGACGCGCTGATAGTTGTGGCCGATGACTGACGCCGCTGCGTCCGCCGCGGTCACCGCCGTCGCCGACGGGCCGGTGCTCGAGGTCACCCTCGACCGCGGCAAGGCCAACGCCATCGACGCGGCCACCAGCCGCGAGCTGAGCCGGGTGTTCGTCGAGTTCCGCGACGACCCCGGCCTCCGGGTCGCGATCCTCACCGGCGCCGGCGACCGGTTCTTCTGCGCCGGTTGGGACCTGAACGCGGCCGCCGAGGGCGAGGAGTTCGAGGCCGACTACGGCGAGGGCGGCTTCGGCGGCTTCGTCGAGCTGCGGGGCCTGCTCAAGCCCGTGATCGCCGCGGTCAACGGCATGGCGGTCGGCGGCGGATTCGAGATCGTCCTGGCCGCCGACCTCGTGGTCGCCGCGGAGCACGCCCGCTTCTGGCTCCCGGAAGCCTCCCTGGGGCTCGTTCCCGACAGCGGGTCGGTGCGCCTGCCAAGGATGCTGCCGCCCGTGGTGGCGAACGAGATCCTTTACGCGGGCCGGCGCCTCGATGCGGCCGAGGCGCAGCGCTGGGGACTCGTCAACTCGGTGGTCGCCGCCTCCGAGCTGATGACCGAAGCCCGCTCCCTCGCGGCCAGGGTGGCGGAGTCCGCCCCGCTCTCGGTAGCGGCGATCCACCAGATACGTGACCACACCCGGCACTTGCCACTGGCTGCGGCCTTCGAGTTGCTGCGATCCGGCCAGCTGGCCGCCTACGAGGCCATGCTCGGCTCCGCCGACGCGGTCGAGGGACCCGCGGCCTTCACCGAGGGCCGTGCCCCCCGCTGGCAGGGCCGCTGACCGAGGTCAGCCCAGTTCCTGAAATCTGAGCGAGCTCTGCTCCTACGCGACGGGTTTCTCTACAGATTTGGTGGTGCACCAGAGAGCGCAGCGAACAGGAGCAGCGAACACCATGCCGCGCCGCGAGGGGGCTTCGCCTGCCCGCGCACCCTCTCAGTTGCCGCCCTCGACCGGGGTGAAGCGGCGGGTCCACGCCTGCAGCAGGCGGTCGAGCAGCATGGCCAGCAACACGATGGCCATGCCGGCCACGAAACCCGACCCCACCGAGTCGGTCCGCCTGAGCCCCTTCACCGTCTCGAGACCGAGGCCGCCGCCGCCCACCAGCCCCGCTATCACCACCATGGCCAGCACAAGCATCACCGTCTGGTTGATGCCGGCGATGATGCTCGGCGCGGCCAGCGGCAACTGCACCTTGCGCAGGGTCTGGCCCCGGGTGGCCCCGAAAGCCCTGGCAGCCTCGGTGGTCTCGCCCTCCACCTGGCGTATGCCCAGGTTGGTGAGCCTGGTCGCGGCCGGCAACGCGTACAGCACCGAGGCGATGATCCCCGGGATCCGCCCCACGTTGAACATGATGATCACCGGCACGAGCAGCACGAAGCTCGGGATGGTCTGCAAGAAGTCGAGCACCGGCTTGAGCATCCGCTCGAACCGGTCGCTGCGGGCGGCCAGGACCCCCAGCGGAATGCCGCACAGGATCGCCATGGCCACCGCCACGACGACCTGGGCGAGGGTGTCCATGGAGAGCGTCCACATCCCGAGGAACCCGAGACCGGCCGCGCACGCCGTGCAGAGCGCGGCCAGGGCCGCCCCGCCCAGCCGCCACGAAGCCAGCGCCACTGCCAGCACCACCACCGGCCAGGCCAGATCGGAGCTGAACAGCTCGCGCAGCGGCGTCACCGCGTAGATGGTGACCGAGTCGCTGAACCAGCCGGTCCCGAACCAGGTCCCGCCGATCTCGTAGAGGTTGTCCCGGACCCAGTCGACCAGCCAGTCGATCTGATCTGCGAACGACAAGGAGATCGCACCGGGGAACTCCGCCCTCCCGATCGCTGCCCCAACCACCGTGCCGACCACCAGCAGCGCACCGCCGAGCACCCTGCGAGGATGCCTCACCAGCGCGGCCACGCCCAGCTTCTGGCTCATCCAGGCAGCCGGCATGCTTCCCGCCCGCGACAGGCAGCCGTCGATCGTGGACAGGGCGCTCTCCACCCGCCGCACCGGCTCGAAGCGGGCCAGGGAGTCGGGCATGAGGCGCAGCCGGCGGCGGGCTCCGATGCCAGCGGCTCCATGGGTGACCCGGTCCATGATGACCGCGAGCACGACGATGGCCAGGCCGGCCTCCAGAGCCCGCCCCACGAACAGTCCCCGCAGCGACACGAGCACCACATGGCCCAACCCGCCGGCGCCGATGAGGGCCGCGATGACGACGATGCTCAGCGCCATCATGATGGTCTGGTTGATGCCGGTGAGCACGCTGGGCATCGCCAGCGGGAACTGCACCTTGCGCAGCGTCTGGCGGGGCGTGGCCCCGAACATCTCGGCGGCCTCCACCGTGACCGCGGGCACGTTCCGGATGCCCAGGGCGGTGAGCCTGATCACCGGCGGGAGCGCGTACACGACGGTGGCGATGATGGCCGGCACCCGGGCCACGCCGAACAGCAGCACCACCGGTATCAGGTACACGAAGGCGGGCAGGGTCTGCATGGCGTCGAGCGCGGGCCGCAGCGTCTGCTGGAGCCGGTCGTAGCGAGCCGAGGCGATTCCCACCGGCACGCCGACAGCCACCGAGATGGCGACGGCCACCGTCATCAGCGCCACTGTCTGGAGGCTCTCCTCCCACAGGCCGATGGCGCCGAAGTACAGGACCCCCGCCCCGGCGAGCAGGCCCGCCCGGAGCCCCAGCACGGAAGCGGCGACCATGGCGGTCGCACCCACCACCACGTACCACGGCAGCCACATCAGGAACCACTCGACGGCGCGCAGTCCCCAGTCGATCATGTCGCTCACCGGGTTGAAGAAGAACGAGAAGCTCCAATGGCTCGTCTGGTTGTTGATCACCCAGCGGCGAGCGTCGTCGATCCAGTCGGCCAGCGGGATCACCAGCGACTCGGGGAACCCGCCCAGCGAGCTGAGGGCGATCTGGACCGCCACCAGCAGCGCCACCCCGACGGCGAGCCCGCCGCCTGAGCGCAGTCGCCGCTGCCGGTCGAGGGTCAGCCGAGCCTCGATGGTGCTCGCGGCCGCGGTCGGCGGGGCGGACGGCGCGGCCGCGGTCACCGCTGTTCGGCGGCGGGCCCCGCGGCGGGCCTCGCCGCGGCCGAGACCCCGGATCCGGAGCTCTCGCCGAGCAGTGCGGCTACCTGGTCCCGGTCCACGGTGCCGACGACCTCGCCCTGATCATCGACGACGCAGAGCTCCTCGGGACTGGCCAGGAGCCTCGGCAGCACGTCGTCGAGGACCGCGGTGATGCTCACACGCTCCTCGGGCGGGGCTCCTGTGGTCAGAGGCCGCAGCACCGAGCCGACGGTGACGACCTTCGTCTTGGGGGCGTCCTCGGCGAACTCGCGCACGTACTCGTTGGCCGGCGCCGACACGATCTGCTCGGGGGTGCCCACCTGCACGAACTCGCCGTCCTTCATGATGGCGATGCGGTCCCCGAGCTTGAGCGCCTCATGGAAGTCGTGGGTGATGAACACCAGCGTGCGGCGCATGCCGGCCTGCAACGACAGGAGCTCGTCCTGCATGTCGCGGCGGATCAGCGGGTCCAGCGCCGAGAACGGCTCGTCGAAGAACAGGATCTCGGGTTCCACGCACAGCGCCCGGGCCAGTCCGACCCGCTGCTGCATCCCGCCGGAGAGCTGCTGCGGGAAGTGGTCCGTCCAATCCTGCAGGCCGACGACTTCGAGGACCTGCAAGGCTCGCTCGTAGCGGTCCGCCTTGGGTGAACCCTGGATCTCGAGCCCGAAGGCGACGTTGTCGATCACCTTGCGGTGCGGGAACAGCCCGAAGTGCTGGAACACCATCGACAGGCGCTTGCGCCTGAGCTCGCGCAGGCCCTGATCGTCGAGATCCCCGATCGGAGTGCCTTCGATCTCGACGGTGCCGCTGGTGGGCTCGATCAGCCGCGAGAGGCAGCGGATCAGGGTCGACTTCCCCGAGCCGGAGAGGCCCATCACCACGAAGGTCTCGCCGCGCTCCACCGAGAAGGTCGCGTTCCTGACCGCCACCAGGCAGCCCGTGCGCTCCAGCACGTCCTGGCGGTCAAAGCCCTCCTCGAGCAGTGCGCCGGCCGCCGCGACGTCCTCGCCGAACACCTTGGTGACTGCGGTGCACACCAGCGGAGCGGGCTCGGCGCCGGACCGGGCCTCGTGGGTTCCGGCGTCAGCGAGCACCCGCGCATGTTAGGCGCTGGGCTCCTTCCCTATGGCTCTCGATTGGCTTTCGATCAAGTCTTCTAGCGATGCCATGGTTGATGTGGTAACAATTCAAGCAACTACCGGTAGGCCGCGCGCAGGGCGCGACCTCAAATCTGACTGGGAGGGGACACCCAATGCGGAAGCCTTTGTGGAGGCTCGCGGCTGGAGTGGCCGTGCTCGGCCTGCTGGCCGGAGCGTGCAGCGGCGACGCCGACAGCGGGGGCGAGGAGATCACCACGATCAAGCTCGTCGCCAATCCGTGGAGCGGCTCAGCGGCCAACATCGAGGTGGCCAAGCAGCTGCTCGAGAGCGAGTTGGGCTACACGGTCGAGGTCACCGACCTGGACGAGAACGCCCAGTGGGCGGCCATCAACACCGGCGACCTGCACGCGTCGCTAGAGGTCTGGCCGTCGGGCCACGCCGACAACCGGGCCGATTTCATCGACAACCCCGACGGCAACGTCGTGGACGCGGGCCTGCTGGGTCCGGTCGGCCAGATCGGCTGGTACCTGCCCGCATACATGGTCGACCAGCACCCGGCGCTGGCCACCGCGGAAGCGTTCACCGATGCCGAACTGGCCGGTCTGTTCGCCACCGCCGAGACGGGAGAGGCTGGGCAGATCCTGCACGGCGACCCGAGCTGGGTGTCGTTCGAGCAGGACCTCATCGACGACGTCGGAATGCACCTCGAGATCGTCTACGCCGGCTCCGAGGAGGCGCTGCTGGCCGCGTTCGACGGGGCCTTCGCCCGCGACGAGGCGGTGCTGGCGTACTTCTGGACGCCGCACTCGGCGTTCAGCAGCTTCGATCTCGTCGAGTTGGAGCTGCCGCCGGACCCCGACGGGAACAAGTACTACCCGCCGGACAATCTGTTCAAGATCGTCTGGGCAGGGCTCGAGGACGGTGCGCCCAACGCGTGGGCCTTCCTGCACAACTTCAACTACAGCACCGCCGACCAGGTGTCGATGCTGGGTGCGATCGACGGAGAGGGCAAGAGCGTCGAGGAGGCCGCGGCCGACTGGATCGCCGCCAACGAGGCCACTTGGAGCGCCTGGATCCCGTCGTAGCGGAGCATCCAGCGGACTAGCCGGGCCGGGGCCGCCTCCCTGGCTCGACAGGGGGACCGGGGTTCACGCCCCGGTCCCCTGCCGCGTCTGCGGCCGGGCCGTCAGGCGTTGGCTCCCGCTCTTGTTCGCTGCGACCCGAGGGCCGCCCAAGCCAAGGGAAGCACTGCCCACGGCCTCGCTCAGCGCGTCGCGGATCTACGCTGGATTGCGGCCCACCCGCTCGGCCTCTGGGCTGCGGCCGAAGTCGAAGGTCGCGACCTCGGCCATCTGCTCGCCGAGCAGAGCCACCGCGGTCTCGAAGAGCAGCTTGCCCTCCTCGGTGTTGGCTCCCGTCGGGTCGCCGATATGGCCGTCGGGCCCGAAGTCGTTGGACAGCCAGCCGAAGGAGGCCATCCCTCCGAAGCGCACGTAGCGGTTGCCCGCCAGGCGCTCGGGCACGGCCCGCTTGGCTCGCTCCAGATGCACGAGGTGGGGGCGCAGGTGCATGAACACCGACGTCTCGCGGTGCCCGCCGTGGATGCCCATTCCCAGCTCGTCTCTCGCCTCGGCGGGTGCACCGCCCTGGTCCGGCGGCACGAACGGGTGCACCAGGAAGGTCATCAGCCCGTGGGCCAGCCGCACCTCCCGGCAGGCCACGTTCAGCAGCGACGAGTTGCCCCCGTGGCCGTTGAGGAACACCAGGCGCTTGGCCCTGGTCGAGGCGACGCAGCGACCGATGTCACGCAGAACCGCCAGCAGGGTCTCCGCCGACAGCCACAGAGTCCCCGGCGACCAGGCATGCTCGTTCGACTTGGACACCGACAGCGTGGGCAGCAGCCACAGGTCACAGGCGTCGCCGTGCTCGGCGACGAGGGCCGCGGCAGCCTCGTGGGCGATCACGTGGTCCACTGACAGAGGCAGGTGAGGGCCGTGCTGTTCCACCGCGCCGATCGGCTGCACGATCACCGACGACTCCGTGATCCGTTCAGCGATCTCGGGTCCGCTGAGGTCCTCGAGGCGACGACTGGGAGTGCTGGACATGGCTTCCAAGGTACCCGCGACGCTCTCCATCACGGTTGTGCGTAGGAGTCGAGCGCTGCCGGGCTCCAGAACGAGACGTCCGCGACGCCGAGGTTCCTGACGCCGCCGATGCCGTCTGTACGCGCCACCGCGGTGGTGTCCAGCCCGACGGCAGTGGCCCCGAACACGATGGCGTCATTGTCGGGTGACCACAGACGGGGCGTCTCGACGTACTGGTCGGCGAAGCGCAGGTAGTCGCGGACGAAGGCCACGGTGGGGGTGAAGCGAGCCAGTTCCACCGTTTCCCGGCCGTCCCAGATGTGCCAGGCCAGGGCCGCTCCGCCCGAATCCGGTGTCGTGGGCGCCGCAATCAGCAGGCTGCGACCGTCGTGGCTCCATTCGAGCCAGAACCCCAGGCTGTCGAGCACCGCGGCGCGCTCGCCGGTGTCGAGGTCGGCGATCCAGACTGCGCCGCCGGAGATGTCCGGCTGAGCCGCAGTCTCGTCTGCCTGTGCGGTGGAGGTCGCGTCCGGGCTGCCATCGGGACTCGCGGAAGCGGCCGGCACGTCCGCCACCGACAGGGCGGCGAAACGGCCCTCGGGGTGAACGGACATCATCACCAGGCCCTCGGCGTCGCCCAGGTCGGTCAGCTCTCCGCTGTCCGCGCTGCGGCGCACCAGTCGAGGCCCGCTGAACGCGATTGCCTCCTCCAAGCCGGCTTCGCTCGGGCTGGCATCGGAACCGGCTCGGGAGGATGGTGTGAGCGAGTTCACGTACAGGAAGTCCGGGGTGCCAGGAACCCAGGCGGGCGCCTGAAAGTCGAGGCCGACTGAGCCGAAGTCCGTGTGCTCCTGAGGCGAGGCGGGATCAGCGAGCAGCCACAGCTGGGCCCCGGCGTGGATCAGCAGGCGATCGCCGCCAGGTTCCCAGGCGACGTACATGCTGTCGCTCTCCAACGAGACGTTCGAGGCCGGCCTGCCGTTTGTGTCGAGGATGTCGAGCGACGTGCCGCCCGACCCGCCCGGTCCCAGAGCCGCCAGTCGAGTGCCGTCGTGGCTCCAGGAGTAGAAGAAGTACGGGCGGCTGGCTTGCGAGGCTTCGATCTGCCATGTGGAGACGTCGATCACCGCGACGCTGGCCGCCCCGCTGTCCGGGTCGACGACGGTGGCGACCAGCCGGCGGCCGTCGCGTGACCATGTGGGCTGGGTGACGAGAAGGTCGTTGGCCCATTCGGCCAGTGGCCTGCCGTCACCCATCAGGAAGCGCAGGCCTGTCGGGCCTGTGGCCGCGATCAGGCCGCGGCCGCCGACGGCAGCGATGCTGGGTCGGGCCGCCTCTGAGGTCGACGTGGGTGCTGGGGAGCTGGTTGCTGCGGCGCCCGGGGCCAGGGCGGACTCCAGGTCGGTGTCGGCCGGGGCGGGGACAGAGGTGCGCTCCGGTGCGCTCGCGCAAGACGTCACAAGAAGTACGGCGCAGATGGCCGCTCGCGTGGCGAGGCCTCGGCGCGAGAGCACGATCGAGACCGTAGCCCGTGGTCGCGGCCCCGGCCCCGCCCCAAGGTTCCGGCCCGTCCGCAGGATCCGGCCGGTCTGGTATTGGTGGTCACGCGATGGGGGCCTTGAGCCGCCACCCGCCGGGTCGGCTTCTTGGTCTCCCTGGGTCTCCCTGGCTTGCCCCACCCGTCGGTCCCCGCTAGGTTCGGGTCGGAAGTAGTCGCTGGAAAGGAACTAGAATGCTGGCACTGTTGCTCGTTCTGACGGCCCTCGTTCCGCTGATCATCGTGCTCGCACCGCGACAGTTCGGTGGGCAGTCTTCCGCCGGAAAGGCGGGGGGGGGGGGGGGGATCCCCTTGTCGGGAATGGATCTCGACGGCGTAGTGGCCGGGGCGCCGCTGCTCTAGTCCGGCGCTCGGCGGTCGCCGTCGCCGCGGCGACGGCGCTAGTCGGTGCGTCGATCGCCGTCGCCGGCGTGGGCCTCGCGACTCTGAGCGATGCGCCCGAGGGATCCGATGGCGCCTCCGCGAGTTCGGCAGGCCAGGCCCGAGTACAGGCAGAGCAGACCGGTCACACCGTTTCCGGCCGCGTGAGCGACGTGAGCGACGGTTCAGGCAGCGGCATAGGCGATCTCAGCCTGGAATTGCGCATAGTCGGAACCTACTGGGGCGGGACTAGATCATTCTCGGTCGTCACGAACCCGGACGGCACGTTCATGTTCGGCCCCGTCACGGAAGACTTCGATCCGGCCTTTGGGCTTACGTTGAGAGTCGCGCCGGCCGACGACCGTTATGTGCCTGCGATAGTCGACTTGGTCGTGCCGAGAGCGGAGCCTCTGCACATCCGGCTCGGGCCGGGCGGCACGATCTCGGGTCGCGTCACCCGCTTCCTTGACGGGGCGCCGCCAGCGGGCGCCTCCGTCTACATTGACGGAAACGTATCATATGTGAACGTGGAGATCGACGACTCTGGAGAGTTCGAGTCAGGCCCTCTTCCGACTGGCACCTACCGCGTCTCTGCCTGCGGCGAGACTTGTTCGTCTTCCTCGGTCAATGTCTCGCACGGCGGCGAAGCGCGCCTGGAACTCGTATTGCCGCCCCCGCGGGGCACGTACGAGGGCGCGTTCTACGATGACGAGGGAAGCGTCCACGAGGAGGCGATCGAGTCTCTGCAGCAGCGCCGCATTCTCGAGGCGTGTGCCACCGGGCGGATCTGCCCAACGGAGGGTCTCAGCCGGGCTGAGATGGCGGTGTGGCTCGGCCGCGCCGTGAGCACATCCATCCGGCCGCCCGAGATCACGGCGTCGCGTTTCGCTGACGTGGACGTGGACGGGCGACACGCCTTCGAGGCGCCCCACATCGAGCGTTTCGCCGATCTGGGCATCACGGTGGGCTGCGGGACCGAGCCGCTGCGCTACTGCCCGGACAGCGTCGTCACCCGAGCCGAGATGGCAACATTCCTGCAACGCGCTCTGAGCCTCGACTTGCCCGAGGAGCCCGCCGGATTCACCGACGTCGACCGCGGCAGCGCCCACGCGCGCTCCATCGACGCGCTGCGCGCTGCGGGCATCACGGAGGGCTGCGGGACCGAACCGCTGCGCTACTGCCCGGACCATACGGTCCTTCGGGGTCAGATGGCATCGTTCATCGACAGGTCGCTGACACTTCTCGACGAGAGGCGCGACGAGTTGAGATTCCAGAGTGCGGCGATGATCGGCGTCGGTGCCCGCCTCGCCGCGATGTTGGCGCCGGGGGTGGTGGACCTGTACCGGTTCGAGGTTCCCGAAGGCTCCGACGGGCTTGTGGCTGTCGAGACTCACGGTGGCATAGATGTCTTTGCCCGACTCATCCGGGTGGTCCCGGACGCCCTCGACGAACAGATCGCGTCGAATGATGACGGGGGAGACGGCGCCAACGCGCTCATCGAGCAAGAGTTGGCGCCCGGATGGTACATCGTCGAAGTGCAGGGCTACTCCAGCAGCATAACAGGTGACTATGAGATATCCGTGACTGTGGAGTAGGGCCGTGGTTGCGGCCACGCTCTGCCTGGTCGTCGCGGCGTGCGTGGCGGGCGCGGCGTGTGCGGGCGACCCGGCGCCTGCACCGTCCACAGAGGACCCTGCCGCTGTGGAGGCGGTTGTGCGCTTGGCCGCCGACGCCCACGGCGGGCCGGTGGCGGTGCTCGCGGTGGACAACTCCACCGGGGAGACGGTCGCAGCAGCGACCGCCGGAGACGCGGCGCACGCCCCACTGGGCGGCGGAGCGCGGCCCGCTGCCTCACTGGTGAAGGCGGTCGTGCTGGCCGCGGCGCTCGAGTCGGGCGTCGCGCCCCACGATGTGCTGATCGTGCCGCAGTGCATCCCGTTGGCAGAGCGCCTGGCTTGCACGACCCGCCCGGGCGAGGTGACCGTCTTGGAGGCCGCGGCCCACTCCAACAACCCGGCGTTCGTCCTTCTGGCCGACCGCGCCGGGCCCGACGCGGTCGCCGGCTACGGGGCCCGTGTCGGAATGGAGTTGGTGCCGTCGCGCCTGCTGCCGCTGGGGCTCGACGCGGTGACGATGGAATCGGTGGCCGCCCTGTTCGTGGCGCTGGCCAATGACGGCGAGACGCCGGCGGTCGCCGGCCGCGACGGTGCAAAGAGCCTCGGCGCGGCCGGCCGTTTCGTGTCCGCCGAGACGGCCCGAGCGATGCGCAAGGTGCTGCGGGTCGTGGTGACCGACGGGACCGGCAGAGCCGCGGACGGCCCGGATGAGCCCTACGGCAAGACAGGTACCGCCGAGGGGCGCACCGACGCCTGGTTCGCAGGAGTCTCCGGCGACTTGACGATCGTCGTGTGGGCCGGCGCCCGCGACGGCGCCGCCGCTCCGGGCACGGCCGGGATCGACGCTCCCGCCGGAGCCGAGGCCGACTATGAGACGCTTCTCGACAACGATGAGCAGCCCGCGGGAGGCGGCCCGCGTCTGACCGGGGGCGGCTTGCCGGCGCGGGTCTTCCGGGAGGTCGCCAACCTGCTCTCCGTGTCCGCGCCCGCCGCTTGAGCTGAGCGTGACGCAGTCCCGCGACGCCCCGCAGCAATCGTCGGCGCTGCGGGCCACCGGGGCCGGTTCGACGGGAAGCGGGCGGCTGCCCGCCTTGCCGGCGACCGGCCTCATGCTGGTCGTGGCCGGGGCGGCCCTCGTATGGGATTCCCAGGGGTTCAATGGCTTCGTCGCCGCGAAGGCGGCGACGTCCGGTGCGGGCCTGGCGCTGGTGGTGCTGTGGCTGGCGCGGCGCTCGGCGCTGGCGGCGCCCCGTGGGCGATGGATGCCTGCCGTTGCCGCGCTCGGCGGGCTCATGCTGGCTGCCACCGTGGCCAGCGGCTCGATCCTGCGCTCATTGCTCGGAGCGCCGCTGCGGCAGGAGGGACTGCTTGCCTGGGCTGGATTCGCGGTGGCGTTCACCGTGGGATTGTCGCTGCGACGGACGAGCCGCGCGGCCGCAGCCGCGTCGCTGGTCGATGCCGCAGTGGTCGCGGTGGCGGCCGTCGGCGCTGCCGGGGTGCTCGAGGCGGCCGGCGTCGAGTTCGACGCTGATCTGATCGAGTTCCGCGGTCGAGTCCGCTCGACGCTGGGGAACCCCGCCCTCCTCGCGGGCTTCATGGTCCTCGTCGGCCCTGTCGCCTCCGTCGCGGTCGCCAGGCGCGGCCCGTGGCGATGGGCCGGGGGGTCGGCCGCCGTGTTGGCGGCGGTCAACCTCGCGGCGGCGCAGACTCGGGCCGTGTGGGCGGCCGTCGTCGTGGTCGGCGTGGCCGCGGCGCTGCTCGCGGCGGGGCGGAGGGTCCGGCTGCTCGTGGCCGCAGCCGCGCTGTCGGCTGCCGCGGCTGCGGCGTTGAGCGGCCGCTGGGCACAGTTCGGCCACGATCTGCGAGGACGGGCCGCGATCTGGGAGGTGGCCGCCTCGGCGGTGGTCGACGATCCGCTTCTCGGCAACGGCCCCGAGACGTTCCTCGCGACCTACGGCGAGCGCGTCAGCGAAGACACCGTGCGCGAGTACGGCATAGGCGCCGTCGACCGGGCCCACAGCGGCCTGCTCGACTTCGCGGTGTCGTTCGGCGCGCCCGCGGGGGTGCTCTACCTGGTCGCCCTGGCAGGCGTGGCCGTCCTGGCGCTGAACGCGGTGCGAAGCGGCGACACCTTCCGGGTCGCGGCAGGCGTCGGTGTCGCCTGCTACGCGGTAGCGCAACAAGCCTTCTTCGCTCATCCCAGCACCGACACGGTCTGGTGGCTGATGGTCGGGTTCCTGGTCGCCGACTCGGGCGCCGCAACGCGCCGGCTGCCCCCGCTGGGCGCGGCTCTCCTGCTGAGCGCGGCGTCGGTCCTGACGGTCAACGCCCTCTCGCTGGCGCGCAACGACCGCCTCTACGAACAGTCGGTGGAGTCGCCGACGGCGGTGGAGGCGTACGAGCGGCTGGCGCAGGCGGCCTCGCATCGGCCCTTCGACGACCTGAGCTACGTCTTGATGGGCGAACTGCTGTCACAGACCGACGACATCCGCGTAGTGGCCGACGGGATAGGGCGCATCCGCGGCGGGGCCGGGCACAACCCTGGCAACGGTCTGGTCGCCCTGGCGCTGATCGACGCCCAGATGCAGGCCCATCGAATCACCTCCGACCCCGCCCACGCGGTCGAGGCTCGCCTGGCCGCCGACGAGTTGATCGCCGCTCAGCCCGCCAACGGCCCCGCCTACCTCAAGCGGGGTGTGGCCGCCTGGAGTCTCGGCCACCGGGCGGCCGCCCGCTCGGACTGGGAGCGGGCAGCCTTCCTGATGCCGGATCGGCCCGAGCCCCGCCAGAATCTCGCGGTGCTCGACGCCGCCGAGGCTGACCGCGCTCGTTCTCGGGGGCCGGCCCGCCGATCTTCAGGCGGCCGCGGCCCGCAGGGCGGACAGCGGCGGGTGCATGCGGACACGGCGAGGACAGCAGGGCCGGACACGGCGGGGACAGCAGGGCCGGATACGGCGAGATGAGCGTGGCCGCACCATCCGACGCGTCTTCAGCCAGTGCGCCGCTTCGAGCGCCAAGCCGGTGTCCTGGGCTCGACGGCCTGCGGGGTCTGGCGGTGGCGTGTGTGCTCGCCTTCCACCTTTGGCCCGACGCGGTCCGGGGCGGCTGGCTCGCGGTCGGCCTCTTCTTCACGCTGTCGGGATACCTGATCGCCGGTCTCCTCGACAGGGAGATCGCGAGCACCGGTCGGCTGCGGCTGGGCCGTTTCATGTCCAGGCGAGCGCGGCGGCTGCTGCCCGCCGCGCTGGTGACCATCGCAGGCACCCTGGCCTTGACCGCTTGGGTCGATGATCAGCCGCTGCGCATCGTCGGCGTCGATGCCCTGGCCGCCGCCCTGAACGTGTTCAACTGGCACGCATCCCTCGACGATGCGGGCTACACGGGAATCTTCGATGCCGCGCCGGCGCCGCTGGCCCACTTCTGGTCCCTGGCCGTCGAGGAGCAGTTCTATCTGGTGTTCCCGGCCGCGGTGGCGTTGACCCGCCGGCCCGGCCTGGTGGTGGGCGCGATGGTGGCCGCCGGCCTGGCCGGCGTGTGGCTGTGGTGGGGATCGACCGACGCATATGTGGCCACTCCGGTGCGGGCCACAGAGATCGCGGCCGGAGCCGCGCTCGCGGTGGCCAGGCCCCGCTTCGGGGCGGTGCGCCGCCTGCTCGAACCGCCCGCGGACCATGCCCTTCTGTGGAGGATCGCATGGACCGCGGTCCTCGCAGCCGCGACGGCGCTGAGCGTGGCGACCGTGATCCGTCTGAGCCCCGACCACGGCTTCGTGTTCAGGGGAGGCCCCCAGTTGATGGCCCTGTGCTGGGTTGTGCTGGTCATCGCGGCCGTGAGGGAAGGCCGCGCCGCCCGGTTCATGTCGCGGGCGCCACTGCGCTGGCTGGGGCTGCGCTCCTACGCCGTCTACCTGCTCCACTGGCCGTTGATCGAGCTGACCGACTGGCACCCGGCGGTGGTGATCGCCGTGACCCTGGGACTCGCCGAGGCCTCCTTCCATGTGCTCGAGATGCCGGTCCGCCGAGGGACGGGCCGGCTGGCCGTGCCGGTGCTGGCCGTGGCGGCGGTGGCGGTGGCGGCCGTGGCCGGCGTGGCCGCGGCCGCCTCGACCCCGCTGGGGATCGCCGGACGGGCCGAGGCCGTCGGCGAGCTTCCCGCGTCGTCCGCGACGGGGCTCACCGTGCCAGTGGTCACAGTCTTGGGCGACTCTGCCGCCCTCCACTTCGCGGATGGACTGCGTCAGTGGAGCCATGCAGGCCCGCTCATGGCCGTAGCGGACCACTCCCGGCTCGGCTGCTCCCCGGCCGGCACTCCCGGCAGCGAGTGGCGCCACTTGCGAGCAAGCATCGACGGCGAGGCCCTGCCCATGGGGTTCATCGAGGACGGGCCCTGCCGCGACGACCTCATACAAGAGGGCTCGAGCGCCGTGCTGGTCGTGGACCACGCGGCCGTGCTGCTCGACCATCGCAACGCGGACGGCGAGTGGGCGTCGATCCTCGATCCAGCGCTCGCCTTCGACGTGGCCGATTCCTACCGGCTCCTGGTCGCCAGAGCCGGCGCGGTCGGCGCACGCGTCGTGTTCACCACCGCGCCGCGGCTGCTTCCGACCCCCGGTGAGGACGCCGGGCGCCAGCCCCAGACGAGCGGGGAGAGGTCGGAGGCGTACAACGCGCTGGTTCGCAGCCTGCTCGACGAGTTCGACGCGGTGGACGGGGTCGCCACGGCGGAGCTGATCGATACTGCCGCGGTGCTGGACGATCACGGCTACGAGGGCCCCTATGGCCGCTCCGACGGCATGCACGTAGACTTCGTCCGGGCCGAGGTGTTCGCCTCCGAGGTGCTGGGCCCCGCCCTGCTTGATCTGCTCGACCCCGGATGACCCGTCCGCCCCCGGGCAGCGCACCGACCCGTGCTCTTGTCTCACACCCAACTCTGGTGGGCCCGACGCTCGGCCTCTGTTCCGCGTCGATCCGGCTAGCCCAGATCTTTCAGTGAGCCTTGGTGGGGTTGGGGTCGGCGGTTGGGGTCGGGGGGTGTGCTGCGCCCGGTTGGCCGCGGGGTGTGGTGTCCAGATGAGCAAGGGGACCGCTCGCACGCCAGCCACGAGACCTCCACGAGTGCCTCATCGAATCGTTCAGCCAGTCTCATGGCAGATCCTCGCTGATGCCCTTGGAACTTCTCATCTAGAAGGGGCTCAGGCCCAGGCGGTTGCGGATCGAGACCAACTCGCCCAGATGGTTGAAGCCGTGGCCGACCGCGCTCCACTGCAGGAACCACGCCGTGGGCTTGCCCTCCCACATGGAGTAGAGCCAGTCGAAGCGGTCAGCAGGGGTGCCTATGGCTTCCAGGGCGGCGGTCGTGTCGGGCTGCTGGTTCATCGTCGGCAGACCGCGGTCCTCCAGCCAGGCCGCGGTGGACTCCATCACGTCCAGCGTGTAACCGCCGACGGCCTCCGGATCCAGCACCTCCACCAGGTCCGCATCCTCGCCCTCGGCCAGGCCCCGCCAGAGGTCCTCGTCGATGCCGAGACGGTCGGTCCAGCCCTCGACCACTGCGCCGGCGCCCCGCAGCACTCCGTTGACGGCCACGTCGTGGTGGCGGGCCAGGTGCCACAGCACGTAGACCGGCGCGATCCCCCCGCCGTCGGCCCGTTCCCGGCGCCGCTCCGGCGGGATCAGGCCGAGCACGCCGCCCTCGAGCTTGGCCCGCAGCGACCTCAGGTCTCCGACGATCCAGTCCCGTAGATCCACGCCAGGAACTCTAGATCTGTGGTGGCCTCTGGGCCTCTTCGGGTGTCACTGGATGCGCTGCGTGTCGCGCCCTGCGGCCGGTGTCCACGACTCGATGAGCAGGCTGTCCCCCGACACTCGAACGAGGACGACCCTCGTGATCGTGGCCACAAAGAGCACCATGATCGACGGATCGTCGATCGGATAGCGGTGTCCTGCAACGAACTCATCCTGCTGCGCGGCGTCTGCAAGCCGTGCGACGCCGTCGATGCGGGCGTCGCCCTTGGCCAGGTCCTCGGTGTCGGGGGCGCTGTGAAGCGAGAAGCGGGGGTCGCGCCCCAGGTCGGCGGCCTTGCGCGATCCCGGTGTCATCCCCAGCCACAGGTGCCCGGACCGGATGGGCGCTTCCATGCCGGAGGTTCGAGGCGAGCCGTCCGCCTTCAGCGTGGCGATCACCGTATGGCGGTGGCTTCCCAGCCTCGCCATGACCCTGTGGGCCAGCGCCTCGTCGGCTCGCTCGAACCCGGCCCAGGTCACTGCGTCGTCGGCCATCACAGGAATCTAGACCGGTATGGGTGGGTACGCTCCGGCTGTGCGATTTGTGGTGCTGCAGGCCCATCCGCAACAGGAGTGCCTCAATGTGGCTCTCCGCGACCGGGTGGTGGAGACGCTGGAGCAAGCCGGCCACGATGTGGACCTCGTGCGGCTGACACAGGGAGAGTGGATCGACGGAGTCAGCGTCCTGGGCGCCGAGGGCCTGGTGCTCGTCTACCCGACCTGGTGGGGCGGTCTGCCCGCGCCGATGCTCTCATGGGTGCAGCGCGAGCTCGCGGCCTGGCTCGACGGCTCGGCCGATCCGGCGACCTCGCCCCTGCGCACGATCAAGCATCTCGTGGCCGTGACCACTCACGGCTCCCCTAGCCGGGTCAACTGGCTGCAGGGCGAGCCCGGGCGCCATCTGCTGCGGCGCTCGGTGGCTCGCCTGTGCGCTCCAGGGACGCGGCTGCGCTGGGTCGCCCTGTACGGCGTCGACCAGCGCACCCCGGCTGAGATATCGGCTTTCGTCGACCGCGCCGGCTCGGAGGTGGCCGCAGTCGGCGCCTGATCGGGTGCGTGTGCCCAGTCGGCAGCGGGGGGACGCTGTCAGCGGGCGGCCACCACTGCGATCTCGACCTTCCAGGCGGGTTGGGCCAACTCGGGCACCACCACCAGTGTCGAGGCCGCCAGATGGCCGCCCAGGAACCGGTCGCGCTCGGCCATCACCGCGCCCAGGTTCTGGCCCGGAACGACGTAGGTCGTCACCGAGACGATGTCGCCACCGGACATGCCGGCCTCCGACAGCACGGCCGCGATGTTCTGCCAGACCGTCCGGGCCTGCTCGCCCACATCGCCCGGGACCGACCCGTCGGCCCGGGTGGGCACCACGCCCGAGGTGTGCAGCCACTGTTGGGCGCCGGTGGTGGCGACGGCGTGGGCGTAGCGGGCCGCGGGCGGCGCGATGCCGGCTGGACCGATCACTCGTGAGGACATTGCAGCGATGGTAGCCGCGGCGTCCCGCGACCATCAGCGGCTCCAGAGCGTGAGCGAGTGGGCGAGAGGCGATCGCGCCGGGGCGGTGTCGCTCCCGCTCCTGTTCGCTGCGCTCACGGGCCGCCCGAACCACGGCAACACAGCCCGCCGCCTCGCTCTTGTAGGCCGTTGCGCACGTCCATTTGCTCAGCCTCTGGCTCCAGAGTGCGCGGCCCGCGTTAGGCGGCTTGGTGGAGGCGTGGCACACTCTGCGCCATGGCACAGCGCATGGCCCTGTACTTCCAGGACAAGCACCCCATCGGCTACGAGATCGAGATGGCCCGGTACGCCGAGGAGCGGGGCTTCAGCGAGATCTGGCAGGGCGACACCCGCTTGGCCCGCGACTGCGTGGTGATGATGAGCGCCCTGCTGGCGTCCACCGAGCGGCTCCGCATCGCCAGCGGGGTGCTGCCGATCTACACCCGCAACCCCGCGGTGATCGCGGCCACATGGAGCACCATGCACGAGATGGCCGGACCCGCGCCCGACGGCGGCAGCCGGGTCATGCTCGGGCTCGGGGCCTGGTGGGAGCCGATCGCGGGACGGGTCGGGGCCGGCCGGCGCAAGCCGCTCACCGCCATGCGCGAGAACGTCGAGGCCATCAGGGCACTGTTCACCATGGAGGAGGTCACCTACGAGGGCGAGTTCGTGCATCTCGACCGGGTCAGCCTCGATGTGGCCTACGGTGACACCTCGCCCCGCGACATCCCCGTCTACATCGGGGCGACCGGTCCGAAGATGCTGGAGCTGACCGGCGAGATCGCCGACGGGGCCATGCTCAACTACGTCGTGCCGGTCGACTACATCCGCGACGCCATCGCCCGCGTCTCCGTCGGGGCCGCCAAGTCGGGGCGCACCATCGACGACATCGACCGCCCCGAGCTGCTGATCTGCTCGCTGTCGGAGGACGATCCTGAGATGGCCCTGCTGACCGGCAAGTCGCTGGTGGCGTACTACCTGGGCACCGAGCCGCACATCATGGCCGCCTCCGGCGCCGACCCCGAGCTGATCGACCGGGTCAAGGAGGTGGTCGGCTGGCCGGCCACCGAGGCCGACTACTACAAGGCGGCTCCGCTCATCGGCGACGACCTGGTGCGCGGCATCATGGCCGTCGGCTCCGCCTCGGAGTGCCGCGACACGGTGGCCGAGTTCATCGACGCCGGCGTCACCTGCCCGGTGCTCTACCCGCTGATGGACAACATGGAGCCGGTGATAGACGCCTTCGCCCACTGGTCCCCCTGATCGGTGCCTGATGAGGTTTTCGGACATTATCATGTACTGTAGGGGACTAGTGATGATCTAGTGATGATCTAGTGATCATCTAGGAATAGGAGGTATAGCCATGGGGATGCTCACCTGCCGCATGCGGCTCGACCATGTGGACGGGGAGCGCTTCCTGGAGACGGTGGCGCTCGTCGACACCGGTGCTGCCCTCACGGTGGTGCCTTCGGAGAAGCTCGTCGAGATGGGCGTGGAGCCCTTCGACACGGTGTGGCTGTCGCTCGCCGACGGGCACCGCGTGGAGTACCCGCTGGGCAAGGCGGTGGCAACGGTGCAGGGCCGCACCATCGAGACCTTGGTGGTCTTCGGCGAGGACGAAGAGACCGTGCTGCTCGGCGCGTACACGCTGGAGGGCTTGAGATTCGCAGTCGACCCGTTGGAGGGGCGCCTCATCGAGTTCGTGGGCAGACTCTGAGAGCCCGGAGCCCGAGTCCGTGCCTGAGGTTCGCTCGGCGGTGTCGAGCGTGAAGCCGGCTGCTGACATTCTGATTCATGGCGGTGCGGTTGTGACCGTGGACGACCTGGGCACGATCCACGATCCGGGGTGGGTGTACGTGCGCGGCAACCGGGTGGCCGAGGTCGGGGCGGGTGAGCCGCCTGCGAGTCGTCTGCGGCAGGCCGAGGACGTGATCGATGCCGCCGGTTGCGCGGTCATGCCGGGCATGACCAACGCCCACACCCACCTGTTCCAGACGTTCTTCCGGGGGCTGGCCGACGACAAGGCCCTGCTCGACTGGCTGCGCGACTGCATCTGGCCCGCCGCCGTGCATCTGGACGCCGAGACTGCCGGAGCCGCGGCCATGGCCGGCCTGGTCGAGAACCTGCGGGCCGGGGCCACCAGCGTGATCGACCACCAGTACATCCACACCGACGAGGGCATCAACGACGCCGTGTGCCGGGCCGCCGACCAGCTGGGGGTGCGGTTCCTGCTGGCCCACGGCTGGGCCGACCGCAACTACCTCCCGACCCTGGAGCAGACGGCCGAGCAGGCCGTGGCCCGGGCCGACGCCGCCCGCCGCCGCTGGGACGGCCACGAGGACGACCGGATCCGGGTGGAGCTGGCGCCCCTGATCCCGTGGGGATGCTCCGACGAGGCCATGCGCACGACGGTGGCCGCGGCTCGCAGCTGGGGCCGCGGCACCCACATCCACTGCGCGGAGACCGCGGTCGAGGTGGACATGAGCCTCGAAGAGCGGGCGACGCGCCACGTGACGTGGCTCGACTCGCTGGGCGTCCTCGGCCCCGACATGCAGCTGGCCCACAGTGTCTGGCTCGACGACGACGAGCTCGACCTCATCGCGGCGACCGGCTCGGTGGTGGTGCACTGCCCGGTGTCGAACATGTACCTGGCCTCGGGCGTGGCCCGTGTGCCCGAGATGCGGGCCAGGGGCATCACGGTGGCGCTGGCCAGCGACGGGCCGGGAAGCAACAACCGCCAGGACATGTTCGAGGTGCTCAAGGCGACCGTTCTCCTCCAGAAGGTGCACCACCTGGACGCCCTGGTGCTGCAGCCCGCCGACGTGCTGCAGATGGCCTGCCGGAACGGGTCGGCGGCCTTCGGCATGCCCGATTCGTTCGGGATGGTGGCCGAGGGCCAGCGGGCCGACCTGCTGGTCGTGGACCTGGGCTCGCCGTTCGTCGCGCCGGTGCACCGGGTGCCGAGTGCCCTCGTCTACAACGCCACTCCCAGAGATGTGCGAGACGTCGTGGTGGACGGCCGCGTCCTGCTGCGAGACGGCCAACTCGTCGTGGCCGACGAGCGCCGGATAATGGCCGAAGCCGAAGCCGCCGCCCGCCGCCTCTTCGACCGGGCCGGCATAGCCTCCCGCGTCACCCGGACCTGAGAGAGAGTCTGCGCTCAGGCGTGGCGCTCGGCCCAGTGCGCCAGGGCGGCCAACACCACCTGGCGCTTGGCGTCGTAGGGCAGGTACTCGGCTCGGGACAGCTCGATCTGGACCCAGGGCATCTCGGCTGAGTGCGAGCGGCAGGTGTAGCCGCCCCGGAAGGGGTCGTTGACCCTCACCGGCCCGTCGAGCTGCTGCTGGAAGCCCTCCCGCAGCGTGTCCACCCACTCCTGCGGGCAGGTGCCGTCGGCGTTGCTCACGCACACCCACGGACGCTCGCGGCCGGGGTCCGGCCCGACCGGGGGGCCCACCGCGGCCATGGTGTGGCAGTCCACCCCGAGCGGCCAGCGACCCGCCGTCCCCAGTTCGGTGAGCCGGGCGTGGTAGGGGTCGTAGTACGCGGCCAGGAGGCCCTCGATCTCGGTCTCTGTCAGCGGGCGGTCCCACACGCCCGCCATGTACGAGGTGTGGGTCTTGACGACTCCGTCGAGCCGGCGGTCGTCTCTCGCCCTGTTCATGTCGACCACGGCCCGGGCGACATCGGTGGTCACGAACGCCCCGACCTCCGCCTCGATCGCGTAGATCTCGCCGGCGCCCCCGTCGGAGTCGGCTGCGATCTCTGCCGCCGAGAGCGCGCATGCTGACGCGACCTCTCCGGGAACCCGCAGCCCGGCATGAGGAACTGAGACGACGAGGGGCAGCTTCACTGGACTGGCCGAGAGGCCGAGCGGGCAGGCGCGCCGATCGGGTCCATACGGGCGAGGCCGTGGCCCGAGAGGCCCGTGAGCGCAGCGAACAGGAGCGGGAGCGACACCGCCGCGACGCGAGGGGCTCTCACTTATCCGCGCCCGCTCGAAGGCGCCGAGTCCGGACCGTCGGCGGCGCCGTCTCGTCTCGGGTCGGCCACGCCGATCAGCCGGCCCCCGTCGTTCATCACCAGCTGTACACACCCCAGGTAGAACGAGTAGGGATCCCGGCGGTCCACATCGAAGCCGTGCCGCTGGAGGGCGTCCAGCACGTCGGTCGATACCCGGGATGCCTCCACTGACGCCACGCCGTGCAGTGAGCAGTGAAGGCGGGGGGCGTCCACCGCGGCCAGCGGTGACGAGCTCCTGAGCCGGATCAGGACCTGGAGGATCGACGAGGCGATGCGCTCGCTCCCGGGCGAGCCGATCGCCAGCCACGGCGCCCCTTTCCTCAAGACGATCGTGGGGGCCACGCTGGCCCATGGCACTGCGTTCGGCCTCAGGTGGTAGGGGTGCGACGCGTCCTCGTACTCGAAGGCGCTCATGTAGTTGTTGTAGAGGAAACCGAGCTGGGGCGACGCCGCGCACGAGCCGTAGACGTTCTCGATCGACTGCGTGAGCGCCACCGCGTTGCCGTCCGAGTCCATCACGGAGAGGTGGGTGGTCTCGCCGTGGGCGTGGGGCGCTCCGATGCGCGCCGCCACCGTCCGGGCGTACTGGCGGTTCAGCATCTGCTTGTCGGAGACTTGGGAGTACAGGTTGGGATCGAAGGGGCGGTCCCTGCGGTCGATGAGCGCCTGCCGGATCGACTTCGCCAGGCACACCGCGCCGTCGGGGGTGTCGATGTCCTGGAGCCCGCGGGGGAGGCTCTGATGGATGTTGAGCATCTCCACGAGCGTGCGGCCCGCCCCGGGCGGCGGCATCGTGAGGACGTCGTCGCGGCCGAGTCGCCCCGACAGGGGCTCTCGCTCCACGGGACGGGGGATCTGCGCGAGGTCGTCGGCTCGCAGGATCCCCCCGTTGGCCTCCATGTCCTCATGGATCAGGCGGGCGGTCAGACCCAGGTAGAAGTCCTCGTGGCCGCGCTCGGCCAGCCGGCGCAGCGTCGCGGCCAGGACAGGCTGCCGGAACCTCGTTCCGGCCCGGTGCGCCCGCCGTCCGTCCTGCAGGAACAGCGGCCCCGCCGAGCGGGTCTGCAGGTGCTTGCGCTCCCGCCTGGCGAGGCGGTGCTGCAGCAGGCTAATCTCGTATCCCTCCTCGGCGAGCACGATGGCCGGCTCGATGACGGTCGCCCAGCTGAGGCGCCCGTAGCGCTCCAGCACGTGGGCATAGGTGGCGGGCGAGCTGGGGACGGTGGTGGCCAGGTGCCCCCGCCTGCGGTCGGCTGAAAGGTTGGCGAAGGTGTCGATCACCGCCCGGTGCGGAGCCCGCGACGAGCCGTCCACGGCCACAGTGGTGCCGGAGGCTCGGTGATGGACGAGCATCATGGTCTGACCGCCCAAGCCCGACGCCGCGGGCTCGCACACACCGAGGGCCAGTGCGGCCGCGACCGCGGCGTCCACCGCATTGCCGCCCTGCTCGAGCATCCTCGCGCCGGCTGCCGTGGCCGCGTAGTGAGCCGTGCTCACCATCCCCTTCCAGGACGCGGCTACGCGTTGGGGCTCATGGAGGCGGGTGCCGGCCAGTTCCAGTTGGTCGGTGTCGACCTCCCGCCGGCGCCGCGGGCGCGGCCTCTCCGCTTCGGGGTCAGCAGGCCTGGACGGGTGCGGTTGCGCCCCGAGCTCGGTCATCCGGTCAGCGCTCGAGCTGGCCGATCAGGTACTCCGTCAGCAGCAGCGTCCGCTGGACGAGGCTGATGCGCTGGACGGCCTCGTCGGGCGTTCCCCGGTCCCTGGTCACCGGGGCCATCCCGCACACCACCGCCGTGTCGGCGGGAACCAGTCCGGCAACCGACGGCCAGGCGGACGATTCCCGCTCCAGCGGGATCTCCCACCGCACCGCGGCAGCCTCGAGGGCCTCCACCAGCGCTGCGTTGTTGGGTCGGTCCGGCATGGGGGGCCGGTCGTCGAGCCGGTCGAGGTGCCACTTGGGTCCGCCGCGGCCCAGCGCGGCCCGCATGGCCGCCTCGGTCTCGTCCGCCTGCGCGGCCTGCAGGTACGACATCATCAGCGACACCTCCACCCGGTGGGGCACGAACATCGCGTGCCGCTCGGTCCTCAAGTCGAGCGCGGCTATCGAGATGCGCTTCCGGGGGGAGTTCAGCGCGCCGATGGACTGCAGCTTCTCGCAGGTCCAGTCCACGACCGTGCGGCGGCGGCCGATCTGGGCCGGGCTGAGCCGGTCGCCCTCCACGGTCAGCTCGTAGCGGCGGCTTCCCCGTCGCTGGGTGAGGATGCCGTTGCCGACGGTTCCGGGCCGGCACACGAGAACATGGTCGGCTCGCTCAGCGGCCTGCCGTATCAGGGGCCGGCTCTGCACTGCGTCACGGCCCTCGTCGGCGTACAGCATCACGCCCAGCGGCAGCCTGCGCAGGCCGCGGATGCTGCGCAGCGCTCGCAGCGAGTACTCCAGCATCACCAGCGGGCCCCGGGACCGCCCGACCCCCTCGCCGTAGAGCCATTCGGGATCCCGCCGGAACCCCTGGCGCACCCAGTCGGTGACGACGGGCACATCGATGTGGGCCAGCAGCAGGACGCCGCCCTCCAGCCCCCGGACCGTCTCCCATGTGTAGGCCTCGGGTCCATCGGTGAGCTCGGGCACGGACCGCATCCCCACCTCGGTGAAGATCCGGTCGGCCCGTTCCGCGGCCCGCGACAGGCCCAGCGGGTCGTCGGTCCGGCTCGAGACCTGCACCCACCGCTGCAACGAGCGCTCCATGGCGTCGCGGCGCTGGGTTATGTACTGGAAGGCCCGCTCGGACCGGTCCGCGGCCCGGGCGTCGACCGGCGGGGGCTGCGGGGTGCCGAAGTAGCGGGCGCTGGCCACCTCGACCAGCCGGTTCACGAAGGCCCCGAAGTCCAGGCCGACGTGGGCCGCGCCCACCAGGTAGGACCCGTGCTCTCCCAGGCTGGGCAGGCTGTTGGCCTCCAGCACGTAGAGGTTGTCGTCGGCGTCCATGCGCATGTCGACGCGGGCGCAGTCGTAGAGGCCCAGCGCGGTGAACGTGCGCACTGCGATCTCCTGGGCCTGCTCCGTCGACTGTGCGGAGATCGGCGCCGGGCACACCGGCTGGATCTGGCGGCCGCTGCGGCCGGTCTTGTCCTCGTAGGTGTAGATCTGGGGGCCGTCGCCGAAGCTCAGCAGCACCGGCGGGAAGGCCTCCGGGGGGCCGTTGCCCAGCAGGCCGACGTTGATCTCGCGGCCCTCGATGTACTGTTCGGCCAGAACGGGCTGGCCGAACCGGTCGAAGATGACCTTCGCGGACCTGCGCAACTCGTCTTCGTCGCTCACCACGGCCAGACCGAACGACACGGCCTCGTTCTTGGGCTTGACCACCATCGGATAGGGCAGGCCGGCCGGGATCGGCGTCTCGGGCGTGTCCAGCACCGCGAACTCCGGCGTGGGGATGCCGTTCTGGCGCAGGATCATCTTGGTGACGACCTTGTCCAGCGCCAGCGAGTGCCCCAGCGGCCCGGAGGCGACATACGGGATCCCGATCATCTCGAGAATGCTGGGCACGTGGGTGTAGCGGGCCTGGCCCTGCAGGCCGTAGGAGACGTTGAAGACCATTCCGGGACGCTCGCCCTTGACGACTCGGGGCATGAACGACTCCAGCTTGGAGATCAGCTCCTTGTCCGCCTCGAACGCGGTCACCCGGTGGCCGCCCCGACGCAGGGCCTCGGTGAGCCGCTTGATGGTGGCCAGGCCGATCTTCTCCTGGTTGGGCATGCCGAAGAGGTTGATGACGTTCCGGCTGTCCCGGTTGTATACGACGGCGACCCTCACAGGTCTAGACAGTACCGCGTGCCGGAGGAACGGCCGGCTCCAGGACGCGCTCCGCTGCGAGATTCAACCCTGGGGACCGGTAGCGTTTCTCTCCGTGCCTCTCGTGACCGCGTACCACCGGCCCGCGTCCCTGGGCGAGGCGCTCGACCTGCTGAGCTCTCCTCGGCGAGCGGCCCTCGCCGGCGGGACGACACTCAATTCAGACCGTGAGCCCTCCGACCTGGAGGCCGTCGACCTGCAGGCGCTCGGGCTGGACCGGATCGCCGCGGCCGGCGGCGGCCGGGTGAGCCTGGGGGCCACCGCCACCCTCGATGCGGTCCGCCGCGGCGAGCTGCTGCCCGAGTCCTTGAGGGAGCTGGCCCGGGCCGAGCAGCCGTCCACGCTTCGGACGCTGGCCACGGTGGGCGGTCTCGTGGCCAAGGCCTCGGCTGAGAGCCTGCTGCTGGCCGCCCTGCTGGCCCACGAGGCCCGGGTGGAGCTGGCCGGCCCCGGCGACGCCGGTTCCGCGGAGCACGGGCTCGGCGAGCTGCTGGCCGCCGGGCTGACGGCGGGCTCGCTGATAACCGCGGTGACCGTCGATCCGTCCGGGAGCACCGCGGTGTCCCGCACCGGCCGCACCCCTGCCGACGTCCCCATCGTCGGCGCCTACGGGCGGCGCACCGACGGCTTCGTGGCCATGGCCCTCACCGGGGTGGCCGACCATCCGGTGCTGGTGGACGTGCACGACCCGACCGCAGGCCTGGACCCGGCCGGCGACTTCAGGGGCAGCCGCGAGTACCGCCTGCACCTGGCCGTCACGCTCACGGCCCGGGTGATGCAGGAGCTGTACCCATGACCATCGACGTCACGTTCGAACTCAACGGCGCTCCGGCCGCCTTGGCCGTCGAGCCCCATCACACGCTGAGGGAGGCCCTGCGCCGGCTGGGCATGTTCTCGGTCCACTTCGGCTCCGACAGCGGCGAGACCGGCGCGGCCGCAGTGCTCTACGACGGGCGGCTCGCCTCCGCCGACGTGATCCTGGCCGCCTCCGCCGACGGCCACCGGGTCACCACCGTCGAGTCGCTCAACGTCTCGCCGGACCTGCATCCCGTGCAGACTGCCTTCGTGGCCGTCGGAGCCTTCCAGTCCGGCTACTCCGCGGGTGCGATGATCCTCGGCACGCTCGCCCTGCTGGAGGAGAGCCCCGACCCGTCCGAGGACGAGATCCGGGACATGCTCTCGGGCATCCTCGACCGCGAGACCGCCTACGTGAAGCCGGTGGAGGCCGTCAAGCGGGCTGCGGCGGTGCTGCGGGGGGAGGAGACCGAGCCGTTCACACCGCTGGTCATCGAGCCGCTCACCGACGGCTACCGCCCTCCCGCAGAGCCGCCCACCGCCGGCCCGGCGCCCGAAGCGCCCCGCGCCGTGCCCCGGCTGGTGCCGTCGCGGGAGGTGCCCGACATGGCTGTGGTGGGCAAGCCCGAGGTCAAGGTGGACGCGGTGCGGCTGGCCAAGGGCAACCCGGCCTTCACCGACGACATCGAGCCCCGCGGGATGCTGTACGCCAAGGTGCTGCGCAGCCCCCACGCCCACGCCCGCATCCTCAGCATCGACGACTCGGCGGCTCGAGCCGTGCCCGGCGTGCATGCGGTGCTGCACCACGGGAACACGCCCCGGGTGAAGTACGCCTCCGGGGGGCAGAGCTGGCCCAACCCCCACCCCTACGACCAGGTGAGCTTCGACGACCGGGTCCGCCACGTCGGCGACCGGGTGGCTGCGGTGGCGGCCGAGACGATCGAGGCGGCCGAGGAGGCCGTGCGGCTCATCAAGGTCGAGTACGAGGTGCTGCCGGCGGTGTTCGACGAGCGCCTCGCCATGGACCCCGACGCCCCCAAGGTCCACGACGAGGACGACACCACCCACATCTGCGACCCCCAGCGCAACCTGGTGCACCACCTGGCGGCCCAGCGCGGCGACGTCGACGGCAACCTCGCGTCCGCGCCCCACGTGTTCGAGCAGACCTTCAGGGTGCACCAGGTCCAGCAGTGCCCGATCGAGCCCCACATCTCGATGGCGTGGCTCGACTCCGACGAGCGGATGGTGGTCCGCACCGCCACCCAGGTGCCGTTCCACACCCGCCGGATGCTGGCGCCGCTGATCGGCATGGACATCAAGGACATCAGGGTGATCAAGCCCCGCATCGGGGGCGGCTTCGGGGCCAAGCAGGAGATGCTCATCGAGGACATCGTCGCCCACCTCGCCATCGCCACCCGCCGGCCGGTGCGCCTCGAGCTGGACCGGGCCGAGGAGTTCTACGCCAGCCGCACCCGCCATCCCCAGACCATCACGTTCCGCACCGCGGTGGACGACGACGGCAGGCTGCTGGCCCAGGACATGCGCATCATCGGCAACACCGGCCCCTACGGCACCCACGGCTTCACCGTGCAGATCGTGTCGGGGCTGCGGGGCCTCACCTCCTACAACGCCGCCTCCAAGCGCTTCGACTGCGATGTCGTCTACACCAACATCCCGGTGCCGGGCGCCTACCGGGGCTACGGCGCCCCCCAGGCCGAGTTCGCCCTCGAGGCCCACATGGAGGACATCGCCCGCGCCCTCGGCCTCGACCCCATCGAGTTCAAGCGGCGCAACTGGGTGAAGGTCGGCGACGAGATGGACATCGCTCCGCACTTGGGCGAGCGGGCCGTGGCCGAGGAGGAGCTCGACGAGTACCCGAAGGTCATGTCGTCGGGGATCGAGGAGTGCGTGGCCCAGGGCATGCGCGAGGTCGACTGGAGCCGCCGCGACGACGCCGCCTGGAAGGCCCCCGCCGACCGTCCCGACATCCGGCGGGGTCTCGGCTTCGCCTTCTGCATGCACGGCACGGCCATCCCGTTCCTGGACATGGGGGGCTGCTCGATCAAGCTCAACGACGACGGGTCGTTCAACATGCTCATCGGGGCCACCGACCTGGGCACCGGCGCCGACACCGTGATCGGCCAGATCGCGGCCGAGGTCCTCGGCGTGCCCCTCGACGACATCAAGGTGTACTCCAGCGACACCGACATGACGCCGTTCGACACCGGCGCCTACGCCTCGTCCACCACCTACATCTCCGGCACGGCCGCGCTGCGGGCCGCGGAGGCGGTCCGGGTCAGGCTCAAGGAGCGGGCCGCCATGCTGCTGGACGTGGACGAGCCGTGCACCATCGAGCTGCGCGACCGCCGGGCCTACGCGGCCGACGGACGCTCGGTGACGCTGGAGGAGATCGCGCTCGACTCGCTGCACTGGCAGGAGCAGGAGCAGATCATGGGCACCGCCTCGCACGTCTCGCCGGACTGCCCGCCGCCCTTCGCGGCCCAGTTCGCCGAGGTGGAGGTGGACGTCGACACCGGCCAGGTGACGGTGACCAGGCTGGTCATGGCGGTGGACTGCGGGGTGGCCATCAACCCGGTCACGGCCAGCGGCCAGGTGGAGGGCGGCATGATCCAGGCGCTCGGCTACGCCCACTGCGAGGAGATGGTGCTCGACGACGAGGGACGGATGGTCAACCCGTCGTTCGGCCCCTACAAGATCTACCGGGCCGACGAGATGCCCGACACCGTCGTGTACCTGGTCCAGACCATGGAGGACAGCGGCCCGTTCGGGGCCAAGGCGGTGGCCGAGATCCCCAAGGACGGCGTGGCTCCGGCGGTCCGCAACGCCATCCTCGACGCCACCGGGGTAGCCATCAACGATCTGCCCTTCACGCCGGAACGGGTATGGGCAGCCCTGCAGGCCGGAGCGTAGATCCGTAGCGCCCGGCGCACCGGATCCGGCGGCGCTGGCCCGACCTCGACAGCGAGCCGTCCGCCGATCCCGCGGAGCCGACGTGACATAGGCGGGTCATGGACCTGCACGCCGAGGACCGCCGCGAGCGCATCACCGGCCGCGGCGGCGCGGACCAGGCCTCGGTGACCGGGGGCCGAGGGCCGTGCCACAGCCTGTCCGTGTTCGTCTTGATGCAGATCTCTTGGATCTTGATGCAGATCTCTTGGATGATGCGCACATCACATGGCCGGTGTGGTACGGTGCTTGTGGTTCTGCTCGGGTGATGCCGACCGGAGAGGCGTTGGAAGCTTCTCTCTCTTGACGGTGCCGGCGGTTCGGGCGTTGGCCCGGCCGCATAGACGGGACTGCCGCAGACGGGACCCTTGACAGCGATGTTCGACACCGATACTGACACTGGCGCTGGCGGCGGGTCTGGCCGCGGTTGGGCGGGGCCGGGTTCGCCTTATGGCGCAGGCGTTGCGCTCCGCGGCGTCCGCCGCCCGCTGCCGCCTCTCCGGGAAGGCCCGTTGTTCGAGGGCGGCGCCGGGCTGTTCGAGGGCGGTGCTGGGCTGTTTGAGGGTGGTGCTGGGCGGTGGGGTGACGGGCCGGCGCTGGGGGATGCTGGCGCTGTCGGCGGCGGTGCTGTTGTATGGGGTTGCGGGGTTCCCCGATCCGTCCGATCCCGAACTGGGGGTCGCGCAGGCGCAGAGCGCGACGTCCGCGAGGGTGCGGCTGAGCTGTCCTTCGGGGTTCTCGCTCAACCGCGCGGCCGGTGTCTGCGAGCAGGCGTTTGTCGAGTCGGCGCTGACTCGTTCGGTTTGTGTGCGCGGGGTTCTGGGCGCTCGCGGCCGCTGCTGGTACAGCGCGTTGGAGAGGAAGGACCGCCCGCAGGTCCCCGGCGCGCTGTCGTGTCGGCGCGGCGGGACGTTGTCGGGCTCTTTGTGCACGTTGAGCTACAAGCGCCGCTGGGTGAGCACTGTCTATGGCGCCTGCGTGTTCGGCACCGCGGCCGGCAGCCGCTGCGTGCACTCCAAGGCGGCCCGCTGGGAGGGCCCGCCGTCTCATGGCGCCTATGTGTGCGACGCGGGCTGGACGTTGCGGGGCTCGACCTGCACCCGCAGCACGCCGCGGCCCATAGTGAGGCGCGGGCACTGGAGGCCATGCGCGCCCTTCTACCGCGCCTCGGGTTCTACGTGCTCGCTGACCTATCGAGCCACACGCGCCGCGGCCACCCCGGGGGCGTGCCCGTCGGGCTGGAGCGCCGCCAGCGCCACCAAATGCCAGCGCACCGTGCGGCGCTCGCAGGCACCCAACACAGTCACCTACTGCAAAGCCGGCTGGAGCCGGACCGGGTCCAGCTGCCGCATCGTCATCGCCACACAAGCGCCCACCAGAACCCACTACTGCGACCCCGGCCGCACCCTGCGGAACTTCCGAGGCACCCACTACTGCGTCACCCCCACCACGACCCCCAC
>Ga0209021_1000263_pt1 | contig 69937 bp, 66 predicted proteins | sample PinacodermFT_FD_187299 | JGI IMG/M metagenome (GOLD analysis project Ga0209021, IMG submission 187299) | Host-associated microbial community of the marine sponge Aplysina aerophoba from Gulf of Piran - sponge pinacoderm, lysed by freeze-thaw... | ecosystem: Host-associated > Porifera > Sponge >... | reverse complement strand
CCGCCCCGATCCGGCTGGTGGAGTCGGGACCAGCCGCCGGTGCCCTGGCCGCCCGATGGTTCGCCAACCGCATGGGGGAAGACCGGCTGCTGGCCTTCGACATGGGCGGCACCACCGCCAAAGCCACCCTGGTGGAAGACGGCGAGCCCGCGCTCACCAACACCTTCGAGGTGGCCCGCCGCTACCGGTTCAAGAAGGGATCGGGATTCCCCGTGTCGGTGCCCTCTGTCGATCTGGTGGAAATCGGCGCCGGGGGCGGCAGCTTGGCCCACCTCGACCAGTTCGGGCTGCTCAAGGTGGGCCCCGAGTCGTCCGGGGCCGATCCCGGACCGGCCTGTTACGCCCAGGGCGGCGACCAGCCGGCGGTGACCGACGCCGATGTGGTGCTCGGGCTGTTGGACCCCGACGCCTTTCTGGGCGGCGACATGCCTCTGGACGCCGGCCTTGCCCAGGGGGCCGTCGAACCGTTGGCCGACGGCCTCGGTCTGTCGGTCACCGACACCGCCGCGGGAATGTACGAGGTGGTCAGCCAGAACATGGCCGCGGCCGCCCGCATGCACGCGGTGGAGCGGGGGGTGGACTTGCGGGGGGTCACCGTGCTGGCCTTCGGCGGTGCCGGACCGCCCCACGCCTGCCGGGTGGCCGAGCTGTTGGACTCCGATCGGGTGGTGTTCCCGGTGAACGCCAGCGTGTTGTCGGCCTTCGGAACGCTGGTGTCGCCGGTGCGGATCGACTTGGCCCGCTCCATGCCGGTGAAACTGGCCGAAATCGACCCCGCCGAGCGAGATGGTCTGCTCGACGAGTTGCGAGAAGAGGGCCGCCGGGTGCTGCTCAGCGCCGGCGTGCCCGAAGCCGACATCGGCTTCCGCTACGGCATCGACGCCCGCTACACCGGCCAGGGCAATGAGATCACCATTTGGGTGGGCGAGGGAGATTCTTGGGAAGCCTCCGACGACGAGATAGTCGGAGCATTCGAGGCCGAATACCGCCGCATCTACGGAATGACCATCGAAGATGTGGCCATCGAGGTGGTCACTTGGCGCCTCTCGGCCCGAGCCGACCCGGCTGAGATCGCCGAAGCCGATGCCGAGGGGCCTCATACCACAGCCGCAAGCACGCTTGAGCCAGCTTCGACCCGCACCGCGGTGTTCGGTCGGGAGCAAGACGAAATAGAAGTCCCGGTGTACCGCCGCGCCGATCTGGCTATCGGCTCGGCCTTCCCCGGTCCCGCCCTAGTGGAAGAACGGGAGACAACCTCGGTCATACGCCCCGGTTGGCACGTGACGGTTTCTCACGACGCTTGTCTCGTCGCCGTCCGGGAGACCAGGCCGACTCCCAAATGATGATCTCAGCGAGGAACCAGAGCAGCTCCATGAACCAAAACAAGACAAGTCCTCAAGAAGTCTCCGCCTACGACCCCATTCAACTAGAGATCTTGTGGCAGTCGCTTATATCGGTGGTGAACGAGCAGGCCCGGGCGCTCCAGCGGGCCGCGTTCAGCCCCATCGTGCGGGAAGCCGGCGACTTGGCCAACGCAGTGTTCGACAAGCGGGGGCGCATGGTGGCCCAAGCGGTAACCGGCACTCCCGGCCACATCAACTCGCTGGCCATCGGGGCGGCCAACATGTTGGAGGAGTTCCCCACCGACGCCCTCGAGCCCGGTGACGTGTTGATCACCAACGACCCCTATCTCACCGCGGGCCAACTGCTGGACGTGACCGTGCTGGTGCCGGTGTGGCGCACCCCGGCGGCGGGCGGCGACCCCGTGCCCATCGCCTACTTCGGCTCCACCATCCACCACACCGACGTCGGCGGCTACGGAATCGGCGCCGGGGCCCGGGACTGCTTCGAAGAGGGCCTGTGGATCCCCATCTGCAAGCTCATGCGCGGCGGCGAGCGCAACGAGGACGTGTGGAAGTTCATCTTGTCCAACGTCCGCCAGCCCGACCACATGGCCGGCGACCTGCACGCCCAGATGGCATCGGGAGAGGTGGGCGCCCAGCGCCTGGCCTCCCTGTGCGACGCCTACGACCTCGACGACATCGAGGCGCTGGCCGACGAGATCATCGACCGCTCCGAGGCGGCCACCCGGGCCAGCATCGCCGAGCTGGACCCGGGGGAGTACCAGGCCGACGCCGTGTTGGATCTGGCCGACGGCAGCCGCATCGACATCGTGTGCTCACTGCGGGTGGACCCCGATGTCGGGGAGATCTTCGTGGACTATGCCGGCACGTCGGAGGCCAGCCCGTGGGGCATCAACGTGGTCCGCAACTACACCCACGCCTACACCACGTTCACCGTGCGCTCGGTGCTGAACCCCGAGATCCCCAACAACCACGGCAGCCTGGCCCCGATCAAGATGACCGCCCCCGAGGGGTCGATCGTCAACGCAGTGCTGCCCCAGCCGGGCACCGCCCGCCATGTGGTGGGCATGTTCTTGCCCAACGCCCTGCTCAAGGCCCTGGCCCAGGTCAAGCCGCAGGAGTCCATGGCCGAGGGGGCGGGCGCGGTGTGGACCATGCAGGTGAGCGGCAACCACGACGACGGCAGCCCGTTCATCACCGCTATGTTTACTTACGCCGGAGGGGTGGGAGCACGGGCGTCCAAGCCGGGCTTGGACGCCTGCTCCTATCCAACCGGGGTGAGCGCGGTGCCCATCGAGGTGGTAGAGGCCTCCGCACCGGTGCGCTTTACCCGCAAGGCGCTGCGACCCGGCTCCGAGGGGCCCGGCGCCCAACCGGGAGGCAAGGGCCAGACCATCGAGTTCACCGTGGACACCTCCCGCCCCTGGCTGCTCAACGCGGTGACCAGCCGCCTGTCCGACCCGCCCCAGGGTATCTTCGGCGGGGGTCCCGGCCAGGCGGGCTCGTTCGAGGTGAACGGCGAGCCGGTAACCACCCAGAGCCGCATCACCCTCAACCCCGACGACGTCGTGAGCCTCAATCTCCCCGGCGGCGGAGGCTACGGGGCTCCTGATGAGTCCGACGGCTGATCCTGTCCAAAACGGCCTGCTCGCCCACACTCCATCGTCGTTCGCTGATGTGTGGGCTCGGTCGGTTGACCGACGATCCGATTCGGTGTTCTTGGTGTTTGAGCGGCCCGACGGGGGTGTTGCCACCTGGACTTATGAGCAGTTTGACGCGGCTGTAAGCGATGTGGCTGCGGGGTTGATTCAGCGGGAAGTTGCGCCGGGCAGCTCGGTGCATTTGGCGTTGACCAACACTCCGGCGTTTGTGGCTTTGTGGCTGGCTGCCAGCCGGCTGGGGGCGTGGATCGTGCCGTCCGATCCCATGGGCAAGGTGCCGGAATTGGCCGACCACATCGAGCGCACCCGACCGCAGGCCGGGTTCTGCGCCGCCGACCGAGCCGGGGTGTACCGCCAAGCCGCCGCGGGTCGTCCCGATATGGTCATCACCGAGGTGGACGAGGCCAGCGCCAGCCTTGATGCGCTCACCGGCAGCGCCCGAGTGGACTGGCCCGAGGTCGATCCCCGAGACCGGTCCGCGGTGATGTTCACCTCAGGGACCACCGGGCGGCCCAAGGGAGTGGAGATCACCCAGGCCAACTACGCCTTCTGCGGTCAAGTCATGGCGGAGCGAGCCGACCTGACCCCTGACGATCGCCAACTCGTGGTTCTGCCTCTGTTCCACGCCAACGCCCAGTACTACTCATTCGCCTCGGCCATTTGGACCGGGGCCTCGGTGGCGCTGATGCCTGCCTTCTCAGCCAGCGGCTTTCTGGCCCAGGCCGCCCGCCACCAAGCCACTTGCGCCAGCCTGTTCGCTGCCCCGATGCGGATGATCCTGGCCCGGGGTAATCCAGTTGACGGCGTGGCACTGCGCCATTGCTGGTACGCCCAGAACATCGCCGACGACCAATACGAAACCCTGTCCCAGTGGCTCGGGTGCCGTCCCCGCCAGCTCTACGGCATGACCGAGACCATCCCCGCGGTGCTAACCGAGCCGGCCGACAACCCCGTGCCGTCGTCCATGGGCCAGGTCACCCCCGGTTGCCAGGTGATCGTGCGCGACGGCGAAGTGCTGGTGGGAGGCGAACCCGGCACAACGCTGTTCGCCGGCTACCTCGACGACCCGGAAACCACCGCGGCCTCGTTCACCGACGACGGCTGGTTCCGCACCGGAGACCGGGCGTCGGTCGACCCCGACGGCCGCCACTACTTCGACGGCCGCCACTCCGATGTGCTCAAGGTGGCCGGCGAAAACGTCTCCATCGTCGAGGTGGAGTCGGTGCTGGCCTCTCACCCCGCGGTGCTGGAAGCCGCGGTTGTAGGGGCACCCGATCCGGTGCGCGACGAGGTGCCGGTGGCCTTTGTGGTGGCCGCCGACCCGGCCAGCCCTCCGGCGGCCGAAGAACTGTCGGCGTGGTGCAACCAGCGGCTGACCAAGGCCAAGCTGCCCCGCTCGTTTACGCTTATAGACGAATTACCCCGCACCAGCGTCGGCAAGATCCGAAAGTTCCTGCTACGACAAGAGGCCGAGGCCCCTAAGGAGGCGACAGGGAGGTGACCACATGACCATGCTCACCGGCGAACTGCTCGGCTCATTCGACGACTCGATTACCGACGTGGCCAATGCGGTCACCCTTCCCCCCGAGATATACACCTCAGAGGAGTTCCTAGCCTTCGAGCGCCAGGCGCTGTTTGAACACGAGTGGTGCTGTGTGGGAGTGGCCAGCCGCATTCCCGAGACGGGTGACTGGTTCACCACCTCGGTGAGCAGCGAACCCATCATCGTGGCCCGTCAAAGGGGCGACAGCATCGCCGCTTTCTCGGCCATCTGCCGCCACCGGGGCATGCAGGTGGTGGAGGGGGAAGGCAACAGCCGCTCCTTCCGGTGCCCGTACCACCACTGGAGCTATCGGCTGGACGGCCGCCTGATGGGTGCCCCGGCCATGGAGCGCACCGAGGGCTTCGACAATGAGGACTGGGGCCTGCCCAATCTGGCGGTGGAGATGTGGCACGGGTTCATATTCGTCAACTTCAATCCCGACGCCCCGCCGCTGGCCCCCACCCTGGAGCGGTATGAGCCCTACCTGGCCAACTATGAACTCGATAATTGCGTGTGCCCCGGCACCTTCACGCTCGAAGACCTGCCCTGGAACTGGAAGGTCATGTTCGAGAACTTCAACGACGGCTACCACGCCAACCGCCTCCACCAGGTGATCCAGGATTTCTGCCCCTCGGAGATGGCCCGCTTCCCGGTGCCGTGGTCGGACGACTCCAACGTGATCTTCCGGGAGAACGGCTACACCCACATCGACGGCGGGTTCAACGCCACCCGCAAGGCCCTGCTGCCGGTGTTCCCCAAGCTCACCGAAGAGGAGCGCTGGCGGTCCACGTTCGCGTTGATCCCGCCCACCCTGTGCTTCGGCACCGCCCCCGACATGGCGTTCTTCTTCATCGTGCGGCCCACCTCAGCCGAGACCATCGACCTGGAGATCGGCTATCTGCTGCATCCCACCTCGCTGGAGCACCCCATGTTCGACCACCTGTTCCAGGCCAGCGACGACGGGGTGCAGGTGTTTGTGGCCCAAGACCAAGACGCCACCACCAAAGTGCAGCGGGGCATGCGATCGCGCTACGCCGTGCGGGGCCGATACTCCTGGCAAGAAGAATCCCACGTGCAGTTCAACCGCTGGCTCGTGCAGCGCTACCGCCAACACTGGCCCGCGGGGGCAAAATAGTCTGACGGGGCGTGACTACGGGGAAGGCTCGGTCGGTGTCGCGACAGCTTCGGCCCGGCCCTCAAGCCGACCCACTCGGCTGACCAAGTCCATGATCATTTCGGTCAGCTGGGCGAATCCCCTTTGCATCTCCTCTCGGAGCCTGGCATCGCCTTGATGCGTCTCCTCTCGGAGCTTGGCGAAGCCGGCTTGCATCTCCTCTCGGAGCTTGGCGAAGCCGGCTTGCATCTCCTCTCGGAGCTTGGCGAAGCCGGCTTGCATCTCCTTTCGGAGTTGGGCGATGTCGGCGCGCCGGCCTCGGTCTAGGTAGAGGATCAGGGTGATGATTACCCCCAGCAGGGCGAGAATGGCTTGGTCCATGAGGATCTCCTGATCCGGTTGTGACGGATTGCTGGGGGAAGCTTGAGCAGATCATATCGCGCCGGGTGACGCTTTCAATCCCGACCGTCAAGGCGAGGAGGATCGGCAGGAAGGGGGTACGGCAGGGCGAGTAGGCTGCTCAAATGTGACCGGGCCGATTGGCCCGACTTCTGAGGAGGGGAACGATGACGAGACGACTCACTCGCATACTTTGGCTGCTGGCCGCGCTGTTTGCGGTGCTGGCATTGGTGGCCGCTGGCTGCGGCAACGACGACGATGACGATGAGTCCGCTGTTGATCCGGCTCTCCTGGAGACCTTTGACGCTGACGGCGACGGTACGCTCACCATTGGTGTGGCCGCCGCTGGACCCCGCGACGACCAGGGCTATTACCAGTCGCTAGTGGACTTTGCCGAGAACTTCTCGGCCGAAAACGGTTTCGCTCCGCCGATCGTGAGCGACAACATCGGCGCGGCTGAGGCTGCCCAAGCCATGTCCGACCTGGCAGATCAAGGGGTGGACGTGATTCTGGTTGGGGCCAGCGAGATCGCCGAGCCTCTGGCCGACCTCACCGAGCAGTATCCCGACATCTTCTGGTACTGCAACTGCGGGGCCGGGTTCCCGGAGATTGCCGGTTTGGCCCAAGCCACCGACTGGGGCGCCCCCATCCACTACACCGCCGGTGTGGCCATGGGCGCGGCTCTGGCCGACCACGGCGGCGACACCGCGGTCTTCTTGGGCTGCTGCGACCTCAACTTCGAGCAGGAGGCCTACAACGCCACTGTGGCTGGCCTCCAGTCGGTCGATCCGTCCTACACCATGGAGTATGTGTCCACTGGTGGCTTCCCGTATGACTTCGACAACTCGGCCAACGCCACCGCGGCGCTCACCAACGCCATTGCCGAAGGCGCCACCCTGGCCTACGCCTATCTGGGCGGGGCGCTGAACCCGGTCGGCCAGTTGGCCACCGAGGAGGGCATCGCCGTGTTTGCGGCCGGTCCCGCCGACATCTGCTCCCGCGACGACGGAATCGCCTGGACCGGCGCCATCGTGTTCGACGGCGGGCTATACGCCCAACAAGCGCTGCCCCGCATCATCTCTGGAGACCTCACCGAGGGCGCCACCTATCAGTTCCCCACCGAGCAAGGTCTCAACGGCGGCGAGCTGTGTGATCCTTCCGCAGAGGCAGCGGCGATGCTGGCCGACGCCTTTGAGGCGGTCACCACCGACGGCGAACTGCTCGGCATGCTCGGAGGAATCTCCGGAGCAGCCTACGGCGGCGGGTGATTGACTCAACGACCGAAGTGACGGGCGCCGGGGGGAATGGCCCTTCGGCGCCCGCGGTCGAGCTGACGGGGATAACCAAGCGCTTCGGCGGAATCGTTGCCTGCGACCAGGTCGACCTAACCCTGCACCGGGGGCGCATCCACGGCATCCTGGGAGAAAACGGAGCGGGCAAGTCCACGCTCATGAAGGTGCTCATCGGCCTGGTACTGCCCGATGCCGGTGCCATTCGCATCGACGGTGAGCCCCGAACGATCCACGACCCCCTAGACGCCGCTTCTTTGGGCATCGCCATGGTCCACCAGCACTTCAGCCTGGTAGACCAGCTCACCGTCTGGGAGAACGTCGCCCTCGGCGAGGCCGGCCGGCTCAGTTCAGCTGAGGTGCGCCACCGGGTGACGGCCATCAGCGAGCAGTACGGCTTGGAGATCGAGCCCGAAGCCCGGGTGGGCGACCTCACCGCCGGGCTGCGCCAGCGGGTGGAGATCATCAAGTGCCTGCGTCGCGACCCCCACATCCTGGTGTTCGACGAGCCCACCTCAGTGCTCACCCCCGAAGAGTCTGAGCAGCTTTTCAGCACGCTGCGCGAGGTGGTGGCTACCGAGGGGCGGGCCGTGGTGCTGGTGAGCCACAAGTTGGACGAGGTGCTGCACGCCACCGATGAGATCACCATCATGCGCCAAGGCCGAGTAGTGGCCCGCCAGCCCACCCAAGAGGCCGACGCCCGCAGCCTGGCCCGGGCCATGGTGGGCCGGGAGGTGTCGCTTCGGTCCGAGCGGGCCGCCTTCGGCCTGGCCGAGGTGGATGACGCGGGACTGGAACCAGAGCCCGTCAGCCCTGCTGAACCCGAAACCGCATCGCCGGCCACAGGCCCAGCCGAATCAGTGCTGCGGATCGAGGGCGCCGCGGTACGGGGCCGGGGTGGGGCAGTGCTGCTGGACGACTTCAGCGTGGAGCTGAGGGCCGGAGAGATCGTGGGCGTGGCCGGGGTGGAGGGCAACGGCCAGCGGACCCTGGGCGATGTGTTGTCCAGCTTGGTCCCGCTCAACGCCGGCCGGGTGGTGGTGAACGGCGTTGACGTGCCCGCCGGCTCGCCCGGCGCCATGGCCAAGGCCGGGGTGGCGGTGATACCCGAAGACCGCCATGACTCCGGCGTGGTGCTCGACATGACCGTGGCCGAGAACCTGCTCATGGTCAACCCCAACCGGGTAGCCCGCCACGGTGTCATGGACAAGCGGCGGATGGTTGAGACCGCCCAGCAATTGATAGAAGAGTTCGACATCGGCTGTTCTGGACCCGACGCCCCGTTGTGGTCACTGTCGGGCGGCAACCAACAAAGGGTGGTGCTGGCCCGGGAATTGGTCGCTGAGCCCCACGTATTGGTGGCGGCCCAGCCCACCCGGGGGTTGGACGTGGGGGCCATCGAGTACATGACCGATCGGCTGCGCCAAACCGCGGCCGACGGCGTGGCCGTGCTGCTGATCTCCAGCGAACTGGAGGAAATCCTCGAGCTGGCCGACCGGATCGTGGTGATGTCCCGCGGCCGGATCGTGGGCGAACTCTCCCGCGCCGACGCCAACCTCGAAACCCTCGGCCTGCTGATGGGCGGTAGCGAGGCATGACCAGGGGAGCGCGCCTAACGGAGTGGGTGGCCATGTACGTCGCCAGCATCGTGGCTGCGTTGGTTCTGGCCAGTGTGATCATCGAGGCCACCGGGGGTGACTGGTGGCCGGTGATGGAAGCCCTGGTGGACGGCAGCATCATGGCCCCCGGCCGCTGGGGGGAGACCCTGGGAGTGGCCGTCCCCCTGTTGCTGGTGGCCCTCGGCACGGTGATCTCGGCCAAGGCCGGTTTGATCAACATCGGCCAAGAGGGCCAACTGCTGATCGGGGCGGCGTTCGCGGTCTATTTCAGCTTCCTCATCGGAGGTCCTGGTCCGCTGAACCTGGTGATAATCATGCTGTTCGGCGCTTTGGGCGGGGCGGTGTGGGCTTCGGTGGCCGGCCTACTGCGCTTTTGGCGGGGGGTGCCCGAAGTGCTGAGCACGCTGTTGCTGGTCACCGTCTCGGCCCAGGCCATCGGCTATGGGTTGAAGCAAGACTGGCTGCTTTTGGCCCCCGGAGGAGACCGGGGCAATCGCAACCAAGTGAGCTCGCAGCTAGCTGACGACAACCGAATTCCGCGCCCCGATATCTTTGGCAACGAGTTCCCCATCACGGTTTATCTGGCCTTGGCCATGGCCCTGATGGTGGCCTATGTGCTGGCCCGCACGGTGTGGGGATTTCGGCTCCGAATGCTGGGGCACAACGCCCGAGCCGCCCAGCGGGCCGGGGTATCCTCCACCGCCTACGGGGCGTCGGCATTGGCCATTGGCGGAGCGTTCGCCGGCTTGGCAGGGGCGGCCATGTTCGCCGGCGGCGGCTTCTCCTTCGGCAACTTCCAACTAGTGCCCGGGTTCTCCGACAACATCGGCTGGACCGGGCTGCTGGTCGCCCTGGTGGCCCGAGAGCGGGCCCTGCCCGCGGTGGTGGCCGCGTTCGTGTTCGCCGGATTGCGAACCGGAGCGGGATTTGTCAACAGCACCGGAGTGGAGAGCCGCATAACCGACGTTGTGCAGGGGCTGTTGGTGCTGGCCTTGCTGGTGCCCCCGGCGGTGATCTTCCTGCGGGATCGGCGTCGAGCCCGAGCGGCGGCCACCGAGAGGGTGTGATGTTGTGCTGATCGACTTCTTCTCGGCGGTGGGCGATGTCTTGTCCAGCGAGTCCACCTATATCAACGGGGCGCTGTTTGCCGCCCTGCTGGCCTTTGCGGCCACCGGGGAGTGGGTGGCCGAAAAGTCGGGCACCCTGAACATCTCGGTGGAGGCGATGCTTCTGAGCGGGGCCTTCGCGGGAGCCCTCGGCTATCACTTCACCGACTCCGTAGCGGTGGCCATAGTGTTCGGCGCCATCGGCGGGTTGCTCATATCCATTGTGCAAGCCGAGATGAGCCACCGCCTCACCGCTGATCAGTTCGTGGTCGGCCTCACCCTCAACATCCTGGTGTTCGGATTGGCCGGTTTCTTGGATCGCGAGATCGATCCCCAAGCCACCTTTGCCTCGAAGTTGGAAATTCCCATCTTGGTGGACATCCCCCTATTCGGTGAGGCGCTGTTCGGAGAGCCGTGGCCGTTCTATCTCCTGTACGGGTTGGTGCCGTTCTCGTGGTGGCTGGTATTTCGCACCCGATGGGGCTTGGAGCTTCGGGCCGCGGGGGAAAACCCCCAGTCGGCCGATGTGAGCGGAATCGACGTGAACCGCCGCCGTCGCCAGTCCATCTACTACGCCGGACTCACCTCGGGTCTGGGCGGGGCGTTCTTCTTGTTCGCCCGGCTGGCCGCCTTTGACGATTCCATCATCGGGGGACGGGGATTCATCGCCATCGCCGCGGTGATCTTTGGCGGCTGGACGCTGTGGGGGACCATGGGGGGCTGCATCCTGTTTGCCGGTGCCCTGTCGTTCCAGCTTTCACTGCAAGGCTTGGGCTACGAGCTCAACGCCGAGCTGTTGCAGGCACTGCCCTTCCTGGTGACCATCGGAGCCATGGCCATCTTCGCCAAGCGAGTCCGCCCCCCCGCCGCCCTGGCCCGACCATTCATCCGCGGCCTGAAATGATCAAGCGATGAAGGCGATGCGATACCACGAGCCTGGGGGGGCTGAGGTGCTCTGTTATGAGGAGGTGGCTGATCCTGAGCCGGGGCCGGTGGATGTGGTGGTGGATGTGGTGGCTGCTGCGCTGAACCGGCTCGATGTGGTGCAGCGCAACGGGTGGTTCGCCATGCCGGGGTTCACCCTGCCCCACATTGCGGGCATGGACGTGGCCGGAGTGGTCTCGGAGGTGGGGGCCGAGGTCGAAGGGGTGGCCGTGGGCGACCGGGTGGTGGTCGATCCGTCGCTGGCCGGGGTCAACGACCGCTCCAAGCTAGGAGGCCGGGGCGACCGGTACGGCGAGCTGGGCATAATCGGGGGCACTGTCGACGGGGGCTATGCCGAGCGGTGCCTGGTGCCGGCGTCCCACGTCTATGCAGTGCCCCCCGCCATGTCGCTGGAGACGGCGGCCACGTTTCCGACCTGCTGGCTCACCGCCGTCCATGCGCTGTTCGATGTGGGAGCACTCACCGCCGGCGAAACGGTGATGATCCACGCCGCCGGCTCAGGGGTGTCGGTGGCCGCCATCCAGCTGGCGGTCAACGCCGGGGCCACCGTGTTGGCCACCGCCGGCACCGACGAGAAGTGCGAACGGGCCTTGGAGCTGGGGGCGGCCCATGTGCTCAACAACCGCACCGGCGACGTGGCTGGGTGGGCTCGCGAGCAAACCGCCGGAGCCGGGGTCCAGATGGTGTTCGACCATGTGGGCACCGCCCTGTTCGGCCCGTCGCTGTTCGCCCTGGGCGTCGGGGGGCGGCTGGTGAACTGCGGCAACTCCTCGGGCGACGAAGCTGTTATCCCGTCGCTGGGCTACGTGTTCCACTCCGGCATCAAGATCATGGGCTCCGACCCCTACCGCCCCGAGGAATTCGGCCCGGCGTGGGACACCTTCTGCGCCAACAGCTTCAACGCAGCGGTCGACTCGGTGTTCGACCTAGCCGACGCCGCCGACGCCCAGGCCAAGATGCTGGCCAGCGACTTCTTCGGCAAGATCTTGCTGAAGCCCTGAACAGAGTCGATGGAATCCGGGAGAACGAGTGGCTGATTCCCCGTATCCCGAGCTGAAAAAGTCCCACGTCCCCGAGCGAGTAGGCCGCCCGTACGCCGACTACAAGCCCCCGCCGTCGGCCCCGGTGTGGGCAGTGATCAGCGGGTTCGGCTCGTACCACGTCCTGGTGGCCGCCCTTGAGCTGGGAGTATTCGACACCCTGTCTGATCGGGGCGCCCACCCCGGCATCCCCCCGGAAGTGACCGCCCCCGAGCTGGCCCAAGAGCTAGAAGTATCAGCCCCCCACCTAGAGGCCCTGCTCGACTCCCTGGCAGTGCTCGGCCTGCTGGAGCGAGTAGGCGGTCGCTACGCCCTGAACGACACCGCGGCCCGCTATCTCACCACCGACGGCGCGGCGTCAATGGCCTCGCTGGTCCCAGTGGCCCCCGGCCCGCTCGGCAACTGGTCGCACCTGGCCGACACCATCCGAGCCGGCCGCCCCGCCGACCCCATAGACGACAACCCCGCCGACTTCTACCGCCCCCTGGTAGAGGGCACTTTCGCCACCATGCTCCGAGCCGCCACAAGGGCCGACCTCCAAGTGCGCTACAGCGCCATGACCGCTCCCAAGGTGTTGGACCTGGGAGCAGGCGGAGCCCCCTGGGCCATCGCCATCCTCAAGGCCTGTCCGGCGGCCACCGCAATAGTCAACGACTTAGACGGAGTGATCGAAGTTGCCCGCCGCACCACCGCCGAGCACGGCGTAGCCGAACGGTGCCAATTCCGCCCCGGCGATTTCCACACCATCGAAATAGAACCCGAGGCCTACGACATTGCGGTGCTGGGCCACGTCTGCCGCACCGAAGGCCCCGACGGTACCCGTCGCCTCATCGCCAGAGCACACGAGGCCCTGCGCCCCGAAGGCCGCCTCCTATTAGCCGACTACTTCATAGCCCCCGAACCCCAATGGAGCCCCCACAGCGTCCTAATGGCCATGACCATGATGGCCAGCACCGTCCACGGCTTCCCCATAGCCGCTGCGCAGGTCGCCACCTGGCTCCAAGACGCCGGCTTCGAGTCCCTCCGCCTAATAGAACCCATAGGCCACCAATACCTCTACACCGCCACAAAACCCAGAAACCTCCAACAAACAAAAGAAGGCGAATAGATGGCTGGTAACACAAGGGCGGCGGCTCCCCCTGGGAACGCACGGCGAGGTGGGGCGGTGGGTGGCCCGGCTCAGGGCGCCCGCCGCCCGGACCCCGCGGAGGACGGCGGGCTGGGCCGGGACAGGCCCCGCCGCCCCGCCGGACCAGCGCCAACAACCCCCCACAAAGCCGCCGCCCGGACGCGCGCCAACACAAAAGGAAAACAATGACCGAACCCATCGACACACTGATCAAGGGCTGGTACGTGGTCACCATGAACCCGACCCGCGACATCATCCGCCACGGCGCGGTGGCCATCCGGGGCAACCAGATCGTCGAGGTGGGAAAGGCATCCGACCTCGAAGCCCGCTACCAGGCCGCCGAGACGGTGGGCGGCGACCGCTTTGTGGTCACGCCAGGCCTGGTCAACACCCATATCCACATCACCGGCGAGCCCCTCACCAGGGGCTACGTGCCCGACGACACCCCGTTTGAGGAGAACGTATTCCAGTGGCTGTGCCCGCTGTATTCGGTGTACACCGCCGAGGAGGAGCGGCTTTCGGGCCAGTTGGCCGCGGTGGAGATGCTCAAATCGGGCACCACCTGTTTCTTGGAAGCCGGCACCATCCGGTTCGTCGACGAGGTGATGGACGGCCTCGTCGAATCCGGCATCCGAGGCCGCATCGGCAAGTGGGTGTGGGACCTTCCCCCCGAGCCCAGCGTGTACCGCCAAGACACCGATGAGGCCATCGCCAACATTCGAGACACCGTCGAGCGGTTCCAGGGCACCGCCGGCGGAAGGCTGGGGGCGTGGTCGATGGTGGTGGGCCACACCACCTGCTCCGACCCGCTATGGCAAGCAACCCGAGCCACCGCCGATGAGTTCCAAGTGGGGCTCAGCTTCCACATGTCGCCCGCCCGGCTCGACCCCGACACCTTCATCGCCGCCTTCGGCCAGCGCCCCATGGTCCACCTCGCCGAGTTGGGGGTGCTGGGCGACGACACCTCCATCACCCACTGCGTACACGTAGACGACCAGGAGATCGGGCTCCTGGCCGAAGCGGGCACATCCGTGGTCCACTGTCCCACCACCGCGCTGAAAGTGAGCTACGGCGTGACCCAGATCGGCAAGATCCCCGAGATGGTCACGGCTGGGGTGAACGTGAGCCTGGGCACCGACGGCAACAACGCCTCCAACTACTCCGATCTGATGAGGGCCACCTACCTGGTGGCCGGGCTGTTCAAAGACGCCCGCATGGACCCCCAGATGTTCCCGGCCGAGAAGGCCTACGAGATGGCCACCCTGGGCGGGGCCCGCACCATGCTGATGCAAGACGAGATCGGCTCGCTGGAGCCCGGAAAGCTGGCCGACGTGGTGCTGCACGACACCGATCGCCCCGAGTGGCGGCCCCTGTTGAACGTGATGAACCAGCTTGTGTGGTCAGCCGACGGCCGAGGCGTCCACACCGTGTTCGTGGACGGCCAAAAGGTGGTGGATGCCGGCCGCATGACCACCATCGACGAGGACACCTTCTATTCCCGCTGCCAGCAGGCCGGCGAGGCGGTGGTGGCCCGCTCCGGCCTCCCCGACAAGGCCAAGTTCCCCATCTGGTAGCGGCGAGGCCGCCGTCTAGGAGTAGAGCTCGCGTTTTACCACTTTGCCGGCGGGGTTGCGGGGGAGGGGGGTGGGGCGGATCTCCCATTGGGTGGGGATCTTGTAGGGGGCGAGCACTTCCTTGCACCACTGGGCCAGGTCGTCGGCTTCGACCTGAGTGCCGTCAACCGGCACCACCACGGCCTTGACCTCTTGGCCCATCTCAGGGTGGTCCACGCCGAACACGGCTGATTCGGCCACCAGCGGATGGGCGTCTAAGCGGTATTCAATCTCGATGGGGTAGATGTTCTCGGCGTTGCGCAGGATCATGTCGCGGGCCCGCGAGTTGATGTAGAGGTACCCGTCGTCGTCGAAGCAGCCGATGTCGCCGGTGTTCAGCCACCGGTCGGCGTCGATGGTGGCCGCGGTGGCGGCGGGATCGTTCCAGTACTCGAGCATGGTGTAGGCGCTGCGGCACCAGATGTCGCCCTCTTGACCCGTGGGCAGCGGCTGGCCGTCGGGGCCGCGCACCTCGGCCTCGAAGCCGATTGACACCTGGCCGCACGAGGTGGGCCGCTCCCGATACTCGGCGCCGCCGATGCCGGCGATGACCGCCACCGACTCCGATGAGCCGTAGCCCATTCCCACTGCGTGGGCGGCGTTGGGGAAGGCCTGGCGCATCCGGTCTTGAACTGCGGGGCTGGCCGGTGCGCCGCCGAAGCCCACGTTGACGATGCTGGAGGTGTCGAACTCCCCGAACCGGGGGTGGTTCACCAGCCGCGAGCCGATGCTGCCCAGCGCGGCGAAGGCGGTGACGCCTTCGTCTTGGATGAGCCCGAGCACCGCCTCGGGATCGAAACGGCCCCGGCGGTAGACGATCTTGCCCCCGGTCACCATGGAGATGAGCGTGGATCCGTACAGCCCCGAAACATGGAACAGCGGCGAGGTGCCCAGCGTCACCGCCTGGGCTGGCGGGGCGGAGGCCGAGCCGTCGTCGGCGGGGGGATGGGTGCGCATCTCGGCGAACACCCGCACCGCCCCGTTCATCATGGTGGACTGCACGAAGCCGATAAGCCCCCGATGCGAGCCCACCGCCCCCTTGGGGCGGCCGGTGGTGCCGCTGGTGAACAAGATCACCGCGGGGTCGTCCTCGGCCAAGGCCACGTCGATGTCTTCCAAGGTGGCTCCGGCCCCAGAGGCCAAGTACCCAGCCCAGTCGTCCTCGATCACCAGACACGGAGCGTCGGTGCTGCCGATACCGGAGCGCTCGAGGCGGGGGCGGTCGGCGATCACCAGCGCCGGAGTGCTGAGCGAGGTGGCGTAATCCACCTCGTCGGCGGTCCACCAGCCGTTGTAGGCCGACACGACGGCCCCAATGCTGGTGGCGGCGAAGAACGAAACCACCCACTCAGGGCAGTTGGCCGCAAAGATGGCCACCCGGTCGCCATGGCCGATACCCCGCAATCGCAGGGCAGCCGCGGCCGCCGCCACCTGGGAAATAAAGCCGTCGAAGGTGAGCCGCTGGCCTTCCAGCACCAGAAACTCCCGGTCGCCGAAATTGGCGGTATTGGCCACCATCTCCCGCAGCGAGCGCATCCGGCTGGCGAACACCACGGCCTGCTGCCCCAGAACTTCCTCGGTGGTCAGCTCGAACAACCCGCCCGCCCCAGTCAGCTCCTCAATCACATCCTCACGAACACCCACGGTCTCAAACGCTAGTCATTGGCTGCGCCCATTCACTGATCGCAGCTTGCTTCAACGGGCTACAGGGGGATCTAGGTTCTAGGGTGGGGTTATGACTGAGGTTGTGATTGTTGAGGCGGTTCGCTCTGCGGTGGGGAAGCGCAATGGGGGGTTGGGGTCGGTGCATCCCACTTCTTTGCTGGGGCAGGTGCAGGCGGCGGCGGTGGAGCGGTCGGGGATCGATCCGGGCGCCATTGGGCAGGTGGTGGGGGGGTGTGTGGATCAGATTGGGGCTCAGGCCATGAACGTGGTCCGCACAGCCTGGCTCACCGCTGGCATGCCCACTGAAACGGCGTGCAGCACGGTGGACTCCCAGTGCGGCTCCTCCCAGCATGCGGTAAACCTGGCCTACAGCCTGGTGAAGTCGGGCGTGGAGGACACGGTGCTGGCCTGCGGGGTGGAGAGCATGAGCATGGTGCCCATCGGCGCCAACGCGTCGGCTGAGGGCGTGGGCCGGCCGGTGACCCGCGACTACTTCGCCCACCACGAGTTCACCTCCCAGTTCGAGGGGGCCGAGCGGATGGCCGACAAGTGGGGCATCACCCGCGAGGATTGCGACCGCTTGGGCCTGGCCTCCCAGCAGCGGGCCGCCCGGGCCGTGGCCGAGGGGCGATTCGAGACCCAGATCGTGCCCATCGAGGCCCCGGTGCTCGATGAGAACGGCAAAAAGACCGACGAGACCATCACCGTCAGCGCCGATGAGGGCCTGCGGGACACCACCCTTGAAGGGCTGGCCGCCCTCAAGCCGGTGGCCCGGCCCGATGGGGTTCACACCGCGGGCTCGTCGTCGCAGATCTCCGATGGCGCCGGAGCAGTGCTTATGACCACCGCCGAGCGGGCTGAGCAACTCGGACTCACCCCCAGGGCCCGCATCGCCGAAACCTGCCTGGTGGGCTGTGACCCGGTGCTGATGCTGGAGGGGCCGATCCCCGCCACCCAGCGGCTGTTGGAGCGCTCGGGCCTGGCCATGGCCGACATCGACGTGGTGGAGATCAACGAGGCCTTCGCCTCGGTGGTGCTGTGCTGGGCCGCTGAGCTGGCCCCCGACATGGAGCGGGTGAACCCCAACGGCGGGGCCATTGCCCTCGGCCATCCGCTAGGGGGAACCGGGAGCATCCTGGTAACCAAGGCGCTCCACGAGTTGGAGCGCACCGACGGCCAGTGGGGATTGATCACCATGTGCTGTGGAGGCGGCTTGGGCACGGGAACCCTGATCGAAAGGCTCTGATGGCCACCGACGCCGTGTTGGCCGACGAGTTGGTCGGCGCCATCCGAATATGGGTGGAACGAGAAGTTATCCCGAATGCCTCCGAGTTGGAACACGCTGACGAGTTTCCCGAGGCGATGTTCGCCCAGATGTGCGAGTTCGGCCTGTTCGGGGCCACCATCGGCGAGGCCTATGGCGGTTTGGGGCTAGATGCCACCACCTATGCCCGCATCATCGAGGAGCTGTCGCGGGGGTGGATGTCGCTGGCCGGCATCTTGAACACCCACAAGATCGCGGCCACCATGATCGGGCGCTACGGCACCGACGAGCAGCGGGAGCGCTTTTTGCCCCGCATGTGCGACGGCTCGGTGCGGTCGGCGTTTTCGCTGTCGGAGCCCGATGCGGGCAGCGACACCCGCAACATCCGCTGCCGGGCGGTGCCCGACGGCGACGAGTGGATCATCAACGGCACCAAGATGTGGGTGACCAACGGCATGCGAGCCCAGATGGTCATGCTGTTGGCCCGGACTCCCGACGACCGCATCACTTGCTTCATCGTGGAGAAAGAGCCGGGACCGGGCTCCGACGGCCTCACCGTGTCTCGCACCATCCCCAAGCTGGGCTACAAGGGCGTGGAGACGGTGGAGATGGCCTATGACGATTTCCGGGTGCCCGACGCCAATGTGCTGGGTGGTTCCGAGGGCGTGGGCCACGGGCTGGGTTACGCCCTTTCTGCTTTGGAGTTGGGCCGGATCAACATAGCCGCCCGCGCGGTGGGAGTGGCCCAGGCGGCTTTGGAGGCGGCCATCAAATACGCCCAGGAACGGGAAACGTTTGGGCGGCCCATCTACGACCACCAGGCCATTGGGTTCAAGCTGGCCGAGATGGCCACCAAACTCCACGCCGCCCGGCTGATGACCTACGACGCCGCCCGCCTCTACGACTCGGGGGAGCGCATCGACTTGGAAGCGGGCATGGCCAAGCTGTTCGCCTCCGAGGCCGCCTTTGAGATCGCCTCCGACGCGCTGCGCATCCACGGGGGCAACGGCTACACCGAGGAGTATCCGGTGGAGCGCTACTTTCGAGACACTCCCCTGATGATCATCGGAGAGGGAACCAGCGAGATCCAAAAGATGGTGATCGCCCGCCAGCTGCGCGATCGCTACTCGTAGGGGAGTTAAGTTGAAAGGGTGTGGCCATGGTTGATGCTCAGCACATGCGTGCCGTGATGGAGCAATACGCCGCCGCGGTGAGCGCGGGCGACGAGGAGGCGATCTTGTCGTTCTATGCCCCCGAGGGCTCGTGTCAGGTGCCGGTGGGCGGGCCGGTACACGAGGGCATTGATGCCGTGCGGGCCTTCTATGAGGGCAACGAGCTGGCCGAGACATTGGTGCTGACCGGGCCGGTGCGGGTGGCGGGCCGGGAGGCGGCCGCCCCGATGGTGGCCCGGGTTTGCTTCGACGGGGTGGACTACGAGCTCGATGTGGTGGATGTGGCCGTGTTCAACGACGACGGCCTGCTGACCTCGTTGCGGGCGTTTTACTCGCTCGACGATCTGCGTGCTGTTTGACTGGCTGAAGAAATGGCGGCGGCTGCTGTTGTGGCTGGCCGCGTTGGGGTTGCTGTTGGGCTGGATCCTCACGTGGGCTTTTGATGCTCCGCAGCGACCGGTGCTGGCAGAGCGAGACGCCATCGGCTCGGCCGCGGTCCACATCACCGGTAGGGCCTGCGGCCAGTTCAGCGAGGGCACCGGGTTTATGGTGGAGCCCGATCTGGTGCTCACCAACGCCCATGTGGTGGCCGGTGTGGAGGAGATCACGGTGAGCGGGACCGATGGCCGCTCGGCGGTGGGCGTGCTGGTGGGGTTCGACTCCCAGCGGGACATAGCGGCGATCTCGGTGACCGGCATTGGGGCCTCTCCGGTGGCGCTGGCCCCAACGGTGGCGGTGGCCGCCGATGTGGGCGACGTGGCCACCGTTGATCGGGTTGAGGGCGTGGAGTTCGTGCCCTTCACCGTGAACCGCCGAATCTGGGCCCAAGGCATAGACATGGTGTACGGCGAAGAGGCCGAAGACCGCATAGCGCTGGAGATCCGCTCTCTGCTGGCCGCGGGCGATTCCGGCGCCGCGCTGGTGAACGTGGACGGCGAGGTGTGGGGGATGGTGTTTGCGGTGGCCCGGGGGCAGCGAGACCAGGGGTATGCCATCGACAGCCTGGAGATCGCCGACTTCTTGGCCGAGATCGACCGAACCTCGCTGGCCACCCCGCCCTGTCCAACGGTGTGAGCGGCGGCGCAGGGGCTAATCTCATTCGATGCCTGTGGACCTGGAAGAGCTGCTATCGCCGTCGCACACCGCCGTGGTCACCATGGAGTGCCAGCGGGGGGTAATCGGAGACATGGCCGGCATGGGGGGCCTGCGCGATGTGATGCTCGACCGGGGGACCATCGACGCCGGGGCCCGGCTGTGCGCTGGGGCCCGGGCGGGGGGATTGCCGGTGGTTCACTGCCTGGCTCACTTCCGGGCCGACCGGGCGGGAAGCGTGGCCAACTGCCGGATGCTGGCCGCATCGGCCAAGTTGAGCGAGCAAAACGGGGGGCTTTTGATCGGCTCGGAGTCGGCTGAGGTTATTCAGGAGTTCGACCCGCAGCCATCCGACATCGAGATCGCCCGCTGGCACGGCATGTCGCCGTTTATCGGCACCTCGCTCGATCAGACCCTGCGCAACCTGGGCGTGACCACGGTGGTGGCCGCCGGGGTGTCGCTGAACGTGGGGGTGATGGGGCTGGTGATCAATGCCGTGGATCTGGGCTATCAGGTGGTGCTGGCTGGCGACGCGGTGGCCGGCATCCCGGCCGACTACGGCGACGCGGTGATGGACAACACCATGGCCTTTCTCACCACGATGCTCACCGTCGACGACATCGTGGCCCGCTGGGCATGACCGAGAGCCTCGAGGCCACCAACAAGGCGGTGGTGGAGCGCCTGGTGCGCGACATAGTCAATGGCGGGCAGGTGGAGTTGCTCGATGAGGTGTTGGCCGACGACTTTGTGGCCCATGGGGTGGGGTCGGGACCGGCTGGCCCCGATGGGATGCGCGCTCTGATCGCTACTTGGCGCACCGCGTTTGCCGACTGGCAAGACCACATTGAGGAGATCGTGGCCGAGGGCGATTTGGTGGTGATCAAGATCGCCGCTCGGGGCACCCACACCGGTCCGCTGTTGGGCATCGAGCCCACCGGGGAGGCCGTTTCGTGGGGGATGATCGAGATGGTGCGGGTGGCCGACGGCAAGATCACCGAGCAGTGGGGCTACTCCGATTTCTCCGAGGTGGTCCGCCGGCTTCGCAAGGTGGCAGCATCTCAACTTGAACCACAAACCGACCAGGGGGTTTGACCATGGCCGATACATCACCGGTACCCGATTACGCCGGGCTCATGCGGCTCGACGACAAGGGCTTCATCGTGCTCGGCGCCGGGCAGGGCATGGGGCGCCAGTCGTCGCACGCTTTGGCCCAGATGGGGGCCAAGGTTTTCTGCGTCGACTTGGAGATGGACCGGGCTGAGCAGGTGGCCACCGAGGTGGGCGGCACCCCTTGGGCGGCCGACATCACCAAGCGCGATGACGTGCAGGCGCTGGTGGACGAGGCCGGACGGGCCATGGGTTCTATTGATGGGATCGTCGACATTGTGGGGGTTTCGGGGTGGTCGGGGGTGCTGGACATCGACGACGCCGAGTGGGACTGGCAGTTCGACATGGTGCTGCGCCACGCCTATTTGATCTCGCAGATCGGCGGGCGGGCCATGAAGGAGACCGGCGGGGGCACGATGGTGTTCATCGCCTCGGTTAGCGGGCTCACTGCGGCCCCCAACCACGCCCACTACGGGGCGGCCAAGGCCGGGCTGATGGCGTGGATGCAATCGGTGGCCATCGAGCTGGCCCCTTATGGGATTCGGGCCAACTGCGTGGCGCCGGGCACGATCCTCACGCCCCGCATGGAAGCGCTGTTCGACGATGAGCGAAGGGCGATCAACGACGCGGCCGTGCCGATGGGCCACATGGGGGTTCCGTCGGACATCGCCGGTGCGGTGCTGTACTTCTCGGCGCCGATATCGGGCTTCGTGTCCGGTCGCACCCTGGTGGTTGACGGGGGTGTGGACGCAGACTTCCCCTACGACCCGATGTAGCTACACTTGGGGCTATGGGTATGGCGGACGAAGTGAGCGAGTTGGAGAATCGGATCGTCGTAGGAGTTGAGGGGTCGGGTGGTGCCCGAGCCGCCCTCCGCTGGGCCATTAAAGAGGCCCGCCACCGCAAGGCCTATGTGGATGTGGTGACCGCCTATTCCACCACCTATGTGCCGGCCTCGCCCGACTTCAACTACGTGCCGCTCGATCCCATCGACCTCGAGGCCGAGGTGAAGCGGATGCAAGACAGCATCATCGACGAGGTGCTGGCCGAGGTGGACGCCCAAGGCGTGGAGATAAGGCGCCGCATGGTGCGAGGCCGGGCCGCTGACACCCTGATCGCCGAATCCGACAAAGCCACCATGCTGGTGGTTGGCTCCCGAGGCCGAGGCGGCTTCCGGGGCCTATTGCTCGGCTCAGTCAGCCAGCAAATCGCCCAACACGGCAGCTGCCCCGTAGTAATAGTCCGCCCCGACCTGCCGACTTAGCTGCTGTAGGCGGCAAATTCACACTGGTGTCGCTGCTAAGGCACTCAAGGCAGCCGCATATCCCAATGGCATCGGTACGGCATCGCCGATCCACTTGGACAGTTGAGTCCTAGAAGGCGATGATCCCGACTCTGTGATGAAGCAGTAGTCAAGGGGGAACCCTTGGATCACAGCGGCTTCTCGAGGGGTTAACGTGCGGCGATTATTGGGGTGGACAAAGCGGCCCCTCCCCGGCGTTGTGAAGCCGGTAGTAATAGTTGGAGCGGGCTCATCGGGCCTCATCCTTCCGTACACCGATGTGTAGCTGGTGCCGTCTTTGTGGCATTCCGGTCGCTCCGAGAGCGCCAAGTCGTACTCGTTATTTTCGAACAGCCAATCGATCCGCCTCTGGTTCTCCTGATTATGCTCCGTCGGCTGATCCATCGGATCGGTCTCGTCAGCGGCCCAGCTGTCAAGGTGGCTGAGCGCCCACTCAAGAGTGCGGGGTTTCTCGTCAGCCAAGCAGCTTGCCACTGCGTCCAATGGGACTGGCTCAGCGTTGTGGCATGCCACCATGAAGTACCGTTTCCGGGTTTGCGGCCATCCCATTTTGTCCGAGGCCAGTACGCCGTCGGTTACCCGGTAGCCTGCCGATGCCAAGAGCGCCTTGGTGGTGGCGATCACGCTGGCGTCATCGTGAACCACTGCAGGAACGTTCTCTATAACGACGCATCTGATCCCGGCGGCCACCGCAAAGGCGGGGACGGTCAGCATGAGGTGGTTCCGCATGTCCGATCGCCGAGAGCGGTTATTTAGATTGGAATGGCCTTGACACGGCGGACCAGCGGTGAGCAGGTCGGCTCGATCAGCCCCAGCTACTACCTGTTCGTCAAGCAACTCAGGCTGATAGGTGAACTCTGCGTCGTCGCCGCTTCCCCGCACCCGGAAGTCCACTAGCGAGGTCACCGATTCAGTACGACGAATTCGCACATCGTGGTTTGCGGCCAGAGTCGCAGTGGCATCGGCATCGGAGTCCACGATCAACTCGTTCACCAGACTGAGGCCCATCTCTGCGGCCAGCAGCCGGGTGCCTAGGGCCAGCCCTCCCGATCCGCAGAAAAGGTCGACGACACCCAGCCGGTCTGTGACCTGGTCTGTAGAAGGAAGCCGCCCTTCCAAATAGGCGGTCCACCACATGCCCAAGGGATCTGAACGGGCGGCTCTCTCATCGCCTGGGTACACCTTTACAGATGATTCGATTACCCGCGACCCCAGCGTGAGTCGGCGGACCAGCCGATCGGCATCAAGGTGGAAGCACTGATCAGCGTGCAACTCGCCAAGGCGACAGCTATCGAGTGGCTGGGGCGGGCTAGAGGCGGTCAAGACTGTTCCTCGTTGCGGTTAACCAATCCGGTCCGCAATTCCCGCAGAAGGTCTTCGGCCTCAGTTTGGTTGTAGATATTCAAGAGCACATTCGACCATGTCCGATTGACCCGCTTGGCGAATTCCCTCAGGTCTTCGGTCATTAGGCGGTCGGCGGCCTGAAGCTCAACTATCGCCCTGGTTAGCGCGGGCGCGGTGGCTGTACGGACTCGTATCACATGGCTGCGCCAGAAGTCGATGGCCCTGGGGAGCTTGTAGGCGAGATCAGCGTGCTCTGCCCCTCCCAGCGCCGCGACCCTCAAGAACATCCGGAGCAGTACGCACTCCGCTTGGTTTCTTCCATCGATGTACTTCATATGGTTGCCGTTCTCAAACGGCTTCTTCTCTCGCCAGGCGATGAAGCCCCAGAAGTAATCAATGCTCAGGTACCGCCAGAAGCCGGGGTCGTCTAGTACCGGAACCGGAACGAAAGCTTGGGCTTCGTTTGCGGGCAGAAGCGCGTTGTAGAGGTGCTTTGCTGCCTCCCCCTCAATTGGATCCTTATCGCTAGCCGAGCGGTTTTCTTCAAGCAGCATTGAGCACATGTGCGCCGCCTCTTTGAGGCGGCTGAGGGCGAGGTCATCGCCCTCACCTACCCACCGAGCCTCAATGTTGGGTTGATGGTCTGGTGAGTTCATCCGCTCTTCGGCGAGTTCTCGACAAGCACTCAGTGTCAGCGTTGGATACCTCACGAGCCCTCCGAGAACGAGTCAAGCAGGGTTTTTCGTACTCGTAAGGCATCTTCTGCGAGGGCGATGAGGCGGGCCGGATTGGAGCGCGCATCGGTGATGAGCTGATTGCGCCGTGCGGCATCGGCCCCAGACCCGGCAATGAGCCCGATGATTCGGCCGAGAAGGGAGTCTTGGAGTGTTTCCCAGGTGGCACCTTCAAGCTCTTCGGCCCGGGCAGTGCACGCCAGTACCACCCCGGATATGAAATCGCAGGCTAGCTGAGTTTGGAGAGCCCTACCTACGGGGGAGCTGGCTGCGTGGTCAATCTGAGTTAACAAATCCGTGTCCACATATAATTCGGGCTGTTCGCTCTCGTCGTAGGGCTCAAGCGGATTGTGCTCGCCGATGCTGAAGAAGCGGACGGTGCTCTTGGGGAGGTTGAGTCGGTGACGGGCGTCGTCGTCAAGTGGCGTGGGCCGGAACATCTCCTTAGCAGTCTCAGTTTCAAGGCGGAAACCGACTTTCGCCAGATAAGTTCCCTTGCGCCAAGGCTTAAGCGCGACCGGTGGCTGGTCATCCAACAGCATTACGTATGCAACGATGACTGTGCCGTGGGTACTCGCTTGCAGGGCGGCGGGACGGTGAATACCGGCGAATTCGCGTGTGCGAGGGAGCGTGTCGAGATCATCCAAGCGGTGACGCAGCAGGATGTCGATGATCCTCAAGTACTTGGTATACGCGGTGACGACGAGGCCAAGGGCGGCGGGATCGCATCCTGATTCCTCCACGCCGACGGCCAGCGTTTTCTTGAAGTCGGTGAACTCGGTTTCGCCAGTCGCCAATACCAGTTCAGGCTTGGTTCGTAGCCATTCCTCATGCGGCCCAACCACGATTTGGGAGTCAGGCTCGCAGCCTTGGTCGCCCATATGGAATCGGACACTCTCCAGTGCCCGATGGAACTCCACGGGAACCGAAAATGGCCGGACAGGGCGGGTTTCCTTGTACATCTGCTATTCGTTTGCGAGGGAGTCGCTGGGCAGCAGATCAGCCTCCGCAAAGACCGTGCCCGCCCATAGAGCGAGGTGCGGGTTGCTGGAGAACTCAAAGGTGGCTGGACTGTCTCGGTGGAGCATCCCAATGAAGGTGCCAGGGTCTTCGGTGGCATCGAAGCCCTCAGGAGCATTTATGCCCAGTAATGCCCGATCACCGGAACGGCCATCCTCATCGAAGAGATAACGAAGGCGGATGAGAGCATTCGAGTGGTCGCCGTCGAAGTTGTCGCTCAATGCAAACTCGGCTTGACCGGTGACTCGCACCTGCTTGTTGTCCACTGGCTCGGCCATCGGGGTCAGGTGGATAGTCACCGGTCGGGGCTCGGGGGCAGGTCCTGGCTTGCCTGGGCCCGCGCCTCTCATGATCTTGGCCATGATGCGGTCAAACTCGGGAAGGCGCACTTGTTCTTGTGGCCGCGGCGGCGGTTTGAGGTCATCTCTGAACTTATTTACATGCCTCTTTATCCGATTGAGCAATGTACGGGCCGCTTCGTAGTTGATCGCGGTGGTACTGGCGTCGGAGTCGTCGTCGGCCTTGGTCTGCCAGGCATCGTGACTCTTCGGCTCGGTGTCGCGTAGGGCGTCATCGATGGAGTCGTCTGCGACGAACGCCCCCCTAACGAATGGCATTGTTCTGCCCGCATCCCAGTACTCCACTACCATGCGGGGCTTTCGCATCAACGCGACCAGGCTGCGGTGGTCAGTGGGTGTGGGGGCTTCGGTCTGGGTCTGGTGGGGATACGACCAGTCGTCCGGGTTCACAACCAGTCCGAGCGTGCCGGGTGAGGAGAAGCCACTGATCGCGTGCAGCCTGTGCGCGCGCTTGTAGGAGTGTGTGTTGTCCTGGGACACGGTGGCCGTCTCGTATGCCTCAATGAACGACCGGAGCACCGGGTCTCGCCGGGGTCGGGGATGGAGTACCTGTCTGTTTGGCTGGCTGATCGTCACAGAAAACTCGATGGATGGATCTTCCAGTGCAGGCCACCAGTAGCGTTCAACCGCCCGCTGAAGATCCTCGGCCTCTACGAGCGGTTCGACCAGCAGGAATGTGGTACCTGGTCCCCGCTCGTCCCTGCGCTCGGGGCTGCGACGTAAGAGGTCCAGGGATGCAGCCACTTCATCGGCTTTCTCGTTCTGGAAGGGGACGATGTTGCCATCGCCAGTCTCATCACCGAAACGGGCGAACCCGGTATACCTGCCCCTTTCCATCTTGTGATCGCCCCAGTAAGTCATGCCGAAGAGCCGTCTGGTTACGCCGGGTTCGTCAGACCGCTCAGGAAAACATGTGTAGGCAATGACAGTGCGGGTGGCTGATCCTCGGATCAATCCGGCCTTGCCATAGCCATAGGATCCTCCCCCTTCTCTCTTGGGTGTCCACCCCAGGGTGGCCAGAGCTAGGTACATTCGCGATTCACCGCTCTCCCAGCTCCCATACATGCCGGTGGTGCCTGTTTCGCTGATTACTAGGTGTGGTAGAGAATACGAAGGGGAATCCAGCTCATCTAGGCAAAGATGGTCGGCCAAACCGAGGTCCCGCCTTCGGTACTCGTCAGCTTGTGTTTCATAATCGTGGACTCGCTGTGCAAGCTGGTGCAGAGCAAGGGCGGTGATCAAGTTGGCCCTGTCTGGCCCAGAGGCGGTCTTGAAGTCGAATAGCAGCCCAAAGTCGAGAGGGGGACCAGTACTGTGTGCTTGAGCCTCAAGAGCCGCGTCCCATGAGTTCTGGATGACCTCGCGCGCCATCACCGTTGCGTTTGACGGCGGAGCGTTGAGTACGAACACCCCAGGTTCTTTGACTGGCTCGTTGCGGAACAGCTTGGAGATGTCACCCGAGGTGCTCGTCCGGCTGGGGTCAAACTCTTCCCAGGCCCACTTCCGCATTAAATTTCGCCCCAGCTCAGAGAGCACCTAACCACGGGATGACTCTACAAGAGCGAGCGAGGCTAGGCGTTCTTGTGGAGTTCAGTGGTGCAGGTGAACAGTTAGTGGCTGGATGAGAATTCACTGGTGTCGATCCAGCCAGATTTGGAGGGATTGGGTGGTCCAGGTAGGGACACCGGTGCCCAGGAAGTCGTTGTCGTTAGTCCAGACGGCTGCCGATAGGGCAAGGGCGCAGGCAACCGCGGGCCAGTCGGTTGGGTCGCGTTGTGTTCGTGCTTGGGCTTCGTCTCTAAACGGCATGTAGATCTCGGCTCCGACTATGGCCACGTTGTTGTCGATGGCATCGAGGCAGAGTATGAGCAGGGCATCTCGCTCATCGGAGTTGAGGCCGACAGAGTCTGCAAATGCTCTGATTCGGCGGGGCAGTTCCACGTGGGTCTCTGCCAACATTTGCTCGGGCAGACACAGATCCAGCCGAGGGTCGCGCAGGCGTTCCCGTCCTTTGACTCTCAACAGGTCGCCCACCAGCACGCTGGTGTCGACCACCAGAAGCATCAGCTTTACTGGTCTTCGGGCGCGAGAGCGTGAACGAGGCCTTCCTCATCAAACCCGGTTTGAGCCAGCACTCGCTCAACTGCGTCGCCTACTCGATCGAGCGATTCGTCGATTTCTCTGCGGTCATGCTTTGGTGTTGGGACCGGCACGAAGAAGCCAACCGGCTTGCCATGGCGCTCGATGCGGATCGTCTCCCCGAGCTTCATCAGCGTGGTGGCTTGATCTCTAAATTCCCTGACTCCAACCGAGCGCATAGCCGAACTCCTTGCAGTAGTGGCTATCAGTGTAGCCACAATTCAGGCTAGCCCCTCCAGCCTCTAATTCAACTCGTATTTCTACAACTCCACGATGGCTTTGCCCCAGGTGCGGCGGTGGTAGATGTCGTTAAGGGCGGTGGGGACATCTTTGAAGGCGAACGGGGGGAATACCGGGGGGTCGAGCTGGCCGTTTTCTAGGAGGGCGAAGATGGCTTGGCGGGCTCGTTCGGAGGGCTCGGGGTTGCGGCCCACCGAGGCGCCCCAGTGGACGCCGACCACCGAGTAGTTCTTCAACAGAATGTGGTTGGTGGGGGCATCGGCGATCCGGCCGCTGGTGAAGCCGATCACCAGGAGTCGGCCGTCCCAGGCCATGCACCTCCGGGACCGGTCGAACACATCGCCGCCCACCGGGTCGAAGCACACGTTTACCCCTTGGCCTTGGGTGTGGTCTCGCACCAGATCGACGAAATCGGGGGTTTCCCGGTAGTCGATGGCCAGATCCACTCCAATGTCTTTGAGCAGGGCGGTTTTCTCCGGCCCGCCGGCGGTGGCGATGACCTTGGCTCCGGCGATCTGGCCGAGCTGAACGGCGGCCGAGCCCACGCCGCCCATGCCGGCATGAACGAGCAGCGTCTCGCCTTCGGCTATTTGCCCGCGGTCGTGGAGGGCGAACCACGAGGTGCCGTAGTTCACCAGCGCGGCCGCGGCCGCTCCGGCAGAGATTCCTTCGGCCAGCTTGTGTGCTCCGCTGGCCCGCAGAGCGGTGTGCTCGGCCAGCGATCCGCCGCCGATGCCCACCACTCGATCGCCCACGGTCAGGTGACCGACTCCTTCGCCGACTTCTCGCACCCGGCCCACCACCTCGGTACACGGCGACCACGGAAGCCTGGTCTCCATCTGGTAGAGGCCCCGGGCCATTAGGCAGTCGACGAAAGTGAGGCCGACGGCCTCGGTGTCGACGACGATCTGGCCGGAGCCCGCCGCCGGCGAGTCGACTTCTTCTTGTTGGAGCAGCTCAACCGGGTCGCCCAGCTCGTGCTGGCGCCAGATCCGCATCAGCTTTGCCCTCCGTCTGTGCCGCCGCCGGCCGCGGCGGGGCGGTCTACTACCGACTTGATGCTCTCTAGGGCCCGCTGTTTGAACTCTTGCACGGAGGGCACGTTGCCGGCCAGGGCCTGGTACTCCGACATGGTGCGGATGGCGTTGCGGGTGCCCATCGCCTCCATGCCCCGGTGGACGCTGCGCTTGTTGATCTGCTGGAGGTCGGAGGGCACTCGGGCCACCCGCTGGGCCATGTTGAGCACTTGCTCTTCCAACTCGGTTTCGGGGTAGGCCCGGTTGGCGAAGCCCATGGCGGCGGCCTCGGCGCCCGAGTAGGAGTCGCCCGTGAGCATCATCTCCATGGCGTTGCGGTACCCCACCAGCCAGGGGTGGTAGTTGAAATCGGGTGGGCTCAGCACTCGGACAACCGGGTGGCCAATGTCGGCGTTGTCGGCCACGTAGACCAGATCGCAGGCGGCGGCCAGCTCCGACGCCCCGGCCAGGGCATAGCCGTGGATCTGGGCGATGACCGGTTTGGCCAACTCCCAGATGGCCAGCCAGCTGTCGGTGACGTGGCGGGACCACTGCCCGTCGCCGCCCGCGGTGTAGTGGGGCGGATCGTCCATGAGCGAATCGCTCAGGTCGTAGCCCGAAGAGAAGCACGGCCCCGCTCCCCGGATGATCGAGACCCGCACGTCGTCGTCGACGTCGGATGCTTGCAGGGCGGCCAAAAGCTCTTTTCGCATGGGCGTGCTGATGGCGTTGCGTTTCTCCGGGCGGTTCAGCGTGATCCGCCGGATGTGGGGGGCGGGATCATCGACCAGGATTAGCTCGTAGCTCATGGCCTGACCCTATAACGACCGGTGCCCCGGACCAGAAGGCCCGGGGCACCGAGATTATTGATCAGTTGAAGGTGTTATTGGGTACGAAGCCTGCGGCTGAGGCCGAGCACCATCGCACCGGCGAGTACCACGGCCAGAGCAAGGATGGCCAGCAGCGGCGTATTCGCACCAGTGTCAGCCAGCATCTCGTCGTCGCCCATGTCGTCGCCCATGTCGTCGTCGCCCATGTCGTCGCCCATGTCGTCGTCGCCCATGTCGTCGTCGCCCATGTCGTCGCCCATGTCGTCGTCGCCCATGTCGTCGTCGCCCATGTCGTCGTCGCCCATGTCGTCGTCGCCCATGTCGTCGCCCATGTCGTCGTCGCCCATGTCGTCGCCCATGTCGTCGTCGGCCATGTCGTCGTCGGCCATGTCGTCGTCGGCCATGTCGTCGTCGGCCATGTCGTCGTCGGCCATGTCGTCGCCCATGTCCGGGGCACCGACTGTGATCAGGACCGCTTCGGCGGACTCAGTCCGGGCGGTATCACCAGCGACTATGAAGACGCCCTGTTCTGGGACTTCAATGGTGATGGACACTTCAAAGCCGCCGTCCGTTACTGGGGCTGGAGTCACGCTGCCTAAATCTAAGTTGGCGAACATGGTGCAGTGCTCTGAAGTGTCAATCTCTGCGCCGTTTGCTCCCGCGGGGATTTTGCAAGGCAGAACATTGGCAGAAGCCACTGTCCACCCTGAACCGGTTACGGTGAATGTGGCTTCTCCAGCTTCGGCCACATATGTGGGACTCACAGAAATGGATGGCCCATCTTGCGCAGATGCGGCGCTTGCACCTACCCAGGTGACAAGCGCCAAAGCCATCGCGATGAATACCAACTTGGTCTTTGTCATGACATAGCTCCTTGGGCCGTGCCGACGGAAGACCGGCCCCTACTCCTATAGGTTACGAAACCCTAGCGCGATGTCTCATTCGTGTCACCCATTCGAAACCGAATTTCTTGGCGGTATGCCAAAGGCCGCCGATTCTCCGTGAATCCGGGGCGGTTAACGACCGGTGCCCCGGACCCTAAGGCCCGGGGCACCGAGTGTTTTGATCAGGAAATGGTGTTACAGAGTGCGCAGCCGACGGCTGAGGCCGAACACCATCAGACCGGCAAGGGCGATGCCCGCACCGATGATCACCAGCACCGATGTCTCCACACCAGTGTCAGCCAGCATGTCGTCCATGCCGATGTTCACGGAGACGGAGGCAGCCTCGCCATCTGGAACAAGCTGGAATAGGAGGAAGGTGACGCCGTCTTCACCGACTTCCACACCTTCTGCGGTGAAGGGGCCACTGTTGTCCTGTGCGTTACCGAAACCACCGCAGTACTGCATCAGACCTGCTTGGTCCGACACCAACGATGAGTCGCCGGTGTTGCAAACCGCAAAGTTCGTGGCCTGGGTGAAGCCGCTGGGCGTCAACGTGAAGTCGTAGGTGCCAGCTTCGGACACCGAAGCTGGATCAGCGGTCAATGTCTGTTCGTCCTGGGCCGAGGCGGAACCGGCGAACATGAAGCCGACCAGCGCCACTGCCAGCCCAATGAAAATCAACTTGGTCTTGGTCATAGTTGTGTCTCCTTGGACCACGCCAATGGTCGGCCGGCCCCTACTCGGATATTGCCGCGTGACTTTAGCCCCTTCAGCCGCTCATGTCACTAATTCAAAGAAGAGAGGCCGCAGTGCTGGGGCCATATGGCTGTGTAGCTAGCTGAGCTGCGCGAATCGGGCTCAATAGAACAACAGGCTGTCGGTCGATTTCACCAGGAAGGGCGAGGTGAGGGGTCTTCCCGCCGACCCGGCAGGCATCGCTCCCGCGGTTACCGAGGTCGCCGCGGCATGCAAGGCGATGTCGTCGCTGTGGGCCCGCCGGGGATAGAAGCGTCCGAGGGGCCTCGCGGGCGCACACCAACGACGCCGCCGACGTTAGCGGAGCAGGCGTGGAGCCCCGCGGCGGGTAGCATTGTGCGTATGGGCACTCGTGTGCGCCCGTTGGGACGGCCGCCGGTGGCGATCCCGTCGAACCTCGAGGACCGCTCGGTCCCCAAGGCCAGCGGGCGCGTCCGGCTGCCGAGCCACATAGCGTGGAGCGAGCCGTTCGAATTCGACTTGGGCGACCGGTGCCAGTTGCTGTTGGCGTACGCGCAGGTGATGACTGAGGGGCTCGAAGAGGATGTGCTGCGCTACATCGACCTCGACGTGCTGCTGGGCGTTTGGGACGAGCTGTGCCTGTCTCCTTATGTCCGAGACGCATGGTCAAAGTGGCTGAGCGAGCGCGATCTGCTCGACTAGGAACAGGGTGCTCAGCGATATCCAGCAGGCGGTGCGCCGAATCGTCGCCCAGTTGCCGGAGGCCGAGAGATTCGCGCTGGCAGGAGGAGCCGCCTTGATCGTGAGCGGCGTCATCGACCGGCTCACGAAGGACCTCGACTTCTTCACCCCCTACCCCAACCCGGTCGGCGGGCTCGCTGAAGCAATTCAGACTGCCCTAGAAGACGCCGGCCTGGCCGTCGTCGTGGTCAGGGCCAGCGACACATACGCCCAACTGCAAGTCTCTTCAGGAGGCGACACAACCAACATCGACTTGGCGTCCGACCACAGGATGATGGACGCCACCCCGACCGAAACCGGATACGTATTGGACGTCCAGGAGTTGGCCGCCGACAAAGTGCTCGCCCTGGAGGCGAGGGGAGTGCCCCGGGACTACTTTGATTTCGCGGCCCTCAGCAGGTGGTACAGCATCGATCAGATGTGCCAATTGGCGGGCCAAAAGGACACCGGGTTCGACGTGGACCGTCTCGCCGGAAGGCTGCGCCGGTTCTCCGAGCTCGCGCCGGAGGTGTTCGGATTGGCCGACGAGGAATACGCCGACCTGGGGGCAGCGATCACAGGCGCCTTAGGCGACCTCGAACACCTGATAGCCGCTCAGGAACAAAGGAGCGCGAAGCGGGCGTCGGACAAGGACGCTGGCACAGCTCGACAAAGCGGGCACGACATAGGCCTGTAACGGGGACTGGTTGTGGGGACGGTCCTAGTTGACACGCAGCTAAGGTGCCCGGCGTGGAATCCATTCGTAATTTCCGACCGGTGGGAGGCCAGACCTCCGTTGACGGCCGACGAGTGCGGTCGGGCCTCGTGTTCCGGTCGGGTCATTTGGGCGATGCGTCGGCCTCTGACTTGGAAGCACTGGCTGCGCTGGGCATCCGCACGGTGTTTGATTTCCGAAACCAGGGCGACCTCGACGCTGAGGGTCCCAACCGCTTGCCCGATGGGGTGGAGCAGATCTCGCTGCCGATGGCCGATTCTGCGAACCCGTCCGGGCTTCGGGAGAATTTCGCTGCTTTCAGCGCGGAGGAGTTGGAAGAGCGATTCGGCAACGGCAAGGCCTTCCAATGGATGAAGGAGGCATCGGGCCGGTCGGTGAGCGATCCGGAGCGGTCGGCGCAATTCGGTGCCTTCGTCCGAGGGTTGTTGGCACCGGGAGCGGCCCCGGTGCTGTTCAATTGCAGCGCGGGCAAGGACCGCACCGGCTGGGCGGCCAGCCTGCTTCTGCTGGCGGTGGGCGTGCCCGATCAACAGGTGGTGGATCACTATTTGGAGACGAACCAGCATGTGGTTGCTGGCCGCTATGGCGATCTGATGATGCCGCTCGCCACGGTACACGAGGACTATTTCGCCGAGCAGATGCGGGTTCTAGCCGACACCTGGGGCGGCTTTGACCACTACTGGGTCAACGGGCTGGGTTTGAACGACGGCCATCGGCGGGCGTTGCGGGATCTGCTCTTGGGCTAAGGGGTCTTGAGCTCGCCGATGTTGTGAACGGGGGCGAGGGTGTCTTGGAGGTATTCGGGGCCATCCAGGGTGTCGACGAACCAGCCGGTGGGACACATGGTGAGGATTTCCACCAGGCTGAACCCGGCCCCGGCCATCTGGGACTCGTAGGCCCGGGTGATGTAGCGCTTGGTGCGGGCCACGTTGCCGGCGTTGTTGACCGCGCACCGGGCCACATAGGCCGAGCCGTCCATGGTGGCGGCCAGATCGGACAGCAGAATGGGGTGGCCATGCTGGTGGGGGTCGCGCCCTTCGATTGACGTCTTGGTGCGCTGGCCCAAGGTGGTGGTGGTGGTCATCTGGCCGCCGGTTTCGCCGAACACCCCGTTGTTCAGCAGGAGGCAGGTGATGTTCTCGCCTCGGGCGGCGGCGTGCAGCACCTCTTGGAGGCCTTCGTTGACCATGTCGCCGTCGCCCTGGACGGTGAGCACGAACCCCTCGGGCAGCATCCGCTTGATCCCGGTGGCCACCGACGGCGCCCGACCGTGCAGGGCCTGAACCACCTCTACGTCGAGGTTGTGGGCGAAGGCGGTGTAGCACCCGATGCCAAAGACTGTGATGGTGGACTGGGCCAGTTCCAGTTCTTCTATGGCCTCCATCGCGGCACGGATGGCGATGGGCTCCCCGCAGCCGGGGCAGAGGTGGTGGTTGGCCTGGGTGATGAGACCGGGGGTGAAGTCGTCAACCAGCGCGGCGGGCTCGGTAGGCGGCTGGTCGGTAGACAGAAAGAGTCGGTCGTCGCTCAAGGCCTACTTCCCCTCATGTAAGGGCCTCCAGGATGCGCTCGGAGATGTCGGGGACGTTGATGTCGGGGCCGATCCCGAAACCGGAATGGTCCCAACTCGGGCCCCCGATGAACTCCACGGGCACCGACCCCATCGTAGCCAAGCGCACATCGTCGACCATCTGGCCCATGTTCTGCTCGTACGCCGCCACCTTGGCCGAGCCGGAGGCTGCCTTGTGCACCGCTTCCGAGGGAAACGGCCATAGCGTGATCGGGCGGATGTAGCCCACCCGGTGCCCGGCGTCGCGCAGCCGCAGGCAGGCGTAGCGCACGAACTTACCCACCGAGCCGTAGGCGGCCACCACCAACTCGGCGTCGTCGCAGAACCCGGCGTCGATCAGCGGCTCCACGCCGGTGGCCATGGCCTCGATGTGTTCGGCGCAAGCGGCGTAGTGGGCGCCTAGGTCGAACCCCTCTTCTCCTTCGATCCCGCCGCCCAGAGGGGACATGATCTTGGCTGCGCCCGAACCGCCGGTAGATCCGTTCAGGGCCCAATCGGGCAACTCGGGGGCGGTTGCGTGGATGGGGGGCACCGACACTGCTTGATAGGTGTGGCCCAAGTAGTAGTCGCCCAGCACCATCACCGGGGTGCGCCACTGGCCGGCCATGGCGAACGCCTTCTGGGTGAGCTCTACCGCCTCGGGCACGTCCATGGGGGCCAGCACTATGTGGCGGTAGTCGCCGTGGCCGCCTCCTCGGGTGGCCTGGAAGTAGTCGCCCTGGCCTCGGGCCATGTTGAACACCACCAGCGGCAGGCGGGCGTTGGTGATCTCGGACAGCGACTCCTGCATCAGCGACAGCCCCTGGCCGGTAGACCCGGTGGCCGCCAGGTGCCCGGTGGTGGCCGCTCCCCAGGCCATGCCCACTGCCTCCAGCTCGCTCTCGGCATTCATGCACACGCCGTTTACCTCGGGCAGCAGGGCGGCCATGTGTTCGAGCAACTCGGTGAACGGGGTCATGGGGTATCCCGTGAAGAACCGGCAGCCAGCGGCCACTGCGGCCCGGGCCATGGCCTCCGAGCCCTCAATCAGCACCCGCTCGCTCACTGGCTGCTTCCTTGGCTGGCGGGTAGTTCCAGGGGGGTGTCGTACTTGTACACCTGGAACACGAAATCGGGGCAGATCTGGGCGCAGGCCTGACAGCCGGTGCAGCCGGCCAGCAGCCGGGGGTAGCGGTAGCCCCGGGTGTTGACCTCGTGGGTGGTCATCTCCAGCACTCGGGGAGGGCAGGCGTCGATGCACAGATCGCAGCCCTTGCAGGCCTCGGTGTCGATCACCACGGTGCCCCTCACGGTGACGGTGCTTGGGGGAGTGCTGGGACTCACGCCGCCATCTCCCAGCCGGTGGCCAGCGCCGCTTCGTTGGCCTCGATCAGCTGGCTGCGGTAAGGCGGCACCGAGCGGCGCATTCCCTCCACCAGGCCTTCCAAGCTCACCAAGCCGGACGTTTTTCCGTATACCCCGGCCATGACCATGGCGGCCAAGAGCGGGTTGCCCAGATCGGTGGCGGCATCGGTGGCGGGCACCTCCACTACTCGGTAGCGGTCGGGGCGCAGCTCGTCTTCGAACACCGAGGTGTTCACCAGCACGAGGCCGCCGTCGCGGATGCGCTCTTGGAGCGGCGCCCAGAATTGGTGGTGCATCAATATGGCCGACCAGGTGGATGACAGCACCGGCGGCGCCTCGATGGGCTGGTCGCTGATCACCACCGTGCTGTCGGTGTTGCCGCCCCGCATCATGCCGCCGTAGCTGCCGAACACCAGCACCTCTTTGCCATCGGCGGTGGCCCCTTGGGCGATGACCTGGGCGGCCAGTTGTACACCTTGGCCGCCGATCCCGGTGAGCATCAGCTCGCGCTCGCCGGTGGCCTGGGAACTCATCTGCCCTGCCAGTTGGGGGGGCGTTTTTCCACGAAGGCCAGGGGGCCCTCTTTGAAGTCCTCGGTTCTGGAGATTGTTGCCCCCAGCTGGGCGGCGATGGCGAACCCCTCGGCCTCGGTGGCTTCCAGGCCGTCGAGGATGGCCCGGCGGGCGGCCCTTACGGCTAGGGGGGCGTTGACCACTATGCGCTCGGCCAGGGCCTTGGCTTCGGGCAATGCCTGGCCGGGCTCGCACACCACGTTGACCAAGCCCAGGGCGTGGGCCCGGTGGACATCGATGGTGTCGCCGGTGAGGGCCAGTTCCATGGCGACGTTGGTGGGGATGCGGCGGGGCAGCCGGGTGACGCCCCCCTCGGAGGCCACCAGCGAACGCTTCACCTCGGGCAGTCCGAAGACCGCCTCGGTGGACGCCACCACCATGTCGCAGCCCAGCACCAGCTCGAACCCACCGGCCAATGCCGGGCGGTCTACCGCGGCGATGACCGGCTTGGCCCGCTTTCGGCGGGCGAACCGGCCGAAGCCCTCGTCGGCGGTGATGATCCCGGCCGCTCGGCCCTCAGAGAGTGCCTTGAGGTCGGCCCCGGCGCAGAAAATGCGGCCGTTGCCGGCCAGGATGGCCACCCACGCGTCGTCGTCGGCTTCGAATCGGTCGATCGCCTCGCCCAGGGCGGCGGAGAGCTCGGGGCTCATGGCGTTGCGGGCCTCGGGGCGGTTCAGGGTGATTACCGCCACCCGTCCCTCGGCTTCGTAGATGACCAGGCTCATCGCTCTCTCAACCTCTTCTTATTCCGGATCTCTGACCTTGAGGAGCTGTTTGCCGTGGTTGGCCCCGTTGAACAGTCGCAAGAACGTGGTGGGGATGTTCTCGAAGCCCTCCTGGATGTCGGTCTGGAAGGCGATCTCTCCCTCGGCCACCCACTGGCCCAGGTCGGCGGAGGCGGCGGGCACTCGGTCCATGTGGTCGAACATCACGAAGCCCTGAAGGGTTAGCCGCTTCTCAATGATCTCGAACATGTTGGACGGGCCCGGCCGGCGCATGCCTTGGTTGTAGGTGGAGATTGCTCCGCACACCGCGACGCGGCCCCCCATGTTCATGTGACCCATGACGGTTTCCAGCATGTCGCCGCCAACGTTGTCGAAGTACACGTCTATGCCGTCGGGGCAGAGCTCAGCGAGACGGGCATCGACGTCTTCGTTCTTGTAGTCGATGGCGGCGTCGAGGCGGGCCTCTTCTAGGAGCCAGCGGCACTTGTCGGCCCCTCCTGCGATGCCCACCGAGCGGCAGCCCTTGATGCGGGCGATCTGGGCGGCCACCGAACCGGTGGCTCCGGCGGCTCCCGACGTGAGCACCGTCTCGCCGGGTTGGGCGCGGCCGATGTCGAGCAAGCCGATGTAGGCGGTGAGCCCGGTGCCCCCCAGTGGCCCCAGCATCACCGGGATCGGGGTGCCGGGGGGTACCACCCGGGTCTGCTCACCCACCACCTCGTAGTCCTGCCAACTCATCATGCCGCTGACCAGATCGCCTTCGTTCAGCGCTGGGGTGTTGGAGGCCACCACCTGGAAGACCCCCGGCCCCACCATGGGCTGGCCCAGCGGCGCGGGGGGCATGTAGGTGATGAAGTCTTCCAGCCAGGTGCGCATGGCGGGCTCGAAGCTGAGGTAGCACAGTCGGGCCAGCGCTTGGCCGTCGCCCGGCTCGGGGACCTCGGTTTCCCGGTACTCGAAGTTGTCCACGCTCACCGGGCCGTCGGGCCGCACGGCGTAGATCCACTGGCGGTTCATTCTGCCAAACTACTCCGTCTGATGGGCGTGGCCCCTCAGCGGGCGGGGCGGACTCGCAGCAGGCGGCGTGGCCCCTCAGCGGGCGGGGCGGACTCGCAGCATCATCGTGGCCATCAGGCGGTCGCCTTTGCCCAGATCCCTGATCTCGGCCACCACCCAGCCCGTCGACGGATCGCCCATCCAGCGGCAGGTGCTGTACACCGGGCCGATCTTTCCGCCCAGCAGGTAGCGGATGTCCATGTCGGCCACCACATGGGGCGACCCGAATTCATGTTCGGCCAGGGTCTCGGCCCCGACCTCGCCCACCAGGGTGACCATCGCGCCCTGCATGATGCCCGCCGGGTTGAGCAACTGCGGGGTGAGCTCCACTTCCACGTGGCCGACGGAGGCATCAAGCACCTCGATTCCAGCGAGTTCGGCCAGCGGCTGGTCGATGTCGGGAAGCCCCATGAGGTCGGGCCGGGGAGGGTCGTGGATGGGCTTGGCCGGGTCGCCGGGTCGCTGGTGGTGGCGCCCGAAGCCGATCTGGGCGTAGCCCACCTCGGTGCCGTCTGGAGTATTGAAGCGGCACTCGCAGGTGAGCGTGTTGGCTCCGGCCCGCAGGACCTCGGCGTACACGTCGAGGTGGTCGGGCAGGGGGACGGCTGCGGTGCGGAGCTGGAAGTCGGTGGTGAAGTGCCAGCACTCCGGGTCTTCCTTCTCGCCGATCATGCCGCCGGTGATGTCGGCGATCAGCATGAGCACCGATTGCCTCACTTGGCCTCCGTGGCACTGCTCATCGAACACCCGCAACTGGCCGTAGCCGGGCTGGGAGTTGGGGTCGCAGTAGACGCCGAGCTGGGCTAGCAGCATGAACTTTGCAGGGGCTTGTGCAGGGACGGTCATTGCGCCCTAGTTCTAGACGGTGGCGCCCTCTAGCACCGTGTTCTTGAAGAAGTCGGGGCGGGCCTCGGTGAAGAACCGGTGGGCGTTGCCGAAGGTGAAGGCCCGGAATTGGTCTTCGTTGAGCCAGCCGTGTTCCACCTGCTCCCACACCTCGGGCATGACCTCGGCCATGTCGGGAACATCCCAGTGGCCCACGTCGGAGGAGAAGATGGCGTTGAGGGTGGCACCTTCGGGCAGGGCGCCGTCGAAGGCCAGCCGCACCAGGGGGTCGTCGGCTTCGCATCCAAACCAGTAGGAGCGGTCGATCTGGTCGAGGATGTCTTGGGGGGCGGTGATGCCCGCGGCCTCGAAGTCGTGGACGACGGAATCGCCGCTGATGCCCTTCTGCATCATTTTGCCGAAGCCGGCGGTCAGGTCGATGGGGTCGTTGGCTTCGGCCAGGAGACTGTCGAAATAATCGGACTCGAACTTGTCTGGGTCGTAGGCCTTGAGGCCCTCGGGGCCGCGCTTTTCCCAGTGGCTGAGAAGGTCGCACACCATCTGGGCGCCCCAGGTGACGCCGCCTTCGAGGAAGCCGAGGCGCAGGTCGGGGAAGCGGTGGGTGACGCCGCCGAAGAAGATCGACTTGGCGGTGGCCTCGCTGGCCGAGCCGAAGTTGCCCATGTGGTTGTAGGTGAAGTTGGAGATGGACCGTCGTCCGTCCCAGCCCATCGACCCGGAGTGGAGGCTGGCCGGGGTTTGCAGATCCACTAGGCGCTGCCAGAGGGGGTCGTAGTCGTAGGCCGAGTCGAGGCCCAGCGAGTCGATCCAGGTGGCCATCTCGCCGCCGGCGGGCACTTGCCGGGGCACGAAGCCGCCGATCATCACGGCCTTGAAGCCCAGCTCGGTGACGGCGTAGTCGAGCTGTTCGATGGCCTCGCTGGGGGTGTGGGTGGGGATGGCGGCCACCGGGGTCAGGCGGTCTTGCAGCCCCTGGTAGCTGTCGGCCAGATAGCGGTTGAGGGCCCGGCAGAGCTTGTTGCGCACCTCGTCGTCTTTGTAGGCGGGGAAGTTGAGGCCGATGCTGGGGTAGCAGACGGCGAAGTCCATGCCCAGCTCCTCGAGGCGGTCGTGGAACAGGGCGGGGGACACCGCGGTGGCGAAGTCCTTGGTGTTGGCCAGGGGCAGTGCCCACCACGGCCCGCGGAAGCTGCGCCGGGCCAGCCGCTCATCGGGCGACAGGCCACTCCAGGTGGGCTCCCCGTTGAACGAACAGTTGGCCATCTGGGCATAGAGCCCGCCGTCGAGTCCTTCGTCGAGGCAGTACTGGTGCAGGGCCGGATAGTGCTCGAACACGTGCCCGTCGGCGTCGATTACCGGGTGGCCGAGGTCGGCTCGAATTTCGGCGGCGGTTTTCTGGCTGCTCATGGCCGAGACGTTACCTACTAGTTTTGGGGCTGTCTCAGTGACGCTTTATTGAGAGGGTTTTAGCTATGAGCACTGTCACCCCCGTTCGTCCCTGCATCTCGGCTGACTCGCATGTGACCGAGCCCGACAACACCTACATCGACTACATCGACCCGAAGTTCCGGGATCGGGCGCCCCGGGTGGACTGGGCCGACGACATGGGCGTGTTCATGTCGATCGACAACGGCCGCAACCGGATGCCGTTCGGAATGATCGCCGCCGCGGGCAAGAGCTGGCACGAGATCAGCATCAACAGCGGCACCCGCTGGGAGGATCTGCACCCGGGCGGCTACGACCCGGTGGCCCGTCTGGGCGAGCAGGACCGGGACGGGGTGGTGGCCGAGGTGATCTACCCGTCGGTGGGCATGACCATCTGCAACCATCCCGACGCCGACTACAAGAAGGCCTGCTTCGACGCCTACAACCGCTGGATCGCCGAGTTCAACTCGCACGCCCCCGAGCGGCTCATCGGGTTGGGCCAGACCGCGGTGCGGTCGGTGGACGAGGCCATCGCTGACCTGGAGGCCATGGCTGACCTCGGGCTCAAAGGGGTCATGCTGCCTGGCTACCCCGCTTCGGGGGTCGACTACGACAGCCCCGATTACGACGCCTTCTGGGAGGCGTCGGTGGCGATGGGGATGCCGCTGTCGTTCCACATCCTCACCTCGGGCAACGACCACCCCATGGCTGCTCAGTTCCGGGGGCCGAAGATCAACTCGTTTTTGGGGATCATCCGGGGGAACCAGGACATCATCGGCACGCTGATCTTCGGCGGGGTGTTCGAGCGCCATCCCGACCTGCGGGTGGTGTGCGTGGAGGCCGACGCCGGTTGGGCGCCCCACTGGATGTACCGGGCCGACCACGCCTACAACCGGCACCGCAACTGGCTCGAGAGCGCTGAGTTGTCCAAGAAGCCCAGCGAGTACTTCGCAGAGAACGTGTACCTCACCTTCCAAGACGACTGGGTGGCGTTCAAGCTGCTCGACCTGATGAACACCGACCGAGTGATGTGGGCCAACGACCACCCCCACTCCGACGCCACCTGGCCCTGGTCACAAGAAATGCTCACCGAGCAAACCACTCACATGACCGACCACCAACTCGACCGAGTCCTCCGCGACAACTGCGCCGAACTGTACGGGTTGACGGTCTAGTTTTTTCGGTTTCTTAGGCATATTTCAGAGGGGAATGTGTCACTGGGGTTGGTATAATTTCATGTATGGAATTTACGCATAATCCCAGTACAGGAGGTGCCAGCGCCGGTGTTGGTGCCGGTGTTGGTGCCGGTGTTGGTGCCGGCGTTGCTGCGGGTTTTGGATTCCCGGATTTTTCCGAGGCGGGTGCTTCGGAGCTGCTGGGCTTGATGGGCGAGGCTGATCTGTTGCGTCGTCGGGCGGAGGGTTATCTGGTCGGGCTGGTCGCCCGCTATGGCGAGTTGGAGGGCCCGGGCGCGGCGGCGACGGTGTGCCATCAATTCGGCATCAGCGCCTACCGGGCCCGCCGGCTGGCGAAGACGGCCGCGGGCGTGGCAGCCATGCCCGAGGTTCTGGGCGCGGTCCAAGATGGGCTTATCTCGACGGATCAGGCGGGGTTGGTGGCCGAGTCGCACAAGCGGGCGCCGATGAGTGAACAAGACCGCCAGGAGCTGTTGGCGTTGGGCGGCTGGCAGGGCCACGACGATTTCAAGAAGACCGTCGCCGCCCGCGAGGACCAGCGCCGTGCCGACGACGGGATGGGACGCGCCGAGCGCCAGCGGGCCCGCCGCAGCGCCAAGGTGTTCGACGGGTCCGGCGACATGGTGGTGTTGCACGCCGAGTTCGACCAGGTGTCCGGTGAGCGGGTCAAGACCGCCCTAGGTGCCATGAGCTCCAAGATGCTGTGCGACGACATCGCCTTCGACCCCATCCGCACCTTCGAGCAGCGCAACGCCGACGCGCTGGTCGCACTCATTACCCAACAGCCCGCAGCCACAACTCCAGACGCAATTGCAGGCGGCGCAGCGGGGAACGCGGCGGGGGGCGCGGTGGGCGGCGCGGCGGAGGGCGTGGCGGGCGCGTTCGACTGCGAGATCCGCCCGCAGAAAACAGTGTTGGTGGTGTCCGCCGAATACGACGCCATTGAGGGCCGGCTCAAGAGTGCCGGGCTGATCAACGGGACCCCCATCGAGCTCGAGGAACTCCGCCGCTTGGCCTGCGACGCAGAGATCTTTCCGATGATTTTCGCCGCCGACGGGCAGCCCCTCTATCTGGGCCGAGCCCAAAGAGCGGTCACCAAAGCCCAAAAGCTGGCCCTGTACCGCAGAGACGGGGGATGCGTGGGCTGCGGCCTCAGACCCCAGGTGTGCGACGCCCACCACATCCAACCATGGGAACACAACGGGCCCACCGACGTATCCAACCTGGTGCTGTTGTGCCCCCGCTGCCACACAAAAGTCCACAAACACGGCCACACCGTCGAACACGGCACCGAAGCCGACCGATACCACCTCAAACCCCCACCCCGCCCCAGCCCCACCACCCACACGCCGCCCCCACAGCCTCCACCCCGCCAACACCAGTTTGCCGCCTGAGCAGCCGCGGGTCTGGCAGGAGTAGGCGCGGTCAGTTGGAGGTCATGTCTGGCCGGCTTTGAGGGCGTGCCAGACCCGTTCGGGGGTGCAGGGCATGTCGATGTGGGTGACTCCTAGGGGGGAGAGGGCATCGATGATGGCGTTCTGGACGGCGGGGGGTGCGGCGATGGCGCCGCTTTCGGCCACTCCTTTGGCGCCTAGGGGGTTGCGGTCGGTGGGGGTTTCTATGAAGTGGGTCTCTACCTCGGGAACATCGCTGGCTGCGGGGACTAGGTAATCGGCCAGGCTGGTGGTTAGGGGGTTGGCGTCGGCGTCGTAGCGCATCTCTTCGAACAGGGCGACTCCGATGCCTTGCACGGCGCCGCCTTGTACTTGGCCCGAGGCTTGGACCTCGTTGAGCAGCCGGCCGCAGTCGGTGACGGCGACGTGACGGATCAGGTCTACTGCGCCGGTCTCGATGTCCACTTCGACTACCGCGACGTGGGTGCCGCCGGGGAAGGTGGGTTGGCCCTGGTCGAAGGCGGCATCGACTTTGGTTCCGGCCAGGTCGGCCAGCGGTATTCCCTGTGTGGGAGTGCCGCGAACGCCCAGGGTGGCGTCGGGGCGGAGCTCGATATCGGCGGCGGCTGCTTCGAGCCGCTCCGCGGCTAGTTCAGTCAACCTTTTGCGCAGACTGGTGGTTACCTCCACGGCTGAACTGCCGGCCAGCGAGGCCGATCGGGAGCCGAAGCTGCCCAGCGATGATCGGAAGCGGCCGGTGTCGGGGGTGGGTGCGGTGATCAGAGCAGGGTCGAGGCCCAGAGTGTCGGCTGCTAGACGGGTGATAACGGATTGCATCCCCTGGCCTATCGGAGCCACTCCGGCGTCAATCTCGATGCGGCCGTCGTCGGTCACTCGGGCCGAGGCCGGTTGGCAGGGTTCGTGGCGACCGGTGAAGTCGGCCCAGCAACTGATGCCGATGCCGAGCAGGCGGGTGTTTCCCGAAATCCGGAGGGCGGCTTGATCGTCTCTTAGTTGCTGGTACTCGACTAGATCGAGGGCTTGTTCCAGGGCACCGAGATGGTCGGACTCGTCCATCACCAGTTCGCCGGGGGTTTGGCGGGGGAAGTCTTGGGGGCGCAGCAGATTGCGGCGGCGAACCTCGGCGGGGTCCAGTTGCAGAGCGCGGGCCAGTTTGTCCATGGCTCGCTCCAGCAGGCCGATGGCCTCGGCCCGGCCCGGCCCTCGGTAGGGGCCGGTGGGAACGGTGTTGGTCATCACCGCCGAAGCGGTGACCGCAGCGTGGTCGATTCGGTAGGGGCCGGGGATGAGCCGCTGGGTTTGCAGGGGCTCGAAGGCGCCCATCCCCGCGTAGCCGCCCACGTCGGCAGCCACCTCGGCCTCCAGCGCGGTGACGGTGCCGTGTTGATCGGCGGCAAGGGTAAGGCGCTGATCTTGGTCACGGGCTTGCATCGACAGCAGGTTCTCGGGGCGGGTTTGGACGAAGCGCAGTGGACGGTTCAGCCGCAGGGCCAACTGCGCGGCCACGGCAAACAGGCCGTTCTCACCCCAGCACTTGCCACCGAAACCGCCGCCGATGGGGGGAACCACCACGCTGATCTGGTGGTCTGGAAGGGCCAGGGTATTGGCCAGCTCATCGTGGGTGAGGGAGGGCATCTGGGAGTTGATGTGGATCGCCACTCGGTCTCCGTCGGGGACGACCAGGCCGGCAATCCCCTCAATGGGGGAGCACGCCACCCGGGGGTAGTGCTGGGAAACGGTGACGGTCACGTTGGCGTGGTCGAGTGCTGCTCGGACGGCGGCCGGATCCCCAGACGGGACGGTGAGCACGGTGTTGGATCCGTGCTGGGCATGCACGAGTAGGGCGTTTTCGCCGGTCGCAGAGGCCAGATTGGGGACTGGGGGCAGTGGCCGGTAGGCCACCTCCACTAGCTCGCAAGCGTCGGCCGCGACCGCCTCGCTTACCGCAACCACCGCGGCGGCCGCCTCACCGACATAGGCAACCGTCCCCTTGGCCAGCGGAGGTCGGCTGATTTCGACAGGGGTGACCCCCTCCACGCTCGGCTGGGTGATCAGATCGAAATCATCGGCGGTGAACACTCCGACCACGCCGTCGAAGGCTTCGGCAGCCGACTTGTCGATGCCGGCAATGGTTGCCCGGGCCACCGGTGACCGCACGAACCCCACCCACAGCGCGCCTCCTGCCCTGAGGTCGGCACCGAAGCGGGCTTGGCCGGTCAGCAGGTCGAAGTCCTCGACCCGCCCCGTCCACAAATCCACTACAGGGCTTCTTCGATAACGGTGCCCTTGAAGAAGTCGGAGTTGGTGCCGGCCCATAGCGACATCGGATGCTCGAAGGTGAACGCCCGGAAGTCGGCCTCGTCGAGGATGCCGTCGTCCACCAGTTCGTAGGCCTCGGGTAGCACCTCGCGCACATCGGGCACGTCCCAGTGGCCGACGTCGGAGGCGAATACGCCCTTGACCACTTTGCCGCCAGGAGTCACCGACCGGTTGAAACCGATGGCGGTCATCGGGTCGTCGGCCTCACAGCCGAAATAGAAGCGGTCCCAGATGGTGAAGATGTCTTCGAGGGTGTCCACCCCGCTGAGGGCGAACTCATCAATGGTGGACGGATCTTCGTCGGGCTCGCTCAGCATGTGCAGCGCCTCTTTGAGCTGATCCCTGTGGCTGTTGGCCGCCGGGGTGCCGTAGGCGTCGAACAGGCGGCCCAACTCATCCATGTCCACCGCCGAGGGGTCGTAGTGGCCGATGGCGTCTCGGTTGCGCTTCTCCCAGTGGCCGATCACGTCCGACAGCAGGTTCACCCCCCAGGCCACGCCCCCTTCCAGAAAGGCCCAGCGCAGGTCGGGGAACCGATGGGCCACTCCGCCCATGAACACCGCCCGGCATAGGGCCTCGCCCGCGGCGGCGAAGTTGCCCAGGTGGTTGTACACGTAGTTGGTCTCGGAGGTGCGGCTGCCCCAGCCCATCCCCGAGGAGTGGAAGGTGGGCGACACACCCAGTTCGGTGCAGCGCTGCCAAAGCGGGTCGTAGTCATAGGTGGAGTCCATGCCCAGGGTGTCTTTGCGGCGGGCATGGCGGTGGCTGGTGTTTTCCGGGTCTACGGGACGGGGCACCAGGCCGGTCAGCATCACCGGGCGCATGCCCAGCTCGCCCACCGCGAAATCGAGTTCGGCGATGGCCTCTTCAGGGGTGAAAACCGGGATGACGGCCACCGGCATGAGGCGGTCGCTATAGGGCTCATAGGCCTGGTGGGAGTAGAGATTGAACGCCCTGGCCGCTCCCCGGCGAAGATCCTCGTCTTCTAGGCCCATGCAGGTCAGCCCGTAGGTGGGATAGAGCACGGCCAGGTCGATGCCGATCTCGTCCAGCCGCTCGTACAGCAGCTTGGGCAAAAGCGCGGTGGCCCGGTCGAGGGTGTTGCGGGCGGGCAATCCCCACCATGCCGAGCGCATCATCCCCGCGGCTCGGCGCTGCTCCAAGCTCAGCTCAATGGACTTCCGGGCGCCGTATTCGACCACCTTGAATTTGTCCACCAACCCGGGACCGCCGACGGTGGCCATGATGTCGTGAACCTCGGGCAGGAACTCGATGATGTGGCCGTCGGAGTCGATGATGGGGTGGTCGATGGCGTCGCGTATGCGCCGCACCTCGGCGCTGGGCTCAAAGCTCATGGGGGACAGACTACGACCCCGGTTGTGGCCGAAGTCAGGCGTACACTTCGGAATCATGCGGGGAATCATCAGCTTTGGGGGCTACGTGCCGTATCGGCGCTTGGACCGCTCGGCCATCGCCGCGGTGATGGGCCGAGGCGGCGGGCGGGGCACCCGATCGGTGGCCTCCTACGACGAGGACACCACCACCATGGGGGTGGAAGCGGCCCGGTTGGCCCTGCGGTCGAGCGGGGTCGAACCTCGGGCGCTGTGGTTCGCCACCGCCGATCCCGCCTATCTGGAGAAGACCAACGCCACCGCCATCCATGCCGCGCTACGGTTGGACTCTTCGACGGGTGCGCTGGACTTCGGGGGCGCGGTGCGTTCGGGAGTCGGGGCATTGCGGACTGCGCTGGCATCGGGCGGGCCAACGCTGGTGGTGGCTGCCGACATCCGGGGTGGGCTGCCCACCGGTGCCGATGAGGCCAACGGGGGCGACGGTGCGGCTGCGTTCTTGGTGGGCGGCGAGGGCGACGGGCCGGTGGTGGCCGAGTTGCTGGGGGCGGCGTCGGCCACCGAGGAGTTCGTGGACCGCTGGCGCCAGCCCGGCTCTGCCAGCACCGGCCAGTGGGAGGAGCGCTTCGGCGAGACCCGCTACGGCCCCCTGGCTGCCCAGGCCTGGAAAGAGGCGCTGGGCTCCGCTGGCATCGGAGCCGAAGATGTAGACGTGGCGGTGCTGACCGGGGCTCATGGTCGAGCGGTCAAGCGGGTTTCTGGGCAGCTTGGCGTGGCTCGGGTGGCCGACGACTTGGCTGGAGCGGTGGGCAATACCGGCACCGCCCATCCCGGCCTATTGCTGGCCAATGAACTGGAGCAGGCCGAGCCGGGCCAGATCATCGCGGTGGTGGTGTTGGCCGACGGGGTGGAGGTGCTGATCCTGCGGACCACCGAGGCGCTGGCCGCCTATGAGCCGGCCCTCCCGGTAGCCGATCAGGTCGCCAACGGAGCCGAGGTGAGCTACGCCACATTCTTGCAGTGGCGGGAGATGATCCGGGTGCAGCCCCCCAATCGGCCCGAGCCCACCCGGCCGTCGTCGTCGGCCGCGGCCAGGGCCCAGGATTGGAAGTACGGCTTTGTGGGCAGCCGGGGCACCGAGAGCGGGACTCTGCACTTGCCGCCGGCCCGGGTGTCCATCCGGCCCGAGGACGAACTGGACGAAATGGCTCCGGCGCCGATGGCCGATGTCGGGGCCACGGTGGTGACCTTCACCATCGATCGGCTGGTGTACTCGGTGAGCCCGCCAGTGGTGTTCGCGGTGGTGGACTTCGACGGGGGCGGCCGGCTGCCGGTGGAGCTGACCGACGTGGACCCCGATTCGGTACGCATAGGCCAGCGGGTGGAGATGACCTTCCGCCGGCTGTATGAGGCCGAGGGGATCATCAACTATTTCTGGAAGGCCCGCCCGGCGAGGTCTTCATCAGGGCAATAGGAGGCGACTGATGGCCAGTCACGGCATCAAAGACCAGGTGGCGATCATCGGAATGGGGTGTACCCAGTTCCGGGAGCACTGGGACAAGGGAACCGACGACCTGCTGATCGACGCCTCGTCGGACGCGTTCGCCTCCGCGGGAGTGGCCAAAGAAGACGTGGACGCCTTCTGGCTGGGCACGGCCTCCAGTGGGATGAGCGGGCTGACGCTGAGCCAGCCGCTGAAGCTGGAGGGCAAGCCGGTCACCCGGGTGGAGAACTTCTGTGCCACCGGCTCGGAGGCGCTGCGCCAGGCTTCTTATGCGGTGGCCAGCGGGGCCTACGACATGGCCATGGCCATCGGCGTGGAGAAGATCAAAGACTCCGGCTACCAGGGGCTGAACGCCCCGCCCGCGCCCCACGACGGCACCAAGCGGAACCTGACCGCGGCAGCCATGTACAGCCTGGTGCTGCCCGCCTACGCCGCTCGCTACGGGGTGGACGAGGACGAGTTGCGCATGGTGGTGGCCAAGATCGCCGAGAAGAACCACCGCAACGGGGCACTCAACCCCCTGGCCCAGTTCCGCCGGGAGATGCCGGCCGAGAAGATCTGCGAGATGGCCTCGGTGGCCGGGCGGCTGTCGGTGTTCGACTGCTCTGGCGTGGCCGACGGCTCAGCCGCGGCCATCGTGGTGCGGGCCGAAGACGCCCACAAGTACTGCGACGACCCGCTGTATATCAAGGCCCTGTCGTTCGTGTCGGGCACCGGGGGCGGGCTGATCGACCCCGACTACGACTACACCACCTTCCCGGAGTGCGACATGGCCGGAGCCGACGCCTACCGCCAAGCCGGCATCGAAGACCCCCGCTCAGCGCTGGCCATGGCCGAGGTCCACGACTGCTTCACCCCCACCGAGATGGTGCTCATGGAAGACCTGGGCTTCTGCGAGCGGGGTACCGCCTGGAAAGAGGTACTGGCCGGAACCTTCGAGCGCAACGGTGACATGCCCATTAACACCGACGGTGGCCTCAAAGCCTTCGGCCACCCCGTGGGGGCCTCCGGCCTGCGGATGCACTACGAGTGCTGGCTCCAACTCCGAGGCAAAGCTGGCGACGACCGCCAAATCGACCTGTCCACCCGCAACCTCGGTCTAGTCCACAACCTCGGCGGCTACCCCGGCGAAATGGTCTCCTTCGTCTCCATCCTCGGCCCCGAGCTGGGCTAAAACCCTCTTTGCTGCCAACCGCCTACCGATGAACTAGGGGTAGTAGGCGAAGTTTTGGGTGATCCACACGGAGGATCCATGGATGGCGATGCCGATACCGAGGTGGTTGATGTCGGGGTTGATCATGTTGGCGTAGTGGCCGGGGCTGGTGACGAGGCCGGCGAAGGCGATCTGTATTGCTTCCTGAAGGGTTGTGCCCGAGACGGTGGCGATGTTCTCTCCGGCCCGCTGCCAGCCTGGTGGGTATTGCAGGGTGACGAAAGGGTTGTGGGCGAATTGGCCCGTTTCCCTCATGGTCTCCGACCAGTCACGGGCCACGTTTGCCAATTCGATGTTGTATGACAGAGGGGCCAGACCGAGGCTTTGGCGGAGCTCGTTCACCAACTGCGCCATCTCGGTCTCGGCGGCGATGATCTCGACCTGAGTCACCAGTTCGGGTGGCTCGAATTGGGTTGATAGGTCATCGCAGCCGTCAGCGACGATTTCGGTGTCGATGTCGAGTTGGCAGCGGTAGGCGTTGAGCAGCCATTCCAAGTCGGCGATGAGGCTGTCGCGTACCGCGATGTCTTGTGGGGTTGGAGTGCTCGTGAAAGTGCTGGGCTGAGTGCGGCCTAGCGTGGGTTGGCCATTGGTGCAACCGCCGAGCACCGCTTGGGTGTCGATGTTGAATTGGCATCGATAGATGTTGAGCAGCGATTCCTGGTCGGCGATGAGGTTGTCGCGTATCACGATGTCTTCCAGCGTGGGCTGGTACTCGGGTGGGGTTTGCGCATGAGCTCCCGTATGGGCAATGACCGGCACCAGCAGGAATGCAGCGGCAACCACTGCGGCCATTGTTCGGCGGCTATTGCGAAACACTGCCACCTCGAACACAGTTGCGGCTGGGCTCCGGCCTTAGCGGGGCCAGACTTGGGGGCAGCGGGGGTGGTTGACGGGGTCTCCCTCGGCCACCTCGTCGTGGTGGGGTTTTAGGGGGGTGCCGCGCTTGAATCGGTAGACGGTGCCGTCGCCGCAGTAGCGCACGGAGATTGCTCGGCGCCATTGGTCGGTGACGTTGGCGTGGGCGCCGTGGAGGGTCATGGCGTGGTGGACGGCCACATCGCCGGGAGCCATGTCGAAGCAGAGCAGGTGCTCGGAGTCGTCCCGGTCGTAGTGGGGGACGTCCTCGCCGTCGGTGTCGGGCATCGATAGCTGGCTGACGAACCAGTTGGGCCGGAAATTGCGCTCCCAGCGGTGCGAACCCTTCACGTAGACGGTGGCCCCGGTGGCCTTGGAGATGGGATCGAGCGGGCACCAAGTGGTGCATACCTTGTCGCCCTCTAGCTGGAAATAGGCCATGTCTTGGTGGATGGAGGTGGGCTCCTCGGTGTGGGGCTCCTTCACCAGCACGCTGTCTTCGTAGAACCACAGCTCCCGGCTCCGCATCAGCTCAGCAGCGAGCTGCGGCAGCGGCGACCGGGTGGCAAAGCGCTCGAAATCGGGGTCGTTCCACCAGTGGTCGGTGCCGCCATGGAATTGCCCGCGGGGGGCGCCAGATTTGGCCGCCGCGGGGTCGTTGAGCACGGCGCCGCCGCTGGGGGGTACCACCATGGCGCCCATTTCGGTCATGTTGTTCATTTCCTCGGAGCCCAGAGCACGGTCTACGGGCTGGGCCATGGAGGCCAGGGTTTCGTCGGACAGCACTCCTCGGACTACCACCACGCCGTCGCGCCAGAAGGCCTCTATCTCTTGTTCGGATACCAGGCTCATGGCACTAGATCCTTACATCTGCTCTAGCTCAGGGGGCATTCCCAGATGGACCAGGCTCTCGGCAGTGGAGCCTTGGGGCGTCCAGTCGGTGGTGTCCATGGCTTGGGCCATGCCCTGGGCAACCGACTCCATAGACAGGTCGATCTCCTGGGCGGGGGAGGCGGCGTACACGATGCGGGCAAACTGGCCGCCGCCGACGGTGAAGGCCTCGCCGTTCACCGTGCATTGATCGCTCACCAGATGGGCGACAACCGGGGCCACCTTCTCGGCGCCGAAATGGGTGCGCAGGTGCGACTTGAACGGCGACTCGGGCAGGCCCTCTGTGAGCCGGGAGATGGCCGCGGGCAACAACAGGTTGGCGGTGATGTTGTGGGCTTGGCCGAAGATGGCCTCGGTGCGGGTGAAGCCGAACAGGCCCGACTTGGTGGCCGCATAGGAGGCGGTGGGGTTGCCGAAGCAAGCGGGCGAGCCGGTGTTGATGATGCGCCCGTAGCCCCGCTCCACCATGTGGGGCCACACCGCCTTGGCGGTGTTGAGGCATCCCAGCAGGGTCACCCCCACATGGCGGTGCATGTCGGCGGCGTCGATGTCGGGGAAGAAAGACGCGCTGGCGAAACCGGCGTTGTTGATGAGGATGTCTATTCGGCCCCAAGCCTCGATGGCGGCCGACACCATCTCTTGGGCGGTGGCCTCTTCGGCAATGTCGCCGTTGTTGGCGATGGCCTCGCCGCCGGCGTCGCGGATGCGCTGGGCGGCCTGCTCGGCGATGTCGGGGTTGATGCCCTGCTCCACCAAGCCCAAAGTGCCGTTGCCGAAGTCGTTGATCACTACCTTGGCGCCACGTTCGGCCAGGTAGCTGGCGTGGGCGAACCCCAGGCCGATCTCGTCTCCCGCGCCGGTTACCAGGGCCACTCGGTCTTGGAACTCGTTAGGCATAGCTGATCACGCTCCGTTCAGGCGGGGGGCGAGGGATTCGAGCGTCTCCAGGCTGGGGCGGGTCTTGTCCACCGGGTCGAGCGGCTGGATGCACACATGGGTGGCTCCTGCCTCGTGGTGCTGGCGCACCCGCTCCACCAGCGCGTCTTCGTCGCCCCAGGCCACCACGGCGTCGACCACCTCGTCGCTGCCGCCGTCGTCGAGGGCGCTCTCCTCGAACCCGCAGCGCATGAGGTTGTTCCGATAGTTGGGCATGTGCAGCGGCCCGGCCATGGAGGCCCGGGCCCGTTCCCGGGCTCGCTGCGGGTCGGTTTCCAGCATCACCTTCTGCTCCGGGCAGATCCAGGCGTCGGGGCCCATGATCTGGCGGGACCGACGGGAGTTCTCCGGCGGGGCGAAATAGGGGTGGGCGCCCATGGTGCGCTCGGCGGCCAGCTTCAGCATGAGCGGGCCGAGGGCGGCCAGCACCATGGGCGGCTCGCCGTCGAGCTCCGGTCCCCACCACATGGCGCTTTCCATCTTGTCGAGGTACTCCCGCATCGACGGGATCGGCGCGGGGTAGGGCTTTTGCTGCATACGCTCCACCGGCGCCTGGTGGGACACCCCCAGACCGAGGAGAAAGCGGCCCCCCGACTGATCGTGCAGTTCCTTTTGAGCGCAAGAGGTGGCCTGGGCCTCGCGCAGATGGATGTTGACCACCCCGGTGGCCAGCACCAGCGTGGAAGTGTGGTTAAGCAACAGCGAGGCGTGGGCGAATGGGTCGCGCCCGAAGGCATCGGGGATCCACAGGGCGCCGTAGCCCAACTCCTCGACCCGCTGGGCGAACTCGATGGCCTCGCCGGTGGAGAAGCTGTCGGTGCGGGTCCAAACCCCGACGCGTCCAATGTCCATGCTCATGGGGAGCAAAGTAGCGGCCCGCCCGCCTCCTTGGGATGGTCAGACGATGATCTGGTTGTCGTGGAGACGGGCGATTTCGGTGCCCGAGAGGCCGAGGACATCGGCCAGTACCTCGTCGGTGTGCTGGCCGAGGCGGGGAGCAGGGCCCGGATCGGCAAGACTCTCAGCGGGGAACCGCAGCGGGGGGCCGGGGGTGATGTACTGGCCCGTGTCGGGGTGGTTCACCTCGGTGAACAGGGGATTCTCGGTGGAGCACCGGGGGTCGTTGGCCACCAACTCCAGCATCGATTGGTAGCGCCCCCAGCACACCCCCTGGGCATCCAGCGCGACCGAAGCCTCGGCCAGGGTGTGAGCCGCACACCACCGGGCGGCCAGCGGGTTGAGGCGGTCGAGCGCCCGGTAGCGATCGCCGTCGACCCGGGTGAAGTCCAGCCCGGTCTCGGCCTCCAGCGCGGCCACTTCGTCGGCGATTCCGCAGGCGGCCACGATCCCTTGCCACTGACGGGCGCTGACCGCCACCAGTTGGATGCGCTCGCCGTCGGCCAGCTCGAAATCCCGCCCGAAGGCACCGTAGATGTCGTTGCCGATCCGGGGCCGCTGGGTGCCCAGAAGCTGGGCCTCGGCCACATGGCCGAGCATGGACACCGCAGCCAGGGCCACATCGGACAGGGCCAGATTCACCAAGCTCCCCTGACCGGTGCGGGTCCGTTGGCGCTCCGCGACCAGCACTCCCAGAGCGGCGGTCTGTCCGCAGATGATGTCCCAGGCGGGCAGCACATGGTTGATGGTGCCGTCGTTGCCGGTGAGCCAGGGGTAGCCCACCGCGCAGTTCACCGTGTAGTCCACTGCGGTGGAGCCGTCGTGGTTGCCGGTGATGGCCACCATGATGAGGTCGTCGCGGTGCTGGCGGAGGCTCTCGTACGACAGCCATCCGACGGCGGGGAAGTTGGTGGTGAAGATGCCGGCGTCGGGGCCGGGGGCGGTGGCCAGGGCGGTGATCAGCTCCCGACCCTCGGGAGAGCGGAGATCTACCTGGATCGACCGCTTGCCCTTGTTCAAGCCCTGCCAGTACAGCGACTGGCCGTCGGGGGTGAGCGGCCACCGGTGGTAGTCGATGCCCCCGCCGATGGCGTCGAAGCGGATCACGTCGGCGCCGTGTTGGGCCAGGGTCATTCCCCCTGAAGGGCAGGCCACGAAGGCCGAACCTTCCACCACCCGCATTCCTGACAGCACGCCGCTCATGGTTCGCCGGGGCTCAGTCGGTGAGCAAGGGCACCACTTCGGTGCCGAAGCGGGCGACCTGATCCAGGTATTCGGGCAGGTCGCGGGCTCGCAAGAACAGAAACAGCACCGAGATGCCCAACCCGAGGGCGTAGCGCAGCGACTCGGCGATCTGGTCGGGAGAGCCGCTGAGATGCGGCCATCCCGGCAAGAACAGCCCTTCAGGGGGTTCGCCGACGTGGATGCTCTCGGCTATCCATCCGAAATCCACTTCGTTTAGGTCGCGGCCCACGGCATCGGCATGGTTCCGCATGTAGTCGAGTTGCTCGGCGATGGCCTCCCGAGGGGTGCCTTGGGGAATCCAGCCGTCTCCCCGCTCCACCACCCGGCGAAGAGCCGGACGGCTGCTGCCCCCGATCCAGATGGGGATGGCGCTTTGCGCGGCGGCGGGGCCGACCCCCACATCTTTGAAGTCGTAGAACTCCCCGCTGAACTGGCAGAACCCGCCCGCCGCACCGATGGCCACCCGCACCGCGTCGATGGCCTCGTTGGTCATACGGCCTCGGTCGGCAAAGCTCAATCCCAGGGCCTCAAACTCGGCTTCCACGTGGCCGGCGCCCACTCCCATCACCGCTCGCCCGCCGGTGAGGTGGTCGAGGGTGGCGAATGAATTCGCGGTGGTCAGCGGATGGCGGTACGGAAGGATGTACACCTCCGACAGCAGGCGGATGGTGCTGGTGGCCGCGCCCAAATAGCTGAGCGTGGCGATGGGGTCGTACCAAGTGGTGGACATGTGGGCGGCGTAGTCGTTGTCGGGGATGGCTATGTGATCGCACACCCCCACGAAGCCCAGCCCCGAGCCTTCGGCGGTTTGGGCGACGGCCACCAGATCGTCAACGGTGGCGTCGGCTTCCCACGGCTGCCGGATCCTCTCATTGAGCGTTTGGATCGGAAGCTGGATCCCGCAGAGCACCTCACCGGGGGCAGTTATGCGTGCCATGAGGTCATTCTTGTGGGCGGATGCCGAGGCTGTCGAAGAGGAAGGCCCGCTGGAGGAGCAGGAGGTTCTCGGCCACCTGTTCTTGGGGGGTCATGTGGGTGACGCCGGGCAGGGGCAGCACCTGGTGGGGGCGGCCGGCTTCGAACAGGGCTTGGGACAACTGGAGGGTGTGGGCGGCGAACACGTTGTCGTCGGCCAGGCCGCAGATCAACAGCAGGGGGCGGGAGAGCTGGTCGGCCAACTCCAGCAGGCTGGTGCGAGTGTAGGCCTCGGGGTGGTGGTCGGGGTGGCCCAGGTAGCGCTCGGTGTAGTGGGTGTCGTAGAGCCGCCAGTCGGTGACCGGCGCGCCGGCAATGGCGGCGTGGAACCGGTCGGGCCGGGCCAGCACGGCCAGCGCGGCCAGGTAGCCCCCAAACGACCAGCCCCTCACCGCCACTCGGCCCAAGTCGAGCCGGGGGTGCAGCTCGGCCAAGGCGTCGAGGGCGTCGATCTGGTCTTCCAGCACCGGGTGGGCCAGGTCGCCGGCCACCGCCCGCTCCCAGGTCGGGCCGCGAGCCGGTGTGCCCCGGCCGTCGGTGATGACCACGGCAAATCCCTGGTCGGCGAACCACTGCGACACCAGAAACGGCGACCGGGCTCTGAGCACCCGCTGGGCGTGGGGACCGCCGTAGGGGTCCAGCAGCACCGGCAGCGAGTCGCCGCTGGTGTTGTCGTCGTCAGATGGGTATAGCACCGCGGTTCGCAGCTCTCGGGTGCCGACGACGGAGAACCGGGGCGACGGGGACAGGGCTGGGGTGTCGGCCCGTGAGGTGATGGGGAAGCGCTCTGTGGAGGTGACCACTTCCACTGCGGCTTCTCGGTTGGTGCCCGCGGGCCGCACAATCACTGTGGTGCCACCCCCGGCAGCCGAGCTGTGTAGGCCGGGATCAGCGGTGAGCGGTTGCAGTGCTCCGCCGGCGTCGAGCTGCCACACATGGACCTCGGTGGGGTCTTCGGACGCGGTGAACACCACCCGGTGCTCACTGGCGGCCACCACGCTGCGGACTTGCAGAGTGTCGGGTGTGGCCTCGACGCCGTCGATCACCAGACGTCGGGCCGAGCCCCGATCTTCTGCGGTCACCAGTCGCTCACCCATCCAGGTGGGGGTGCCGGGCACCAGCTCCACCCAGTGCGAGTCGGTTTGGCGGGCCAGTTCTGTTGTCGCCCCGGTGTGGGGGTCGACTTCCAGGATCAGCACCGTGCGCTGGTCCCGGCTCTGCAGGGCGATGACGGGATTCGTCCGGGGCGCCCAGCTAGCCCGGGCCAGGTATTCGTAAGCGTCCCGGTCCCACGCGACGTCGATCCGGCTGTCGTCCAGCCCGATGATGGCCAGGGAGACGTCGGCATTGACCGTGCCTGCCGCGGGGTAGGCCATGGGCACCGGGGCGGCGGCCGGATCAGCGGGGGAGGCAATATGCCAGATGGGCACCGGGGCGGTATCCACGCGGGCCACCAGGAGGCGCTGGCTGTCGGGTGACCACCAGTACCCCCGGCTGCGGCCCATCTCCTCAGCGGCGATGAACTCAGCCGATCCCCAGCTCACGGTGTCGCCTGTCTCATCTATGACCAGTTGGTCGAGGCCATCGGCCGCGGCACCTACCACCCGCAGGCTGGCGCCGGAGACATACGCCACCCGCTGCCCGTCCGGGGAGGGTCGGGAGTCGAAGGCGCCCTGCTCGGCGGGGAGCGAATCGGCGGTGCCGTTGGCGATGTCGGCCAAGAACACCCGCCCATCCAGCGTGAAGGCGATCTTGGTCAGCTCGGGGTTGCCGGCGTAGGCCACGATCCCCCCGCCGCTCTCCCGAGCCCGCTCCCGGCGAGCCCGCTCAGCCGGGGGGAGGTTCTCCTCGCCGGGGTCGGCCAGAAGCTGGGCGGGGTCGGCCACCAACCGCTCGGTGCCGGTAGCAGCGTTTAGCATCCAGAGCCGGTTGACGGGATCGTCCCCCGATTCGCTGCGCAAATAGGCCACCCGGCGGCCATCGTGAGACACCGTGAAGCTGCGGGGTGCGCCCAGGGTGAAGCCCCGGGTGCGGGCGTGCTGGCGGGGAAACGACTCGGTCATAGGGCGTCGAATGAATCTAGGTCGGCAGCCGCAGTGGCGGTGCGCTCAACCAGGGCGATGGCGGTGGACTTGGGCATCATCACGCCCACTGCGGCGGTGACCAGCATGGCTTCGACCGCATAGACCGTCTGGCGGCGATAAGCCAACCAGGCATCGTCGAGTGTCGGGGCGTCAGGGCCGAGTCGATCCAGGTAATCCGCTACTAGATTGCGTTCGGTGCTCCGGCGGGTCTCCGGATCCAGCGACGTGGCCAGCAGGTAGGCCACGTCTCGAGCCCACGGACCGGCCCGGCAGAGCTGCCAGTCGAACAATCCAGAACGGCCGTCGGCTGCGGTGAATTGATTGCTGGGATGGCAGTCGTTGTGGATCAGCGTGGTTGGTCCCGCCGACATGACGGCATGGGCGGCCCGGCGGTTGCGGGCATAGCGGAAGATGGGCTTGTGCAGTGCGGGGGGCACGGCCTGTTGGGCTCGGCGTAGCCCCAGACGGCACAGAGACGGGCTGAGCAGCGCTCCCAACACGAGCTCCCGACGGGGGTTTCGAGCCAGCCACGGGTGCGACTCAGTGCGCCCCCACCACTGGCGGTGCATGTCGGCCAGCGCGGCCAACAGGGCAGCGGCCTCATCGGCGCTGATGGGGTTGATGGACGAACCCAGGCGAGCGCCGGCCGCGGCCAAGTCCTCTAGCACCAAAATGAAGCTTCCGGGTGTGTGCTGGGCCGCGTAGCACTGGGGGGTGGCCACCGGCACTTGATCTTGCAGATCGGTGTAGAACCCCACCTCGGCCCGGCTCAGCCGGGGAACGGCCACGAAGGCCCGGGCTACCAAGGAGCGAGACGGTCGTTTGACGAACACCGAGAGGCTGTCGCCATCAGCCATGTGCAGCCGAGCCCGGGTTCGCCGGGTGGTGCCGGATTGGTCGTCCAGGATTTCGATCCCGGCGATCGGGCGACCGAGCAGCCTGGCGATGCGCTTCCTCAGGTCTTCCTCCAGATGGTGCCGCCGGGGGTGTCCTCAATCACGATCCCCTCGTCGGCGAGATGGTCGCGGATGCGGTCGGCGGTGGCGAAGTCTTTGGCCGCCCGGGCCTCGTCCCGCTCTGCCAGCAACTGCTCCACCCTTTCGGTTAGGGCATCGTCGCCGTCTTGGCCGTCCCCGGCCAGGATCAGGCCCAAAGCACCCGCCAAGTCGCACACTGTGACGTGAGCAGCCGCGGCCCGATCCGGATCGCTGGCGTCCAACGCGGCATTGCCCTCCCGGACCAAATCGAACACCACCGCCAGCGCGGCAGGGGTGCCGAAGTCGTCGTCCATCGCCGCGGTGAACCTGGCCACCGCATCGGCATCAGCGCTTGCTGTTTGGTCCAGGTCCGCGGCCACCGCTCGGCGATGCCAGGCCCGGAGCCGGTCCAGCGCTCCGGAGGCGCCGGACAGGGCGTCGTCGCTCAACTCCATGACCGTGCGGTAGTGGGTTTGCAGCATGAGCAGCCGCAGCACTTGGGGCTCGTACGCGTCGAGCAAGTCGGAAAGGGTGGTGAAGTTGCCCAGCGACTTGGCCATCTTCTCGCCATTCACATTGAGCATGGCCCCGTGGATCCAATGGCGGGCGAAGCCCAACTCGGCCCCCTCGGCCTCGGCCACCTCGTTCTGGTGATGGGGAAAGGCCAGGTCGTCGCCCCCGCCGTGAATGTCGAAGATCTCGCCCAGCAAGTCGGTGGCCATGGCCACGCACTCGATGTGCCACCCCGGTCGGCCCGGCCCCCACGGGGAGTCCCAATCGGGCTCGCCCGGTTTGGCTGCCTTCCACAGGGCGAAGTCCAAAGGGTCGGCCTTGTCGACGTCTACCTCCACCCGGGCACCGGCCCCTTCCCGCAACTCCTCTGGGGTGCGCCCGATGAGATCGCCGTAGCGGGCGTGGGCGGCCACCGAGAAGTACACCCCCTTGCCCTCGATGGCGTAGGCCGCCCCCCGGTCCACGAGGTCGCCGATGAAATCGAGCATCTCCTCGACGTATTCGGTGGCGTGGGGCCGATGATCGGGATGGGCGATGCCGAACCGGTCCATCTGGTCGATGTAAACCTGCTCGTAGCGGGCCGCCAGTTCAGGCTCGGTGGTGCCGGTCTGCGCCGCTCGGTTGATGATGTTGTCGTCGATGTCGGTGATGTTCGACACAAACGTGACCTCGTAGCCCCGCCACTGGAGGTAGCGGCGGATCATGTCGAAGGTGAGCGCGGTGCGGGCGTGGCCGACGTGGGGATCGTCGTACACCGTGGGGCCGCACACATACATCGATACCCGGCCCTGTTCGAGGGGTTCAAAGGGCACGACTGCTCGCTGACGGGTGTCATAGAACGAGACCACGACCGAAGGTTACTGAGCGCCCTGCCCGGCGCTGCCATCCGATAAGCGGGAGGCGGGGGGTTACAGTCATCCGGTGATGCAACAACCAGCCATCGATCCGGCGGTGATGCGCCGGGCCTGGCTGGTGTTGATTGTGGTCAGCTTGGCCAGCTTCCAGACGGCCATGTCTCTGTCGATCATCTTCGTGGTCTATGCCGACCTGAAGGAGTCATTTCCCGACGCCAGCGAGGCCGAGCTGTCGTGGGTCATCAACTCGTTCACCATCGTGGGTGCGGCAACCCTGGTGATCGGCGGGGTGCTGGGGGAGCGGTGGGGGCGGCGGTTCACATTGATGGCCGGCATCACGGTATTCACGCTGGCCTCGGCGGCGGCGGCACTGGCCCCCAGTATCGGGCTGCTCATCGGCGCCCGGGCCCTCCAGGGGATCGGAACGTCGCTGAGCCTCCCCATGGGGGCGGCCATCGTGATCGACGCCTTTCCGCTCTCCCGCCGGGGAACCGGCGTCGGAGCGTGGTCGGCCAACGGCGCGGTGGCGGCGGCTATGGGCCCCTCGGTGGGGGCACTTTTGGTGCATGTGGGCGATTGGCGATGGGCGTTCTGGCTGAACGTGCCGTTTGGGGTGATCGCTTTGATATTCATCGGCAAGGTCATCGAGGAGCGCCGCAGCGAGCAGACCCCGGAGATGCCCGACCGGCTGGGCGCGTTGATGGTGTTGGCCGGAGTGGGGGCGATGGTGTTCGCTCTGGTGCAGAGTAGGGAGTGGTCGTGGGCTGATCCGGTGGTGCTGGCCGCTCTGGTCGGGGGGCCGCTGGTGCTGGCGCTGCTGGGGTGGCGGTCGAAGCGCCACCGGTTGCCGGTGATCGACCCCGCTTTGTTCCGCTTCAGGAGCTTTCGCCTGGGGAACTACGGGATGCTGGTGTTCTCGATCGCCTTCTTTGGGCACCAGTTGGTGGGGATCAACTACCTCACCAATGTGTGGGAGCTGTCGATCATCAAAGCTGGATTGCTGCTGACCCCGGTATTCGTGTTCACCGGCCTGTTGTCGGCGCTGTCGGGCCGGTGGGCCGACCGGTGGGGGCCGGCCAGGTTCGTGGTCGCCGGGAGTCTGATGTGGACGGGGGGCATGGTGTGGCAGTGGGCCACGCTGAGCGGGCGGGAGGACATCGATGCGTGGGTGCTCAGCGTGACGCTGGCGGGAATTGGATCGGGCTTGGTTTGGGGGTCGCTGTTCGCGGTGATGGTGGCCGACCTGCCCAGTGAATTCCTGGCCTCGGGCTCCAGCGTGGCCCAGACCATGATGCGGGTGGGCAACGCCTTCGGTGTGGCCATCGCCGTGACCATTGTGGGCGCCACCCTGGCGGTGGGCCAAGTTGGAAATCTGGGCACCAGCTACATCATGTTGGCTGCCGGGGGAGCGGTGACCACCGCACTGGGGTTGCGCTGCGCCCGCCAGGGGGGCGTGCCGCCGGGCACGGTGCAATAAAGTCACGGGGATGAGCACTGCTGTCAAGGGACTGGTCGCCTACTCGCATGTGAATATCTGTGTGACCGATGTAGAGGCCGCCGATGCCTTCTACATCGAAAAGCTGGGGCTGGAGAAGCTCCCCCGCCCCGACTTCGGTGGGTTCCAAGGGTCCTGGCTGCGCATGGGGCCGTCGCAGCTCCACTTGAGCAAGGTGGACAAGATGCCGGATGCCGCGGGATCGATGTCCCACTTCGCCCTTTACATCCCCTCCGAGCAGTTCGACTCCACCATGGCCGAGTTGGCTGAGCGGGGGGTGGAGTTTGCCGGCGAGCCGTCGAACCGGGAGGACTTCGGCGTTCCGGTGCGGTCGGCCTTTGCCCGCGACCCCGACGGAAATCTCATCGAGTTCACCGACGTGGCCTTGTTCGATTGATGGGGGTCGGTGCCCGGAGGTACTGCTTCTAACCACTCCAATTCTGATGTCCTCGATCCTTGGTCACCCGGTGCTTCGTCGGGAAGATCCCCGCTTCCTCACCGGTCAGGGAGAGTTCGTGGCCAATCTGGTCCCACCCGGGGCCGCCCATGTCGTCTACGTGACCTCAACGGAGCCCCACGCCCGGCTCCTGGCGGTGGATGTGGCCGACGCTGTGGCCGCTCCCGGCGTGCTCGGGGTGTTCACCGCCGCCGATGTCGACCCGGAGGTGCTGGTCTACCCTCCGCCGTTTCCGGGCATGAACGATCAGATGGCTCGCACCATGCTGGCCCAAGAGGTGGTCCGCTATGTGGGTGAGCCGGTGGTGGCCGTGGTGGCCGACGACCCCGTTCGAGCCGCCGACGCCGCCGAGGTGGTGGTGGTGGACTACGACCCGCGGCCCCCGCTGGTCGACCTGGAAGCCTCGCTGCGCCAAGACGTGGTGTTGTTCGATGACATTGAGGACCAGACGGTGTACCGCTGCGCCGCCGGTGAATCGCCCGAGTTCGATGACTGCGAGGTGGTGGTGCGGGCCCGGTTCCACAACCAGCGCATGTCGGCTGCGCCTATCGAGGCCCGGACAGGATTCTCATACTGGGAAGGTGGCCGGCTGGTCCATCACACCGCTACTCAGGGCAGCCACAACGTCAAGGCATCGCTGATGGGCATCTACGGGTTGGACCCCGAACAAGTGCTGGTGGTGACCCCTGATGTGGGCGGCAGTTTCGGGGCCAAGTTCCGCTGCTACCCCGAAGAGGCCTTCTTGGGCTGGCTGGCCCGCCGCCTGGGACGCCCGTGTGCCTGGGCTGAGACCCGTACCCAGTCGATGACCGGGCTGGGGAGTGGCCGGGGCCAAATCCAAGACGTCGTGGTGGGCGGGACCCGTGACGGGCGGATCGCCGCCTACCAGCTCGGCGTAATCCAAGACAGCGGGGCCTATCCGCTCATTGCCGGGTTCCTGCCCCGAATGACCATGGCCATGTTCACCGGCGTCTACGACATCGCTTCCGCCGGGTACGAGGCGGTGTCGGTGCCCACTTCCACGACCCCCAACGGGGCCTTTCGAGGAGCTGGTCGGCCCGAGGCGTCCACGGCCATCGAACGGGCGGTAGACCTGTTCGCCGCGGAGGTCGAGATGGATCCCGCCGAGGTGCGCCGCCGTAATTTCCTCGACCCGGAGGGCTTCCCCCACACCACGGTGTCAGGGGTGAGCTACGACTCTGGCGACTACGCCAAGGCGCTAGCCGTCGCGCTGGAGGCGGCCAACTACGACGACCTGCGGGCCGAACAGGCCGCCCGTCGGGCCAATGGGTCGGCGGCGCTGTTGGGCATCGGCCTGTCCACCTACGTGGAGGTCACCGCTACCACCGGAGCGGGTGACTTCGCCTCGGTGGAGCTGGGCATCGACGGGACGGTGAGAGCGGTGACCAGCTCCACCCCCCACGGCCAGGGCCATGAGACGGTGTGGCCGATGATCGTGGCCGATGTGCTGGGCATAGACATGGATCGGGTGGTTGCGGTGGGCGGTGACACCGACTGCACGCCCCGGGGGCAAGTGACCGGGGGATCCCGGTCAGCTCAGATCGTGGGGTCGATGCTGTTCGATGCCTCCCAGCGGCTGGTGGCGCAGGTGCTGCCCACGGCGGCCGATCTGTTGGAGGCCTCAGTCGCCGACGTGGTCCATGATTCTGTGGGCGGTTGCTTCCACGTGGCCGGGACTCCGGCAGTGTCGGTGCGATGGGCCGAGGTGGCTGCCGCTCTGGACGGCCCGATGAACGCGGAGTCAGACTTTGAAACCGGGGGTCAGACCTTCCCGTTCGGCGCCCATGTGGCCGTGGTGGAGGTGGACGCCGAGACCGGCCGGGTGGAACTGGTGCGGCTGGTTGCGGTGGACGACGCCGGAACGGTGTTGAATCCGCTGATCTTTGAAGGCCAGATCCATGGGGGAATCGCCGGAGGCGTCGCTCAGGCCCTATTGGAGGAAGTGGCCTATGACGCCGACGCCAACCCGCTCACCACCAACTTCGCCGACTACGCAGTGATCACCGCGGCCGAGCTGCCCAGCTTCGAGTTGATCCGCTCTGAGACTCCCACCGACCGGAACCTGCTGGGGGCCAAGGGAGTCGGCGAGTCGGGCACGGTTGGGGCTACCGCCGCGGTGCAGAATGCGGTGGTAGACGCCCTGGCTCCCTTCGGCGTCCGCCACCTGGATATGCCGCTGACGCCTGAGCGAGTTTGGAAGGCCGTGCAGAGCCATGGCTGAGCGGAGCTTGGAAGAGCAGGTGTTCGCCATCTGGAAGACCTGGCGAGCCCGGGCGTTCTATCGGTTCGTGCGGCGGGTGATCCTGGTGGTAGGCCGCGGATATTTGCGGACCCAGGTGGTGGGTGTAGACCGCCTTAAGTCAAATGGAGCGTTCATCATCGCCCCTGTTCACCGGTCGAATTTGGACGGTCCTCTGGTGAACTCCCAGTGCCCTCGGATCGTTCGGTCGCTGGCCAAAAAGGAGATGTTCCCCGGTGGGATGGGAACATGGATCAGTGCCACGCTGGGATCATTCCCGGTACACCGGGGAGTAGGAGACCGCCGATCGTTGACCGCGGCCATAGACCTGCTGAAGCGGGGCGAGCCTCTGCTGGTATTCCCCGAAGGCACCCGCCAAACCGGCAACAAAGTTGGTGAGATCTTCGGCGGAGCCGCATTTCTAGCCGCCCGGACGGGGGTGCCAGTTCTCCCGGTAGGCATCGCCGGCACCGAAGAGGCCATGCCGCCTAAGGCTAAGTTCCTCCGACGTGTGCCGGTGTCCATCGTGATCGGCGACCCTCTGCTAATTCCCGGCGGCGGCAACGGGAGGTTGTCGGCCAGTGAGCGCAACGTGTTCACCGGCCAGTTGCGAGACGCCATGCAGGCCGCCATGGATCAAGCAGTCGAATTGGCCGCAGCCCGCCGCGGTCGAACACTGAGTGGGAAGATGAGAGGCCATGAGCGCGGTTGACGTAGTTTTGGCAGCAGAGAGGCCGATGGGTGATGCCTATCTGGCGCCGACGGTCGACGTATGCGGCGCATACGCGGCCCGGCAGGTCAGTCCCGACGGGGCCTCGCTGTGGCTGGTGGTGGCCGACCTGGCCGCGGGCACCGAGTTGCGGTGGGGTACCGAGCACGGCGACGAGGCCGTGTATGTGCGCTCGGGGAGCCTGATCGTCGACGGGCGAGTCTGCCCCGCTGATGGAGCGGTGATCGTGGAGGCCGGGGTGGCTGCGACCGCGACTGCGGAGTCCGACACCAGCATCGTCCACGTGGGACCGGCTGATTCCGCGCCACCAATCGACGGCTTGAGGGGACCGGCCGACACCGATGGCCGAGGCGTGCGAGTGGTCGGTCCCGATGGGCTGTGGGCCACGGTGGACGACACGCAGCGCACCCGCTTCTTTTCCGACGCATCGGCCCCTACCAACCGGCTGTGGCTGCTGGCCACCGACCGCCCCCAGTATTTTGAGTCTTCGGCCCACAGCCACTCCCAAGACGAGCTCATCCACGTGCTGCGGGGCGAGATCCGAGTAGGCCGCCGGGTGGTCGGCGTGGGCGACACCCTGTGGGTGGCCGCCGACCGCCGCTACAAGCTCTACACCGGAGACGACGGCGTCCACTTCATCAACTATCGCCGGGACGCTTCGGTCATGACGTCTCCCAACTACGACGCCCCCCTGCTCGAAGCCGGCGAAGCCACCAACATGACCAGGGTCGACGACATCCGCTGACTATTTCAGCGGGTGCCTGCCACTTCCATGTATGAGCGGGTAATTTGCAGCGTGTTTACTCGTGGAGCGGTGCCGGTGGCAGCGGTGCTGGCTATCGCTGTTTTAGTCGGGGCCGCGGGCTGTGATACCAGCTCAGAGGTGGTGCTGGATGTGAGCACTGTGGAGCTTGAGGCCGCGCCCACCGTGGCCCCGACTCCGGTGCCAACTGCGGTGCCCACGCAGCCGCCTCAGACGACGCCCCCCACTCCGAGCCCGACCGTCGAGGCGACGACTCCTGTTGCGACGCCGGAGCCGACTCCCACGCCTGATCGCTCTGCTGAGGAGTTCTTGGAATCGCTGGCTGGGGAGTTCCACTTCCTTTTGGCCGAAGAGTTCGAGTATTTGGCCGAGGTCGCCGAAGAATGGAACCCCGACGGGGAGATTTCGATTGCGGTGGTGCTTCCGGACGAAACCCTTCATGGGTACCTAGCCACTGAGTCTCGGATCTCGGCCAGCGCGGTCAAACCGCTGTGGGCTGCGGCTGCCCTTGATGCGGCCGGGTTGGAGGCGGTGAGACCGCAGGCCTACAACGCATTGATCTTGTCCGACAATTTTGCCGGTGGAAGGTTGATCGATGTGGCCGGGGGAGTGGACGCGGTGAACAACTGGACCAGGAATGTGGCCCGATTGCGCTACACCAGGCTGGAGGCATGGCGCTTTCAAGACCCCAATCGGGTGGCCAGTGACTTCCGGCCCGAAAATCCCCTGGGCAACCGCACCTCTATGGACGAACTGGCCCTTTTCTTCGTCCGTCTGTACAAGGGCGAGCTTCTGGGTCCCGACGAAAATGCAGCCCTTCAACAGTGGCTGCTGGACACCTCCCATACGCTGAATTCTCCGAGAGACCTCGACGGGGTCTTGCTCGATCGGCTGCCCCCGCAAGTGGCTGAATCGTCGCTGCACAAGGCGGGCTGGCTTCGACCGAACTGCTGCCCCGCGGAGTACCGGCAGATGATCGACGCCGGAGTCATCGTGCTTCCTGACGACAGCTGGTTTGCGCTGGCGATCATGAGCGCCCGCGGGGAGTTCTTCGACCTGACCAACCAATGGGTGGCGCTGGCTGCCTGCCGGGTCTACGCCTTTGTGGCCGAAGATCGCGAGCTTGTCTGCGAGCGGGAAGGTGACGGCGTCCACGACCCTGAGATCTGGCCTGAAGCGGGAACTGGCCCGTAGTTCCAGGCTTCTCCGCTCCGACATCTGCGGTTGAGCCATGCCAGCATGGGGTCATGCAGGACTTTGAAAACAAGGTGGCAGTCATTACCGGGGCGGCCAGCGGGATTGGGGCGGCGCTGGCCGCTGAATTCAGCGCTGAGGGGGCCAGGGTGGTGGCCGCAGACATCGACCTTGCGGGAGCCGCAGCCACCGCCGACGCCATCGGGCAAGACGCGGTGGCCGTTGAAGTGGATGTGGCTGATCGGGCATCGGTCGAGGCGCTGGCTGATGCCGCCTGGGAGGCCTTCGGGCAGGTCGACCTGTTGTTCAACAACGCCGGGGTGTTCCAGGCCGGGCTGATGTGGGAGCGCACCCAGGCCGACTGGGACTGGGTTCTCGGCGTGAACGTGTACGGCATCATCAACGGGATAGCCGCCTTCGTGCCCCGGATGATCGCCCAGGACACCGAGGGCCACATCGTGAACACCGCGTCGGTGGCGGCATTCGTGGCCGGCGGATTCTCCAGCCCTTACGTGGTGTCAAAGTGCGCCGCATTCTCCCTCACCGAGTGCTTGGCGCTGGATCTGGCCGCGGTGGGGTCCAAGGTCCAGGCCTCGGTGCTGACCCCCAGCGCCATCGACACTGCCATTGCCCACACCGCCCGGGTGCGCGGCGAGCGTTACGGCACCGACGAGAGCGAGGACAACGCCTTCGTGGTGGATTCGCTGTCAAAGATGACCGCGGACGGAATCTCGCCGTCCGACGTGGTCGGCCCGGTCATGGCGGGCATTAGGGCGGGAGATTTCCTCATTCCCACCAAGCCGAGCTACGCCAACCAACTCCAAGTCCGCTACGACGCCCTTTTGGAACGAAGGGTCCCCCCGACCGCCGAGGTCGACTAGTTAACTGGGGGCATGACCCGGTGTGCCGCCATTGCCCTCGCAGTGGTTGTGCTCCTCGCCGGGTGCGGCCAAGGCAGTCCTTCTCCGCCTGATTCTTCATCGCCCGCTCCCTCTGCACAGGCGCCATCAGAACCTGCTACGGCGACTCAGGCTCCCACTTCGTCACCGATTCCGACTTCGAGCCTGACTCCGGCCCCGACTCTGGCCCCGACCCCGTCGCCCACTCCGCTTCCGTCTCCGACTCCGAGCCTTCCTCCGACATCGACCCCGACCCCGTCGCCCACTCCGCTTCCATCACCTACTCCGACCCCGACACCTACTCTGGCCCCAACCCCGTCGCCCACTACCGCTCCCACTCCCGACGAGTCTGCTCCGGTCATGTACCTCACGTTCGACGACGGCCCCCATCCCGTCTATACCCCGCAGGTGCTCGATGTGCTGGCCCGTTATGGAGCTCGGGCCACGTTCTTCGTTGTGGGATCGCTGGCCGAGAGCTATCCCGGCACCACCCAGCGCATCATTGACGAAGGGCACACCATCGGCAATCACACCTGGAACCACGAGGCTCTTGGGGGTTTGACCCGCGAGGAGTTCGACGAGACGGTCGGCAGAACCCAGGCACTGCTTGGCCATCGGGGCACCGCCTGTTTGAGACCGCCCTATGCGTCTATGGATGAGTTCACCCGGGATTGGGCTGCGGCCCACGGACTGGCCGTGGTGACATGGGACACCAGCCCCCAAGATTGGCTCCAGATCTCGGCGCAGGATGTCGCCCAACACCTCGTGGACTACGCCCGAGACGGGGTGGTCATGCTGCTGCACGACGGAGGCGGCGACCGGTCGCATACGGTTCTCGGCCTAGACATGGCCCTCAGGGAATTGTCCGACCGGGGCTACCGCTTCGAGCCGCTCTGCTCCTGAGGCAGGTGCCGCAGGCGTAGCATAAATGCATGGCTGAAGAGGCAACAGAGGCGTGGATGGAGCAGACCTGGGAGCAGGTCAAGAACTGGGGGCGATGGGGTGATGACGACGAGCGGGGGGCTCTGAACCTCATAACCCCGGAGCGGCGGGCTGCGGCCGCAGCGCTCATCGATAGCGGGCAAGCGGTGAGCTGTGCCTTCGACCTGTCGTCGGAGCCGGGGCCCGACAATCCCTATCCCGCTCAACACCACATGCTGCTGGCCGGCGACGCCGCCCATCACAATCCGCTGCCGGGCTTCGAGCAGACCACCGACTGGTTGGGCATCGCCTGCCACGGTTTCGCGGTGTCGCACCTCGACGCGCTGTGCCATGTTTTCGTCCGGGGACAGATGTACAACGGCTTTCCCGCGTCCGCGGTAAAGAGCAGCGTGGGCGGGGAGCGCAACTCGGTCATGGCCGGGGCCGGGGGCATCAGCGGGAGAGGGGTTCTGCTGGACATCCCCCGGTTGCGGGGCGTGGACTGGATCGAGTCGTCCGAGCCGGTCACGCCCGCAGAGCTGGACGAGGCCGAGGCGGCTGCTGGGATGGCAGTCGGCCCCGGTGACATCTGCCTCATCGCCACTGGCCGGGCTCGCCGCCGGCTCATGGAGGGTCCCCAGCCGATGACAGCCGGTATTGCCGGCCTGCACGTCACCACCCTCCCGTGGATTCGGGAGCGGGATGTGGCCGTGCTGGGCAGCGACGGTGTGTCGGACAACTTCGGCCCCGGCTCGCCGATGATCGATGGGTGGCCCAGTCCCATCCACCAGCAGTGCCTGGCCGGCATGGGAGTCCATCTGCTGGACAACCTGGACTTGGTCGAGCTGGCCGATGTGTGCGCCGCTCACAACCGCTGGGAGTTCTTCTTGACCGTGGCCCCCTTGCGACTCCCCGGGGGAACGGGATGCGCGGTCAATCCGATTGCAGTGCTTTAGCGCTGGGTCTAACCAGTGGCGCGCTTTTGGGGCGCGCATAAGGTGAGGCGCATGGGAAAGAGAGCGGCGGCGATTGTGGGGCTCACGGAGTGGGCGCCGAAGCGGGTGTGGGACGAGCCCATGTTCACCATGGAGGCTTGTGCCCGGCTGGCGGCTGAGGTGTTGGCCGATGCCGAGGTGGACAAGAGCGAGGTGGACGGGCTGGTGATCAACGGCCTGCGGGAGTCGCCGTTGTTCGCCCCCTCGGCGCTGGCCGAGTTCTTGGGGGTACGCAGCAATTTCAACGAGGTGGTTGACCTGGGAGGGGCCACCCCGGCGGGCATGGTGTGGCGGG